>Ga0210398_10001175_pt1 | contig 27877 bp, 25 predicted proteins | sample IncBWC4OmetaG_FD_161047 | JGI IMG/M metagenome (GOLD analysis project Ga0210398, IMG submission 161047) | Forest soil microbial communities from Barre Woods Harvard Forest LTER site, Petersham, Massachusetts, United States - Inc-BW-C-4-O | ecosystem: Environmental > Terrestrial > Soil >... | reverse complement strand
TCGATGAAGGTGTTGCGGGCGACAAAGCGATCGAGCGCGGTCATCTTGCGGTCGACGGCGCGGATGGCATCCTTGGCCGCCTTGAAACCGAAGTTTTCGCGCAGGTCGCCCTGGCTGTGCGCCTCAACCTTGTCCTTGACCAGGTCAACGCGCTTGAGCTTCAGCGCCTCGAACTGCTCGGCCAGCACGCGGTTGTAGCCCGGCCGCACGTAGATCGTGGTGGAGGCCGGAGATGGGATGCGGAAGATCTTTTTTCGGTGCAGTGGCATGCGAGACGATCCAACCAGACACCCCGGCAGTCCACGGTGTCAAAGTCAGACCGCGGAAATGTTTTTCGGCCTGTTCCCGCCTAAAAACGACCTGTCCCAAAAAACATGTTGTCTGCTATGCGCCCCTCGACAAGCTCGGAGCCTTAGCTGCACCAGCCCTGTCCTGTTCGGATCAAAACTAAACTAAAACTATTCGAACAGACGCCCGGAAGAATCGAGGCCAGCCTGGCCCGTTTTCAGACTTCGTTCACAACCAGTCCCGAGATTCCAACCATCCGGGCCATTTGACCGTCAATCGCCAGCCTATCGACAATTATATATGACGCTCCGCCTCTTGCTCACCCTTATCAGCTTTCCATTATTTGCGCCGTCACTGTTCTGCCAGGCCGCCGCGTCCGCCGACAGCACGAAAGCCGCCACATACCCACCGATTCCGGAAGAGGCCCGGAGACATTTTATCATGGGAACGACACTTTTCAAGGACGCCAGGAACACGGCCGATTTCTCGCGGGTTACAAGTGAATTTAAGCAGGCAACCGAGCTTGCCCCGCAATGGCCGGAAGCGCGCTACCATCTGGCGTTGGCCAGGGAAGCAGCGGGCGATTACTCCGGTGCGATGGCTGACCTTAAGCTCTACCAGCAGTTCAATCTTTCCGATGCCGAAGCGCGCGCAGTTCAGGACAAAATTTATGTGCTCGAAGCGAAGCAGGAAGAAGCGGGGGAAAAGCAAGCCGACGAACAAAAAGCCGCGGCGGCAAAGGAACAAAAGAAACAGGAATATCGGGATAAGGTCGGATTTTTAGCGGGCCAGTGGAACGTTGCCTCAACCTTCCACTGCTCCTGCGCGTGGGATGGAAGAGTCTATCAGTCGAAAGTCATGATCACCATCAACGGGAAAAACCTATTAATTACCAATCAACCATCCGGCGTCCTATTGGCCAAAGGCACGATGGAAGGCGACGATTACACTTCAATACAGTGGATGCGAGTGGCCGACACGTCAGCTTGGCCCCGGCAGATTGGCCGGCTGGCAGATTGTTCGATCGCTGTGACAGTCGATAAACCCGGCCAGCAAATCTCTTGGAAAGAACCCACTGCGGAGCAATCCATGCCACCGATTTGGACTTGGGATAGCTCATGTGATGTGCAGCTCACACGATAGCCTGGGACGAACGGCCAACACGCCCGCTTCCAATTTCGATCGCGTGGCGTCGCGATAACCATTTTAGGACTCCAACAACCGGACAGTGAATTTTCCGTGGAATCTAAATTCCGCATCTCCTTTATGGAGATGACCTGCTCGCCCGATTGCCCGATGCAGTGGCCAGCGGCGCGGAACCATTCCTGATTATTGGAGCGATCGCCGGGGGTGAAAAAACTGAAGGCTGAAGGCTGAAAACTGAGCCGCCTCTAAACGTTGAACAAGGTACTGACCCTATTTTCGCGTGGAAAAGTCATTTTCTTATTTCCTGTGTTTTTGCAAATGGTCCGGGGCCAGGATTTCTCAAGTTTATAAAATTAGATGACTTAGAAATTTCACGGTTTTGCACTCAAAGTGAGCTTATTGCAAAAACGTAAAAAAATACCCAATTCCAATAGACCGAAAGGCCACTAAATCATTTTCAGATTAGGCAAACCCATAACGGGTGAAATTGTCATTCCGAGAACCGCAAGGAAGCCGCTGTGCGGCTTGCATGGAACACGCAACCGCACGATTGCATTGTTTATCCAAACCGGTTGATTTGGCCCACGATTGCCGTGCATCGTCTATTATTATGAAGATGAATCTCCCGAAAGTACATGTGGCGCCGCCGGCCCCGATGGTCTCAACGCTCAGCGAAAACTTCGGATTGAGCAAAACGATGGCCACCCTGGTCTCGTTCTTCATCATCGCCCTGTGCGCCCTCGCCGTGATTTGGTTTGTCCGGTCGGCTCCGCCGCGCACCCTCACCATTTCCAGCGGCAAGCCGGGCAGCACCTACGAGCGATATGCCGAACAGTACAAAGCGAAACTGGCCGCGCACGGAGTGAATCTTCAGATTGTTGTCTCCGAAGGTTCCATGCAAAACCTTCATCGGTTGAGATCATCGCCATCAAGCGTCGACATCGGTTTTGTGCAGGGTGGATTGACGGAGGGTCGGAACGTGGACGACTTGATTTCCCTGGGCAGCATCGCGTACCAGCCGCTGTTCATTTTCTACCGCAGCTCGACGACGTTTACCCTCCTTTCAGAACTGGCGGGGAAGCGGATCGCGATCGGAGCCAAAGGCAGCGGGACGCACACGCTCGCCCTCGCCCTGCTCAAAGCCAACGGCATTACCGGCGCCCCCACCACCCTGCTGAATGTCGATGCCGATGCGGCGGCGGCCGGCCTGTTGAATGGGAAACTGGATGCGATTTTCCTCATGGGCGAGTCAGCCCCGCTCCAGACCTTGCGCACCCTCATCCACTCGCCGGATGTCCAGATGTACAATTTCACGCAGGCGGACGCGTACGTCCGAAAGTTTACCTACCTTGATAAGATAGAATTTCCCGAAGGGTCGATCGATCTCGGCACGGATTTGCCAGCCCACGATACCATGTTGGTCGGCCCCACGGTGGAGCTGGTCGCACGGAAGGATTTGAATCCAGCCATATCCGACCTCCTAATCGGAGTGGCCCAGGAAGTTCACGGGAAAGCGAGCATCCTCCAAAAACAAGGGGAGTTCCCGGCCCCGCTCGTACATGAATTCACCATTAGCGATGATGCCCTGCGTTATTACAAATCGGGCCAAAGTTTCACCTACAAATACCTTGATTTCCGAATCGCGAGCATCATCAACCGGATCGCGGTGGCCTTTCTGCCGCTCGTGCTCGTTCTGGTTCCGGCCATCCGTTTTTTTCCCAACGCCTACAAATTGAGAATCCGACTGCGGTTTTATCATTTTTACCGGCGGCTCATCCGCCTTGAACGCGAAGCCTGGATCGCGCAAACCCGGGATCCGGATTTGCTCAAGCGCCTCGACGAAATTGAGGAGTCCGTCAATAAACTCAAGGTGCCGGCCTCCCTCGCCGACCAGTATTACGCGCTCCGGGGTTACATCAATTTCGTGCGCGGCCGGTTGAATACGCCCGCCACCGCCACGAAGGCGGGTTGAATCGAAGAGCAAAAACAGCAGGTAGAAAAAACCTGCGGAGCTAATATCCGTTGCCAGGCAGATACTATTTAACGGCAGCGAAAAGTCAGTTGCCAAAAGATACGCTTTTTGTGGCTGCCTCATACGCAACCCGGCATCCGGCCGTTTCGTCAAACGGTCTCTTCAAATTGAAGTTCTTTTCTTTGCGCCCGGCAGATTGGCTTCCCGCAGGCTTTTCTTTCCATCCAAAACCAATAAATGGGGGCAAATAAACCGTACTCGAAAGAGTAGAGAACAAAACCAAGTTTGAGGGTGAGGCCCTTCTCGGGCGATCCAACAACCCCACGACGGAGAAGTTCGCCGAGTGAGAAAATCTGAAGATAGGGCATCACATTGTTACATTCTCCGGCTGGAAAACCACAATGCGGACAAAACCAAAGGCGTTCTTCCTGAGGATAGAGACAATCCATACACACCGGGATGGCGTCTTTGGCCCTGACAGCCAGATCAACCTCCCGTGACCATGGATCAGGCGAAACATCTGACGCGACCTCTCTTATTTTCCATATAAGTTTCACCCCAAAAGTTACGCCGATAAAAAATAAAACGATTGATTCAGGTTTCATCTTTCGCCCCACACTAACAATTCCATGGGCGAGGACAAGCACGGCCCAAAAGCCATGGACTCCTCCTGTCCTCCGTCTCATCCGTTGTAACCTTGGCAAAGGAGAAGGCTTTAATCATTCTAACCGAATGGCCCGCCAACGGATTGACCGGGCGGCCCGGCCAGCGCTCCGATATACGTCGTGTTTGGCGCCACGAGTTTTTAGAATGCGAAACTCAGCCAAGAACAAACATGAAAACGGTGAAATTCTTCACCCTCGCAGCAGTCTTGGCTGCCTCCAACCATGAGAGACGATTACCTTAAGGCCGCACTGAAGACGATCGACGATCCGAACATCCTGGTCAACGTGGTCTCACGCCGCGTGAAACAGCTGAGACGCGGCAGCCGCCCCTTGGTTGAGTCGCTCGAGAAACTTACGGCCGAGGATACCGCGCTGCGCGAAATCATCGAAGGCAAGATCAGTTACGAGCACGTCGCCGCCGAAGCGGGACGGGAGTAGCCGGAGGTTGGGGCATTTAAAATAAGACCGTAACCATATCCCTGGACCACGGCGGGGATGTCGTTCCCTCCGCTCGAATGCTTGGCAAGCGGTCAGCCGGATTTTTTGCCACGAAGGATCACATAGAGCTCAAAGAAAGGTTGTTCTTTGTGATCCTTCGTGGCTGCACTAATTTTAACCGCTTTAGCAGCCAGACCAATTTCATTTTTCGTATTTGATTATCGAATACGACTTAGAGCCAGAGGTTGGCCTGGCGCCAGGGGCATGGGCGGTCTTCACCCCATAGCCACGACCGTCGTTTCCGGCCAAGGTAAGTGGCCTGCCACGAGCAAGCCTGCAAGGCGCGTCGAGTGGCTCCATCCTATGAAGACACCTTGGACTTACCCTGCCTTGTTTCTGGCCTTGGCCATCGGCACGTCCGCCCAAACCGCCACGCCGCCGGATCCGGTGCTGACCGAAAAGCAGCCACCACATTTCCGGGCGGAAGGGCCCCTGCCCTTGGATTGGAAGACCGGCGAAGGCAAAAGTTACCTGATCCCGGCCGTGGAGATACCGGCCTTTCTTGTCGCGCTCAATACTTACGATCGGATCGCGTTTCCGAACACTTGGTACAACTCGACCTTTAGCAGCACGTGGGAGCATGTGCACGAGCAGCATTGGGTGTTTGATACCGACCCCTTTAACATCAATCAATTCGGCCATCCGTACCAAGGGGCAACGATGTTCGCCTTTACCCGGTCCGCGGGGGTGGGCTTCTGGCCATCGTGGATCTACAGCAATGTCGGAAGTTTTATCTGGAAGATGGCCGGCGAGACCGACCTGCCCTCCATCAACGACCAGATCACCACCGCCCAGGCGGGCGCGCTCCTCGGCGAATCATTGTTTCGCATGGCGAGCCTCGTGCTGGAAGACGGCGGCCCACATCCGGGCTTTTGGCATGAATTGGCCGCGGCCGCAATCTGCCCGCCGCTTGGTTTCAACCGATTGGCCTTTGGCGATCGCTTTAAAGCGGTGTTCCCAAGCTACGATCCCGCCACCTTCATGCGGTTGCGGATCGGAGCCAGCGTCGACGCCAAAGTGTCGGGAAGCGGCATTTCAACGCCGAGCCTGAAACAGGAAGCGATCGTGGATTTCACCATGGTCTATGGCCTCCCCGGCAAAGATAACTACGAGTACGAGCGGCCGTTTGATTATTTTTCGTTTGAAGCGGCCGGAAAAACGAGCGCCCACAACCATAACTTCATCGAGGACATTATGGTTCGCGGCATGTTGTGGGGAAAAGATTTTGTGTGCGGCGAAAATCACCGGGGCATCGCCGGCCTTTACGCCAGCTACGACTATATTGCGCCGCAGATTTTTCGCGTGTCATCGACCGCATTGGGCTTCGGCACGACGAACCAGTGGTGGCTCTCGCGCCACATTGCACTGCAGGGCACCGCCATGGCGGGCGTCGGCTTCGCCGGCGCCGGCACCACCCCGCAGCCGGACGGCCAGCGCGATTACCACTACGGGGCGGCGCCGCAAGGGCTCCTGGCCTTGCGCACAATCTTTGGCGACCGGGTGATGCTAGACCTCACCGCGCGGGACTATTATGTGACCGGGACGGGCTCGGACGACAAAGAGGGATCCGAACAAATTTTACGCACAGACGCAGGGATCACCGTCCGGACCTTTGGCTATCAGGCGCTGGGGTTGGAATGCGTGGCGTCTGACCGGCGCGCCCATTACGGCCACTTTCCCGACCAGCACCAATCGGAAATAAAATTTAGCCTCGTTTACACCGTCCTCGGTGGCAGCCGTTTCGGCGCCGTCGATTGGCGGCCCAACGGGGAGCCGATCATGAAATAAGGGGAAATCCGATTTTCGTCTGCGCTTTGCTCATTGTCGCCGGGAAACGCCCTAATCTTTTCGAAACCAAAACAGGCCGACGGAGGCCAGCGGCGCCAGCGCCGTCAAGGCGAACGCGATTCGCCACGTCAAATTCGGAGTCGCCAACATTCCCCGGGTGGCGCCCGCCGCCAAAACCAGCGCGACGATGGTCCAAAGCGAGAGCAACAATATCCTTGGCCCCTTGCTTTCGATGGTGGCGATCGCACTGCCAAAAAGCACACCCACCGATGCGATCGCCGTGCCCACACAAAGCTCCGCGCCGGGCACATAACCTAGCTGCTTGAGGAGATGGCCGTAAATCGGCACCAAAAAAGCGCCGCTGACTCCGACCAAGAAAACCGAAATCTGGCGTTCCGGGTGCACGAATGAATCCTGCAAAATTCAACGGCCGGTGCAACCGCTTACCATGAACCGCGGCCCGGCCCAATTTCCAATCCGAGAAACCACAAGTCCTGTGGGATATAATGCAATGATTTAACAATACAAATGACCTCGATCTTCATTCTTTGACCCAACGATTTTAAAACAACCCACCCGTTTGCCCAGCCTGCCACTGCGCGGCTGTGCTTCAATTCATCCCCACAGTCTACCCCAATGATTACCCTCCACCGTTTATTTCGGCGGCGCCTGGCCTGCGTCATTTCTTCATCGATTCTCTTCTCCGCCACGCTCGCCACGGCGTCCAGCGCGTGTGTGACCGCAACCGCAGGGGGCGCATGGCAAAACTCCGCCATGACCTCGCAGACAGGTACGTTCACGGCCACCTTCGACGCGACGCCCTCGGCTTCTCCGACCAATTCCGTCATCGCACTCTCCAATGGCGCACAGACCGCCTACGCCAACTTCGCGTGTTTGGCGCGTTTCAACCCCACGGGTGATATCGATGCCTATAACGGCACAGCTTATGCCGCAGCCTCCACCATCCCGTATTCGGCCGGCGTGTCTTATCACTTCCGCCTGGCAGTTAACATCGCGGCGAAGACCTACTCGATTTATGTGACTCCGGCCGGCGGCTCCGAACTGACCGTTGGGCTCAATTATGCCTTCCGCGTTTCCACGACCACCCTGAATTACTGGGGCGTCTATGTCAGCTCAACCAGTGGCGGTGCGGGCACTGACACCGTGTGCAACTTCTCGACCGGTGGCACCATCACTACCTATGCGATTACGGCCAGCACCGGCAGCGGGGGCTCAATCAGCCCGTCTGGCACGGTCACAGTAAACCAAGGCGCCAACCAGTCGTTCACGATTACGCCCAACACTGGATTCAGCGTGTCCAGCGTGACCGTTGATGGTGTGAATCAGAGCGCGATCACCTCCTACACGTTCTCCAATGTGCAGGCCAATCACACGATCAGTGCTGCGTTTCAGCAGCAATCGTCAGGCGAAGGTCCATTTGGCGGAACCGCTGCAGCGATTCCTGGCACGGTCCAGGCCGAAAACTATGACACCGGCGGCCAAGGGGTCGCCGACAATGTCACTTCGATCAATGGCACGGATAATGGCTATCGTTCCGACGGCGTTGACTTGGAAACGACTTCAGACACCGGCGGCGGCGTTGACCTCGGATGGACCAGCGGCGGCCAGTGGTTCAAATATACCATCAATGTGGCCACGGCCGGCACTTACACGGTCAGTTTCCGCGTGGCAGGTCCGAGCGCAGTAACAGGTGCCTTCCATCTGGCGAATGCTTCGGGCACAAATCTGAGCGGCGCGGTCAATGTTCCCGCGACGGGTGGCTGGCAAACCTGGGCCACGGTGACGGCCAGCGTCACCCTGCCGGCGGGCCAGCAAATCCTGACCCTGAACCAGGACAACGGCGGCTGGAACATCAACTACCTTAGCCTCGCGACGGCCGGCGGCACCGTCGCCACGCCCGTCTTCAGTCCCGGTGGCGGCAGCTACACGAGCGCGCAGAACGTGACGATCAGCGACTCCACCGGTGGCGCATCCATTCGCTACACTCTGGACGGCAGCACGCCAACCTCCACCACGGGCACCATCTACTCCGGCCCGGTGAACATCAGCAGCACGGCGACACTTAAAGCCGTTGCTTATGAAAGCGGCTTTACCGCCAGCGCGGTCACCAGCGGAACCTACACCATCAGCTCGGGCGGCACCACGACCACCGGCACGATTAATTTCCACCTGCTGCTGGGCGCGGGCGGATCGCAGGACAGCCTGACGCTGACGGGCGACAATTACACCGACCTGATCATGTCCAACACCATCGCCGGCGTGCTGTATGGCCATCTGATCGAAGAGTATTATCCCGGCATCCAGTTCAACAAGGACTACCTTTACGGCTCGGTCTTCGGCGAATTGTTGCAGGAGAACATTGCCACCCAGGATTATGTTTCCAGCAGCTCTCTGCTCGACCCTTCGCCCAACCAGCAGGCGGTGATGGGCGCAGGCCAGGGCGGTCCGTATCAAATTAACAACTACGCGATAGACATGGTGGCCGGAAGCTATACGCCGGCCGGGCATTCGATGATCAATTACATCGCGGTGCAAAAGAACATCGGCTACACCATGGCGACGGCGTCCACCCAGTATTCCAAGCCCACCCCGCCATCGTTCAACAACAAGTACTACGGGCCCCTGCTCTGCGCCTACTTCCATTACAACGACTTCGTGGCGTTGAACATAATCGGCAAGGGCCCTGGCGGCTGGACCACGCCCTGGGAACCGGCTTACGACAACGCCCTGGCCAATTTCGTCAACCTGCCGAACAGCTTTCTCGATATGCTCCTGAATGCCGCTTACAATCAGGGCTACTATGGCGGCTTGGTGGCAAATTACAGCTCGCAGGGTGCCACCGCCACGCCGTCAACCGTGGCCTCGGTCGATTCGTACAGTTCGGTGTGGGGCAATTCGAGCACCTATGTGCAGTACCCGTATCAGGTTCACTATTACATGGACCAAGTTTACGACAATCCGATCCCGACCACGAGCCTGACGACGATTGTCACCCCGGCCAACCACGTCGCCTTCAACCTGACCACCTTTGGCAGCGTATTTTCCAATGTGGTCCAGACGATGGACTATTCGAACGGGACCAATGCCGCACAGTACTTCACGGCCGCCCAGGCGCAGGCCGCGCTCAATGCCGCCCTGGCGCAACAGGGTGTTTCGGGCAGCGCGACGCTCGATTTCAGCAACGCGAGCGACCGGGCCAAGATCTATGCCGTGATCGACAGCGCACTCAGCAGCCTTGAGTCAACTTCAGGCATGAAGTTCAACTCCACGACCAACTCGCAGCTGTAAGCGGCAGTTGGAAAATCTTCAGTCAATGGGTCACATCGGCATGCCTTTGCGACCCTCTTTATTTTGTCATTCCGAGCCGTGCGAGGAATCTCACGCCTTCGCGGGGTGAGGGCACCCCGCCCACAAACTGAGATTCCTCGCACGGCTCGGAATGACAGTTTCACCCGTCATGGGTTTATTTAAACCGAAACTGCGCTGAAGAATTTTCAATTCAGATAACTGAACCTACATTCAACCCAGCTTTCTGATCTCAGGAAGCTGGGTTGAGCGTTTGTCGGGTGCCTTACTTCTTCTTATTGGCCGCGGCTTTGGCCTTCGTGGCCTGCTGCGATGTGATGAGTGCCTGCTTCTTTTGATTCGAGTCGTTGTTTTTCGACTGCTTTTGCGATGCCTGTTTCTGTACCGATTTCGGAGATCTGTCGCCCATGGTGGAGTTTCTTTTGCTAAGTTGCCTCACCTTCGGAATGTTCGTTTCCCCGAGGGCGTTGGTCTTTATCCTCGAAGACGCCAACCCGTAGCAAGCCCCGTCGAGCCCAAGCGTCGATTAGGGGGTTTACAATAAAACCGTAAGCATGTGCCTGGACCACGGCGAGGATGCCGCTCCCTCCGCTCGGACACTTGGTAAGCGGTCAGCCCGATTTTTTGCCACGAAAGATCACATAGAGCTCAAAGAAAAATTGTTCTCTGGGTTCTTTGTGACCCTTCGTGGCTACACTAATTTTTAAACTGTCTAGCATCCACTATCCGGCGGGCCAGCAAATGCAGATTTGCCAAAGATCCGGCTGGCCGGTAATTGTTAATGAGGCGCAGCAAGCACACGCCTGATTTCAGTCGCATGTCCCTTTTGGCCTACATCCTTCTCGCGTCGAGTTCGCTCTTCGTGATCGTCGATCCGCTCGCCGCCGTGCCGGCGTTCATCGCAATGACACCGGCCAACACGCCGGCGGATCGCATCCGGATGGCCCGCCTGGCGTCGTTTGTGATGGCGGGAGTTCTGCTAACCTTTGCCTTCGCGGGACAGTGGATTTTTCGGTTTCTCGGCATTACCATGGCGGCCTTTGAGATTGCCGCCAGCATCGTATTGCTGCTGGTCGCGCTGGACATGCTGCGGGCGCAGCGTTCGCGCGTTCTGGAAACGCGCGAGGAAACCGCCGCCGGCATGGAGAAGCTGGATATCGCAGTCACTCCGCTGGCCATTCCCATGCTTTCCGGCCCGGGCGCCATCTCCACCGTCATTGTCCTGCAAGGCCAGGCGCAAAACTTGTCCCAATATATCGGCTTGTGCGTAAGCATCGTGGCCGTCTCGGCGGCCACTTACGCAATTTTGCGCTTTTCAGCCCGCGGCATGCACTGGCTGAGCCCAATCGCCTTGAGCATCGCCATTCGTATCATGGGCCTGCTGCTCGCGGCCATTGCCGTGCAATTCATGATCAACGGCATCCTCGCTGTGCACGCCGATGGATGGATCCGGCCACCGGGTTGAAAACAGCGGGCAAATCGCCCGGTTTCGTTAGCCATAAACCCGTAAAGCTGTGCCTTTCCGTCTCATTTCCCGTTGACCGGCCCAGCGGCTCTGCTGTCATAGGCGGATGGTTCCGAGTGTCCTCATTGTCGATGACGAGAAGCACACCCGCGAGGGGCTGCAGCAGGCTTTGCAGGAGCATTACGACGTGTCCATCGCCAGCAATGCCGAGGAGGCCTTCAACCTCATGGACTCACAGGAGTTCGAGGCCATCGTCACCGACCTGCGCATGCCGGGCAAATCCGGCCTGAAGATCATCGACAAGGCCCTCGCGCTGCCAAACAAGCCCGCCGTCATCATGATGACGGCCTACGGCAGCATCGACAACGCGGTCGAGGCCATGAAGCGCGGCGCGGTCGATTTCCTCACCAAGCCGGTCAACATCGAGCGCCTCGAGGTCCTGATCCAGCGCGCGCTCAAGACCAAGACGCTCGAAGTCGAGGTCAAGCAGCTCCACGAACGCCTCGACGAGAAATTTTCCTTCGCGGGTCTCGTCGGCAATTCGGAGAAACTGCGCGACGTCATCGAGCGCGTGAAGCTCGTCGCGCCGTCGAAGGCCACGATCCTGGTCGAAGGCGAGTCGGGCACAGGCAAGGAACTCATCGCCCAGGCCATTCATCAGTCCAGCCCGCGGGCGCGCGGGCCGTTCATCGCCGTGCACTGCGCGGCGCTCTCGGAAAACCTGCTCGAAAGCGAAATCTTCGGCCACGAGCGCGGCGCATTCACCGGCGCCAACGAACGCCGCATCGGCCGCTTCGAGGCGGCGGACGGCGGCACGCTCTTCCTCGACGAAATCAGCGAAATCTCCCAATCGACCCAGGTGAAGCTGCTGCGCTTCCTTGAAACCAAGTCCATCGAGCGCGTCGGCGGCAACAAGCCCATCGAACTCGACGTGCGCCTGGTCGCCGCCACCAACCGCCACCTCGAGCAGCTGGTGAAGGAAGGCAAATTCCGCGAAGACCTGTTTTTCCGCCTCAACGTCATCCGCATCACGCTCCCGCCGCTGCGCGCGCGCACCGAGGACATCCCGTTGCTGCTGTCGCATTACATCAAGATTTTCGCCGATGAAAACAAAGTGCCGCCCCTCACGATCGAGCCGGGCGCATTGCGCACGCTGCAAGCCTACCCGTGGCCCGGCAATATCCGCGAGCTGCGCAATTTTGCCGAAAACGCCGTCGTGTTGCGCCGCAACGGCAAACTGACCGAGTTCGACCTTGAGCCGAAGTTCCGCAGCGAGCCAGCCGCGGCCGGGACTGCGACTCCCGGCGCACCGGCCGCCGCGCCGGTGCCCATGTCGCTCTCGGTCGAGGAAAACGAAAAGCACCTGTTGCACGAAGCGCTGATCAAGTCGCGCGGCAACCGCACCAAGGCCGCGAAGTTCATGGGCATCAGCCGCCGCACGCTGCACCGCAAGCTCGCGCAATGGCCGGAATTGGACGTCGTCGATCGGTGATCGGTCGGAAGTTCCAAGTATCAGGTTCCAAGTACCAAGATCGGGCGAATTCCATAATTTGTGGGCGGGGTGCCCCGTGGACTCCGAAGCTTCAGCGAAGGATGTCTCACCCCGCATGGGCGCTTCTCACTTTCCATGCCACCATTGCCTGATCTGGTGAACGGCATCATGGGCGACAGAGGGGATATTCCGAGCCGCCTCACATAGTTGCGAAAAAAAATGACTTCCCAGCCAGAGGAACGCGGCGATCACCGCGAGCCAGATCAACGCATCGAGCAGAAATATGGAAGGCCTGGCCCATTTGGGGCGGCCATAACCGTAATAGCATGCGCGTCGCGCTGCTTTCAAAGGCCAGATGAAAATTTTATAAGCGATAATCATCACAATCACTGCGATCCATATTGGCACGCTGGACGACAGCACGATTCCAAACACCGCGCCGGTGGCCAGCAGTGAAATCAAGGCGCAGACCCATAGGATGGCGAACATCCCGTGCAGCACGGAGAGCAAGGGCAACGCCAAGCCAGCTCCGGGATGGATGTCCGCCTGCTCCGCCCAATGACGATGCCAGTCATACCGCCATTCATCCCTTTTCGCGCGCATCTCCTGCTTGAACCGCCGCTTCCACTCACGCCGCGCCTTGCGATCCGGGAAATCTTTCGTCGCCCCATAATATCCTGCTTTCGCGCGGCGGATGAATTCCTGAGCCGTGAATGGTTCTCCACAGGCCGCGGCTTTCTCTTCCGGGGAGCGCGCCTTGGGCACGATCAAGGCCAGCACAAAATAAACCAGCACACCCGTGCCCCATACCATCAGCAACAGGATAAAGGCCAGCCGCACCAGGGTTGGGTCGATGTTCAGGTAGGCGGCGAGACCGTTGCAGACTCCCGCCACCATCGCCCCCTCTTTTATTCGGTAGAGACGCTTCGGTGTGCCCGGCTGACCCGGCGGCCGCTCCGTTTGGGCCGGGCCAGGCCCGCCAGTTTCCGCCCGGGCTTTGGCCTCGCCTGCGCGCGGATCCGCGCCCGAGTCGTCTTCAATCGGCCCCATCTCGTCGAGCACCGCGGTGACTTCCTTGGTGACGACAACGGTCTTGTGGCTGCCCAAGAGCGCGCGAAATTTTTCTCCTATCGCCTGCTCGATATCCGACATGATTTCATCCCGATCCGGATTGCCCTGCAATCTTGCCGCCGCCGTCTCCAGGTAGGTGCGCAGGGTATCGTAGCCGCCTTCTTCCAATTGATAGGCAGTGCCGCCGAGGTTGATGGTAATGACTTTATTCATGGTGATGGTGCGCGTTATTTTTGTCCGAGATTTTTAACCGTGCCGCTGATTTTGCCCCAGTAGTCCAGCGTCTCACGCAGCTGATCCCGGCCTTTGGCCGTGAGCTGGTAGTATTTCCGCGGCGGGCCGGCCTCCGATTCTTTCCACTCATAATCGACGAGCCCCTCGCGGCGCATCTTGCTCAGCAAAGGATACAAGGTGCCCTCCTGCGTGGTGAATTCGGTCGCGCTGAACTGTTTCAAAATGTCCGCCACGTAGACCTTCTCGGCCGCGATAATCTTGAGCACGAGAAATTCGAGCAGTCCCTTGCGGATCGCTGAAAATTTTTCGTTTACGCTCATGTTTATGAATACAGCAAGCTACCTTTTTTAAAAAAGGTAGTGGTTCATCTAAAGGCCTCAAGCAAAAATTGCGGCCAGTTTGAAAACTTACTCGAAAGAAAATGCAGTTGACCCTGCCACTGCGCTGCGTAGCACTTTCCCTCTGCACTGCGGGCGTAGCTCAGTTGGTAGAGCACCACCTTGCCAAGGTGGACGTCGAGAGTTCGAGTCTCTTCGCCCGCTCCATTTGGAAAAACCGCCGGAAATCATTCCGGCGGTTTTTTCGTGTCCAATTCCATCGCTTCCAAGATTTTTGGTGATCACTTAGAGCTCTATTAATTCTTTAAGATATTAATCGAAAGTATTTTAAAATCATATCAAAACAAATTATTGCATTTGAAACTATTTCATTACTAACTGTCCTCATGTTACTCGGAAATCGCTCTTTTTTGACCGGCTTGTTATCTTTCGCGGCCCTCGCTTTGACCGCCCGGGCCCGACTTGATGACCAGACCTTCAACGCGGTCATCGCCAGCAAGCCCGCCATCGGCGACCTTGTCTTTATCCGGATTGGCGGCCCGCTCTTTAGCCGGGTGACGGATACCACCCAAAGCTGGACCTCCCACGTCGGAATCATCGTCGATTACCAACACGGCGATTGGATCGTGGCGGAAAGCGGCATCCCGTTTGTCCGCAAGACACCGCTTCGGAAATTTCTCAACCGCTCAGAAAACCAGGAATTCTCGATCCGGCGCTTAAAGGCCGAACCCACTGGGGAAGAAAAGCGGGCGATGCTGAAGTTCGCCGACTCGCAGATGGGCAAAGTCTATTCGCTGGGCTTCAACCTCGAATCCCAAAAAACCTTTTGTTCCAAGTTCGTGCACGACGATGTGTACGTCAGCACCCATCAATCAATCGGTGAGGTCGAAACTTTCGATCATCTGCTCCATCGGAATCCCCATGCGCCGTTATGGTTCTGGCGCATCTGGTTCTTTGGATTCATCCCCTGGCAAAGGACGACCATCACGCCCGCCAGCGAGATCGACAGCCCCCTCCTCAAGGTCGTAATCCAACATAACGTATGAAGCCTCTCATTTACGAAATCATTGCCGCTGCCGGGACGATTGATGCCGCCGGTATCCGGGTTTTCAAACCGCTCGGTCTGACCCCGATGACCTTCAATATTCTCACGGTCCTCACCGATGGTCCCCTCTCCCAACGGGAAATCAGCGACCGGATGATCGTCGCCGCTTCGAGCATAACTTTTCAAGTGAAGCAGCTGCAGAAGAAAGGCCTTATCCAGCGCCGGCGATCCGACGCCCGAACCTGGCGCGTCTTCCTCACCTCGCTCGGCGCGGAAAAGCAGCGCCTGGCCGAGCAACGCATGGATCAAATCATCGAGCAGATTCCCATCGAGCCAGGCCTGATCGCAAACGCCGAATCTGTCTTAAAGACGATCCAGGCCCATTTGCCTCAACTCATCGAAGGAAAGAATAAACCATGAACATCACGCAAAAGGAGCTGCACGATGCAGCCATAAATACAGGGATAACCAATGAGCAGGTGGATTTGCTCTGGCGTACATTGAATTCCCAGCCCTCCCGTTCCGATAAACCGAAATTTGATGTAGCCAACGTCGCATATTATTTTGGGGCCCTGATTGTGATCGGAGCCATGGGTTGGTTCATGAACAAGGCTTGGGATCGCATGGGTGGCCCCGGCCTCTTCGGCGTCGCAACTTGTTACGCCATTTGTTTCGTCCTGGGCGGACGAACGCTGTGGGCTCAATCCTTGAGAATTCCCGGAGGACTTCTCTTCACCATCGCAGTCTGCATGGTGCCACTGGCGACGTTTGGAATTGAGCGATGGACCGGCCTTTGGCCGGCCGACGATCCGGGCTCCTATGCCAATTTCCATCCCTACATTAATGGAAGCTGGCTTATCATGGAAGCAGCTACGATTGCGGCCGGAGCGATCGCCCTGCGATTCTGGCGTTTCCCTTTTCTTACGGCACCGATCGCTTATGCGCTTTGGTATATGTCGATGGATCTGCCGGCACTACTGATTGGGCAGCGCGCTTATACTTGGGAAGAAAAACAGCAGATCTCCATGATCTTCGGCGCCGTCATGTTGCTCGCAGCTTACGTTACGGATCTTCGCGGGAAATCCGATGACTTTGCCTTCTGGGGCTACCTGTTCGGTTTAATGGCATTTTGGGGTGGTCTCTCGTCCATGGATAGCCATAGCGAGTTGGGCAAGTTCGTCTATGGCCTGATAAATATCGGGCTCATCTTCTGCTCGCTCATCCTCCGACGCCGGATCTTCATCATTTTTGGTTCCTTGGGATTTTTTGGATATCTCGTGCATCTCGCCTACGACGTCTTCGAGAATTCCATCCTATTTCCTTTCGCCCTCAGTTTGATCGGAATTCTGATCATTTATTTTGGCCTGCAATACCAACGGCGGCGGGAACGGATCGAAAAGTCCCTTCGGGCTGCCGTCTTACCGCACATAAAAAGCCTGATCCCTGCGCGAGCACTGCTCGACTAAGGAACCAAGCCCGAGATGAAACGGGACGACATTAACACTGGTATTTGTCTGACCACTAACGTTCGGATAAAAATGAAGAAATACTTGAAGATGATTGCGATCGTCTTGGCCATAATAGCTCCACCGATACTTGGGACACTGTCAGCCGAGCTTTGTTATGTTTTCAGTTATAACGGACACTGGTGGCCCATTGTCACATTCTATGCGTTTCCTCAGATTGTAGCGCTCATCTTTTTATTTAGAGCCATAAGTTGGCCATGGTGGGTAAAGTGTCTTACGGCAGTTCCTTTTCTAGTCTTGTCATTTGCGACAACCGTTTACGCCTGCTTGATAGTAGCCGCTGCAAACGGTGACGGTTTATGATTTTAGGCGACTCTCTGCCGCCGGTGTCATGGCTTTCGGTCTTGGGTGGTGCCGGGAATCGCGGCCGGGGTTCCGCCGTCTCCCGCTGATGCGGGGAAAGAAGGAGGAGCATCCGCGGGGGCGGTGCCCCAGCTTGAGGGCGAACTGCCGAGGGTGAAGTCGAGCGTGGCGCCGCTGAGGATCGTGTTGATCGGGATCCAAAGGCTGCTGGAGCTTGCCCCGTTGAGCGTCATGCTCTGCACGTACGGATTCGCCGTCGAGGCGTTGGTGCCCGTGACCGTAATGGTTTTCCCATTTTCAAGGTTGATCACGGCGTGCGGGAACATCGGGCTGCCGAGCACAACGCCCCCGATTCCCGGGATCTCCGGGTAAAATCCAAGGGCGGCGAAGACATACAAGGAATCGATGGAGCCGCCATCGTCATTCCCGGGGATGCCGCTCGGCAAAGTGGTCCAAAGCTCCGTTTCAAACTTATTGCACTGAAGTTGAGTCCCGGCAGGGTCTCCGGCAAAGTCGAAGGCCCAAGGGTTCTGCTCATCCGGTTCATTTCCGATGTAAGCATACGCATAGGCGGGTCCCGCGTTATTGTGGGTGAATAAGCTGTTCAAGCGTGAGACCGCTTTCGCATTGCCTCCCATGGCGCTGAAGAGACCCGCGTAATTATACGGGACATCAAAGGTGTACTGGGCGGAAGAGCCTTCCGTGAAGCCATTTTCAGTGCTCGGACTCCAGCCACCGCCCCAAGTGCCGTCGCTGTTCTTGAGCTGCATATAGCCCGAGGAGGCATTGAAAACATTCTGCCAATTTCCGGATTGCGGCAGAAACTTGTTGTAGTCGGTCATGTTGCCAAGGTTCTTGGCGAATTGCGCTACCGCAAAAGCGGCGGTGGACAAATCCAACGTGTTGGAAGCGCTGGTGGGGTCATAACCGAGGCTCAGGTAAGTCGAAAGGTTCGAATGCACGGTATTGCCGTCGCTCAGGCTGCCGACCACGGAAAGATCGTTATTCATGTAGGCCAGGGCGCTGGCGGTATCAAAATTGGTCGCACCCAAGGCGTAACATGCGGCTATTTCCGTCGACTGGCCCTCCCCCTCCATGCCGTTCGAATTGCGATTAAACTGCTCCCAGCGGGGCAACCCTCCTCCGCCCTGCGCACCCCAATTCACCATGGATTGGCAAACGTCGCTCGCCACGCTCGGCGCGAGAATCGCGCGCAGGGGAAGCCCGGAGCGATACTCATCCCAGCCGGAAATGGCGTCGTATTGATGGGTGTGCCCGCTGGTCACCGTATGCACCGTTTTATCCATGCCCATGTACTGTCCATTGACATCATCAAAGACATTCGGATGGAAAAAACAGTGATAGAGCGCGGTATAGAACTCCGTCAGCTGCGCGCTCGTCCCGCCGCTCACTTGGATTTTGTTCAGAATGGTGTTCCAGGCGGTGCTGCACGCAGCTTGCATCCCCGAGAAATTGAATGAGGAATTTTCCGCGGCCAGATTGGCCTCGGCATTGGCCAGGCTGACGTAAGAGATGGCCGCACGGGCGTTGACCACCGTGGTGTGGAAGGTGGCAAAGGCTCCCGATTGCGATCCGTTGCTGCTGGTGGAACCAGGGTTGACCGTGCCGCCATTCCACGTGCCAAACGAGGCGAATGGTTGGTCGAACATCACGACAAAATAGATCGTGTAAGACTGGCTGGCGGCGCCGACGTTGGCCGTGGCATGGCCGGTCATTTCGTTGCTGCCCGGGATAATGGTGATCCCGGTGTTGCGGCTGTTGCCATCGATGCTGCCGCCCGAATTGACCATGATCGTGGAATTGGTCGAGGAAGGAAAGGTAAAGCGCGCCGCGCCCGTGTGCAGTGATGCGGTCAACTCCACCTTGATGTTGGAATCAAGGGTCACGCTATAATACCCGGGACTGGCACTCTCGTTGGAGTGGGAGAACCCCGCCTGATACATGGTGCTCGTCGCCGGGGATGCCGACACTGTCCCAACATAGGGCATGAACGGAACATCCTGATAGGTGGAAACTCCGCGCCCACTGAAGTGCGTCAAACTAAAGCCGATGATCGTGCTGTCGTCATAGTTGTAGCCACCGGGAAGATTCGACGGCGTATCCGGGCTCCATTGGAGCATGCCCATGGGATAATCCGCCCCGGGAAAGACATCCCCGGCCGTAAAAGTAAAGCCATAGCTTCCAGAGGGGCAGGCCTGCGTCCCAATAAATGGATTTACATATTGGGTAAGATTTAGCGTGGAGGCCGGCAGCATCTGGCCGATGGCCAAGCTGCAGAACAACGCAAAAGCAGCGCTGGGACGGCGCCACCGAATGGACAATACTTGTGAGGGGGTTCCGGGTATTTTCATGACTATGGACAGCACTTCCCGTTGAATTAACAGGGTAAATTCACGACTAAGGATTGTGGGCAGGGGGAACTCGCCATTGAGTTATGGCGAAACTGCCTTTTGTCATTTGCTGCGGGGATGAGCAAGCCCTGTCCGCAAGGCGGCTCACCCCGACTTCAGCATCCGCACACGGCGGTCTTTTCTCGGGAATTGCAGGGTGACCACCGTGCCCACGCCTTCCTTGCTTTCGAGGCCGACTTGTCCGCCGTGCTCGCGCATGATGCGCTGGACGATCATCAGGCCGAGTCCGTGGCCGCCCGGCTTGGTCGTGTAGTAGGGCTGGAAGAGCCGCACGAGATCTTCCTGCCGGATGCCGGCGCCGCTATCGCCAAAGGCGAGGAACACGCTGTCGTCATCGGCGCGCGCGGCGATCCGCAGCCGACCGCCGGGCACCATGGCCTCGGAGGCATTCTTGATCAGGTTGAAAAAAACCTGCTTCAACTGGCTGCGGTCGGCCATGACCCGAGGCAGGTCGGACGGCGTCTCGGCCTCGACCACGACGCCGCGGTCGGCGAGTTCGCGCTGCTGGAAGGCGAGCACTTCGCCGAGCACGTCGGTGAGGTTGGTCTCCGCGAGGTCGGGCGGACGCGGGCGGATGGCATCGAGGAAATTGCTGATGATGCCGTCGAGGCGCTTGACCTCGTCCTGGCAGACTTGGATGGACTCGGCCACCGATGCGGAGTCCGGGCTGGCCTTCAGTTTTTTCAATTTCCGCTCGATGAGCTGGAGATGGATGGTGAGCGAGTTGAGCGGGTTGCCCAGCTCGTGCGCCACGCCGGCGGCGAGCAGCAGGATGGACGACGTGCGCTCGTCCTCGATGCGCGCCTCGGTGGTCTGCTTGTCGCGCGTGATGTCGGACAAAATCACCGCGTAGCGCCGCGCGCCGCCGCGACTTTCGCTGCGGAAAGGCATGAGATAGAGCCGCACCGTGCGCGGCTCCGGGTAGGTCAGCTCGAATTCGCGCGCGACCACGGGCAGCGCAGGCGCGGCATCGTCGAGCGACGCCTCGAGCGAAGGCCGCAGCCCGGGCACGAGCCGCCAGAGCATCTGGCCGGTGAGATCGCTGTCGCTCAGGCCGATGAGGCGCTCGGCGGCGGCGTTGGCGTAGTCGATGACGCCGTCCGCACCGATGACGAGCACGCCCTCCTGCAGCGTGTCGAAAATATCCTCGAAGACCCGGCGCTCGCGCGCGAGGCGCTGCACGAGGTTGGCGAGGTTGACCGAGTCGAGCTGGTCGAGCCGGCCCAGCACGCGATCGAGGGAAGTGTGTTTTTTCGAAGACATACTAACTGCGCTCACCGCCATAACCGGGATGCCGGCGGTGGTGTTTGACCACTAGAATCCGCAATTCATCATCCGCGAGGCGATAATAAATTCCAAACGGGAATCGTGGCATAAGAAAACGACGCCGCACGCCATCAACAGGATGCCAGCGGTGAGGTGCGGCTGAGATTTGTTGCACCGCGGCATCGAATTCATCGAGAAATCGCCGACCCAGCCCCGGCAGTTTCTGCTCATAGAACCGCGCCGATTCAATCAGCTCCGTCTCCACCGCGGAATGATAAACAACTCGCATTACAACGCACGACGGGCGGCTTGCATAACCTGCTCGTGGGAACGCTTGGCGCTTTTCCCGGAAGCCAGCTCCGCGTCACGTTCCTCCGCCAATTTTATGGTTGCGGTCTCGTTATCCGGATATTTTTCCGCCAGCTCACAATCAATGCTCTGCCACAAAGCCTGGGCCAACCCCACACGTTCGGCCACGGGCAGCAACATGACCTCACGGGTCAACTGTTCAATCTGCATGAATGGAGACTATGCATCTGCCATGCCTGCGTCAATACACGGGATATGGCCCTACCCTGCCAGAAAATCCATCTGCGCGGGATCGACCTGGCCGGCCAGGAGCTTGCGCAAAAAAAGATCGCGATGCTGCGGGCAGCGACCCAGGCGCAGGACGGCGTCACGGTGTTCCTCAGTGCCGTAACCCTTGTGCTGCGCGAGGCCGTAACCGGGAAACCGTGTGTCCAACTCACCCATCAGCCGGTCGCGGGTGACTTTCGCGATGATCGACGCCATCGCGATGCAGAGCGAGCGGGCGTCGCCATGCACCACGCCCACATGCGGATACGGAAAATTTTTCAGCTTCAGCCCATCGACAATAATGCGGCATGAAACGGTCGGCTGGAAATTTTCGCGTTCCTCGAGCGGGGAAAACAAATCCGGCTCATCGCGCCGGGTGAACACGCCGGGCGGATAGATGCCCTCGAGCGCGCGGCGCATGGCGAGCTTGGTCGCGCCGAGGATGTTGTGCTCCTCGATTTCGGACACGTCCGCGACGCCGAAGTTGGCATGGATCTGCCCCTGGGCGACGAGCGTCTCGAATTCACCCCACAGTTCCTCGCGCTCGGCCGGCGTGAGTTGTTTTGAGTCGTTGACGCGCTGGGCTTTCGTCAGCGCCCAGCGGCTCTCGAGAAACTCGCGCGTCACCAGCACGGCCCCGGCCACGACCGGGCCGGCCAGCGCGCCGCGGCCGGCCTCGTCCACGCCGATGAGGCTGGCGACGCTCTCGATCTGCTTGAGGTCGAAACCGCGGAGCTGGCGGCGTTTCATGGACAATATTATTTGGCTAGCAACATCTGAAAAGCGTTCATCACCCGTCGCGAATCAGCGTCGTCCAATTGTCCGGCAGCAACCAGCACACGGCGGTGGATTGGACGCGCAAGCTCGCAAAGAACCACGCAGCGCCGGCCTGCCGCAATCACCTCAACACGCACCGGCGTAAGCAGCTCATCAGAACGCAGCGGGCAGACCAACCCGGTTGGCATCATCTCAAGCTCCGCATCCTGGATGGCCACGAGATTAGGCGCAGACACACCTGTTCTCGACGAGAAAAGCTGGAGTTTCACGGTTCACCGTGGATTGGGAACGATTCATTGATGGCCAGCGTGCGGGCGCACACTTCAGGCGTGTAGGCCTCCCTCATCCGGCGCAGAAAAGCTGCCCGTGAGACGACCGCGGCAGCTCGCTTCGTCGGGGGTTTTGGCTGATGCCCACGCAAACGCTGTTTGGCCGGAAGGGCTTTTTTAACGGCAGCAGAATTCACAGGGAAAAAATACTTCCGGCGCAAAAAACGTCAAGCATGCCGTCAGCTCCCAACCGGGGGCAAGCGCATGCAGTGCAGCCGTTCGCTTCCACGCCAAACCGTGTTATCATATTCCTGTCATGACCTTGCTCCAAGATTGCGAAATGATGTTTTATGTCGTGGACACCCTGGCGCTCCCGTTCGCGATCGTCGTGTTCGTCCTTGAGCAGCGGAAGGAACGGCAGAACGAGGAAGAAGAAATTTTCCAGCGCCTTTCCGACGAGTATCGCGAATTCCTGAAGCTCGTGCTCGACAACGCCGACCTCCACCTGCTGCGGCGCACGGGCACGCCGCAGGACTTGACGGACGAACAAAAGGAGCGGCGCTATGCGATCTTCGGCATCCTCATTTCGCTTTTTGAACGCGCCTACCTGCTCGTTTATGAGGAACGCATGGACAAGCATACGCGCCGCCTGTGGCAGTCATGGGCCGACTACATCCTCGAGTGGGTGCGCCGCGCGGAATTTCGCGACGCCCTGCCCCAACTGCTCGAAGGCGAAGATGAAGAATTCACCCGCTACATCCGGAAACTGGCTGAAGCGGAGAGGAAATAATCGGTCGTAGTTGGTAGTTAGTAATTGGTAGTTGGTCTTTTCATTAGCCATTCGTCATTCTGCATTCGTCATTGGCCATTCGGCGCGCAACGCCGTCACTCCCACTCCATCTTCGCCTTGGGCTCGGGCAGGGGCAGCTCGGCGAGTTTGCCGGCGGCGGACACGACTTCGTAAGCGGTGCGGAAATGCAGCTTGGCGAAATCGCGCAGCGCGGGCGCGCCAAACCGCGCGATGATTTGCGTGGCCTGTTCCTTGACCCTGGAATTCGCGCCTTTTTGCAGCGGTTCGCCGAAGCGCTGCGAGAGCTGCTTCATGGCGCGAACGTATTCGGCGCGCGCGACGATGGACGCCGCGGCGACGACTGGGTCCTCCTCGGCCTTGGTGCGCATGCTCAGCTCGAAATTTTTCACGTTTTTCTTGGCGAGCTCGGTTTGCACCAGCGGATTTTCGCTGAACTGGTCGAGCAGGCCGCGCGGCACCCACTTCTGGTCGAGCGCCTGCGCGAGCGCCGTGGCATGCTGCCAGGCCAGCAGGCGGTTGAGGCTGGCACGTGGGCGGGCCATGAGCTCGTTGTACTTGTGCATGCTGCACGAACAGATTTTCGCCACGGCGCCGGGCGTGTTGCGAATGATCTCGTCGAGCCTCATGATCTGTGGATCGGCAATTTTCTTGGAGTCCTTCACGCCAGCCTTGAGCCATGCCTCGATGGCGGCTTTGTCGGCAATGACAGTGGCGGCGACGACCGGACCGAAAAAATCGCCCTTGCCGCTCTCGTCGAGGCCGGCGTGCGGCTCGAACCAGTCGGGATGCAAAACCTCGTCGTAGCCGAGCTTCGGCGCACCGGTAATGTCAGCCTCGATGATATTGACGACAAAATCCTCGGTGCCCTTGCCGGCGACGACCACCTTGCCGCTCTCGTAGGCGGTGACATTGACCTTGGCGTGGTCGCCTTTGAACGCGAAGCGGGCGTAGGCGACCTCGAAGGGCATCCAGCCGCGGGTGTCGAGGAGCGCACGGAGCTTCTCCATCTGCGCGTCGTCGAGCTTGATGGTGTAGGTGGAGAGCTTTTTTGGCGCGTCGGCGTCCTCGGATTTCTTGGGCATGGATAAGATTGGCCACAAAATGCACCAAATGCACAGAAAGATTCACCGGTACATAGATTTCGAAAGGTCCTATTGTAGGAGCCTGCTTGCAGGCGACCTTGCCCGCCAAGTTCTATTTCAGCCTTTTCACCGACCTATGTCGCCTGCAAGCAGGCTCCTACAACCACGAGTTGACGACGGGCTTTTGTCGGTGCCTGCTCTGCCTTCCGTGGCCAATTTGCTCGTTACCAAAAAAATCGATTTCCAGCGTGCGCTGCTCGGGTGGTATCGGGCCAATGCCCGCGCGCTGCCGTGGCGCGAGGCGCCATCGCTCTACAAGACGGTCGTGAGCGAATTCATGCTGCAACAGACGCAAGTGAAGACCGTGCTGCCCTACTTCGCGCGCTGGCTGGCAGAGTTTCCGGATTTCGCGGTGCTGGCCGCCGCGCCCGAAGCGCGTGTGCTGAAGTTATGGGAAGGCCTCGGTTATTACGCGCGGGCGCGCAACCTGCACCGGCTGGCCCAGGTGGTCGCCGAACTGCCGTCGGCGCCGCGCACCGTCGCCGAGTGGCGCGAGCTGCCAGGCGTGGGTCCCTATACCGCGGCGGCCATCGTGAGCATCGCGTTCGGCGACGCGGCGGCCTGCGTGGACGGCAACGTCGTGCGCATCCTTGCGCGGCTCACCGCCGACGGCCGCAAATTTCGCGACAGCGCGAGCGCCGCCCGGGAACTTTCCCCGCTGGCCGATGCGTTGCTCACGCGCGAGGCGCCGGGCGACCACAACCAGGCGATGATGGAGCTCGGCGCAACTCTTTGCACCAAGGGTAACCCGCAGTGTCCAGTCTGCCCCGTGCGGGCGTTTTGCGCCACGGGGCCGGGCGGCGACGCCAAGGAATTTCCCCGGTTTGCCCCAAAAACGACCGAGCGTCGCGCTGTGGTGCGCGTGTGGTGCGAGCGCGAAGGAAAGCTTTTGCTGCATCGCGCCGCCGCGGGCGCACGGCGGCTGGCGGAACTGCACGAGCTGCCAACGGCCGAGCAGGCCGGGCTCGAGCCGAAGACCGTCGCGCGCGGTCGGTTGCTTCTGCGCCGGACGCGCGCGATCACGCGCTGGCAGATCACGGAGTCGATCTATGCGTGGCCGAAAAAAATCCCCGCGCGCAGCCCGGAACTGGTTTGGGTTTCGCCGGCCAGACTTGAAAAAGTCTCCCTGTCCGGCCCGCACCGGCGATGGGTGCGGGAGATTCTGGCACAATCGTCCGATAAAGAGTAATGAATCGTTCTCGTTCTCCTAATCTTTCTCGTTATCGGTCAGCCGACTGATTCGAGAACGATTACGATAACGAGTAAGAGAACGATGCATCCGCGCCCTACCCGCCTGCCGCGTGAATTATTTACCGAGCATCAGGGCCAGTTGCTCATCGAGCGCGGCACCGCGCAACCCCTTGGCGACGATCTTGCCTTCCTGATCGAGCAGGAAGGTCATCGGGATGCTATCGATGCCATACTTTTGGCCGAGTTTGCTGCCCCACCCTTGGCCATCGAAGTACTGCGGCCACACCATGCCTTTTTCTTTGATGAAGCTTTTCAGCGTATTTTCATCCTGGTCGAGACTGACACCGATGATTTCAAAGCCTTTGTCATGATATTTCTTATAGGCGGCGAGGACATTGGGCAGCTCTTCCCGGCACGGCCCGCACCAGGTGGCCCAGAAATCAACCAGCACCACCTTGCCTTTGAATCTGGCGATCGAAAGCGGCTCCCCGGCGAGATCCTTTTCATTGAAATCAGGGAAAGCCACGCCCGGCTTGAGTGCCGACTGAATCTTCATCGTCGCCTTCATCTGATCAAGCGAGGCCAGGACTTTGTCCGCATTTTGCTCAGCCTGCGTACCGGGAAAATCAGCCTTCAACCGTTTAAGCAATTCTCCGCCTTGGTCATAATCATGGATCACTTCCATATAAAGCATCGCCTTCATCAGCAGCACCTCCGCCACCGCCTCCGTCTTCTCGTCCTTGTGTTCCGCGAGCAGGGCGTCGAACGCTTTCAGCTCTTCGGTCAATGAGGCCTCGGTATTGGACCCGGCCTGAATCTTTACCTTGGTACTTTCAACCAATTGTTGCAGTTCGACCGTCACGTCGGGCTTGGCCGCGGGCGGCGGAGTGGCTTGGCCGAAAACCCGGTTGGCGATAACTGACAGGCAGGCCGCAAATACCAGCGATGCGAACAATCGTTTGTTTTTCATGGGAGGATTAAAAGGGGGCCGACTACAGCAACGCCTCGATGCGCGCCTTCGACGCAATCACATCCTCGACGCTCACCTGCGGACTCAGCTCGAGCACGAGGATATGCTCGGGTCGCCAGAAACTGCTCACCATGTTAAAATCGATCACGCCCGAACCGATGGGCTGATGATCGTGGCCTTCGGCATCGACGTCGTGCAGGTGGCACCCGACGAGCCGCGGGGCCATCTGGGCCAGATGCTGCTGGTGATCGATGACACCCAGGCTTTCCTTGATGCGTGCATGGCCGGTGTCGTGCCAGTATCCGGCCGGGCCGTCGGCCGGCAATGAGTCAAAATAGGGCGCAAAGTCCTCTTCGCGCGGAAGCTCCTCGAATTTCTCGCGGTTTTCGAGGCCGAGCCGGATGTTTTTCCCGGCGGCATAATCAAAAATCTTCGCGAGGCTGGCCTTGGTTTGCACCCAGAACGGCTCCATTTTTTGTCGCATTCTTTCGCGGGCCTTGGTCAGCACGCGCTGATAACCGGCGTCCTGGGCCGGATTGGCTGCCGGGTGATTTCGCAAGTAATCGCGCAGGGCATGAGCCGGGTTCCACCAGAAAAAATGCACGCTGCCGAGGTGCAGCACCATGGCCCGCGCCTTAACCTGCGCGGCAAAGTCGATCGAGTGTTTCGTATGCCGCAGCCACTGCTCCTGCTCCTGGTAATGGCGCGCGGAAGGCTCGTAAAGATTGGGCGCGGCGTGGTTGACGCCGGGAGGCAGCGGACAAAAATTGTGCACCGTGCTGATCTGGACAACACCCTCTTCGACCGCCTTGAGAATGCCCGGCACGAGGGTGACACGGACGCCGTGGCTCAGCTCGACATGGCTGAAGCCGAGATCCGCCAGCTCGCGGAGCATTTCATAGCCATCCTTATGGCGCGATGAGCTCCAGCAGGTCGAGATGGCAAAGGTGGGTTTCACGGAAGCAAAACGCTATCAGACGCCAAACTGGTGCAATAAAAACGTCCCAGCCACAAAATATGGCGGGGACGGCAAAGGACAACAACGGGAAAAGAGGCTGGCTCAGCTGGCGTAGCGCGCGCGGAGCATTTGGTTGAAAGCCGTGGTCTTTTCCTTGCGGCGGCGTTTCTCGCAGGGCTTTTCGTAGTAACGCTTGGCGCGGGTACCGCGGATGATGTTTTCGCGTTCGAGCTTCTTCTTCATGCGACGCAGGGCGCGGTCGATGGGCTCGTTCTTGCGGATCTTGATCTCGATGGACATATCGTGGACGGAGGTTGTGCGGTGAAA
>Ga0210398_10001173_pt1 | contig 27911 bp, 30 predicted proteins | sample IncBWC4OmetaG_FD_161047 | JGI IMG/M metagenome (GOLD analysis project Ga0210398, IMG submission 161047) | Forest soil microbial communities from Barre Woods Harvard Forest LTER site, Petersham, Massachusetts, United States - Inc-BW-C-4-O | ecosystem: Environmental > Terrestrial > Soil >... | reverse complement strand
CAGAGCACGAGCACCTTGAGGTTGCGTTGCACCGTGGGCCCTCCCAAGAGACAGCTTAGGATGTTTGCCGGAGGGGCAACATAGTACGTGAGTTACCTCGGTTACGTATCGCACACTCCGTAGAGGTTTGAAGTGCACACCATGCGAAGAAGAGGGATGCGCCAGCTCAAAACGGCAAGACGGGCACGACGTGCCGTGCCCCGGGGGGGCCAGACGTTAGCAGGAGCGGGTAGCGGTGTGGAGGGCGACGGTGCCGAGGGTCCAGCAGCGGAAGATGGGCGATTGGAAGCCGACGGAGGCGAGGAGAGTGTTGTGGCGCAGGTGCGAGTTGGAGAGGATTTCCTTGTAACGGTCGCGTTTGCTGCGCTTCACGAACTCCGCGATGAGTGAATGCTCGTTGTGCACAGGGGGAGTGTAGCGCAAAATCCCGGATGGTCGGCACCACGCCGGTTATCACGAAACGGACTTCTGGAAAATGAAGTTGGCCGTTGCTTCACGGTTCGACTTTTTCCGACCCACAGCCCAACCCACAAAAACCTGCGTCTTGTATGATGACTTCCGCGTAGTTTGGCAGTCCCGCGGTCTTGTATGTTGTTGTAAAACCTAACCACGCTACCTTGATAATGTAGCCTTCTCGACCCGCAACTTCTCAGTACCGGATCAGTACCGGGCTGGACCGAAATAACTTCATTGACGAAAACCGCGCAAAACCGTGATGCATGACATAGGAAAATGCTAGACGACCCACGTACTTAGCGTTTCTGCTCTTAGCTTGGGCGTCGGCGACTCCAGGGAGCAGAGGCACGCCTGCTAGGCAGGCGAGCATGGCAAGAGGCGCTTGGTGTCATTTTGAACTTCTGGGGAAAAACACCCGCCACTCCGGATCAAAGTCCGGCGCTTTGAGGTTGTGGCTTAGATAAAAGTCGAACTCGATGGGCTCGCGCTTCGCGAGGAGCTGATCGCTCTCCGGGTAGCCGGCGCGTTTGAGGTAAAAGCCGATGGATTGATGGTAGGGATACGTGTAGTCGAGTCGGCGCAGGAGGGCTGTTAGTACTACTGTGTTATAAAATACGACACATTTCTTGAAAAAATAGTAGCGCTGGCGCCTGCGCCCCCTACACTCTGTCGGCATGAGCGCCACTTCTTCGGCGCCAGGCGCACAACAACAACGCTTCGCGGACTATCTCGACAGCCTGGCGCAAGCCGCGGAGCACGCCGATCGCGTGGAACCGCTGAAATCGTATTGTAAGGGTCTGCTTCTGCCCGGGGAACGCAAGAGCGTCGAACCCATGGCGGCACGGCTGGCTCCGGACAATGTGCGACAGACGCATCAATCTCTCCATCATTTGGTAGCGGATGCTCCGTGGAGTGACGAAGCTTTACTCGAGCAGGTGAGGCACTCAGTCCTGCCCGCCATGAAGCGCAACGGACCGGTGATAGCTTGGATTGTGGACGATACCGGCTTCCCCAAGAAAGGAACGCACTCCGTCGGGGTGACGCGTCAATACTGCGGACAGCTAGGGAAGCAGGAAAATTGTCGTGTGGCGGTGAGCTTATCGATTGCGACCGAGCACGTCAGTCTGCCCATCGCGTGGCGTTTGTACTTGCCGGAAGAATGGGCCGAGGATAGAGAGCGCAGGGAAAAGACGGGTGTTCCCCAAGAGATTTCTTTCCAAACCAAGCCGAAAATAGCACTTGAACAGATTCGAAAAGCGGTACGCGAGGAAGTTCCAATGGCGCCGGTACTGGCCGATGCCGCGTATGGTGACGACACGAAATTTCGCGAGGGACTCAGCGAACTGCAACTACGCTACACCGTTGGTGTACGAGGACCCACGACGGTTTGGCCTTCGGGAAAAGCGCCGCTGCCTGCCAAGCCCGGCAAGAGACGTCCAGCGAAGTGTTTGCGGCGGGATAAAAACCACCAGCCGGTTTCGGTAAAGCAACTGGCGGAATCGTTGCCATCCCAGGAATGGAAAACGGTAACGTGGCGCGAGGGAAGCAAGACAAAACTGCGCTCCCGCTTTGCCGCCACGCGCGTTCGGCCAGCACATCGGGATTTCAAGAGGAGCGAACCCCATCCCGAGGAATGGCTGTTGATCGAATGGCCCAAGGGAGAACGTGAACCGGCCAAATATTGGTTTTCGACCGAGCCAGCCGACACCTCACAGCGAGAGTTGGTAAAACTGGCCAAGCATCGTTGGATCATCGAACGCGACTACCAGGAACTGAAGCAAGAACTGGGGCTGGGCCATTACGAAGGTCGCGGCTGGCGAGGATTTCATCATCACGCCACGTTATGCATCGCCGCCTACGGCTTCCTCGTTGCGGAGAGAAGCCGTTTTTCCCCCTCTGCACGCGCCAGTCGACTGGAGCTACGCACCGCGAAACTTCCATCCGAGTTTAAGCCCCGCGGCTCGCCGCGCACTCGCCGAGCGTCATAACCCACACTCCATCGCCTCACTGCGAATTCAAATTGCAAGACATCTCGTCCGACAAATCCCATGCTGTCCTTTTTGCTGCCAAAGACAGCTATGATTGTTTATAACACAGTAGTATTAGTTTGCTGACCGAAATCCGATCTTTGGCGAGGCGAAATGCCTCGAGGACGGCATGCACGTCTCCGGCATAACCCGGGCGAACGGTGATATCGATGAGCGTCCTCTCGATCGAAGTGACATCGACTTTGTGACCCGAAGGGGCTGTCGCGGATACGACTCCGTTTCGCCCGGTGTGTTTGCCGCTCAGCACGGTGATGGTGTTTTCTTCGTATTTGTAAAATAGTTTGGAGCGCCTTTGCTTGTTTCGAAAGGCGCGGTGGATGGCCTCTTGGGACAGCGGAGTGGAGCTGGTATCTTTCTGGGATTGCTCCTTGTTTACAAAAACATTCCTGTGGTCTTTGCCCAGCCCGTGGATCCACATCGCGGAGGCATGAGAAAAGTATGCATCGTTCTTCATGATGGACAGGGCGACGGAGATGGGGGACACGTTGCCTTGCGCGGTGTAGCGGAGAAGAGAAGAATAGTGAGGGGAGTGAAGCCGGAGTTCCCGGAGTTTGGTCTTTTTGAGGAGCATGCGCAGAAAGGCTTTTGGCGTCATGCTGGGGGGCAGATTCCACTGGTCGGAATTTTCTGCTAAGAGGAACTCCAGGTCGGACAAGGTAAAGACCTGGTCAGCGTGGTCTATGAAATATTGGGCGAGACGCGGAAGATCGATTTTGGATCTTGCACGGGCGATGGGATCGTTGATAGCGTCTGTTTCTTCCGAAAAAGCGTGTAGCACGGGAGGCACGGTATATATACCGTGCCTCCCGTGCTGACTGGAATTGGGCCAGAGCCTACCGAATGACCGTGGAGTGTCCTTCATTCAAGCGCTTGAAAACAATAGCATATTTACTCCAAACCTCATATTTAATGTTGCTGTAAATATGGCTGTAAGATAAAATTTAGCCGTGCGAAAACGCTCACCCATTCCCGCTTGGCTTCACCGCCTACTGGGTCAGATACAGGGTCTTCATCTCACGAAGAATGAAGACAACACGCTGACCATCACGCTTAGCAGGGACAGCCGTCGCCGTACCTTTGAAGTCGTTCCGATTCCCGTCCTCAGCAAGGAAAAGGCTGCCGAATTTATCAAGGGGCGGGAGCCGTTCGCGACAGATCCCGTGCGCGCACCGCTGGTGGCCACGCGCCAACTGGCCGAGCAGACGCGGGAATTGCTCCGCAAGTCAGGAATCTCTTGGGCGGAAGAATTGACTGGCGTGTGCCATCTCACGGGACGCGGTCTTTTGATCGATACGAGGATCCGGGACGATTCGGAACGGAAGGATAGGAGCGCCGTCCATGCAAAACTACGCGCGCGTTCCGGTCTGGTGGTCGAGAGCATACTGACCTTCTTCCGGCACGAGCCGATTCTGATAAAAACAATTGCCGCGCGGGCCAAGGTGTCGCCGGCACTTGTCTTTCGAGTTCTCTGGCGTCTTTCGAGGCTGAACCTCCTCGAAGTGCATGGCAGCGGACCGAACCGATATTGGAAATTGAACGAAGCGGGCGGAATCCTCGACCTCTGGGCGGCCGAGGAAGAGCCGCCGAAACGCGTAACGAATCTGTATGTGTGGAGCAGGTCCCCGCAGGATCTGCTTCAGAAACTTCCCGAGCTTGACCGGCTCGATCGTAAATGGGCTGTTGGCGGGACCGCGGCGGCGAATGTTTACGCGCCGACATTGAGCGGCGATCCGGAGCCGGCCGTCTGGGTCGACGCCTGTTTGCCCGCCAAGGAGATCGCATCGGCGTTGGGTGGCGAGGTCGTCGATAAAGGATCGAATCTGCGGATCTGGCAATCCGGCGACAACCTGCCTCTCAACCTGGCCACCGTAGCACCGAAAGGAACTGTCCCTGAAACCGCCTCGAATGTTCGCCTTGTCTCTCCCGCGCGTGCCTACATTGAAGCCGCAACCGACGGAGGACGTGGCCCGGACGTAGCACAAAATCTGCGCGAAAGGATTCTGTCTTCCTAACCGCCATGGATCCCAAACCCAATCCGCAATTGCTCTACACACCAAAGGCGCTCGCAGCGTGCGAGAAGGCCTTAAGGACCATCCTTAAGAAAATTGGACCTTGGGGCACGCAGCTCATATTGATCGGCGGCATGACTCCGAAATACCTGGTCGGCAACGCACCCAAAGATATTAAGGAACACGTGGGCACCACCGACCTCGATGTCGTTGTGGGCGTCACCCTTTCGACGGAAGAAGAAGAGGCCTATCGGACGCTGCAGCAGAATTTAAAGGAGAGTGGATTTGCGCCAGGGAAAAATCCGGAAACCGGTCAAGAGGAAACCTTTCGCTGGGTACGCGATGTCGACGGAGTGAACGTGGCGCTCGAGTTCTTCTGTCCCGTCGGCGATGGAACGGCGGGAAAACTGTACCGGAATCCCGGCAAAAGCGTCGGTTCAAAGATCAGCGCGATCCGCACCCGAGGCGCGGAACTTGCAGGACAGGACAATTTCACGGTGACGCTCAGCGGAGACACGCTGGATGAGGGAGGAATCAAGGAGGGAGTGGTGGCAAAGGTGGCGAATTTCCTTCCGTTTCTTGTGCTCAAGGCGTTTGCTATCGAAGAGCGGGACAAGCCCAAAGACAGCTACGATGTGATTTGGATGCTCAACGCGTATACGAACGGCCCACCATCTGTCGTTGAGGAAATCACCAAGAGCCCCATTCTTGGTCACGGCGATGTTGCAGTTGCGGTTGGATATTTGCGAAAGAACTTCGCAGCATCGATCATTCTGGACCTGCGCAGTACGCTCGGTTTGAACAATCTGGCGGCAGCGAGGAGGAACGTGCGGTTTTGCGGCGATACGCGCATGGAACCATGACGGAATTCCTGAAGCACTGGGATGAAAGGAAGCTATCCTCGCAAGGATGAGAAAGAGAACGACGCTCCTAACAATCTGCTCTGGAAATGAACGCAACGTCGGTAGGTGTGTGCCGACGGCGGTGACGGCAATGGCGACGATGAGATGCTCAATGGCGGAACCTTGCTCCTCGACATGCTCGAGGCCCGCACCGACAAAATGGATCGCTCAACAGAAATCAAAGTGATGCTCTGAGGTCGTGGACTTTTTCCAACCCACAACCCAACCCACAAAACCGATGTCTTATATGACTTCCGCGTAGTTTGGCAGTCCCCGCGGTCTTGTAAGTTGTTGTAAAACCTAACCACGCTACCCTGATAAGGGCGAGGTCGGTGGTTCAAGTCCACCCAGGCCCACCATTCAATAAAGGTCCGGCCCGGAGGGCCGCTATTCTCGCTTTTTACGTTTCGCGGAATATCTCTCGAAAGAGCGATTTGCCAAAAATTTGCCAAAAGTTCCAGTCGTTTGACACTGCCTTCCATCCGGGTTGGTGAGCGTAGCTTTCGCAGCTCGTGGCCTGGTCCACAGGGTGCGCCGTCCAAGCCCTGCTTCGACAGGGAATTTGATTGTGGCTATCGGTGTGTGTCATCCGGCTCGGGAGCGAGTTTGGGCGCGGTGCGAAGAAACTTCATGAGTCCTTCGCCGGTGGCCTTGCCTGCCCGCTTCCTGAAAAAGTCGGCCGCGGTTTCCACCACTCCAACTTTTTCGGCGACCGCTGCCGCGATCCATTGGTTCAATGACACGCCATCTTCTTTCGCGAGCCGCTGGGCAGCCTTCTTGATGGAGAGGGGAAGCTTCAATGGGTAGGTAGCTTTGCTCATGGTTTCACCTTCTTTAACAGGTCGCCCGGACGCAGCACAGAAATCCTAAACCGCTCCGCGGGCCCGGCAAAGTCTGCGACGTTGTAAGTCACAAGCGCATCCGCCCGGCCATTGATCGCGGCCTCGAGCACCATCTCGTCATTCGGGTCCCGGGACTGCGGTCGCCACTGAAAATGAACTTCGACCGGCTCGATCAACGCGGCTAACTCCGCCAGAAATTCTTCAATCGCCTCGGTCGCCATGCCATGCGCTAGCCGATGCTCGGGACGCTTCAACACGTCCTCATACTCCAAAAAAAGAGGCGGCGTCGCCAAAGCTACCAGCCGCCGCGTGGCGACCAACCGCAGAACAGCGTTTCCCGCACCCAGTTGGGTGCGAAGTCCGGCGACCACCACCGAGGTGTCGAGAACGATCCTTCTCATGTAACATCGCATAGGATGTCACATTGTATGGGATATTTCAACTTCAAATGGTAGGTGTACTCGGCCAATGCTGCCCGGCGGACCTACGGCCGCAATACTGATAAGGGCGAGGTCGGTGGTTCAAGTCCACCCAGGCCCACCATTTATTTTCAGCAGGTTACCGGGTGTTGCCCCAAACACGGCCGCGGTGAAAGGCAAAGATCATATGACCAACTCAACGTTAAGGTATAACTGACTGAACTTATTTACTTTATTAAGTGGGGAGCGGCAAGACTAATAAATTCACGTGTTGTAATGATCTTGGTTTTCTTCCAGAATCTCGGAAAATGTTTCTGGTTGCCGGTAATCAGGTAGTCCGCTCGCGCGGCGTCGGCGCATTCCAGAAACATATTGTCGTCGGGATCGCCGGCGACTTCCAGGCGCCGCGACGGCTTGACCCTATGGCTATGGTTTTTGATGAGCTGCAGCAGTTGCCGCCGCATTCCCTTGCGGATACCCAACTCCGGGCGCGCGAGCACGTCCGCATATTCCTCTAGAATCGGACGCGACACGTAGAAATGCGCGGGCTTGGTAAGGGCCAGCACCAGGGTGGTGCGCTGCAGGCCTTCCGGCTTCAGGGCTGCTGAGACCAGTACGTTGGTGTCAATAACCAGGCGGAGCGGAAGCATTACTGCTTCTTCTTTTGTGCTCTGGTTGCTTTGATTATCTGGTCGATCTGGCCTGACGTGACGGTGTTGGTTCCGTTCCGCTCCGATTCTTCACCTATGATTCTTAGAATCTCGGGCTCGGGCGCCGCGAGCTTCACGTAATCGCGGATGCTGAGGAGCACCGCCCTGGGCGTCCCGCGCTTCTCGATAATAAGCGACCGGCGCTCATCCTCGACCCGATTCAGCAGCTTCCCGAAGTTCGCACGGGCGCGTAAAACAGAAACCACTAACGAGCCATTTTTGCCGGTGGTTGTGGTGGTGGCCATACACTCTCCATTTCAATTCTCTGAACTGTACAGTTTGGTGACAGCGCAGTCAAGCAAGCTGATGGGGATAACTTCTGGACCTACCCCCTGCCCTTCTGCTGCCCCTTGAGGTCATGCTGACAAGGTGATCCGATGCCTATTGTCCGAGACGAGAAACGGAAGGGCAGGGGGCCGCCCGTTTGGTAGGTATCAGACTTTTTCCAACCCACAACCCAACCCACAGAATGCGCTGTCTTGTACGACTTGCAGGTATTTTAGCAGTCCCCGCGGTCTTATAAGTTGTTGTAAAACCTAATAACGCGACTCTGATAAGGGCGAGGTCGGTGGTTCAAGTCCACCCAGGCCCACCATAAATCAACCAATGTATACGCGGCGATTCCCACTTTCCCCTTCCAGGAGACTTGTCATCAAAAAACCGTTTTGCCAAAAATTTGCCAAAGGTTCGAGTAGCCCACCCTTCTGAAAACCCTGCGAGGGCCTGATCCTCCGAAACAAATCAGAAGACATACAAACTGCTATGGCGCCGACGATGGCGCCGGGGGCTGAATCTGGTTAGAATAAACGTATGCAAAATTGGCGCGAGCGAGTCAGCGTAAACCCGGCCGTCTGTCACGGCCGAGCGTGCATCCGCGGAACACGAGTCTTTGTGTCCGTCGTAGTGGATAACGTTGCGGCAGGTGTACCGCGCGAAGAGATATTGCGGAGCTACCCGGCGCTGACAGACCCCGATATCGAGGCTGCATTGGCATACGCGGCTGAGTTGACCCGCGAGGGCACTGTAGATTTGCCGCTGGAAATCAAAGCTTGAAGTTTAAAGTCGACGAAAACCTTCCAACAGAATACGCGCTGATCCTTCGCGAGGCAGGCTTCGAAGCAGATAAGGTCTCCGACGAGAAACTTTCTGGCGCTGGCGATTAGGGAGGACGAAAATACTATGCCCATGAAGAACCCCACTCATCCCGGTCTGGTCGTCCGCCATGATTGCCTTGAGCCTCTGGGGCTCTCTGTAACCGCGGGAGCAAAGGTGCTCGGGGTAACACGGCAGGCTCTCAATAACGTCGTGAACGGCAAGTCCGGCATTAGCCCGGAGATGGCTATACGGCTATCGAAGGCCTTCGGCAGCACGCCTGAGACGTGGTTGCGAATGCAAGTCGCCTATGATCTCGCGGCGGCGCGCAAGAACGAAAGCAAAATCAAGGTTCACCGTCAGCACCTTGAAGAGCAGCACATATATTGAGCCCATGCAGAACCCCGCATGATCGCCCTTGGCGGATCTTGAGCTACGCTGTTCGAATCCAACGCTGGGATGCCGACCTACCCCAGCTCCAACAACGATCCGCTTTATCGATTCGCCGATGGCAAGTCAACCTTCGAGTACGGAAAGTGACTGAGAACGGCCGTTGCCCGCTTACCGCCCACGTGCCCGTTTTTCTTTTCGTTTCCCTTCGCTCCACAGCTCACGACCGAAAGCATCCTTCAACCAGTCAGGCGGACTTTGTGTTGTCTTGACCAATTCGCCGGCAATAAAACGAGCAACGAGCCGGTGTCCTCTTCCGTTTTCGGTGTTGTCATAAACGAGCAGATCGTCTGCATGCTTGCGAGCCTCCGGTAGGCTCCTCATGGGAGTCGCCAAGGACAAAGCTCTCCTGGAGCTCTCCTATGCTTCTCTTGACAATCAGGATGAGAGGCGTATTCTTCCTCTTGATTATCAGAGGGAGTTCCCGCCCGGCGGGCAGGGAATGATGATCCCATGGTCGCCTTGCGTTACGAGTAGGAGGCTACGCATGTCCTTCTTACGGAACATTACAAGCGGCCTCCGATCATTGTTCCGAAAAGAACAGGTCGACCGGGAGTTGGATGAGGAGCTCCGCGCCTACCAGGAGATGGCAACCGAAGAAAAGATGAAACAGGGGTTGAGCCGCAAGGATGCGCTTCGCGCCGTGCGTTTGGAGCGAGGAAATCTCGAAGTTACAAAGGAAGTCGTCCGCGCTGCCGGCTGGGAGTCGCTTCTGGAAACGTGGTGGAAAGACCTGCACTTTGGTCTCCGCTCGTTTCGCAAAAATCCCGCGTTCACTTGCGTTGCCGTGCTCACTCTCGCTCTCTGCATCGGCTCAAGCACCGCAATCTTCAGCACTATCGATGCGGCCCTCCTCCATCCGTATCCCTATAAGAACGTAGACCGCTTGGCCACGTTCCGGGTGTTCGCCGCGGATCAGTTCCGCGCCTGGCGTTTTCCAGCCAGAGCATTCGTTGATTTTAAGGAGCACAACCATACTTTCGACGGTCTGTTCGGTCTCGTTTATAGCGAAGTGCGCTTCACGAATGCTGATAGCACGGAGGAATTTTCTGGTGGCTCAGTCACTCCGGGCACATTCGAATCTCTCGGTATTCCTCCGCTGCGCGGCCGAACCTTTACTGCCGACGATTACAAGCCAGGCGCTCCTCCCGTTTTCGTGATCAGTTACAACCTCTGGACGAAACTCTTCAATCGCGATCCCAATATCCTCGGCACTGCCTTCACTCTCAATGGCACTCGGATGACTGTCGTCGGTATCATGCCTGTGCGTTTTCAAATCGGCGGTTGCGATCTTTGGCTTCCTCTCGACATAACCAAAGACACCTTCGTGCCTGGCGCTGGAATCGAATCTAACGAAATCTGGACGGTTGGGCACCTCAAGGCCGGTGTAAGTCCACAAACGGCTGCCGCCGACCTCCAAGTCATTGCCACTCCCTTTGAAAAGGATGACCCGATCTACTTTCCCGCGAACTTCAAGATAGTCGTCAACACTTTCAACAGCCAGTCCGTCGGGGGCGAGTTCAAGCTCGGCCTTTTCGCCTTAATGGGTGCGGTCATGACGTTGCTCCTGATTGCTTGCAGCAATGTGGCTAATCTCCTGCTCGCTCGCGCCACCACACGCGAAAGAGAATTCGGCATCCGATCTGCCCTTGGGGCCAGTCGCGGACGCCTCATCAGGCAATTGTTGGTTGAGAGTTTTGCACTCGCATCGGTGAGTTGTGCTCTTGGTTGCTTACTTGCGTTTTGTGGACTACAAGTGATCGTCGCGCTCATTCCTCCGCGGACCATTCCCCCTGAAGCGGCAGTAAGCCTCAGTCCAGGTGCTTTGCTGTTTTCATTGGCTGTTACGATCTTCATTACATTTGCGTGTGGCTTGGCGCCCGCCTTTCATGCGCTTCGGATCGACGCACAAATTGCGCTATCCAGCGCCGGGAAAGGGACTAGCGAAGATTTCCGTCACGGAAAACTGCGCTCCGCCCTTGTGGTTGCCGAAGTCGCTCTGTCCATCGTTTTGGCAATCGGTTCCGGCCTGATCATGCGGAACCTCTTCGCGCTTCAGAACGTCAACATCGGGTTCAACCCCTCGAAGGTGGTCTATGCACAAATCTCTTGGCCGGAAGGTCGGTACGGCCTTGCACAGGACGCTCTTTTCCGCAAGGTCCTTGACCGTCTTATACGATTGCCCGGAGTTCTTGCCGCCACTGAAACTTCGTCGTACCCACCCTATACTTGGGGATGGACCACGGTCGTCGTCCAAGGTACGGCGCCCCCACAGAACAGAAATACGGCATCCATCATCTGCAGCGAAGGATACTTTGAAACTCTGAACCGGTCTCTACTTAGGGGAAGACTGTTCACACAGAAGGACATCGAGTCGGTTAGTCACGTGGTCATTGTCAACCGGACTTTCGCCCGTGACCACTTCGGTCAAGAGAATCCAATCGGCCACCAAGTGCGTTTCAGCGACTTTGAAACTCTCAAAGACTGGCCTCATGAACCTTACTTCGAAATTATTGGAGTAGTCGTAGACGCACAAAATACCGGCCTACAGGAGTCTCCAAGACCCGAAATCTATCTACCCGCTACGCTTACCGGAGCTGGGCCGCACAATCTCATGGTCCGAACTACCGGCGCCATCTCACCACTCATCAAAGAAATACGCAGCGCGTTCTCAGACCTAGACCCGGATATCGCTGTGGGCGAAGCAGGCACCATTGCAACGCTGCTCGAACAGGACTACTTCGCTCGACCACGCTTTCTCCTGACTGCGCTGTGCACCTTCGCGGCAAATGCACTTCTCCTCGTCGCGGCTGGCATATTCAGTGTCATCTCCTATAACGTAGCGTTACGGACAAACGAAATCGGGATTCGCATGGCCCTCGGTGCCCAGCCAGCACAAGTGCTCGGCTTGGTTCTGAAAAAAGGAACGGGCCTGATCCTCGCCGGGATCGGCATAGGGCTCTTCACCAGTTATTTCGTTACCCGTCTGCTTGCGAGTCAAATTTGGGGTGTTTCGGTAACAGATTCTTCCACCTTTGTCGGGGTGGCCTTGGTTGCTCTTTTCGTCGGCCTACTAGCGTGCCTAATCCCGGCCCATCGCGCTTCACGTGTCGACCCAATGGTTGCCTTGCACTACGAGTAGGAAGCAAGTATGTCAATGCTACGAAACATAGCCGGCGGACTCAGATCGCTGTTCCGAAAGGAGCAGGTCAGCAAGGATCAGAACGAAGAGCTAAACGGCTTCCTGGAGATGGCCGCCGAAGAAAAGATGAAGCAGGGCATGAGCCGCAAGGATGCGCTTCGCGCGGTGCGTTTGGAGCGGGGGAATCTCGAAGTTACGAAGGAATTGGTCCGCTCTGCCGGCTGGGAATCTTTTATTGAGGCGTTGTGGCAGGATTTGCGCTTCGCCGTGCGCTTGCTGCGTAAGAACCCTGGCTTCACCGCTGTCACTGTCCTCACACTGGCCCTAGGCATTGGCGCGAACACTGCCATCTTCAGCTTGGTCGGTGCGGTGCTCTTACGCGCGTTGCCCTATCGCGATCCAGACCGACTCGTTTGGGCGACGAACCTTGTCCGCGGTCAGACGCAGGATTTTATTTTCCAGAATGTATATGCGGGGTGGCGGGATCAAAGCCACGTCTTCGAGAACATCGCAGCGTATTTGCCCTCCGCCGAATATACGCTGACGGGCGCGGGCTTCCGCACGCAAGGCGCTCAGGTCACATCAAGTTTTCTCGACGTGCTGGGCGTCGCGCCGCAGCTGGGGCGCAACTTTCTCCCGCAGGAAGGCCGCCCGGGCGGCGGAAAGAGCGTGCTGTTGAGCGACGCTTTGTGGAGGTCCACGTTTGGTTCCGACCCCAAGGTGCTCGGTCGAGTCATTGCGCTCGACGGTACTGCCTATATGATCGTCGGAGTGCTACCGCGCGATTTCGAATTTCTGGAGAAAAGCCCGGCGGACCTGCTAGTTCCCTTCCAGTTTGGGGACAGCGCTATACAGGAGGCGAACGGGCGGGTCACGATTAGGATAGAGAATATGCAGGTCATCGCGCGGCTGCGCCCCGGCGCGACAGAGTCTGCTGCGGTGACCGAGCTCAGTCAGATCAACGAACGGGTCATGACAACGCTTCCTGCCAGTGGAAAGCGACTACTGGACGACGCGCAGGTGAAAGTGATTTCGCTCCATGATCGAGAGGTCGGCAACGTACGTCCGGCACTGCTCGTGCTCTTCGGAACAGTCGGGGTTGTGCTGCTAATTACGTGTGCAAACGTAGCCAATATGCAGCTCGCGCGAGCTGCTGCCCGTGAAAAGGAGGTAGCCATTCGCGCTGCGTTAGGCGCGGCACGTTGGCGCATAACCTCGCTTCTGCTAATTGAGAGTTCAGCGGTAGCACTGTCTGGCGGCGCTGCTGGACTCCTCCTAGCAGCGTGCACGATCCCGCTGATTCAGCGCTTTGCGCCCGGGAATATTCCGTACTTGCAGAGTGCGCAGCTCGATGGGCACGTGCTGATGTTCACGCTCGTCGTGTCATTGCTCACGGGCATTTCGTTCGGGTTGGCGCCGATAGTGGCCGCGGTTCGTGTCCCGCTGAACGACACACTGAAAGAGGCCGCTCCGCACAGCGGCGCGAGCACAGGCGCGCGGCGCACACAACGGGCGCTCGTGGTGGTGGAGATCGCCCTTTCTTTCGTACTGTTTATCGGAGCGGGGCTGCTGGTCAAGAGCTTCCGTCAACTGACGGCGATCCAGTTAGGGTTCGATCCCCACGGGGTGCTGACCGCACGCGTGGCGCTGCCGCGAGATCAATACGAATCGCTTGACCGTCAGCGTACTTTTTTCGAGCAGCTTGTGGCGAAACTGCAGGCTCTTCCAGGAGTGGCTTCAGGAGGAGCAACAGCTTGGATTCCGCTGCGCGGTGTCACGATGTTCTCGATGATACAGATAGAGGGACAGCCACGGCCGGACTTCTCCTGGGCTAACGTTCCCACAGCGAGCGTCAACTCCGTAACGCCGGGATATTTCGCGGCCTTGCGCGTGCCCTTGATTGAGGGTCGTCTTCTCGATGAGCGCGACGCGGTCGGCGCGCCAAACTCCGTTGTTGTAAACCAGGCTTTTGTTCGCCGGTACTTCTCGAAGAACGAAGACCCCATCGGCAAGAGATTTGGCGGAGACGTGGGGGCCAGAACCGAGGGGCAGCAGATAGCCACCATCGTCGGAGTGATTGGCGATACCAGAGAGCTTGGCCTGGCAAGCGACACGATCCCGGAAGTAACGGTGTCGGCGTTACAGTGGCCCCGATTCGCGATGACTATTGTGCTGCGCACTTCGAAGGACCCAGTGAGCCTGGTGTCCGCCGTGCGCACACAAGTGAGCGATGTCGATAGGAGCCTGCCGATTTTCAATGTGCAGACGATGGACGACGTGCTCTCGGCGGAGATCGTTTCCCAGCGATTCAATGCGGTCGCCGTAGCGGGATTCGCCGGGCTCGCAGTGCTGTTGGCAGCAGTGGGGATCTACGGAGTGACGGCGCACGCCGTCAGTCAGCGAACCCACGAAATGGGTGTGCGCATCGCATTGGGTGCGGGGACGGCGAACGTGCTGCGCATGGTGCTGAACCAAGGACTGTCTCTCGCATTGATTGGAGTCGGGCTGGGGCTTGCTGCATCGATTGGTTTGACGCGGCTGATGCGCGGTCTCCTATTCCGGGTGAATCCCTTTGATCCGGAGACGTATGTTCTTGTGATCGCCGCGCTTCTGGCAGTTGCGGTGGTTGCTTGTTACATCCCCGCTCGGCGGGCAACGCGCGTCGACCCGGTGGTCGCTCTGCGGTACGAATAGTTGACGCTTTCTGCTTGCCCCGCGCGCGCTCTTTTCTGATTCACCGAGTTGAGTAAGTGGTCTCTTTCTGCCGCTCATTTTCTGGGCACTGCTTCAGGCTAATTCCTGCGTCCTGCAGCTTCGCGCCTTCTGCTTTCACTGCTCCTCACCAAACATCATGGGTCCAGCCGCTCGCTCTGGAAGCAGAAGCACTCGCTTCCGCGTGCCGTTGAGGGGCGAGAGGACTATTAGAGCGGGGAACCCAAGAAAATGATTCCGCTCTGGTCGCTGAAGACCGAGAAGAGGCCGTCGCCATCTCTCGTATCATGCAACGCGAGTGAATACGATTTCCCGTCGACTGAAACAAGCAAATCGAGACGATAACCCGGCATGACTTCGGGCCCAGCTGAAACCTGTAGGTCTTTCACCATGCCCCCACTGCAGGCTGTTGCGGGAATAACCTTTAAGGACGAACGCCAAACCGTGGCCATTAGAAAGTCGGGTCTGCGACCGGATCTCGTCTTGCACTGTCGTCAGTAGTCCGCTGTTATAAAGCTCATCCCAGGAGGCGTATCGATCATGGAGCGAACGCTGTGATCGGCATGCGCTATGACGCGACCGAAGTTATGCAGCGCGTGACGGAAGTGCTGGCCTACGGGACGGCTGTGCAGGTTGAACGGATTTCCTAGTGCGCGTCGAGCGGTTTCGCGGGAACTCGCCGCGAGGCCTCGCGCAATGCTAGAATCTCGCCTCTTATGTACTGCTCCTCCTGCGGCGCACAGGTTTCTTCCAACGGGCGGTTCTGCTCGACGTGCGGCGGAGCTCTCGATCTGAACACCGCGGCGACCATTGATTCGAACGATCTGAGCGCCGAGCAGGAAACCATCGCCCCGCCTACGCCGCGCAAACCCTCTTCGGCTCATACTCCGTCGCGCCCTCCGCGGTCGCCTTCCAGCAGCGGGGGAGGCGCCGCCGCGAAACCAACTAGCTCCGATCCTCTGACTGGCGGACGTTTCGCGCCGGGGCAGATGATTGCCGAACGTTACCGTGTCGTGTCCCTCGCCGGCCGCGGCGGCATGGGTGAAGTCTACCGCGCGGAAGACCTGAAGCTGGGCCAACTCGTGGCCATCAAGTTTCTTCCCGAAATGCTCTCGCAGGATGCGGCCGCGCTCGCGCGATTTCACTCCGAGGTCCGCATTGCGCGCCAGGTGTCCCATCCCAATGTTTGCCGCGTGTTCGATATTGGGGAAGCCGACGGCGCGCAGTTTCTTTCCATGGAGTATGTCGACGGCGAAGACCTCGCGTCCGTCGTCCGCCGCATCGGCCGGCTATCGCCCGACAAAGCCACCGAAGTCGCTCGCCAAATCTGCGCGGGCCTCGCAGCGGCTCACGAGCGCGGCGTCGTCCATCGCGACCTCAAGCCCGCCAACGTCATGCTCGACGGCGCCGGAAAAATTCGCATCACCGATTTTGGTCTTGCGGGAATCGCCGCCAGCATTCAGGGCGCCGATATTCGCGCCGGGACCCCGGCTTACATGGCTCCCGAACAGCTTGCCGGAAAAGAAGTCACCATCAAGAGCGACGTCTATTCGCTCGGCCTGATTCTCTACGAAATCCTCACCGGCAAACGCGCCTTCGAAGCTTCAACGCTGCCCGAACTCATCAAGCTTCGCGAACAAGGCGCGATCACCAGTCCCTCTACGCTTGTCCGCGATCTCGATCCGCTCATCGAGCGCGTCATTCTTCGCTGCTTGGAAACAGATCCCGCCAAGCGTCCGGTTTCGGCACTGCAGGTTGCCGCGGCCCTTCCCGGCGGCGATCCGCTGGCGGCGGCGTTGGCTGCCGGAGAAACGCCGTCGCCAGAGATGGTGGCGGCAGCGGGAGCGAAGGAAGGGATGCGGCCGCGAGTGGCGCTGGTGCTGCTGGCGATTGTGGCGTTGGGGCTGGTGGCGTCGCTGTTCATCGCGGAGTCGACCCAATTAGTGAATCGCGTGACGCTCGATAGTCCTCCGGAAGTTCTGGCGACGCGCGCGCGCGAGGTGATCGACCGATTGGGGTTGGCGGGGAAGCCAGCGGACTCAGCCCACGGTTTCGAGATTAACGGCGGGTACTTGAGTTACATTCAGGCGCACGACAAAAGCCCAGCGCGCTGGGATGCGCTTGCGAAAGATGACGCGCCGGCGATGACATTCTGGTACCGGCAAAGTCCGAACCCACTCTTTGCGCAGGCCTTTTTTGGGTCAGGATCGGTGGGCGGAGGGCAGGTTGCGCGCTGGGATCCGCCGATGGACACGACGGCAATGGCGCTCGTGGTGTTGGACACTACCGGGCGGCTGGTGCGTTTCGAGGTGGTGCCGCCGGAGAAAAGTGCACCGGCGCAGAACGCCAAGACGCCGGATTGGGCGGGATTTTTTGCGGCCAGCGGGTTGAATACTGCGGAGTTTCGAGCGGCCGCGCCAGAGTGGGCGCCGCTGGCGCCGACGGATGCGCGAGTGGCGTGGACGGGAACGCTGCCTGCGCGGCCAGACATTCCGATTCGCGTGGAAGCGGCGGCGTTTCATGGCGAGCCGGTGTACTACCGCATTGTGTATCCGTGGACGACAGCGGGCCGAGACACCGAGACGGACCAAACGCGGACGCAAAAGATTGCCTCGGTTCTGCTCGTGTTGCTGATCCTGACGGTGTTTGTCGGCGGCGTGGCCTTGGCGCGCTGGAATATTAAAGCGAATCGCGCAGATATGAAGGGAGCGGCGCGACTGGGAGCGTTCGTGTTTGTGACGTTCCTGGTGCTGTGGATTCTGAGCACGCATCATTTGCCGAATTTTCTGGAAGCTATCAGCTTTCTGGTTGCGGTGGCCTCGGCTGCGCTGCGGACCTTTTTTGCGATGGTGCTGTACGTGGCGCTAGAGCCGTTCGTGCGGCGCACGGAACCGCAAATCCTGATTTCGTGGACGCGGCTGCTGGCAGGGAAGCTGCGTGATCCGCTGGTAGGGCGAGACCTGCTGATCGGAGCCGTATACGGCGTAGTGATATTTGTGGTGGAGGCGAGCGACAATTTTCTGCTCCCGCTGTTTGGGAAGCTGCCGCCGATTCCGGGAGGAGTTTCGACCGAGTCGCTGCTGGGGTTGCGGCACGCGCTGGCGCAAGTGCTGCTCTACGTTTTGGGACAGACCATCGATTCGCTGGGAATTTTCTTTATGCTGTTCATATTGCAGCGGATTTTGCGCAGCGCGTGGATCGCGGCGATTGTGGTGGCCGTTGCAGGGACGCTGCTTTCGCTTGGCAACAACAGCAGCGAATATCCGTGGATCAGCGCCGTGTTCCTGGTGGTCTTGTTTCTTTCGTTTCTGCTGGTGCTAAAACGGTTTGGGCTGTTGGCGCTGGTGGTCGGGCTGGTGGTGCAGCAGGTGCTGCTGATTTTCCCGGCCACGATTCACTTGTCGCGGTGGTATGCGGCGCCTTCGCTAGCGGGAATGACGGCGATCGCGGCGTTGACGATTTATGGCTTCCGGACAGCGCTGGCGGGCCAGGCGGCGTTTTCAATGAAGGCGTTCGAGCAGTAGAGTTAGCGAGGAACGCGTTCGTTTAGACTAACTTATCCAACCTACGGCGAATAGCAGCGATTTCTACTCCTAACTCCCATCTGGTAAAGACCGAAATCGTTAAAGTCAAATACAAGGAACCAAGTTACCGATTTCGCGACAGATCGGGAGTTGAGAGCGTTCATCTATTTGCACGGCGGCGGTATACGGTCCATTGACGAACGAAGCCCAGTCAGAGACCCGATGAACAGCTAGGGATAGTTTCCCGGGGTGACCTGGTCGCGCACCGGCAAAGCTACGCGCTGCGCCTGCTAGGCAGGGGGATCACAATATCTCCTTTGACCTTTGCCGCTTTGTCCAAACCAACTCCCGGTAGTGCCCGGAAGGTTTGTGCTACGTGGCCACTGGCTAGGTGCCCGTAATATCGCTCTACCATTTTGGTGTCAACATGCCCCAGTTGCTCCGCCACAACTTTCAAGGAAATACCCAATGTGATCCATCGGCTTGCTGCACTGTGTCTCAACTGATGAAATCCGAAACGCTTAATTTGGGCAACCGTGCAGGCGCGCAGCATTGGTTTCTTTTGGCTATCTTTGACCCAGGGCTCGCCACTTTCGCGTAAGAGCATGCAGAGGCTTGTTCGGGCTGGTCTTTACACAGGTGCCAGGTAAAGAAAAACAGAATCATGGCAGGCTCATTGGAAACGTTCGCCACCCCGATCCAGTTTCCGTGCGGGATGAAAACTGTCGCTCCCGTTCCTGCGTCGTATGCACGCCCAGCCAGCGTGACGCGCACCGTACCCTTGTGGACGAATATGACTTCATCTTCGTGCAGATGCTTGTGGGTCGGAATTTTGTTTCCTGGTGGCATCTCCTCTGTCCCGACGACGAGTGCGTCCGAGCCGGTGCTGAGGGGATCAACTTTGAAAATGAGCGGCTTGTCCCCAGGCAGCATCCAACGGTTACCTTCGGTGATAACAGCGGCAGCGACCCGCCAACTGGGCCCGCGACTTTAGGGCGGGCTGAATTTCGATTCTCCGGATCTGGGTGACTCTCACGCTGTTGGTCGACGCCCCCATGCCGTCCACATGATGGGGGATGGCGTCATGAAATCCGGATCGTCGAGGCGCGCGGAGTCCTGATCAAATTCTTGCCCGGTAACATAACGGGCATCAAGCAAATCTCCGCGCAGTTGCTTGAAATTCGTGCGCATCAGGGAGACGTCTGAAGACCCGCCTCGCCACATGAACAATCGCCCCTCCGCGCCGACCTCCACAAGGCCATGTGCCCGCAGCCGCTCATAGAGTAATCGCCCAAATCGGCGTTCAACGCCACGGTCTTGCAACATTTGCATTACCGCCATTTGAGTTTTCAAGATTACCTCGCCAGGACTCACAGTTGGATCTGGAAGCAAAGAGACGGAATCAAACTCTTCATCTACAAGCCAACCACCAGGCTTCAAGGCCGAAACCAATCGAGTCAGAACCTTTTCTCGTTCCCGCAAGTGGACCAATACAAGTCGGGCATGAATGAGGTCAAAAGAGGCTTCGGGCAGCGGATCAGTAACGATATTGTGCTTTCGCACCTCAACATTTTGGGCGGCCAAAGGCTCCAGAAACCTCGGGTCGATGTCCGTGACGACGACGTGTCCCGTGGGGCCGACACGATTCGCGAGCCACGCGGTGATCGTGCCTCCACCTCCCCCCACTTCCAGGCACCGCCAGCATTCGCCTACGCCGCGATCCTCCAAATGGCGAATTGTGCCGCGATCAAACATGCCGGACAAAGCATCGAATCGCGCTGGCGTCTCTCTATTGGAGTTATCTAGCAAGTAGGTTGAACCAGCAGAGCGATGGGACGCAGAGCTTTCATCCAATTCCATACCACCTTCTTCCATCACGTCAGCTTGCGATTTCGCTGCGGAATACGACCACCGGCGCCGCTGGCATCCAACTCAGTCAGGAAGTTGGAGTCCCTCCGGCTCTTTCAATGAGAAACTGCCAACCAGTCCGGCAACTATCCCAAATAAACTTACAGCTCCCGCGGAGTACGCCAGTCTTGCGGCAGGACCACCTCCCGGCATTACGTTCGAGAGTGTCGTTGTGATAAGGACGGCAGAGACACCGAACACTCTGCCTCCGATATTCGCCGCGAAACTTTCGCCCGTGCCTCGAAGTCGCGTCGGATAGACTCTCGGGAGATAGTTTCCCCAAAAGCTGTGTAGCCCGTTGAAAAACATGGTGGCGAGAAAAATCCCAACGTGGACGGAGGCCACGCTTCGCGTTGCAGCGAAAAAGTAGAGCCAAGAAAAAACGAATACCGCAGGTCCGAGAACCAAGCGCAACCGGCGGCGCTGCGAAACTATCCGCACGACGAGTAATGCAAAAAGTAGGCGGCCCGTCAAACCACCCAACTCTTGAAACAATTGCACTCCGCTGCCTGCCTGCTCGATCTGGCGTGGTGCCAGTTTCGCCACCTCAGCAAGCCCTGGAATCATTCGCACCGTTTGCTGTAAAGCTCCGTACGACAGGAAATAAGTACAAGCGAACAACAATGTCGCAACGACCGTGGTCTGTCTCAGGGCGGGTCCGAATAGCTCTCTGAAGGCAGGGCGCTCTGCCGCGCTGTTCGATCTCTTTTTCAGCCACAACGGCGATTCAGGTAGAAAAGGCCGGATGAAAAGAAGTGGAATCGCGGGAAGCAAGCCGGAAAGCAAAGTGTAACGCCAGGCCTCGTGTCCCTCCCGAATCATCGGCAATCTTTCAGCGTAGGTCACTGCCGAGTAGTAGGCTCCGGTTACCATCAACCCGCCCAAAGTGTGGAACCCTTGCGTATAACCCAAGACGGACTCTCGGCGCTTCGGGTTTGTAAAGAGCTCTGCGAGCCAGGTAATTGCAGCCACAAATTCCACGCAGACGCCAATCATCGTGGTACACCGAAGGATGAGCAATTGGGTCAGGGAAGTGGAAAAGCCCGCTGCACATGCGGATATGCTGTAGAGCAGAATGCTCCAAAAGAGAATGCGCCTTCGGCCGTAAAGATCGGTGAGATATCCTCCGAGCAGAGCAAAAAGGCCTCCGGTCACATTCGGAATATAGAACAGCAACCCCACCCATAAGTTAAACGCGGACGTCCCAGGCTTCAGGTTTCCCAGAGCCGTGAGTGCGGGGCGTACGATCAAGGGCAGCATCAAACTTTCGTACAAATCGAACGCGAATCCAAGGCAGGCGATTCCGCAAATGAGCCACTGAACCGGCGTCAGCGCCGATGGACCAGCCGTCCCTTCGGTGCCGTCCATCCCGGAACTTGAGGCGAGCTCTGTGCGTCCTGTGATGTACAGAAAAACCTCCATTACTTCAAGCCATCACCATTGGAAAACCTCTGCCATTTAAGGCCGGAAGGGTTTATGATACAAGTCAAAAAAATTCACTTATTACTAAGGAATGCTTAGGAATGGATTTCACCTCCCGACAACTTCGCGCTTTCTTGCTCGTAGCGCAGCACCGCAGTTTCTCCAGGGCGGCCGAGATCCTCTACATTACTCCGTCCGGATTGAGCATCTTGATACGAGAACTGGAAACGCAGCTTGGTTTCCGGCTGTTCGATCGCACGACGCGGCACGTCGTGCCCACTGCCCATGGCACCGAACTTCTGGCAGTTGCCCAGAAGAGCGTGGCCGCACTGGACGCCGCAGTGGCGCACATCGGACGCTCCGCCACCCACGCCAGCCAGACATTGACTTTGGGTGCGCCGCCTTTGATCGCAGCCAATATCGTTACGCACGCCATCAAGGAATTCCGCGGCCACCGGCCAGACCTTCGGATTCGGTTGTTCGACGAAAGATCGCCTGCCATCCTGCAACTGGTCCTCGCGGGCAAGCTCGACATGGGGGTGGGCATCTTTGCGCGCGCGTCAGGTATCAGGCGTACACCATTCTTTCGTTCCCCTCTGCTGGTGATACGCCCGGACAAGGATCCTGAATTTCGGCGAACATCCATCACGTGGTCCGCCCTGAAGGGTGAGAAGCTGATTTCGTTGCCATCGTTTAGCCCGATACAGCAGATTGTGGACAAGCATCTGGCCCAGGCAGGTGTGGTATCTCGGCAGAGCGTTTCAATCAACCTCTTGGATACGCAAATTGCCATGGTGGAGGCCGATGAGGGCATCGCCATTATTCCCTCATTCGGATTGCCAGCGTGCCGGAACCGAAAAGTAGTGACGAGCCGGCTGATCAACCCTGTTGTGGATGTGGAGTTTCATCAGATTAGCAATCGAGGAAAGAAGCTCCCGCCGGGGGCCGACGAGTTCTCGTCGTTTCTGAAGAGCTTCTTCGCCAGGCAGCTCGCCACTTCGGTCCTGCGTAGCGCAGCCGTTGGAACTCACGATTCTTCCGATCGTCAAACGCCAGGACCTGTCTCGTCATAATCCAGAATTGGCCCTGAACACCTCATTCTGGATAACTTGTTGGCAATCTGGAAGTTGAGATCTGTCCGTCGCTAGGCTCCTAGTACTCCGTCATACGGCCGCAATCACCTCCGACTTTGATTCCTTTCACGGTTTCTTGTCCACGGAAGGTTGGACGGTCTCCAACTCCGCATCACCGTGGTGGTAACACTCTTTGACACCGTCGCGAGACAATGGTGGGGCCACCTGCCCTTTCGGGACTGATCCACAGCGCAGCATTTCTTCGAAGTCGGGCTCGTTCCAGATGGAGACGAGGCTGATGTTCTCTTTGCTGGTGTTTTTCAAGCTGATCCAAGTCTCGGAGGGAATGAATACCAACGCGCCTGCCGGGGCGTCGTACTCTTTGTCTCCCAGCCGCACCTGGGCGCTGCCCGTCTGGATCAAAAGGATCTCGTCCTCCCCGTGGTGTTTGTGCTTCGGGATAGCTGCGCCGGGAGGGATCTCCTCGGTAAAGAGCAGAAGATGCTTCGACCCACTGGTCTTCGGGCCGATCTTCAGTAAAAAATCACTGCTGGGCGAGGCTACCCCCTCACGTGGACGACGAGTGCGAAGTTCGCCTTCGCCCTTTTGCAGGACGACAGGCTTACCAATTGCGTCAGGAGTGGATTGGGGCGGATGGCAGAGGGCACAAAGCAAAACCACAACGAGCAGCTTCAGCGCATCAACATCGGTGGCTCTCCTTATGTCGCCGATTATACGCAGAGGCCCTTAACATTGAGAACTGTCCCGCTTGTCAGAGCTGCGAAGATTTTGGCGGTGTCGGCAATCCGGAAACTGGAGGCCAGCGATAACTCGATAACTTAAGGATAGCCCGTGATACGGGAGGAACCGGCCGCGCTGCGCCGAGCTAGTCCAGAGTGCGACAGTACGAGATGCTTTGCCGATTGTCGCTTTGAGCCGGCGGAGTCAGCTCCCGGTAATTCACACTCACGGAAACCGACATACTACCTTCGGTTGTTCACATTCGTCCAGTTCGGGCCTTGGGCAACTTGGGCAAGTCTGCCTCCGCTCCAAGCCGGTAGGGTGCCAGCAGACCTTTGAGAGAACGGCGGAGCCAAGCGGCCAAGGATCCTTTGCGGTAGACGGCCCAGTCGAGCATGGCGCCGCCGTTGACCTGCTGGATCAGCCGGGCCAAATCGCTGGTGTCGCAGGGCTTGAGTTCGTCGGACGCCACGGCATCATCGAGGAGTTTCTTGGTTTCGTCGCGGATGGCGGTGAATTGCGCCAGGGTGATGGCGTGAAACTCGGGATCGATGAGGTCGACCTGCAGGTAGGCTAGGCCATTGGCCATGGCTTCAGGCGTCGAAGCAAAACCGCTGCACTCGGCATAGAGTTCGATGAGCGATTTTAGCGGCGAGCCATATTTGGCGCGCGCGGCGCCGAATTGTTCCGGAACACCACCGGGAGCGGTGCGGCAGGCGGCCAGCAACAGACCCCGCTTGGTGCCGAAACGCTGGATCAGCGTCGCCGGCACGACACCCGCTTCCTTGGCGACGTCCGCAAGGGTAAGGTCCACAGGGCTGCGGCGCTGCATCACGCGCATGGTGGCCATTAGGATGGCTTCGTCCGAAGTTTGGCGAGGTCGAGGCGACGTAGTCTCCTGGTTCTTCCCGATTCAGAGAAATCGAAAGAGAAGACCACCCTCGTAATACGAGGGCGGAGTGCGCTCCGCTCTTTTTTCAGCCACGCGACACGCTAGGCCGCTGAGAAGAATAACTGAATGGCTGTTTATTTTCCACTTGACATTAATGAACGGCGATTCAATAATCCGCTTCAGTCTCCTTGCGAGGTGCTGCCATGGCCGAGACTTCCGCTTATCATCCCCCAGAGTTGCGCAATTGCGTGGTGCTCGTGGCCGGCGCTACTCGAGGAGTAGGACGCGGCGTCGCTCTGGCGTTGGGCGAAGCCGGCGCGACGGTGTACTGCACCGGGCGCAGTTCGCGCGCGGCGCTGGCTTCCGGCATCAAGCCGCTGTCCGGTCAGCAGCGGACAAAGGCCTTGCCGACCGCGTATTACACGGGCCGGCCGGAAACGATTGAGGAAACTGCCGAGCTCGTCACCGCGCGAGGCGGCAAGGGCATTGCAGTCGTCGTCGACCACCTGGACGTCAGTCAGGTCGAGAAATTGGTGGCCGAAATTCGGGCCGAGCAAGGAAAGCTGCACGTGCTGGTAAACGACATTTCAGAAAGCGCGGAGCACGAATTTGGCAAGACCTTCTGGCAAGCCGACCTGGAGCGCGGGTTCGCCATGTTCCGCAATGCGATTCATACGCATATCATCACGAGCCACTGCGCGGCGCCGCTGCTGATCGAAACAGCCAAAAACTCGGGCCGAACCGGATTGATCGTGGAGATCGGCGACGGCGACACCTATTCGTACCGAGGGCATTTGTTCTTCGATCTGATCAAGACCACGGTGATCCGGCTGGCTTTTGCGGTGGCGTACGAGCTGCGCAAGAAGAATGTCGCGGCCGTTGCCCTCACACCTGGTTTTCTGCGCTCAGAAGTGATGTTGGAGCGTTTTGGCGTGAGCGAAGCGACTTGGCAAGACGCATTGAAGAAAGATCCGAACTACATCTGTTCCGAAACACCGCTCTACGCAGGCCGGGCGGTCGTAGCCCTGGCTGCCGACCGTGCCCTACTGAAGAAGTCAGGCCGCGTCTTCAGCACCTGGGGGCTGTCCGATGAGTACGCGTTTTTCGACGCCGACGGCCGCAGGCCGCACTGGGGCCGCCACTTCGTGGGCAAATACGGCGATCATATGAACCCATGCGACGAGGGCTTTTATAAGTATTGGTTCGGTGGCGCGCTCGAAGCAGTGTTCCCCGATTGGCCATCCTAATCCGGCCCGAGCAAGACGGTCGCAAGCCCGCACAGACACAGAAGTGGACCTGCTTGTCTCTCTGAATCATGAAAAACTCAGTTTCGGCCAGCATCTGAGAGGGAAGGTGGAAACAGCTACCTATGCAGGGCTCAAACGGAGTTCTGGTCGGATAGTCAATCCGGAAGCTATCCGGCTTCCACGGCGGGATTAGTCCTGCACGGTTTTTGGTTCGACTTTCGCCTTGTTCACCAGCGAGTTGCTTAAGCTGTGACGCAGATGCGAGGCATGCCGTCTTGACGACGCTGTATTCTCGCGCACACCGAATTGGGTTGGATGGGGTTTCATATTTGTTGAGCGGTCTGTGTGAGAGCCTCCCGTAGGACTGTTTCTGAATTCTGGTCGTTGGCGTGTTGGCCTAGCCATGCTTTGAACTCGTCATCGCGTTTGAATAGGACTTTCAGGGCCTCCGTAATGACGTAGGACGGAGTGAAGTCAATGAATTTCGCGTATTGATCGAGCTGCGTTTTCACCAACTCCTCGACTCGCGCCTGGATTAAATGAGGGCCGGCAAGGCCAATAAATTCCCGTGTCGTTATGATCTTGGTTTTCTTCCAGAATCTCAGGCTTGCTGGAAGCCTCGCGGCTCATTAAACATCCGACGTCTTGAGCTTCCGCCTTGCGCCGTGACGAACCGTGAGTACCCAGACGGTCTGCCGACGCTCATCAACTTCATAAATGACGCGATAAACGTGAGGCTTCTTGCCGTAGAGCAGGTGCCGCAATTCCCGTCTCAGCTTTCGAGCTTCCGGGGCGGCAGGACAGCGATGGGGATAGACCGCAAGCGCGGATACCGCCTCTTCCAGGCCGTTGTACCAGCGCGAGGCCGCTTGAGATTCGGCGGCGTCCTTTTCCACATAAAGGGCTTCGAGATCGCGGGCCGCGCGCTCGGGAAACTCAATGTGATATGCCATGTTTGCGACGGATGTCGTCAAAGACCTCTTTGGCGGGTCGGGTGCGTCCGTGGGCCACGTCGTCAAGCCCCTGACGGATTCCTTCTTCCGAATCCGCGCGCGCCGCGATGTCGAGCAGGCGCTGGTAGGCTTCGGCGTCCTGCACAATGGCCGCCGCTTTCCCCTTCACCGTAAGCACCACGGGGCGCTTGCTTTTCTTCAGCTGCTTCATGAAGTCGCCGGAACGGCGGCGGAAGGTCGTGAGCGACTGAATGTCCTTGGTGATGTCAAGCATGGGCCAGCTCCTATATAAGCACCTTTTTAGGTGCTACCAGAATACACCACCTCTGTGAAGCAAAAAAGGCCTCACCACCTGCCCCTTTGCTTTCCGCGTTCCGCCACAGCGGCGGCGTTTTTCATCGCTGACGCTATGGGCAGGGGCTTCGACCTTTAGAGTTCCCACCCATGCCCGAACAACTGGTTTGGCTCAGGGGATAGAGTGTTATTAAATAACGGCTCGTTATACTCAGTGCGGCCTGGCGTCCGCCGGGTCAGAAAGAAGTCTCTATGAATTGGCTGGGATACCTTGCGCTCCTCTTCTCGGCTCTGTGCCTTTTTCTGCATCGTCCTTGGTCACTGTGTTTTGCGATTGCGGCCGCGCTCTGCGGCCTGATTTCTACAGTGATGCGTCACTGGGACCTCGTGAAGCAAGCGAGCGATTCCTTTGTAGCCAAGGTATTGATCGCAGCCGTCGCCGCGGCGGCGATCTTTTTCTCACCCTGGATCGTGAACAAGGTTCTATCGGAAGTCACGCTTTTGAGGCCTTCCGCGTTTTGGCAATGCTTTGCTCGACCATGTGGACTTGCTGACTCGTTTTCCCCGCATGGGAAGCACCGTTCGAAAACGATCGCGCGTTCGCAAGTTGCTCCATAGCCCGATTTTGGTCTACTACCAAATCCGTGAAGATAAGCGTCCCGTGGAAGTGCTTCACTTCCGTCATGGATCAAGCGAGTCGCCAAGATTCACGTAAGCAAAGTGGTCGAGCGGAAAGAGTGATGTCAAAAGAGGCCCTGTTTTCAGAAAACCTCAACTGGCTTTTTTCTGGAGCCTTCGATTCCCTTTGATTCGCGTCTGAGCCATGTGGCAAGGCTCAATAATGCGACTGGATAGAGTGAGAGTCGCCAAGGACAAAGCTCTCCTGTACTTCTCTTGACAATCAGGATGAGAGGCGTATTCTTCCTCTTGATTATCAGAAGGAGCGCGTTTATGGCGGACAGGCCGAGTGATCTCGTTCAAGGAACTCTGGACATGCTCATTCTGAAAACGCTGGCGCTCGAACCCATGCACGGATATGGGATCGCCGTTCGGCTCGAACAGATGAGCAAAGGCG
>Ga0210398_10001172_pt1 | contig 27942 bp, 33 predicted proteins | sample IncBWC4OmetaG_FD_161047 | JGI IMG/M metagenome (GOLD analysis project Ga0210398, IMG submission 161047) | Forest soil microbial communities from Barre Woods Harvard Forest LTER site, Petersham, Massachusetts, United States - Inc-BW-C-4-O | ecosystem: Environmental > Terrestrial > Soil >... | reverse complement strand
AGGAACGCAGTACGACGGCGCGGGCCACGCCGTTCACAATTAACGTTAAGACAAACAGTACCAAACCAGCGGCAAACAGAGAAGATAAATGTAAGCTCCCCGGACTCGTCTCACCGAATTCATTGGCAATAACGGCAGCCAGTGTATAGCCCTGGCTAAAGAGATGATGCCCGATGGTCGGCGCACTACCGATCACCAGCGTCACCGCAATCGTTTCACCAATTGCCCGGCCGAGTCCCAACAGGGCAGCACTCGTAATACCCGGCCGAGCGTGCGGTAAGACCGCCAGGCGTATCATTTCCCACCGGGTGGCACCAAGTGCCAGGGCGCCTTCCTTTTCTTGCCCGGGTACCGTTGCTAAAACTTCGCGGGAAACTGCCGAAACAATCGGCACGATCATAATTGCCAGAATCAACCCGGCAATAAAGTAGTTTGGTCCACTGACCGTACCGCCGCCAATAAACGGCAGAAATGAGAAGGTGTGTGCAAACCACTGCTCGGCAGGCTTCAGTTTAGGGATCAAAATAAAGACCCCCCATAGTCCATAGACTACGGAGGGTATAGCGGCCAGGAGATCAAGCATCATGGCCAGCGGACGTCGCACGCGTGCCGGAGCCAGTTCAGTCACGTACAGTGCCGCCGCCACTGCGACAGGCACCCCGAGTATCAGCGCAATTGCCGACGTAATCAGGGTGCCGGCAACCAGTGGCCAGGCCCCGAAAATATTACGGGCGACATCCCAGTTATTGGTAAAGACAAAGCCGAAAATCCCAAAGCGGGAAAAGGTCGGCTCGGCCACAACTGCCAGACGCACAAAAAAGTAAACGATGAGCAGAAGGACGGCTACGGCCAGGGCTCGTAAGACTCCCCGAAGGACCGGGTCGGTCCGCAGTGCCGACTTGAAGTCAAATCGTGCACTGCGAAACCGAACCACCGAACTTTCTATAGCAGCTTTCATCCGTTATTACGTCGTGATCGCTGATCCGTTACAAGTCATGCTATTAACCTTGGCTTGTGCTTTGGTAAGCAGGCCGGCAGGTAATGGTGCATATTGCAGTTGTTTCATGCTGGACTGTCCTGGGCCAAGCAGGTAGTTAAGCCAGCCCTTCAAAGCCTGCGCGTGTGCAGCGTCCGGTACTTCCTTGGCCTTGCAAGTGTCTTGGTAGACAACAATGAAGGTTGCTGAAGCAATGGGGTAGGCACCGGCAGTCGGTGAGTTAATGGCAGTGAAACGCAGGTCACTTGGTAGTTTTGGCAGATTCTGTCCTGCCAGTGAAGTACTAGCTAGGGAAGGCGTGACATACTGACCAGCCTTGTCTTTGACAGCGGCAGTCGTGAAGTTGTTCTGCAGGGCGTAGGCTTGTTCAACGTAGCCTATTGAACCTTTAGTTTGGGTGACGGTGGCGGCGACACCAGCGTTACCGCTTGATCCCGTACCAACGGGCCATTCAACAGTCTTGCTCGTGCCAATCTGCTGAGCCCATGTAGGACTAACGTCCGTTAAGAACTGGGTGAAGTCAGCAGTCGTACCTGATCCGTCAGAGCGGTAGACGGGACTAATGGCCAGGTTTGGTAACTTAACCCCAGGGTTCAGCTTGGTGATAGCTGAGTTGTCCCAATTAGTAATCTTGCCCAAGTAAATGTCGGCAATGGTTGGGCCGTCCAGTTTCAAACCGGACTTTACGCCGGGAAGATTGTAGGAAACGGTGACAGCGCCGAAGGCGGTAGGAATGTCGAGCGGTGCACCGACGGCTTGAGCCTGAGCTAGTTCAGCGTCGGTAAGGGCAACATCCGTAGCCCCAAAGTTAACAGTGTTGGCAATGAACTGCGCCACACCAGCTCCGGAGCCAACTGATTGGTAATTCAAGGTGGTCTCCGTCTTCGCTTTATATTCGCTGCCTAATTGTCCATAGAGTGGTGCGGCAAAGGTTGAACCTGCCCCCGTGATTGTTACGTCATCAGTCTTATAGCTTACCGTGGCTGCTTTTGGTGTCGTGCTTTTGTTGGTGTTATGGTCATGAGCTATGCCGAGCGCTACGGCTACTATCACTACAACGACGATGAGCGCCCCGAGTGCTTTATTCATACTGACTTTACCCTCCTAGGCAGTTGCCTACATTAGACGCACTTTATATATATAAATATATTGCTAGTTTTTTATTTGTCAACCATTTTAAAGTTATAGGTGTAAAAATCACAAAACTCTAGCAATTATTAACAGTTTGATATATATATATTGTATGGAGCGACGAAAATTACAAGCAACGGGCGGGAGCAGTCTGACCCTCACGCTGCCGAAGATCTGGACCAGCCAGTGGAAGCTACAGAGCAAGGATGAGGTGCTGGTTAAAACTATCGGTACGTCGTTGCTTATTAAGCCGGCCGGCAAATCCAAGCAGGAAATTGCCGTTGATATCACGGTCGATCAGATGCCGGAGCAATGGGTCCTAAGGGAAATGATCGGGGCCTACATTGCCGGCGCTGACAAGATAACGCTCAGGAGCCAACGCATCAGTCCGGCACAAAACCAAGCTATCCGCCGCGCCGTACAACTCTTTTTCGGCTTTGAGATCTTAGAAGAGACCTCTCACAAAATTGTGGCCCGCAGCGTGGTCAATGATGACATGTTTCCGGTATCGGAAAGCACCCTGCGCATCTTTATGATTACCCGCGGTATGTTCGAAGACTCCCTGAAGGCAGCCCAGACCGGTGATAAGGAGCTGGCCACTGACATCAAGCTGCGTGATTACGAGGTTAACAAGTTTCTCTACGCCATCCAACGGCAATTTCAGCAGATACTCAGTGACAAGGTAGAGGGCAATATAGAGGAAGTCAGTTATTATCGCAGTGTTGCTATTCAGCTGGAACGGGTTGGTGACCACGCCGTTAAGATTGCTGAACTGGCCAGCGCTGATCGCACGACTGCCGCCAGACTATCCACCACGTTTCCGACCATCCAAGAACGGGTCCACCAGCTGCTCAAAGAGGTTGAGAGTATGGTGCGTCACTTAGACAAAAAACAAGCGCACACGATTCTGGACAGCGGCAAGGATCTAGAAAAACTGTTTTACAGCTCCAAGCGCATGAAACAAGCCTATGAAGGAGCCCTTATTGAAGACAGCCTTGATAGGTTGCGCGGCTATCTTATGAACATTGCCGAGCTGACCATTGATTACGCCTTTAGCTCTCGCTCAACACCATAAGTAGCCACTAAAACCAGGAGTAATGAAGCCTGCAGGGCTGCTATCATATTCACTAAGCATATGCTGCACATGCTCATCCACGATCAAATCTTTATCCAGCTTATTGGGTTTGTTGCGCTCGGCATTTCTATCGTTGCCTATCGCCTTCATCATCATTTTTATAATAGCCGATGCCCTGACCTGGCAGGGACTGCTAAGCCTGCTGCCGCTTGGGGGCACCATCAGCGGCACCATATCTTACTGGCAAAAACGCACAAAATGGCTGCGGCTGCTGGCTCTCATATCGCCGCCGCTATGGTTCACCTATAACTTTATTTCACACTCGTATCCCGGTATGTTGACGGAAATTTTCCTCATTTCCTCAACACTTATTGCTATCTACCGTTTCGATATCCGAAAAACGAGCAGCAAAAAAGCCACCAGGATCTGATATACCAAGATCGACGATACCCAAGGCTTGCATAGCCTCTGTTATGGGAAATTCAACGACTCCGTTCGGGCTCTCTGCTGACATATAGCTCATTTTAGCACTCGCTATTTCATTAACCATAAGGTTAATGGACAAATTTTACGAAGAGATTACTGCTTACCGATAGTAATGTCTTGTACAATCTCCCATTCATAATGACCATTCGTTGGCCACGTTCTAATTAAGGGCATGTGTGTTGCTCTAAATTTTGCAGGTCTAACTGGCTGCGCCAATAACTGCTCCATCACTTCGTATTCTGTGCGGTACGTTTTTGGATAGGCTAGAGAAGTATGCGCAATAAGCGTGCCATGCGGTGAGCGCGTTGCTCGCTTAGGACCAACGACTGCTTCCAGCGCTGCCAGCACATGATCATAGAGCTTACCAAATTCATCGTCTGGCGTGATATGCAAAACTATACCGCCGCTCCATAACCACCATGAGTCGAAAGAAAACTCTGGTAGATCGAGCCCAGCGACGCTTGCTTGCACTTTGGCGGCGACCGCCAGCATCTCAGACTCGGTGTAATCATCAGTTAAGCCGATACGTAAGATAGTAGCGTGTAGCCACTCCACAGGAATAGGGTCATATAAACCCGGATGCCGAATAATCTTGGCATATTCTTGTGCCATGTCAGCCACAGCCGGCTGTCCGTCAAAGATCAGATTAAAGTTCCAATCGACTTGATCCTTTTTATAAAAGTGTCGCTCAAAATGATCGATGGCCATAGCTGCCACTATAGCAGAATAAAAAGCAGCTACATTGCTCGAGTGATACGATACAATGACAGAGTAGTGAAAAAATCAAAACCAAAAGCTACCGCCGCAACTACTGGACTGATTATCGCGAATGTCTTAGCTGGTATTTATACTCCATTCATAAAATACTCGTTGCGGTTTATGCCGCTGTATAACTTTGCTTTAATCCGACATGCCGCTCCGGCTCTTTTAATAGCACCCTTCATGATAACGCGCTGGAAACCCATTAAAAGGAAAGACCTACTGCTGTCTATTTTGTGCGGCTTACTGCTCTATTGCGGCGCTAACCTGTTTGTATATCTTGGCCTACAGCGTACCAGCAGCATTAATACGGCGCTTATTCTTATGCTGGAACCCGTCGTATTGTTTGTGTTCTCAGTTGAATTGATGCGTGAACGCTTCAAGAAAAAGATATTCAGCGGCCTGCTGATTGCGTTCTTCGGAAGCGCCCTTATTATTCTCGGACCAACTATTGGCAAGGCTTCACTGGCGGCCGGAAGCCTCACCGGTAATCTTTTTATCCTGGCAGCAGTAGGCTGTTCGGTTGTTAGTGTATGGCTGATGAAATATCTGGCGCGGCGCGTGCCAACCTTGCAAGTCCTGTTTATAGGGTTAGTTGCCGCTGCAAGCGTGTACTTTGTCTTAGCGCTTCCGACGATCAAAGATATGGGCGCACTGCATAACTCCGTGGTACTGTTTAGTACCATCTATGGTGTACTTGCGGTTGGCTTACTCACGTACGGACTGTTATATTGGTGTCTCAAAACCTTGGGCGGGCAAGAGTACAGCCTGGTTATGTACGTGGAGCCTACAGTAACTGCTCTGGTAGCCTTTCTATTCTTTAAAGAGTCGTTCACCAGCATAACCCTGATAGGCGTGGTAATAGTATTTATTGGGGTCTGGCTTGCCGAAGTAAAAATTCACCATCATGGTCACTTGCGCAGTAAGTAATTGCAAGCATCAAGAAAATGCGTTTGTTACGCACTAACAGGATCGACGCCTAGTATCTTTGAGAGGGCTTTGTTACCATAAGCTTCATGGGCTTTTTGTACCTGTTTATCTCTATTTTCAGCGAAAGCGCTGGCAAAACAGTCGACAAGCTAAACTTTGCTCGGAATCACCTGACGGCCCGGCAGTATATGTTTCTAGTATTCCTGGCGATGTACATATCACTGTTAGTGTTCATCGTTGCCGATAAACAGCCGTTTCCGCGCTTTACGGCCGCATCGCTTGGTCTGATCTTCCTGATTGCTGTCTTTTCCTTTGGTGGCAATGTCTTCGACTGTCTGAGTGTCAAGGCCAACGATTTATCCTTGCGTGAGCCGCTTGTTGACTTTGAGCCGATTGCCGCAGGTCTCGCCGCCTACCTGTTCTTTCCAGCCGAGCGCAAGCCTGCTTTTTTGGTGGCTTTTGCCGTCGGCGCCCTGATTGTACGCTGGGGCATACATAGGCGGAAACTGCGCAAACACCAGAGCAAAGGACTGTTTTACTTATGGATTGCCGTGCTCTTGTACGCTATTCTGCCATCCTTATATAAAGAAGCCTTACTATATATGTCTCCAGTTTATGTGGCCTTCTTTCGTCTGGGCTCTATTTTGTTACTCACTACCATCTTTTTCCCGTACAAAAGTATCAAAGGGATTACCGCCAAGAAAATATGGTACAGCTCTATTGCGGGTGTTATCTACGCTCTTGGCGCAGTTACCAGTATCTACGCCATCCAGGTTCTCGGCGTCGTCCTTACCATGCTGTTCTTAATGCTCGGACCGGCCATGCGCTACCTGGCTGGCTACTTTATTCTCAAGGAAAAAGTCCGCAGAGGCGAAATTATATCCAGTGTGTTGCTGGCATTAGTTGTCTTAGTAGCCGCACTTATCCGTTAAGCAAGCAGCGCAATGCTTACGACGGACCCTTGCCGAGATTTTCCATGACCAGATCTGCTACTTGTCCTGGCGTTAAATCGGCTTTAACGATGACGTCGCTGACGCCGAGCTCTTTGAACAACGGCGGAATTTCCTGGTCGCCCATATTAGTCAGGATAATAACTTTTATATCTTTACCCCACGGTTTAGCGCGTATTTTCTCCAGCACTTTATCACCGGACAGCAGCGGCATCATGATGTCCAGCAGAATAATATCCGGGTGCATGCTTTCGATTAACTTAAGACCCAGCACGCCGTTTTCGGCAATCTCTACCGTAAAACCCTCTTTCTCTAACTTGAAGCGGTACATCTGAGAGATAGTTGGTTCATCTTCAAGAATAGCGACGATTTTGGGCATAACCCTTAAAGTCTAGCATAAGCAGTACGAGGCAGTAGGGAAGGAGTACTTAGGCCGGAACTGGCGTCGCCACGCTATGAGTAGCACTGGTAGCGGTGGCTTTTTCAAGAATAGCTATAAGCTGTTCAATCTCACGGCTGCTGAGAGCATCAAGATTCGGCAAGCGGGTGCTGGTAGTTATTTCTAAAAATTTATCCCGGAGCGCCAAGCCTTCAGCAGTCAGCGTAACCGTCTTAACCCGGCGGTCATGCACTGCTTCTTTACGGTCCACTAGGCCCTCAATTACCAATTGCTCAACAATCCCGGTGATGTTCGACGGGTCGCAGCTCATAAAAGTCGAAAGTGATTTCATAGGCACCGATTGATTTGGTTCCAAGAGACACAGCGTCAGCGCTTGCATCAGCGTGATGTGATGGTTTTCGGCAATCTCCACGATCGCATATTTACCCTTCATAGAAGAGCGGATTATGAGGAGACTCAGCTGATCTTGTAATTGTTTGCTTATCATGGCTCCATTATAGCGTAAAATAAATAGTTTGACAATAGCAAAGGTTGAGATATATAATTGATTGAGTAATATAAACTATTAACGAAAGGAAACAGTATGAAATTATCATCCAAATGGCTTGTTTTCACCCTAGTAGCGATCGCCCAGTTCATGGTTGTACTCGATACTGCCATAACTATTGTAGCCTTGCCAGCTATTAAAGCGCAGCTCCATTTTACTAATAGCTCACTGCAGTGGGTTGTCACGGCCTATGCCTTAACCTTCGGCGGCTTTTTATTGCTCGGTGGCCGAGCCGCTGACTTGTTTGGACGTCGCCGGACACTCCTAACCGGCATGATAGCCTTTACGACCTTCTCATTTCTGATCGGTATTTCCCAGTCGGGAACGCTGCTGATTATATTGAGAGCTTTGCAAGGCATGTCGGCAGCCCTTATGTCACCCTCAGCCTTGTCGATTGTCCTCACCACGTTTCGAGACGGTCCCGATCGTAACAAAGCCTTAGCCTACTGGACCCTGGTAGCTACCGGTGGCGCAGCCGTCGGACTACTGCTCGGTGGGGCACTTACCCAATATGTTGGTTGGCGCTGGAACTTCTTTATTAACGTGCCAGTCGGTGTAGTTATAGCTGCGGCGATTGCCAAGTTTGTGCCAATCCACGCTCGTGAAGAGAAATATACCGGCTTAGACCTGGCCGGTGCTGCGCTCGTGACCACCAGTCTTATTGGTCTCGTCTTTGCCTTCAGCGAAGCGGCCAGTTGGGGCTGGCTCAGTCCTTCAATCATGGGAATTATTGGCGGATCGCTCGTATTGATGGCCGCTTTCATACTTAATGAATCACGTGCTCGTCATCCGCTCATGCCGCTCTCTATCTTCAAGATCCGTAACGTCAGTGGTGCGAACCTCATTATGGCACCGATCTACGCCACCATCCTCGGTATGTTTTTCCTGGTCACGCTCTACATACAAACCGTACTAAACTTTTCTCCAATCAAGGCCGGTCTGGCATTCTTGCCGATGCCGATTGTCCTTGGCCTGATGTCCACGCAGATTCCTAAGCTCGTAGCGCGCTATAGCTTTAAACGGTTCCTCGTCCTTGGCCCAAGCTTTGTGGCACTCGGTTTAGCTTGGCTGACCCGTCTGCCGGTACACGGCGATTACGTCGCCAATATCTTACCGGCACTGCTGCTTATACCGACTGGTATGGGTATGACCTTTATGCCCCTGATTGCGGCTGCCACATCTGGTGTACCTGGCCGGGAAGCCGGTCTGGCCTCAGGTCTCATTACCACCTCACAGCAAATGGGCGGTGCGCTTGGGCTTAGCATCCTCTCGGGTGTTGCCGCCTCAGTGACCGCTGCTTCAGCTCGTCTCGGTAAAACTGCCGCACTGGTGCACGGCTTTGACCGGGCCCTAGCAGTCGGCATGCTCTTCATTGTCTTTGCCGTCATCTTAGCTATGGCGATCATCAGGCAGCCCAACAAACCCCAAGCTCAGGAAACCAATAGCTCAACGGAAGAACAGCGCGAAAAAGCACGGAAGCTCCGCGTCGCGACCGAAATGTAAGCAATCAGTTGGTTGTATCACTGCTGTCTGGAGTGGTGCAGTCGTCACTGGAAGAAGCATCGTTAGGACAGAGGGTATTGTAGAAAACCAGCTTGGTATTATCGGGACAGGTTTCATTCTCAGAGATATATACATAGCGCAGCGTTCCTGAGGTAGTCTTACATGGACTGCTAAAGAGGGTACCGGGGACCCCGGGGCTATAGCTACCTTCATAGGCGTCACTGCCCAAACACTGCGGGCTGCCTTGCGTGATGTACTCTACTCCACTATTTGTGGCACAAATCTGTAGGTACTGCGGCGGACGGGTCTTACCTTTTTGGCTGAGCTGCTCACCACCGGAATTACTTGAACTAGTGGAGCTGCCGCCACTACTCGATGAAGCATTCTTTTGACTCTGCGTACGATCTACATAATAGCCGCCGAGCAGCAATACCAAAACTATGAGGATAGCGAGTAATGTCTCAACGAGACCAAAACCATGTTCATTGTGCTTGATGCTTTTCATTGTACGTACTACCTAGCGTTAGTTTACTTATGAGGAAAGCATAAGCATTAACAGACATAATGTCAATTAAAATTACGGATAGGGCGGTGCACTATGACTTCGTGTAAAAGATTTTATAGGCCACCAGGGCAGCGATAGTCTGTATCGAGGCCATAGTAATAAATAAGCCTTTAAAACCAAAGACCCCGATTATTAACCCGCCAATGCCGGCACCAATGGCCGCGGCAAACATATTACCGGCATCGAGCCAAGACCACTGTTCGCTTTCTTTGCCCCTGGTCTCACTTTTGGCAAACATAGTCTTGTATGCCGGCAGCGTAACCCCGGCACCGAGAGCGTTAAAGGCCAGTACAAGGATAAGAGATTTTTCGCTATGGACAAGCAGAAAGGACAGGGCGCCAAGCGCATAGATAAAATACCCTATAGAAATCATCCGGCCTTTTTTCATTCTGTTCTCGAGCCTGCCCATGATGAGGATCAATAGGGCCGTCTCTAAAGAATAACCGCTCCAAATAAGACCGATGGCTTTCGGTGTTATGCCAAAATTGTGCGCAAAGAGCGCATACAGCGGCGCAAACGTGTAAAACCCGGCAAGGCTAAATAGATTAACAAATAATAAGTACTTAAGGCGTTTTTGTTTCACCTAACTTACTATATAGCAGACAAACGCTAAGTGTAAGCGGCACCTTATTTGTAGACGCTTCGAGCGATAGTGGCGCTGAGCCACCCTATACAATAGCCAAAGAAGATCAAGCCGAGCGTTGTAAGGTGCGGCGGACTGCCCACCCACCAGTGCACCAAGAAAACGATGCCCCATATTATAAATACTGCGACGCTATAAACCCAGTAGGGTATCTTGCTCTTAAGAACCATAAGCTTAGTATAGCGTAATCAGATGCAAACGATACTGGCTAGCGCTTACGACGGTCAGTAAAGAAATAAGCAATAGCGACAAATGGATGGATAATGAACATACCAATTATCCACCATGTTTTTGCTTTATCGCTCAACTTTTTATTAAGCGCTGCATCAACAATCATCCAGAGTTCGAAAGCGATAAGTAGTATCGCAACAATAATAATGACTGGTAGCCAAATGCCCAAGTGCCAGTTCCAAGTATAACGGTGCATATACGCAGTATAGCACTCTGCGGAGGTGTCAAAAGCTCACCTAACTAACGACTCGCACTAAAGAGTCTTATGGTGGTTATCTGTTTATGATAGATACAAACAACCATAATTACACCGCACAGTATAGTGGCAATTTGAAATATAGAAACAGCCGATATTTTATAGGCAATCAAGCTTAGAAATGCCCCGAGATTACCTAACGTATACAGCCAGGGTGTTTCACTGTTCGGCTGTTTCCAGGTCTTCACAAAAGCAGGTGTATACGCCACTATGTCTGCCGCAGCCGCCAGCCATACACCGAGCAGGGCGTTACCAGTAACTTGCCAGCCAATTACTCCAACGATTGCAATTATTAAACAGGTTAAATCAAATAACGTCGTGCCTCCCATGCCATGCTTCAAGCTGAGTAATAAGAAGACTATACCGTAGACTGCAAGTATGCCGCCGTATAATTCCGCACCCAGATTTCCGTGAGCCGCCAGCACGCTTATAAAATTCAGTACTATGACAAAGAACAGCACGAAACGAGTAACCCTGTGTGGTTTCGTCCGTCCCCGCAGAATACTAACTAGATAAATGGTTAACGAGATAATGCTGAATAGTGCACCAAGGCTCAGTAAGACATCTTGCATGGGTTCATCATAGCAAAAGCCTATACGTCAAAACGGTATTGCAAGGCTAGCGTCATTGTTATCTCAACCGCGCTTAGCGTTCTTATGCTTAGCCGTTTTAGCAAAGTGTCTTTCCCGAATTTCAATTAACGCAAACAAGCTCGCCTGCTGCACAGTTGCGTACACCGGAATCAAGAGAAGCGCAAAACTCAACTTTCCAACAGAAATAACTGCAAAAAGAGCACTTATAGTACCAATCAGCCAGGTTATTTTAGTTTCGGATCCTGGGTGGTGATACGCTTTCACGAACGTTGGTATTATGCCAATGAGTGCTACTGCTGTATTGGCTATGACAGAGGCCGTTGGTGAATTAGTCAAATACCATATCAATAATCCGAGCATGGCACCAGCAAGCACCAGAATGTCTAATTTTTTATAGCCGCCAACCCCGTTAAATAAAGAGATGAGAAACACAAGAAATGTAATGAACGTAGCACCGACAAAATATAGCAGCGAAGACTTTGCTCCACTGGCATGCTGATTCGCCAAGCCAATGAGATTAATCAAAAATATAATAAACCAAGTGACACGATGCGGTTGCGTTTTGCCTCTATAGGCATTCCAGATATAAGGAATATCGGCTACGATTATCAAAAGGCCACTTAAAATGCCAAGTTCTCTGAGCATGATAAAGAGTATATCAGTTATTACAACAAAAAACTCCTCAAGATAGCTACATGAGAATGTTATTTTGACATTTTTGCCACTGTATTTTAATATTAGTTAAATGAGTCAGGCAGTTTTATTGGAAAAACCTCACCCGATAGACGCGGATATCGGAGTGCTCGTACACGGCCGCAACTTACATTCACCTGATATAGGCAGAATGCTCTTAGGGCAGTTTCCGAATGAACTGGGAACCATTCCGACTGCGGTCTTAACTATCTTGGATGCTGGACCAGAACGAGTACGTGGTATGTATCTCGGCTCAGGAGCCTCAGAAAGACAGGATGAAACTGGAGCCATGATCCCAGAAGCTCTGTACATCAAGCGCTTAATGCTCAACGGACTTAATGCTATGAGCCAACACGATCTCATTAGGGAGCACCCTAACATGCAGGCTGCCGATAAACGGCAACGTTTGGGCAGAGTGGTAACGGAAGCTGTCGCGGATGTTACCGCCAAGAACACCGAGCAAGAGATTAGTAGAGCGGCCATGCTTTTTGCCGCTGTAGGTGTTAAAAAGGTTATCCAAGTTACGAGCGCCAGCCATGGCCCCCGCTGTCTTCAGCTCCAAAATGAAGCACGGCAGGATGGAACAATTCCTGACGACCAGCGCTGGTCCGTTGTGAGCGATGATGTGCCGTATCCCTTTGCAAGAGTAGTTGACACTGTCGTGGTCGAGCCGCCACACCAGGGCGAACCCGAGAGCGCTTTGCCAATGGATCTTTGGTTGGCAAGCTTAGCCAGGGATTACTACAGTTTGACTCCTGAAGCTCGCTGCATTCTTGCCTTCAATATGCGCCAATTTATGAACGATCCTCAGAATACCAGAGAAACTCCGCTTGAATCTCAGTTTGGCCTTGCGGGTATAGTAATGGCTATTGCCGAGAAGGCTTGGAGCACCCATCCCCAAAACCCATTGGCGCACTCTCATAAAACTGATTCAATCGAATAATCCGACATCTTAGAGGGCCACAGTGATAGTTATATCTACTAGCCTTAAATTTTATAGTCAGGGTGTATAATTTTCGGTATAAGGAGTTATTTTATGAAGCAATACATAAGTAAAAGACTATTTATCACGGGTGTGGCCGTTCTTTCTACAATTAGTGGAGTGGCATTCATAAGTGCTACTAGCTATGCAGCAACTCCAAAACTGCAAAAGGTATATCAGGCGACCTGTACCATAGGTGATGTTCCTGCAACTCTAGCAATAGGTCAATCAATGACGCCTACTATTACGGTAACAAATACCGGGAATTACACTATAGGTGCTCACTTTATTTCATTTGTAGATAATAACGATGGCCCTACTACTTACTTTAAAGAGGTCAACGTGGGAAGTATTAAACCGGGTGAGAGTAAGACTAAAAACTTAGGAAAGTATACAGTTCCCTCTAATGTTACAACCACAGGCACAAATAATGCGTCAGTTTATGCTCACAGCGACGTAAACTATCCAAATACTAAAACTTTCTTTGATTGTTCAACTGATTTCACAATGGTCCAATAGATCTATCTGTTGTGGAGGTGCATCCAAGAAAAACTTTGCACCTCTTCTTGAGGAATTACGGAGATGGTATCAATTACTGGAGAAGGATTTTAACCAGCACAAATTACGGATGAGTTAACGTAAACTGACATCCCAGTATTAGCTAGAACCCGAATATCTGCAATGGGCACACAGTTTTAGAACAACTATGCAAGTGCTTTAAATTCGATAGGGACAGCACTTTTTTTATTGAGTGGGAAGAGAGCATTTTTTGAAGCGACTAAAACTTCAACACCAATAACTCTTCCATCTTTTGCATAGTCAATTAACACATCGTCAGTAATTTTCTTACTTGTTTTATACTCAAGCTTTTCATTAAGCTTTATGTACATTGCGTCGACTGATTTATCATAGGTAATTTTCATTATTACTGCTCCAAGAAGTACTGCGTTATTATGATAATCTTATTATCCTCTTTAATTGTCACAACCTCAAGCCATTCATTGCCATACTGTTTGCGGTAGAGTTGGCGATTTCTATAAGATTCTAGAACTTGTTCGGGATTGTGCATTACTTCCAGTACCATATCTTTGGTTATTCTGGATCTAATCTTGAGTTGGTCAAGAGCATGTCTGGAGAACTCTATTTCCATACTGTAATGATAGCACCAGTTTTGCACATATATTGTTTAGGTGCCACAGTGCTCAGTCAGTATGTATATTAAATTCCAATACAGAATCAGGAGTCATTAATTTTTGTCCAGTCTGCCTGGCTAAGACCCTTCTCAATTGCTTCTTTGTATATTTTTAATACGTCTTCTAGCAGAGGATAGGCTTGCTCGTCCAGCATCTTTAAGGCGTACCCTAAATCTTTCGTTATCCACTCGACTGAAAAGGTAATAGGATCTGGTTGTTGTAAATAACTTTCCCAAGCTATCTTAGTAACGACACCTCCAGGTCGTTCCATAAGTGCTTCTGCTGTCTTTCTCTCGTCTAAACCAACTGCTTTAGCCATGCGTAGAGCCTGACCCATACCTGCTATATGGATTGCTTGGAGGGTATTCAGTATCAACTTATACTTAGTTCCTGAGCCAATAGCTCCAAAGTATTTAACATCTTTGGCTATAGCACTCAGATCTTGGCGAATGTCATGTAATGTATTCTCGTCACCGCCAACAAATAACACAAGTTGGCCAGTCTCAGCACCAACTCTACTGCCCGTCATTGGCATATCAAAAAAATTGAGGTGCTTTGCTTCGCAGTGCTTTGCTAGTTCGTTCACCCAATCAACACTAAGAGTGGCACAGGTAACTACAAATTGCCCTGGCTTAGCTCCAGCTAGAATACCGTCATCACCAAGCCATACTTTTCGTGAGGATTCGTCATCAGCGGTTACCTCAAAGACTACATCTGCTTGCTCAGAAGCGTCTTTTGGCGACTTAGCTAAGCGGGCACCTTTTGCTATTAAATCTTTAGTTTTATCACTTGTTCTGTTCCAGGCTATAACCTCATATCCATTTTTAAGAAAATTGTCTGCTATACCGTGACCCATGATGCCGAGACCGATAACTGCAACTTTTTTCATAGATAAATTATAACAAAAGACCCTAAATTGGATCTTTCATATTGCTTATGCTTGGAGGGCCATCTGGGACTCGAACCCAGGACACCCTGCTTAAGAGGCAGGTGCTCTAACCAGCTGAGCTAATGGCCCACATTGCTAATGTAATGTGATGTTCAGCTCACAAAACTTTACCAAATTACCCCTGTTTTGACAAGGGCTCAAGACTCGTTGCTACCCAAGGACAACCGAGTGTGATAGCATAAGCGTAAAGTTATATAAGGAAAAACCGACTATGTTATTACCGTCACTCCCAATACTTGCTAAAACAATAGGGCTGGGAGCAGCTCTCGGTATTGGCCTAGCAGGGTTATTCATATTTGCCTTAATAATCTACTTGCTCTTTGCAGTCTGTCTGATGAAGATCCTGCAAAAAGCCGGCAAGCCTGGCTGGATCGGTTTTGTACCTATATATAACACCTGGGTATTCTTTGAGCTTGGTGGCAAACCCGGGTGGTTAGCCCTACTCTCACTCTTCACCGCCATACCGATTGTCGGCATCATTGCCGGTATTGCCTTGTTTGTCGTCAGTATCCTCGTCGCTCTGGAAATAGCGAAGCGCTTCGGGAAGGGCCCCGGCTTCGCCATCTGTCTCTTGATCATATTGCCATGGATTGGGTATCCGATGCTTGCTTTTGGTAAAGCTGAATACCATGGTCCGGATGGCGCCGCTGCTCCATCACCCCAGGGCGCAGGTCTGCCGCCCCAGCCCGGTGTACCACCGGTCGCCAATGCAGCCGTTGTATCACCCGGGGTCGTAGCACCCAGCGCACCGCTGGGTGCGTCCGTACCACCGGCACCTGATGCCGCCGCTCCCGTAGTTTCTCCGCCAGAATCAGGTGTCATTACCCCGACTGTACCCCAGGATCCTCAGCCGCCGACACCGCCAGCAACCCCGCCGTCCACACCGCCGACTATCCAGTAGCTTCATACAATCTGCGGCTGGTAAAACATTTGTTAGACTTGGGTGCCACTCTGTTACAATAGAACTAATGCGACTATTAAACGGTAAAGATCTCGCCGGCTATATTAAGGAACGGCAAGCGAAGCAAGTACGTACGCTGCGGCAAGAGTACGGCATCGTACCGAAACTGGCTATCGTAGTGACGATTGATCATCCGGCGACAAACTCCTATTTACGGATGAAGAAACGCTATGGTGAAGATATCGAGGCCCTCGTTGACGTGCATCAGGTTCCACAGGCTGAGGTCAGAGAATTATTGAAAAAACTTGGTAATGACGATAGTGTGCATGCCATCATCGTGCAATTACCATTAGAGAATCCTGCCGAAACTGAAGAACTTGTCAATCTGGTGCTCCCAGAAAAGGATGTTGATGGGCTTGGCAAGGATCCTCATTTCGAGCCGGCTACGCCACTGGCTATTCTTTGGCTGCTGGCCGGCTATAACGTTGATATGGTTGGCAAGAACATACTCCTCGTTGGTCGTGGTAGATTAGTCGGCGCCCCACTAGAGAAACTGCTTATTGCTTCAGGAATAACCCCGAATGTCGCCGATAAGGAAACCTTGGATCTAAAAGCCGAAACCCTGCAGGCCGACGTCATCATCACGGCTACGGGTGTACCTGGGCTTATAAAATCAGATATGCTCAAGCAAGGCGCGGTCATTGTCGATGCCGGTGTCGCAGGCGCCAGCGGTAAAACAGTCGGAGACGTGGCCCTGGAAGTCTATGAGAACCGTGATGACCTCACCATTACGCCTCTCAAAGGCGGTGTCGGACCACTCACCGTCTGTGCTCTCTTTGAAAATCTGCTGCGCGCCGCCCAAGTAGTAGCTGAACAACAAACCGACGACTAGTCAGTTATTTTATCTTTTAAAATAGCGAAGATCTGTTCGGGCATTGCTTGCTCACTCCAAGCCCGAAAATCGTAGTCGGCTGGTATCTCAAAATGGTATTTCTCAAGCTCTGGGTACTTTTGCTGCGCCAGGCGCATCGCGGCCCGGGCTTCTTTAATTTCGCCGACACAATCAAGCGGCTTATCACCCTCAATGCCGAGCAGTTGCCGGTAGGTAGCTTCCAGACTTGGCTCCAGCAGTAAGTTCTTACCCCAGATACCCTGGAGTTTAGCAGCTTCCACGAATGGGGTCAGGATCAGGCACACGAAAGCGCACTTGGCACATTCGCCGCACCAGAACATCTCATGTTCTCCGTGGCGATAGGCGCGGTTGCAGGAACTGAAAACACCGAGGTAGGTATCAAAACCAAGACGAGCAAACAGTTCGGCTATACGCAGTTCACTAAAAGGCCGTAAGAACGAGTAGTACCGCAGACTGTCACCGAACAGATGGTGCAGACAGGCCTGAAAATCTTGCTCATACTCCAGCGACTTGGAGTACTGATGATTAATTGCCATTCCCTCATAGTGCAGCGTTGGTTCGCTGGCGGAACTTTCATTGGAGACGACCAAATCTTGGTAGCCACTTAAAATACCGACAATATTGCCGACACAAGAGAAGATAGCAGATATTGGTATATGGCCGTTGAGCGCACCTTGCTCATTTAGTGTCCGCAGCTGTTCATCCCATTCCCGTGCTACCCAGAAGTGCGGCAGTCCAACTCGGGCTGCCAATGGTTCCAGCTGGGAACGATGATTAAGGCTCCAAGTAGCCACCCGCGGCTGATCACGGAGCAGCTCAACAGATACCAAGGAGTCTTTACCGCCCCCTAAGCCAATAAGTTGACCGCTCAGTCCTGCGACGTTGAGCGGTGTCAGCTTGGCACTATTAACCGGGAAGGGTACCGTCGTTTTGGGATCCAATTTATTAACATAGAAAAATTCACCAAGTCCGCGTTCATAGGTTTTTGCCAGAAAAGCCGCCAGTGTCTTATCAATCTGACCGGTCTGGACAACAATCTCCGGCGCCAAATACAGCTTGTAATAGGAAACACCAGCCATAAAGAAGAGCAGCTGCAGAGCCCGATCAAGCGCGGCCTCATCGTAATTCACAAAGCTGAAATCAAAGTGGTACGACTCACAGAACTCCAAAGCCTCGTCATAGCCGTAGTATAGCGCTAGCTTACCGGTAGCTTTATCGAACTCGTAACGCTTGAAGATAAACTGCTGGTACTGACTCATAAATTGTGTACCACCTCTTTAAATTGCCGACCGCGTTCACTGAAGTTCTTGAACATATCAAAACTGGCAAACCCGGGTGAGAGCACAATCGCATCACCAGGTTGGGCGAGCTGACGCGCTTCATGAACGACTGCTTCCATGGTTTTGGCCTCCGGCTTGACGACGAAGTTGGTAAAACCAGCCTTCGTAAGACTATCCGCCAACCTTTGGCCGCTTGCTCCAATAAGTAACAGGCGGCGAAAATCATCAGCGTGCTTCAGCGCATAGGGCCCGAAATGATCAAGATCAAGCATACGGTCATAGCCGCCGAGGATCATAACTTTTTTGCCAGTAATAGATTCAATTGCTGCTTTGGTAGCCTGCAGGCCGGCGGCATACGAATCGTTATAGAAACGTATCCCGTCTAGCTCCCGCACGAACTCAATACGGTGCTCTAACGCGCTAAAGGTCGTCAGGACGCTGTGCAGCGCAGCCACATCCTGGGTCACTTGCCAGACGGCTGTTATGGCGGCACAGACATTTTGCCAATTATGCCGGCCGGGCAGTTTCAACTCACTCGTTTGGCACAGCACCTGATCGTCCATAACCACTGCACCACCGTTAATATGGGCACCAGGCGGGGAACTATAGGGGATTTTATGACCGGGACTTTTTTGGGCTATCTCTTTGGATATGTCATTGTCGGCACAATAGATAGCAATATCGTCAGCTGTTTGGGAGGAAAATATATGTGACTTGGCCTGAACATAATCATCCATATCCTTATGCCAGTCCAAATGTTCCGGTACCACTGCCAGGCTAACCGCAATATGCGGCGAGCTCTGAAGATCAATTAACTGGAAGTTAGATAACTCCAATACTACCCAGGAATCTGCCGTTAATGCACTGAGAAAGGTGAGGGGAGGGACGCCGATGTTGCCGCCGAGGCGGACATTTTTGCCGGCCGCTTCCAGGAGTTTGGTAATGAGCGTAGTCGTGGTGCCTTTGCCCTTCGTACCGGTAACCCCGATGATGTTCTTGGTCGGACAAACCCGAAAGAATTCATTCATCTGGGTGGTGATTTTGCCACTAACCCCAGGATTTACACCGAGAATGTCGCGCGGGGCTAAGCCGGGTGTTCGCACTAACAGATCAAATTGATCAAGATCATCAAGGTAATGCTCGCCGAGTACACTGGCAATACTATCGGGTACCACCAGTTTGGTGTTGCGATCCCGGATCGTCAGTTCGTGCCCCTGAGCCGCAAAGTACTCGAATGAGGAACGACCTTCAACGTCATAGCCTAAAATGGCAATTTTCATCTCTCTATTATGGCACAGTCTACTCTGTTGTAGTGCCTGCTAATTTCTCTTTAACGAGGTCGGCGACTTGCCGAGGGGTCATGTCGGCTTTCAGAATCACGCCGCTTACCCCCAGTTTTTTAAAGGCCGGCGGTATTTCCTGTTCACCCATGTTTGTCAGGACAATAACTTTTATATTTTTGCCCCATGTAGTTGCCCGCATTTTTTCCAGCATCTGATCACCGGTCATTTCCGGCATCATGATATCGAGCAGAATGATGTCAGGCTTCATGCTTTTTACTAAATCAAGGCCGAGTTTACCGTTTTCGGCCACCTGTACTTCAAAACCCTCAGCTTCAAATTTGAAGCGGTACATCTGTCGAATGGCGACATCATCTTCAACTATGGCAAGTTTGGGCATACTGGTTCCATTCTACTATAGCTTTTTGTGAAAAGAGACTACTTGAGCGGCCGGGTAAAGCGCGATAACTTACCCTCGCCGAGGCGCATGGTGCGCCACCGGGAAGACTCAAATACGGCTACCACCAGGGCACAGGCCGGCTTATCGACACACTTTGTACCAACGATATGTAGATTCTGGGGGCCAAAACTCACTTTTCGGTTCTTCGCCAGGGCATTGAGACTGTGCTCAATGTCAGCTCGCACCTCTGATTCGCTGTGACCTTCATGCTCCACTAAGAGACCTTTCTTGGTCTCTTCATCCTGTATCCAGCCGATACCAGCCCACGCCTCTTGGTTACGCTGGGAGACGCGTCGCTGAGCCATCACGACGTACAAACGATCTCCCCAGGTGCCTTGCGGGCGTTTTGGGCGGTCGACATACCCTACATCACTGCCGGGTGGTAAGACTGAGCTTAAGTAGATAAGATTATAATTCGCCACACTCGCGTGCACGAGTGCCTGATCGAACGCAGCTAGTTCGGTCGGACCGACCCCGATGCCATCGGATATTTGTATTTTCATTTTTGTTTTTTCCTTAACTCTTGGCTACTATACCATGTAATTATTTTTTTATGCAATCTGTTATGCTAATGGCAATGAGTTGGTTCTATTTAGCACTGTTAGCGCCACTACTATATGCCATTGTTAATTTGCTTGACGACAATTTACTGAGCTTTGTTTACAAAAGCCCCTACCTCGCGTGTGTATCAGTTGGCTTTTTTGGTACAACCCCCCTGCTGAGCCGTTTTTTCATCCATGCTACGGGCTTGCCACTGCAACTTGCTCTACTGGCCATCGGGGCGGGTTTGCTTACCCTGGGCTACTATTTCTTCTACTTTAAGGGCCTCCAAGCTGACTCGCCATCAGTAGTCATCGCCTTATTTAGTTTAGCGCCGGCGACAATTCCGTTTTTTGCCCATTTTATTGTCCATGAACAGCTCACCGGCGGAGAGCTTATTGGTTTTCTCGTCGTACTCTTGGCCACACTCGGTATGGCGATCGTTAATGTCCGCACCCTAACCTTCTCCAAAGCCTTGCTGCCGGTAGTGATTGCGGTAGTCATGCTGGACGCCCTGTCTATAATGACCAAATACGACTATCAGCGGGCTGCTTTCTATCCGGTCTACCTCTATTTCTCTGCCGGTATGGGGCTTGGCGGCCTGTTCTTCTTATTTGTACGCCTGAAAGAGAATATCCGCGGCATCCTCGAGATAAAAAAACGTATCAGGAAGTTATTCCCGCTGTTTGTCGTCACTGAACTCGTTGGTTTGAGCGCAGAATTGACCTTAAACCTGGCTATTAGCCGCGGACCAGTCTCGCTGGTGAAGGTGATTGAGAGTATTCAGCCGATGTTTGTACTCCTGATTGCCCTGGCCCTCTACCCCTTCTATCCGAAGTTATTCCGTGAAGCCCAAGACGGCGGCGTTATGCGCAAACTGAGCCTTATGGTGGTGGCGATTATCGGTCTCGTCATTATTGCGGTAACCGCCAAAAGCTCAAGCTAGCGGTCGAATCGTATACTTCCTGAAAAAACCTTTCGGTTTATACATCATCTTGTGCTGCCGAAGATTCTCAATACCGAGGTCCATCTCAATATTAAGACTGGTCACATTATTCTCGGTGGCTCGTTTGGCCAGTTCATGATGGAGGTAATGGGTAATATGCGGTGTTTCATAATTAACCTTCATATGATGGATCACATAGTACTCTTTCCCCTGCGGCTGATGGTAAAACACCACGCCATGCAAGGTGTTATCTATATAGATGGCCAGGTTCTTCATCTCCAGCGTGGAGGCATGCTGCAGCGTTCGTTTTAAGGCCTTATGCTCACTGTGGTCAGGGTCGTTATTGGCACTGTTTTTCTCTTCCCAGGCCACAATAGATTGAAATAATTGTTCCTGAATCTCTATCTGGGTCAGATCCAGGGCCTTGAGCTCGACGTTATCACCGACGTTGCGAATAAAATGGTTCACTTTCTTGCGCAGCCGTTGGTAATCGTGTCCTTCAAGCTTGGCCCATTCAGCGCTGTCGAGAAGATATTCGTTGTAGTCAAGCTCTTCGGTGATGTCATAGCGCTGGGCGTGTTCCAGTTCATCGACGACAAATTGCGGTACATGTACCAGGCGGACGGCTTTATTGGTCTGCTTGAGATAGGCAAAAATAGTCTCAATTGAGGCATCAACCTGTGTTCTGCCGATGAGACTCAAGCCGGCCTGATCCGGATCAAACGGCAGCTGATAATCTATGACCAGGTTGTCATGTAAGAGGGAAATCGACAATTCTTCGTTTAAGTTCCACCACAGCTGCAGGGTAGCAAATGATATATCCGAATAGGGCGGAAATGGGTTGGTGGCCGCATTATACGGACCTTTAAGCTCTAAGCTGAGAGGAGTAAATTCAGGAAATGTTGGAAACATTGTTTTTATTTAAACATAAGAGTAGTAAAATCATTAGAGTAACGTAGTTTCTGTTGACGTATCGTTTATGTAACGCATAATACAAGAAGAAATCATGCTAAAAAACAAACTGCAAATATTGGTCACACTCATATTCTTAGGTTTCGGCGGTTGGTGGATTGAACTGCAACATGTTGTCAGCCAGCAGGGCAGTGAAGTCAGTTGGTTCGAAAACACCTATGGACTCATGGCACTCATCGGCTCTATTATCGGATTTTGCGCTATTAAGAAGTGGGGAGGCCTCAAAACGGTCCTTGGTAAGGCGCTGCTGTTCTTCTCCCTCGGCCTGTTTGCACAAGAGGCTGGACAGCTCATCTATAGCTACTATACCCAGGTAGATAAGATACAGATTCCCTATCCCTCATGGGGTGATGCCGCCTACTTTGGCAGCGTCCTCTTCTATATCACGGCCGCCTTCTTCCTCGCTAAGGTAGTCGGTATCAGGTTCTCAATGCGCAAAAGCTTTCTCTATAAGGCCATAGCGATCATTGTACCCCTCATACTGCTGATTGGTTCTTACTTAATATTGCTCCATAACCACCAATATGACACCTCAAAACCGCTGACGGTCTTCCTGGACGCTGGTTATCCCATCGGGGAAGCCTGTTACATCTCTATTGCTACCGTAGCCTATCTGTTATCTCGCAAGATGCTTGGCGGGATCATGAAATCAGGTATTCTCTTGGTGCTGCTCGCCCTGCTGGTGCAGTACATCTCAGATTTTACCTTCATCTACCAGAGTAATCGCAATACCTATGTACCGGGTCGGCTTGATGACTTTTCGTACCTTGCCGCCTACTTTGTCATGGCAACAGCCCTCATCCGTTTCCACGCTATTTACCGCAAGCTGCAGCATAGTAATGCGACCCCGCACGGCGGTAAAACAAAGCTGCCTGCAGCAGACAGGGGTGAGGAATAGCTATGGATGTCTACGCCCAGATTGTACAGAATATTATCAAGGCCCAAGAGGCTATTATCGGACCGGTAGCAGTTGAGCAGGCCGAACGGGTGCCGCACCTCAAGATTAACTGGGATAAACACCAGGTTTCTATCGACGGTAACGAGCCAGAGGCGGTCAATGCCCTTATCGAAGTATACTCAGAGCTATTCGGACAAATTTCAAAAGAGGTCTCAAAAGAAGCAGCGTCGCCCTTACTTGGCAAACTCTCGGGCGATAAGTTGCCGAGCGCATTGAAATAATTGGCAGGTAGCGTCGCATGCCAAACGAGGTTAAGTCGCGGATAACACCGAAAGTCTCCCCGGCACTGCCGTTTCAGCGTCGTAAACAGCTGGAACGGGATATAGAGCATATCACCGAGGAGATGTATCGGCGGAATAAGGAGTTAGCCGATACCAATAAGACCCTGTCTCTCCTGCAGGCTATTGATTCGCTCGCTCTGGAGTCCCACGCCTCTACAGAGGCTGTCTGTGCCGATATAACCGAGGCTATTGCCGAAATAACCAGTTATACCTTTGTCGGCCTCCTGACGCGCTCGCTGCACAGCGAGGAAGAACTGACCCTGAAGGGTTGGAGCGGTATGGAGTGGCTCAAGAAGGACAAAACCCTGAGTTTTAGTCGGCCGGTTCATCTGAAGCTGAGCCATCAATGGTTTACCCAAACAGAGACAAACCGCCTGCTATCCCTTGATGACATCTCTGTTGAGACTATAGCCGACTTCCTCGGCTGTCCGAAAGAAGATATTCGCAAGCTGCAGCATCAGTTATCTCTGAAATCTCTCTATATCATGAAACTCATAGCCCGCCGCCGCGTTGTCGGCCTATTAGTCGTCGGCTTCCGCGGTGATGGCGCGGACTTAACAGAGAGCGATACGGTGTTGCTCGGCCGTTTAAGTGAAAGTATTGGCCTGGCCCTCGATAACAAGCTCCTATTTGAGGAAAACAGATACGTACTGCGGCAGCTGCGGGAGTCAAATACCAAATTACGCAACCTCGATGAAGCTAAGGATGACTTTATCAGTATGGCCTCGCATCAACTGCGTACCCCCTTAACCAGTATTAAGGGGTATATCTCTATGCTCATGGAGGGTGATGCCGGCAAAATCAGCCCGATGCAGCGTAAGATGCTGCAACAAGCCTTCTTCAGCTCCCAACAGATGGTCTACCTCATCGCTGATCTGTTAAATGTCTCACGCCTCCGAACCGGCAAGTTCGTCATTGAGCAAACACCGGTTCAGCTGGCCCGGGTTATTACCGAAGAGCTTGAACAGCTGCAGGAAATGGCCAAAGTACACTCCGTACATCTGGACTACCAGCCGCCAAAGGACTTTCCGGAGCTCCTGCTCGATGATACAAAGACCAGACAGGTGGTTATGAACTTTATAGATAACGCCGTCTATTACACCCCACCGAAGGGGCATATCACTATTCAGCTGCTGGATAAGGGGTCAACCATTGAATTACGTATCAAAGACAGCGGCATCGGCGTACCGAAAAGTGAGCAGCCACATCTGTTTACGAAGTTCTACCGGGCTGCCAATGCCCGAAAAGCCCGTCCAGATGGTACCGGCTTGGGACTCTTTATGGCCAAGAAGGTCATTGTGGCCCAGGGAGGCTCTATTATCTTCGAGAGTACCGAAGGCAAGGGCAGTACTTTCGGCTTTGTCTTCAGTAAAGCCAAGCTGACCCCTGTTCCTACCAGTCCGTCACCCCAAGACTAGACAACAGCCGTATATTATCACATAGTATTGACATATTGTACTGCTTATGCTATTATTAATACCATACACATATGGTGGGTTTTACTCATCAGAGGGTGTGGGAAGAGATGCGCCCAACTGGCGCTCACTAAGGAGGATATACGTTTATGGAAGTATTAAATCAAGCAGCAAGCATGCCCGTCGATGTTGCACCAGTGCAAGCTGAGCGTAACATTATGGATGCCTTTAGAGGTCGCCTTGCTCGCGGTATGGCTGTTGTATCAATGGCACTCGGCGTCGCTGGAGTTGTCGCACCTATGGCAGAAGCAAGCGCTGTTGCCCATGAAGCTTCAGCCCAAAACGACTGGACTAACTACGGTGGTGACCCGCTGTTTGTCGGTGGTGTCCACAATAAAAAGGAGTTTAAGCACGATGTCTTGTCTCCAAAAGGCCAGATAGCCTTATTCGACCTCGGTCTTGACAAGCAAGAGGTTAAAGCCGTCGATGCTGCTACTCGTGCGGGTAAAGAAACCTTGAAGCACTTCCCATTCGGCACCCACTTCCTCAAGATGACCTACGGTGTGAACGGAGTAGTTGTCGATAACCAAGGTGCAACCTTTGAAGACCCCCGCCATAGGCACGGTTTTGAAGGTTACGACCTGAAAGTTGACCTCGTTACCCACAAAAAGATTGAAGAAAAAGTCCGCGGTAAGATGATTGCAGCCGAAGAGACTATCAACGACGAACTAGAGATTGTGGCTCCGACTGTTTGTGTGAACATCTCACTCTTCGGTCACAAGATCGGTGAACTCGCTGTCCCTATACTTGCTCCTCCGGCTCCGGAAACTCCTGCTCCTCAACCAGCACCTGCCAACACTCCTGCGCCGAGTCCTACTGCTACACCTGTTCCCGTTACCTCTACACCTACCACGCCGCCCGCTGCAGTACCTCCAACCATTACCTTTGAAGCTGCGCCTCCGGCCCAAGAACAATATACCGACGGTTACACCTACCAGGATAATGCTGACGTGACCTATCCTGCCGGTGACCAGGTCCTGATTACCTTCGGTACCACGAACGCAAACGAAGGTAGTGCCAGCACTGCTTTCCAGCCTAACTCAATCGGTTCACCACAAGAGTGGAGCACCAACGTGACTATGGCAAGCGGCAACTATATTGACCCAACCTTCGGCATCATCGGTACCATTACCGACGAAACCACTGGTCTGTCCGCTACCGTTATCGACACTGTCGGTACGCAACAAATGCCAAGCCTCGGTAACTAACTTTAGAATATTAGGAGAATAGCTATGAAATCTTTCACTACCCTGACAAAGAAACTGGCACTTACCGTACTTGCCACTTCTTTCCTGCTCATTGCCGCTGCCATACCGAGTGCTGCAGCTGACCAGAACCAACAGTCCAGCCAAGGCCAATTTAGCCAAGGAAACTTCTACTACGTAAAAGACGAAACTCAGAACGGTGCGTGGGGCAACACTATTAGTGCCAACGCCTGTGACGAACTTCGCTACAAAATTTACCTGTACAACCCCGGACCCAGCTTCTTGTCCAGCGCTACTATCCAAGTAAGCCTGCCAAGTAACGCCGCTGCCAGCAACACCTCTACCGCTACTGCTTACTCTATCAATGCTGACCCGACTACTGTTTCTGCCAACGCTGTTGTGAACTTGAATACTAGCGAGAGCATTACCTACGAAAGCGGTTCAACCGAGCTGCTTGATGCCAACAACAATGTCATTAAAGATCTGCCGGACGGTATTACCCAAGGCGGTGTGAACATCGGCGATATTGCTGCCTCAGGCACTGAGTTCGTCCAGTTCAACGCTAAGGTTAATTGTCCCCCTCAGCAAACTCCGTGCTACACCTGTACTGACCTTGGTCTGACTGCTGAAGACAACCGTACCGTGAAGATCAGTAACTTTGCTACTACCCAAATGGGCGGTGCCACTTACACGAGCGCGGTCATTGACTGGGGCGATAACACGACTGAGACATTTGCGAGCCCTGAAGGCCAAACGCACCAGTACGCTGCCAACGGTACCTATACGGTTACCGCTACCGCCAACTTCAATGTCGGTGGCCAGAACAAAACTGCTACTGGTGTCAAATGTGCGCAAAGCGTTACTTTCAGCGCTACCACGCCGCCAACCGTTACTCCTCCAGTAGTAACCCCTCCAGCTCCTGCCGCTCCTACCACTCTGGTAAACACCGGTCCTGGCAGTGCCGTCGGCCTGTTCGCCGCTACCACGCTTAGTGGAGCTGCCTTCTACCGCCGCCTCTTGGCCCGCCGCCTGAGCCGTCAGTAACATACGATCCCTCGACTGACCGCTCGCGCATTACACAAAAATCTTACCTAAAAATAACGACATCCCCCTCCGCATATAATGTGAGGGGGATGTGTGTTTAACCATCTGTTATAATAGCCCCCATCGGTCCCGTCGTCTAATGGTTAGGACACCAGGTTTTCATCCTGGCAATCGGAGTTCGATTCTCCGCGGGATCACCAAGCGTAAGCACTTTATTATTTTGTATTTTTAGTAGAATACAGCGGCGGGAAAAACACGAAAATATTCTCTCAATCACGAAGATTACTCACAACCCTGCCAAGTGGAAATATAGAGTGAATTATGGTATAATCTAAGTATGGATGAAGAATTACATCAGCTTCCGTCTAATGACCATAACGACTATGTCAGCGCATTGGAGGTTATCGCTGAAGCTTCTGAGCGTGTAGTGCATGATCTAGAAGCGCAGACTGTGGCGACAGCAGAACAGACTACCTTTCAAGAGGTAGCTCCAACTGAATGGGCACAATCCGAAAGGCGTTTTAACCTAGGCATGGGCACGTTTATCGGTGGAGTAGCTTTGGGTACAGCAGGTAGCGCGATTGAAATCGTTGCTAGGACCACTCCGACTGACCATAAAAGTCTTATCATTGGCGGCCTACTTGTAATGGGAGCAGGGGCTTTAGCGGTCTTTAAAGGTGGTAAACAAACGATTCAAGAAATAGGTTGGGCGCTTACTAGAACCGAAGAGCAGGAAGAGTTCATCTCGCCTAGCACATCATTGGGCTAGTCCGAAGATCCGAGTGTCATCAGATTCTACATATA
>Ga0210398_10001170_pt1 | contig 28025 bp, 14 predicted proteins | sample IncBWC4OmetaG_FD_161047 | JGI IMG/M metagenome (GOLD analysis project Ga0210398, IMG submission 161047) | Forest soil microbial communities from Barre Woods Harvard Forest LTER site, Petersham, Massachusetts, United States - Inc-BW-C-4-O | ecosystem: Environmental > Terrestrial > Soil >... | reverse complement strand
CCAACGAATGAGCTTGGCGGCTGGTTTTGGTCTCGAAATTCGATTCGCACACGGTGAGCATTCTGTTGATCGCGATTCACTACCAGCAAAGACCACTGCCCATCGGGTCGTTTCAGCGCGTAGGCGGTTACGAGCGCATGCGCTGCTCCATCGTCGACGTCGCTTTTGGCGGGATATAGATCGTGCGGTTGAGCGCCGGGCGTCACCCATTCCAGGTTGATGAGCTGCGCTACAAAAAACTGTGCCAAGGGCTGTTGAATCTTGTACTGTGCATCAACGCTGAACATGCCATACGTTCCCGGTGAATCATTGCAGCCATGTTCCATCTGCAACGGCAGATAGTGGAAATAATAGACGCCGTTTCCGCCCGCGGCCAAGAATGACCCGATGTAATCGGCCAGCCACAGCCCGGAGAAAATGTCCATGTAAGTTTCGCTGGCAGCCGAGGAGAGATTTCCCTCCGTGATGAACATGGGAGTTTCTGGCGGTACTCCGTCATCGCGCCAGATTTGCAGGACGCGGCTTACCAGTTCCGTCTCGTCATACAGGCTGCCCCATGGAATTCTGCAACCGTCATAGGGATAATGCTCGAAGGAAAAAAATGCCAGGTCGCGTATGCGACCGTGCTGTTTGAGATAGTCGAGGAAACGAGTGACCCACGATGTCTTGCCGTTTGCCGAAGGCCAAGACTCGAGATCTTCATTCAAGCCGCCCAATCCCGGCCCGCCCAGTTTGAGTGTGGGATCCAGATGGTGAAGCGCGGTGGCCCATTGAATGTAGAGGGCGCCATAGTCCTCGGGACTTAGATACTGGCCCTCCATTTCTTCGCCCATCTCGATATAAGAGATCGGATATTTGCGATTTTCGAGATAAGCGATTTCCGCCACGGCATTCTCCGGCGTGTCGTAAACCAGCGCGATCGGGATCATCGCCGGACGGCCGCGAGTGACGCCGCTGTTGAAGAAGAGGTCAAATCCGGCCTGCGCCTGGTGAGTGGTGCCGAGATCGGACGCTTCATGCCAGGGGTCAACGGAAGAACAGTACGTTGTAGTCTGCTCCTGATCTTCGGTATGCCGCAGAATATCGTGTAGCTCGCCGTCCGCGGAGGTGGGTCCCAGATAGATCTCGTTGATCGCGTAGCCGGCGCAGGATCGTGGATCGCTGGAGGCCTGGTCTGCGGCGCAGGTGTTGGAGGATTCCGACATCAGAATGCGCACGAAACGCACGGCAAGCGGCCTGGCCTGAAGACGCAGGATGTCAGACCCGCCGTGACCGTGCTCGATGGCTCCTCCCGGATAGGTTTGCCACACTCCATGAGTGGGGCTATGCATGGGATCTTCCCCGATCCAGTGCTGTACCAGGAATCGGGTGGCATAGGGCTCCGCCCACTTGATGCGAATGCTATCGACTGGCTGCACCTGGGCGAGATCAAGTACCACCCATTGCGGATGGAGCGAATCACTTTCCCCGGTGAAATGCTGAGTTAGATAAGGATTGCTCTTCCAATACGTTCTGTCATCGCCGTCGGTGATGCGAGAAAAGCCAGCATTCGGAGTTCCGTCATTTCGAGTAAAACCGCGATGAGGCAGCGAATACCCGTAAGAGTGGCGGATCGGCTCGCCGGGAGTGACGGAACCGGTAAAGTAGCCTTTTTCTCCGGGCTCACTCCATGTTCCCTGAGAATTCCAGTGCCAGGCCTCGATGGAGAGTTCGGTATTGTTGCGGTAGCTGATGGGCTGCCAACCTGACTCCAAGGCTCTGCCCAAATTCGGTTTAGCCAGTCCAGTATCCACGGCCTCCGAGGGGATACGATCGACGCCGGCGCCCAGCGTTTCATTGGGACGAAAGTGATTGGTGGCATGAGCAGGAGAGATATCGATCTGGATGGTTTGGGCTGCGGTGAGAGTTACGATCACCAAACACGCGAGACAGCAGGCGAACACCGGCACTCGTGTCTTCAAATAATTGCTCCTTTGACTTAGGGCGTTTCTCTGTCTGCGTCGTCATCGTCATCCCCGTCGTAATTTCTGAATTGCTCGGAGATCGTCTTGAGCAACTTCCCATCCGGCGTATCGCCACTCAATTCCCAGATCATCACTCCGCCCAGAGTTTCCTCGCGCGCGTACTCGAGTTTTGCACCGATGGAGGTTTCGTCGTCGTAAGTCCAAAAAGTGCTCCCATCAAAGAGCCATGGTGCCATCGAGTCGGGGTCGCGATAGGTGGTGAATTTGCCGAGGATAGAAACGATGTGGCTGTAAGGGAAATCGTCACGTTGCGGTTCCCCCATCTGAAACAACCCATGGTTGGCGGGCGAAACGTTATGCCAGGAATAGGCATAAAAGGGCAGGCCGAGCAGCATTTTGGACACAGGCACGCCGGCGTCTTTATAGCCTTGAATGGTGGCATCCACGTCCCCACCATGTCCTACATCGCCCGGCGAACTGTAGAGTGGGGCGACCAGGCCGGTTCTCTTGCTCCACGGCCCGCCGTAGTCGTAGTTCATAATGCCGACCTGGTCGACGTACCAAGAAACCGTTTCCATGTCCAGATGCTGGTAGGTTGCGCCATAGTCTCCCATGGCAACTGTCAGCAGATGATCGGGTCCAGCCGTATCGAGTTGGCGGCGAAATTCTGCGAGCAACGCGAGGAAATTGTATTTGTCATCCTCTCTTGGATATTCCCAGTCGAGATCGATGCCGTCGAATAGACCGGGCGCCTCGATTCCATCGCCGAAGTTTCCTTCGATGAAAGTCTGGATGCAGGAGGCAACGAAAGCAAAACGGTTGGCGGGTTGCGCCGCCTCGGCAAACGAGCTGGCATTTCCTTCAAGCGATATCACGATTTTGATGTCAGGGTACAAGCGCTTGAGCTCTTGCAACTGATGGAAATTTCCACGAAGGGCCATGTCGGCCGTGTCGGATGAGCCATCCACGCTATCGCCCGAGGAAAATGAGTAGTTCAAATCCGCATTGGCGTCTGCGATGGCACATTGATTGTCCTTGTCAATGTTTCCCTGCGCGTAATTGATCTGGTCGAGCATCTTCATCGCGCCCAGGGAGACCAGATTCTTGACGAAGAACCGCTTGTGAATGCCCCATTGCGGAAAATATCCGACCACGATCGGTTGTTCCGGAGCTGGATCGTATTGCGCCATGGCTACCGAAGCCGCAAAACACAAACCAACCGTCAGCAAGAGTCTCAGCATGACTGGTGGGACATGGTTGGCCGGAGCGTTACTTAACAGCATTTCCTGGACCTCCAACTGGATAGATGCGCGGAAGACGCTCCTCGACGGAGGGAAGCACCGGAAATGTCGCATGCGGCTCGTTTTGATACCAATACGCGACAGAAAAGAAATTATCGGAGCGATGGTTGGCGTGGCCATGTTCGATCGTCGCTCGGAGAGCCTTAGTGAAAGGAATCGGCGAATCCAGATGAAATCGATATACGGACGAACGGCCGCCCGCAGACTCCGAGCCCTTCACCGGCGCTCCGAAAAGAGCGTAAGAAAAAGGATGATCGCCAAAATTCCACGCCCCAAGGAAGTAATCTTCTGATCCCGTGCCATTGATGGAGGGGCGCTTTTCGCCATCGATAAAAAACATGTCGTCTCCTTCGCCCCACCATCCATCCTGATTCTGAAGAACTGACATGGTTACGCCCACAAAGTGTCCCTGACCGGTTGCCTCCAACCAGACGTAGTTATTTTGCCCATCAAGGTTCTTCTTTGCGTTGACCGCTGCCGCGTCATTCGATTCCCACTGATTCGTCCACCCTTTCGCGGGAGTTGCTTGACGGTACTGCGCGTGGAAGTACACGGTGTTGGCGGGAAGGTCTTTAATTAAAGCCTGATAGTCGATATTGAAATAAAACGCGTCCACCTCCTCCTTCCCATCATTACTCACTGTGATCCGGGCTCGTCTCCGAAAAGGCATCGGGAAGAAGCAGTTCAGGGCTTTATCTGAGGCCACCGACAGCGGAGTGGATTCAAACAAGAAGTAGTCTCCCAGGCCGAGGCCGAAGAAATCGCCGATGGGAGCTTCCACGCTGGGCGAGGCCTCATCATCCCAATACATGCGTAGAACCAACTTTTTTAAGTGATACTTTTCCGAGGAAGCGATGGTGATCCAGATGTGGGTGATGACCCCGGGGCCGGAGTCGTCGAGCAAAGCGAGCGTTTCTCCCGGAGCAATCTTGCGGAAATCATCGTTGCCGCCGGTGCGATCGTAGCTGGACGCACGCTTCTGCACGTAAGGATGCGGCCAGATCAAGCTGGAGAGTTCGGTGCTCTGGCTAACTTCGGATTGAGCCCAGGCCGAAGCGCACATCAGCAGGCAAACCAAAGCGCACATCGCGAAGATGATTCTGTGAGGCTTTTTCATCGGGACACTCGCCCGATGTAAACCGCGAAGGGCGCCAGTGCCACGTGATCTAACTGGCCACTGGGCTGAGGGGATGAAGTTGTCAGTAAAGTAGTGGCCCTTGCCGCAGAGAAGCCCTGTTCGGAGAGGTTGAAGCTGATCTGCTGGGCGGTCGATGACATATTCAAAGCCACGACCACCGCTTCATTCTTATAGCGGCGGACATACGATAGAACGTTAGGATTGTCCTGGTTCAGGGCAACATAATCGCCGTCAAGAAGCGCCGGTTCATGGTGGCGAAGCGCCAGCACGTGTTTATAAAATTGCAGCACCGATTCGGGGTTTTCCAGTTCGCTCTCCACGTTGTGAGTTTTGTAGCTGGCGGGAACCGGCAACCAAGGTTTCGCCGTACTGAATCCGGCGTTCGGCGAGTTGTTCCACTGCATTGGCGTGCGCTCTCCGTCGCGACCTTTTTCCTCGGGCCAGCCGGCGATTCCGATCGGGTCCTTCACGTCTTCCTTGCGCACCGGATCATTGTTCTCCATCCCCAACTCTTCGCCGTAGTACATAATCGGGGTTCCGCGCAGGGTTAGATACATGCCGGCCAGCAGTTTGGCGATCTGGTCATTGTGTTGCTTGTCGCCGTAGCGGTCGTAGGAGCGTGGCATATCGTGATTGCTGATCACGTAAACCGGCCAGCCTCCGGTGGATTCAGCGTTTGCAATCTGCGCCCGGAACTCGCCTGCAGAAAGCTTATGGACCTCGCAGAACATAAAATCCATGGGCATCTGGATTTCGTCATTGTGATCGCCGTAATACTCTTTGAGCTCCTCTCGATTCGAGGTGTAGGTTTCACCGATCAGAACGGCATCATGCTCGTCGGCCACCTTGCGCAACCTCTTCAACTCGGTGTGAACTTCCGGCAGTTTGTCGTTGTACTTGTTCTCCATGTTGGGATCGCCCAACTCGTTCTTCCCCGGCAACACCGGGTTGTCATGAAGATTCGGATCTTCAAATAACAGGTCCACGGCGTCGAGCCGAAAGCCGGACACTCCCCGCTCATACCAAAACCGTGTCACGTCGAACATGGCTTTTTCCACGGCGGGATTGCGCCAGTTGAGATCGGGCTGGCCGATCGCAAAATAGTGGTAATAATATTGGCCGGTTTGGGGATCGAGCTGCCACGCTGACCCGCCGAAACCGGAGATCCAATTGTTCGGCGGAACACCCGGACGCTTGCCATCGCGCCAGATGTACCAGTCACGGTACGCCGACGTGCGCGATGATGCGGAGTCGATGAACCACTTGTGCCGCGGCGAGGTGTGGTTGAGAACAAAATCCATGATGATACGGATGTCGTGCTTTTTAGCGTCGCTCGCCAGATGCTGAAAGTCTTCGAGTGTTCCGTACATGGGATCGATATCTTCGTAGTCCGAAACGTCATAGCCAAAGTCCACTTGCGGCGAGGGATAACATGGCGAAATCCAAATTGCATCCACCCCCAGATCCTTCAGGTAGTCGAGTTTCGAGTCGATGCCGCCGAGATCTCCTATCCCGTCTCCATTACTATCGGCAAAACTGCGCGGATAAATTTCATAGAAGACCGCGTCTTTCCACCACTGATGGCCTTGGCCATCCGCGGGCTGTGCCCTGGCTTGGGAGAAAGAAGCTGAAAGGCACAAAAATAGAACCAGTAGAGCTCCGGTCCTGGAGTTTCGAGGCATTTTGTGGCTCTTCATAATCTTCAGAAGCGAACAATTTGTTAACTTGAAATTCCCCTGTTCCTAGCGCGCTGCAAAATGAAAAATCACTTCGGCTTGTGGATCCGTGCCAGGCTCGCTCCCGGGCAGTTGCAGCCGGACGTTCGCCACCTGGGATGTTCCCTTCTCAAGCTCAGCCCCCTGCACGGAAATGATCTGGCCGGGATTCCACGCCGCGAATTCATACGTCTCGCCCGCAGCACCCGACAGGAGCAGGCTCAGAGAATCACGCGCCGGCGTCCATGACTCGGCGAGCACTCGCAGACCGTGGCTGGTGCCCCCCAAAGCGGGAAGCGTCGCTGACTCGCTGATCTCAAAATTGTCTTTCATCGAAATCTCAACGGTGTTGTGGTCGCCGCTGATCGGAAAGCTCACGGTCACGTGCTGATCCGCTGCGTTTGCTTCGATATGAAACGGCAGCGGTCGACGGTTCAGATGAACCCGAGTAATCTTTGCCCGTAAGCTCATTGCCGGCGAAAACTCGAGCGAGCACTTTCCCGCTCCCGAGGACTGTACTTCTAGTAGGATGCTGTCTGGCGTTCGCTGATAATTCAGATTCAGCGCCAATGGGCCAACCCGAACATTGCTGACGGAGAACGCGTTCCAGTCTGCGGGAACGTGAGGAACAAAATTCAAATGACAATCGGGCGCATCTGCGTGCAAGCCCAGCAATCCGCTTAGCAAGGGATCGACGACCATGGCTGCCGACCAAATCTGGTGGGGTGTTCCGGTAGAGAGCGTCTGATAGTAATCGCCGGAAAGCACTTCACTCACGTGCCCCAGAGATCCGTCGAGGGCAAGCAGCGCGTTGGCCTGTAAGTTCGAGTAGGCAGGCAGCGCGCGATGATAACGGTACTCTCCCACCGATGCCCAGCCGGTGAACAATGGCCAAACCGTTCCGAAGTGGTATCCACCGGGGTCGTATTTCGGATCGTGCGAAGAAATAATTCGCATGCCCCAATCCGTCTGCTCATCGGGTCCAGCGAGTCGCTGAATCATGCTGCGCGCTTGATCTTGGTTGAGCAGTTGAAACCACATCGGAACCGTGGCCAGCACGCTGGGTATGTCAATGCGATGGTTCTTAGTATCGATTGCGTAGCCGTAAATTTTCTGCTCCGGAGACCAGAAAGCTTTCTCCAGGAGCGGTTGCTGTCGTTCGAAGGCCTGTTCCAGCTCCTTCGCCAGATCTTGCTTGCCCAGAAGGCGAGCCAGGTGAGAAAGCGCGCGCGCGGCTTCCACCCCCAGTGAGGCCTGGTACAGTTCCGTTCGCACTGGATAGAGTGGCCCTCCTTCGATCCAACCGCTGCCCACGCCAGAGTTCTGAGCGAGTCCCTGCGCGTCGTAGGTAGATCGCAGAAATCCGTAGGCCCGCCAGAGGCTCTCCCAGTTCTGCTGAACGAATTCGGTGTCTCCACTGTGCGTCACATATTCGTTTACCGCAATAATGAACAAAGGCGTCGCATCGGCAGCGGCATACGCGTAGGGAGTTTTGTTGAACCAGTCGAGAAAACTGGCGCTCTGCGAGACTTCATGGGGGATTTTGCCGTCCGCCCGCTGGTACTTGCTGAGAAACTCCAGGGCACTGCGGGAGGTCGAGAAGTCGCCTTCGGCATCCAGCGCCAGAGAAGTCCACTCCGCGTCCCGGCCAAAGAACCAATCGAAGCCCGGGCGCAAATCGTCGCCCGACTTGTTGTATCCGGCAATCAGCCCCTCGCCCAGGAACGGGTTCTCAACCACGCCTTGCAGCATGCTCACCTTGGCCCATTCATAGGCCTTTTCGATTCGTTCGTCAGGCAGTTTGAGGCCGATTGTGCGATCGAGATAATCGCGGTAGTAAGCGGCGGAGCTGCGCAGCAATTCCGGATAGTCCTTCGCCAAGTGGTTGTAGAGTTGATTGAGCGATTCCCGCCCGTCGAACCGAGCGGCGACGACAATCAGTTTAGTCTCGACGACACCTTTCGCCGTGACCCCCAGAAGCATAGAGTCCTGTTGGGACGAAACATAGTTAGTGGAAAGCTCCTCCGAGACTCGGACGGCAGACGGCGAACCAACCAGAGCCTCGAACCTTCCTGATTCTTCTCCGAAACGGAATGCGTGCAGGTTCGCGTCCCACTCTTCATTCACTGCACCGAAAGCCGCCGGCCACTCCAGCTGAAAATCACGATTGAAAGTCGCCTCGATCTCCAGAGGTTCACTGGTATGAACTTCAAACGCGACGATGGCACCCGCGTCGCGCACCGGTGCGAACAACGTTTCCCGAACCGAAAAAACGTCGCCGGCGTAGACGATTGTGCTCGACTCTGGGTGAACGATCAGAGTACGGGCAAGAGCTTCCGCGGGCACGATGGCGCCTCCCACGTGAAACCGTAAATGAAAATCACGAAGGATTTTTAACGGATAGACCCACGCCTCGAGGGTTCCCTGTTCGTTGCCAAACAGTCCTGCGCGTTTCCCTACCGCCGACATGAATTCCCAGGATCGCATGGGTCGTGAGAGTTCGAGAGATTGCCCCGGCTGTTCGGCGTATCCAACCGCACCTAAGAGAAGCTGACTGCAAGCCAAGACGATTCTTACGGCAAACGACGCGGGCCGGCGAAATGCGGAGCAAGCGCGATCCATAAATCAAACGAGGTTCGGGTGGCCCTGCGAGTATAGCCCGACCTGCGCAAGTTTTGGAAGGTTTCAATTGGAGTCTAACCCGCGAGATCGGCGAGGTTCGGCCGAAAGTCACCCTCGTGATAGTTTCGCTGCAGCGCTGAAGTATTACCAAGATCCGGCTTTTCGCGGGGAAAATGCTGGCTGACGCCGAACCGGGGCAATTGGGAAATGGAGAAGCTAAGCAACCGTAGCTTTTGTCTTGACAGCGAAGACCCGTTTAACGCACCATGTGGCGTTCAATTTGAAGCGATTCATAGTCGCTCAGAATTCTCGGCATATCCAGGGCAACTTTGCACCGAATCTACCGCTCGAGCGAAGACTGCCGAAACACAAATATTGTTCGCAGAAGCTTCTGTTCACTTGGCAGGCAAGAGTTAGGAGCCATCGAAACGGAGATGGAAACATGATCTCGAAGTCCATGTCGGCAACTGCGTTGCTCTTTGTTCTCTCTTCCCTCTGTTCCCCCTCTTTGTTCGCACAAACTTCCGGCTCCTTCACTGGCACCGTCGTCGATAATACCGAAGCTGCAGTCGTAGGGGCACAGGTAACGGTCACCGATCCTGCCACAGGCCTCCGCCGCAAAAGCACGACCAACTCGGACGGCAATTATTTGGTCGCCGGTCTTGGCGCCAGCAGTTATGAGATCACCGTCACCGCACCCGGGTTTAAGACATTCGAAGCAAAGCATGTCATCCTCCGCGTCGGGGAAAAGATCAGGGTCGACACCAGGCTCGAGATCGGGAAGGTGACCAGCGAAATTGTGGTGGAAGGCAGCTCGGTCGGGAAGGTCGAAACCCAGTCCTCGGAATTAGCAGGGACGATCACTGGAGATCAGATCACTCAGCTGGAGTTGAACGGCCGTGATTTCACTACGTTGATCAAATTAATTCCCGGAGTCAGCGATCAAACCGGGCAGGATGACGGAACCGTCGGGCCATCCGGCAGCGTTTCTTATGCCGTCAATGGGGGTCGGACTGAGTTCAACAACTGGGAGATCGACGGCGGCGAGGTGCTCGACTCCGGGAGCAATGCCAACATCAACGTCTACCCCAATATCGACGCACTTGCTGAAGTCCGCGTCCTGACCTCGACCTATGGCGCTCAATATGGACGTAACGGATCGGGCACGATCGAAGCGGTAACAAAGTCCGGCACCAATGCCTTTCATGGCGAAGCTTTCGAGTTCATTCGCAACGCCGCCTTCAATGCACATAATTATTTCGACCTGCCCGGACAGACGAAAACCTATTACAACAAGAATGATTTCGGATACATCCTTGGCGGTCCTATCAAGAAGGACAAGCTTTTCTTTTTCTGGTCGCAGGAATTTCGCCGTGAAAATGTCCCGCAGGTTTACAACAACCCTGACCTGTATCTTCCGAATGCTGCCGAGCGGGCGGGAAACTTTAATGATCTCTGTCCGGCTGTTGGCACTCCCTTCGTGAGGGCTGGGGTTGTTCCCGTTGCCACTCCCAATGGCATGGAAGCGGTTAGCCCTAACTGCCCCGCATACTCCTCGCCGGGGCAGGATTCAAATGGCGCGAGTTATTATCTGGGCTTTCCCAACAACACCATTCCGTCGAATCTGCTGGACCCCGTCAACACCAATCCGTTGGTAGCGAATATTCCTTTGCCGAATGACGGACATGCTTTTGTCGGAACATTTGCCGCGCCCATCAGCTGGCATGAGGAGCTGATCAAGGTCGACGATCAGATCAATCCCAAACTTCGGGCGAGTTTCCGCTTTATTCATGATTCCTGGACCCAGAGCTTCCCAACCTCCCCCTGGACCAGTCCCAATACTACGAACGTGCCGGCGATTGGCGGAACCCTGCAGGGGCCGGGAATCAGCATGGTGACAACTTTGACTGCGACGATCTCTCCCACGTTGCTCAACGAGTTCGTCTTCAGCTATGGGGCCAACCACTTGCGTCTCTTTAATACGGGAAATGCATGGAAGCGCCCCGCCAGCATGACCATGACGGGCATTTTTGAAAACGGGTTTAACGGCACGATTCCATCCTTCGCGATCAGCGGTAATGGAAACTTTGGCCTGGCGATCGATCCCGGCTACTTGCCATGGACCAACTCGAACCCGACTTACAGCTTCCACGACAATTTGACCTGGATCAAAGGGAAACACAATTTCACGATTGGAACCTACTTCGAAGCCATCGAGAAGAACGAACCCGCGCAAGAGGAGCCCAACGGCAGCTTGTATCTTTCCGCGAACGCAAATACTGCCTACAACCAAATCAGCAACTCAGGAGGTCCGTTTTCGAGCACCGGCAACGGTTTCGCGGATCTGTTAGTGGGATACATCAATGCCTTTGCCCAACCCAACCAAAACCTGAAGTACTACAACCGGTACAAGGTCATGGAACCGTTTGTCCAGGATGATTGGCACGTGAACCGGCGGCTGACCCTGAACCTTGGCGCCAGAATAAGCCTATTTGGCAGCTATTACGAGCGCTATGGCCGCGCTTACAATTTTGATCCGAACGCTTACGTTGCAGCCAATGCGCCCATCGTCGATCCGAATACCGGAGCTCTCGATTTTGCTCCCGGACAAAGTGTAAACAACATGACCGGCATGGTGCACTGCGGCTACAACGGCGTGCACAGCAGTTGCATGTCCGGTCACTTATTCAACCCCGCTCCGAGAATCGGCTTTGCCTTTGACCCGAAGGGGGACGGAAAAACAGCGATTCGCGGAGGCTATGGAATCTTTTTCGAACACGCGAATGGTAACGACGCCAATACCGAGTCGCTCGAAGGCAATCCTCCCGGCATCATCGCTCCGGTGCAAGCGTTCATCTCCGGCTACACGAGCATTGGTGGCACTTCGGCCGCCGGCGAACCGTTGATATATCCCTTGGGCGGTGGCAACACCCAGTTGACTTCCATCACCACCCAAACCCAGTGGCCCTATGTTCAGCAATACCACGTCGACATTCAGCGCGAGCTAGTCCGCAACACGCTGTTGACCGTAGCGTATGTCGGCAGCAAGGGGACTCATCTCTCACGCCAACTGGATCGCAATCAGCTTCATTCCACGCCGGCTGGCCAAAACCCTTATGCACCAGGCCAGTACATCTCCAACCCTGACTGCGACAATTTAGGGAATGGTGTTAACAATCTGGCAAATGGAACTCCCGTTACCGGTCAAGCCCTCCTCAATCTCAACGTCGCATGTGGCAACGTTAACACCGACATGTATCGGCCCTATCAGGGCTACGATTCGATCTACGGCATCATCGGCGGAGCCAACTCCAGCTACAACGCTCTCCAGGTTTCGGGCAGAAGCAACACTCACGGATTGCAGCTCACTCTCGCCTACACCTACAGCCACTCGATCGATGATTCTTCGGATCGCTATGATGCGACCTTCGTCGACTCCTACAACCTAAATTCATATCGCGCCACTTCCAATTATGATCAGCGCCATATCTTCACCGTTAGCTACATTTACAACTTGCCGATCTTCGCGCACTCAAAAGGCCTGAGGGGCTCGATGCTGGGAGGGTGGCAGGTTTCAGGGATCACGACGGCGCAGACGGGAGAACCAGTCAGCATAGCAAACGGAGGTTTCTACGATAACGCCGGAGTTGGGAACAGCGTAGGTTCAGGCTCGTTTGCCGATGTGGTGGGCAATCCGCATACTCACGCACCAACCTTCGACGCTGTGCCCGGGATTGTATACGGGCCCCTGCTTGACAATCCCGGAGCTTACACCCAACCCACCGGTCTCACCTTTGGCGACTCGGGCCGCAATTCCCTGGCTGCGCCGGGCCGGCTCAACTTTGATATGGGGTTGTTTAAGCACTTCAAAGTAAAAGAATCGATGGCCCTGGAGTTCCGCGCCGAGGCCTTCAATATTTTCAACCACCCGCAGTGGACCGGCCTGAACAATACCAGTTGCGGTTATGTGACGGACTCGGGTTCGGCAAGCTCGGGCTCGCAGGATTGCGTCAATGGCAACGCGGACAATCAAGAAGTGCCCAGTAACTTTCTCCACCCCAGTGGAGTTCATATTCCCCGCATCGGCGAGTTCGGCCTGAAATTTATATTCTGAGCGACACGTTCGTAGAGTTACAGACACTTGCATGATTAGACGCCGGGAGTTCATGCGCAATGGCGCATTAGGGGCGACCGCACTGCTGCTTGCCCGACCGGCGAGGCTGGCAAGCACCCTCCTGTCGAGCGCACCCGACGCCCGCATTGAGATTTTGCCGGAAGAGGTTCTGGGCACGATCTCTCCCAATCTCTACGGACATTTTCTTGAGCACATCGGAGGCGTCATCTATGACGGCGTCTGGGTTGGCGAAAACTCGAAGATTCCAAACGTTGGCGGCGTTCGCAAAGATCTCGTCGATGAAATGCGCAAGGTCAAAGCTCCCGTAATTCGCTATCCCGGTGGCTGCTTTGCGGACAGTTATGACTGGCGCGATGGAGTTGGTCCGGCGGAGAAGCGTCCCAGACGAACTAATTTCTGGAACAATGAGGACGAGACCAGCGCGGCGCCCGCAAGTCACCGTTATGAATCCAATCGATTTGGCACCGATGAATTCATGCGCCTCTGCCGCGCGATTGGCTGTCAGGCGTATCTCGCGGCCAATGTTCGCAGTCTGCCGGCGGAGGCGTTTTATCGCTGGGTGGAATACTGCAACTCTCCCGCGGGTACCACGGCACTGGCCGCTGAGCGAGCGGTTTCCGGTTCCGCCCAGCCCTATGATGTCCGCTACTGGGGAGTTGGAAATGAATCCTGGGGATGCGGCGGGAATTTTACGGCGCAGGAATATGCCGTCGAATTTCGCCGGTACACCACCTGGGTGCCGGAGTATGGGCAGCCATTGTCGTTCATCGCCTCTGGTCCGAACTCCGACGACTGGCAGTGGACGCGTGGATTCTTTGAGGAGATTGCGCGCAAGGACAAAGAGCAGTTTAGCTCCATCTTCGGTTGGGCGCTCCACTACTATTCCTGGAACCTGAGCCGAGGGCGAACGGCGGACTGGGATGCAGGCAAGGGCGACGCCATCAATTTCGATGTTCAGGATTGGTACGAAATATTGCGCGAGGGAAACCGGCTCGAATCGCTGATCGAAGGTCACTGGCAAGCCATGCGCGAGTTTGATTCTGAGCACAAGGTCAAACTGGTGGTCGACGAATGGGGCCCCTGGTATCGCCCTGGAAGTCCACTAACCCCGGGCAACTTCCTCGAGCAAGTCCCCACACTCAGGGATGCGGTGTTCAGCGCCATGACGCTCGATATCTTTAACCGGCATCCGGAAAAAGTCACTCTGGCCAGCCCCGCGCAGCTGATTAATTGTCTGAACAGTCTTTACCTTGCGCATGAAGATAAGTTTTGTGTAACTCCGGTGGGTCAGGTCTTCGGAATGTACAGCGCACACCAGGGAGGTCAGGCGGTCCGTACCATTATTTCAGCTCCAAACGTCCACTATGCACGCGATGGCAAACCAGCGTCTTTTAGCGGATTGGCGGGCTCCGCCTCCTTGCACGGCAAGGACTTGACCCTCACCGTGGTAAACCCGCACGTGAGCGAAGCGCGAGAAACCGAGATCATTGTTCGAGGCACTTCCGTACGATCTGGAGCTACGACCACTCTTTCCCATTCCGATCTCCACGCCCGCAACACCTTCGAGCAGCGCAATGAAGTGACGCCACAGGTCAAGGATCTGCCACTGCCGAGGACGGGTCTCATTCTCCAGATCCCGCCGGCCTCCGTCACCAGACTGGACCTAAGTCTTGTGTAGCATGCGAATGCGTATGGACGGCTCCTTACGGAAGTGAAGTCGAGATTCTTATGGCAACGATCGCAGAAGTAGCAAAACGCGCGCGCGCATCAACCGGAACCGTTTCGAACGTCATCCGGGACACCGCCCGGGTGAGCCCGGCTTTGCGCGCCCGGGTCGAAGCCGCCATTCGGGAGCTCGATTTTCATCCCAACGAGATTGCTCGCAGTCTGAAGGTGAATCAGACCTACATGTTGGGGCTGGTTCTTCCCGATGTTACCAACCCGTTTTTCCCGCAAATCATACGCGGCGCCGAAGACCGAGCCCTGGAGCGAGGCTTTCTTCTGGTCACGGCCAACACCGATGAACAAATCGAACGCGAACGGCGCATCGTATCCGCTCTCCGTTCCCGGAGAGTCGACGGAATTCTGCTGGCTCCCACGCGCGGAAAAGACGCCGATCATATCCGGCGAACCATCGAATCGGGAATTCCTGTCGTATGCCTGGATCGGGCGCCAGCCGGTATGAAAATTGACGCCGTCATGTTGGATAACGTTCGCGGAGCGCAAGAGTGCGTGCGCCATCTTATACGCACCGGTTATCGCAGTATTGCGATCATTACTGGACCGCTTGAATTAGGAGTCGCGAGCGAGCGGCTTCGCGGCTACGAAGAGGGGCTACGCGAGGCTGGGATCGAGGTCTCCAGAAATCTGATTCTGGAAGGCGATTTTCGGGAGAATTCCGGATACCGGCTGGCCAAGAATATTCTCTTGCAGTTCGCCAGGCCATCCGCCATCTTGGTCTCGAACGGCGTCATGGCGTTGGGCGCACTGCAAGCTTTTGAAGAACTTGGGGTCCGTTGCCCGGAAGACGTAGCGATGGCTAATTTTGACGACATCGCTGGAAATAGTTCGTTTCATCCGCAGCTCACAGTAGTATCCCAGCCAGGGTATGAGATGGGCTCCTTTGGAGCCACGCTGCTGATGGATCGGATTGAGGGCAAGACGACCAAGAAACCGGCGGTGGTCCGAATGGCGCCCACTCTGATCGTCCGCGAGTCGACTCGAGCCCGGCTCTCGCCTGAGAGAAGCATCGCTCGCGACGAATCCAGATCTGTCGAACCGAAGGCCATCCCCAGTGCTTGAAAAACAATTGAGAATACTTCGCTCTATGCATTCAAAGTCTGGTTCTGTTCTCGCATTGCTGGCTTGCACGCTCTGCCTAACGTCCTTCTCTTCCGCGCAGCTTCCATCTTCGCGGCCAGAAAAATCCGGTGATGCGCTGCGGGCCAGCTTCGAGAATCCTCCCGCCTCGGCTCGTCCCATGGTGCGGTGGTGGTGGCCCGGGGGAGATGTCAACGATGAGGAGATTTCGCGAGAACTGCGAATTATTAAAGATGCTGGTTTGGGCGGAGTCGAAATTCAATCCTTCAAAGATGGATTGAATCCGGCGCCGACCGCTGAAGTGGCCCGTCGCGTCGACAGCTTTCTAACGCCGGAATGGTTCCACCATGTGAAGTATGCGATCGAGGAAGGTGGGCGTCTGGGTCTCGATGTCGATCTGACGTTTGGCTCAGGCTGGCCCTTTGGCGGTCCCTACATTCCTTTGCCGCTTGCCGCACAGAAGTTGCTGGTCCATGAAATCGTTCTCACCGGTCCAACTGCATTCTACGGTCTTTTTCCTGGGGCGCCACTTGCCACGGGCGAGAAGCTCGTGGCCGTGCTCGCAGCGCGCGGATCTTTGCCGGTTCATGGCAGGAGAAAACCGCAGGAGTTTTCTGATTCTGTGCCAGTCGACATAGTCACCTCGTCAGGAAAGATCGATATCGCGTCCGTAACTGTGCTCACCCAGCATGTGAGCGAGGATGGCAGTCTGAAGTGGGACATACCTGCCGGGCAGTGGGTTCTCTTTAGCTTCATTCAAGCTCCGACTTTGCAAACCGTCGAGGGTGGTGCGGGGATTGGCACGCAGTGGGTTCTCGACCACCTCAAACGCCAGGCTCTCGATCGGCAGATCGAGGCCGTGGGCGAGGCGGGCAAGAGATACTTCGGCGAGGACTTCGGAAAATCCTTGCGGGCGATCTTCTGCGACAGCCTGGAAGTGACCGCTGAAAGCATGTATTGGACCGACGGCTTCCTGAGCGAATTTCAGAAACGCCGCGGTTACGACCTCACTCCTTATTTGCCTTTAGTCAAACACCCGGGAGAGAGTGATCCCGGCGAGGAGTATCCATCTCTTCCCTTCTTCGACGATCCGGAAATCGGCGAGCGGGTGCGCCACGATTACTGGGTGACAGTTTCTGACCTGATGATTGACAACTTCTACCAGCCTCTCACTGACTGGGCGCATGGCAATCATCTTAAGGTCCGCATTCAGGCGCACGGGGCCCCGGCTGACCTTCTGAAAATATACGGGCAGGCGGACTTTCCGGAAACCGAAGTTCTGTACGCCGATGGGCGCTACGATTTCTTGAAGCTGGCCTCTTCCGGGGGACATCTGTTCGGCAAAAATACCATCTCCAGCGAAACCTTTGTCTGGCGGGACCACCCCTATGAGATCACTCCCGAACTGATGAAGACTACCGCCGATGAACTCTTCTCCGCCGGCATCACGCGCATCGGCTACCACGGCTTTCCTTATGAATACATGGATCGACCCGATCCCGGATGGTTTCCTTTTTCAACCCAGTACGAACTCACGTACACCTTTTCCGAGCATCTCAATTTTCATAATCCTTTCTGGCCCTACCTGAAGCCACTCAACGACTACATGGCCCGGGTGCAAGCGCTTTCGCAATCGGGTCACAGCATCTCTCGCGTGGCTTTATATTCTCACCGGCTCTACTACCCCAGTTGGATGCCGGTGGATGAGGACTATCCCCTCGAATACTCGCTGATGGCAAATGGCTATAACTTCGACTTCATCAACGAAGACACCCTGTTGCACTACGCCACGGTGGAGAATCACGAACTGCACACCCCCGGCAGCGTATATCCTTCTCTGGTCTTGCGCAATGAGACGCGCATTTCGCTGCCCTTGGCGGAAAAGCTTCAGGAGTTTGCCAGAGCGGGATTACCCATCGTTTTCGCCGAGCACATGCCGGCGGAAGAGATTTCGTTCAAGGATTACTCCCGCAACGGAGAACAGATTCAGAAGATCATGCGGGAACTCACGGCTGCACAAAGTACATCGTCCGGGTCCGCGTCTCCTCAAACTCATGGAAGTGTCCGCTTGGTAGCCGACGCAACCGCAGTTCCGCGCGTGTTACAGGCGGAACTGAATGTCGGCCCGAACCTTTACTTTGCGACGCCTGAGCCACAAATTTTCTTTCAGCAGTTTGATGTCGCTGGGGTGAGCTTTTTCTTCTTTCGCAATCCCCTGGCAGAATCCCAGGAATTTCGCGTCACGCTGCCTGCAGGCAAGCGAATCCCAGAAATTTGGAATCCGTGGACGGGTGAAATTGCCCAGGCACCTGTGTACCGTTCTGACCGAGGCAGCGTCACCTTCGAGGTCCATCTCGACCCTTATGGCTCCCAGTTGGTGGGCCTGGCAGAGTCTTCGGAGCAGGAGCACGCCGTCCACACTACCTTCCCCAAAATCGAGCGGGCTTCCGGCGGACTCGTTGGGGTTACGACGGAACCGGGAGGTTATCGAACGGAATTTAATGACGGTAAGGATAGGGTCTCCCTGGTTCCGGAAAAGGATATTCCGCTCGCTTTGACCCTTGGGCCCGACTGGGACCTCAATCTGGTGGGAAACGACAAAGACGGAAAGCAGTGGAGCGAACAGATTCACGCCGCGCCTTTGCGGGATTGGAGCCTCTCGCAAAACCTGCGTTATTTTTCCGGGCAGGGCCACTACGGTTTAGACGTCCAGATCCCTCAGCCATATTTGCGCCCTGGTTTGGCGCTCCAGTTGGACCTGGGAGAAGTCCACGATGTGGCCGAGGTCTGGATTAACAACACCAGAGTCGATTCCCTGATCATGCGACCGTATCGTGTGGATGTCTCCCCCTACCTTAAAGTCGGCAACAACCATTTCGAGATCGTCGTAACCAATACCCTGCGGAACCGCCTGGTCGGCGACGGGGCAAGCGGTGATCCTCACTTTGTCATGTTTCAGCGCCGTGTGTTCTTCATGCCATCGGGATTGATCGGTCCGGTCCGCCTGGTACCGGAGGCCAGAGTGAAGCTGCCCTAGAACACTGGTCACCTCTTTTCGGCAGTCTTCCATTTAGTCCGACCTGCCACAAATACATTGACGTGAATCGGTGGTGGCCGAAATGTACCCACATTTCGACCGCTGCCCTCCGAAATGAATCATCTGCTCCTTTTTTTCTTTTTCGATTGAAACGATTCGGGAGTTATCGACACTATCCTGGTAAGTGGCGAGCGCCCAAAGATTTGCGCCACGTTTTCGGCCCTGGCTTGGCAACCACCTAGCTCTGAGCCCGTGAAAGTGCCGGAGTTATCTCCGGGGGGAAGCGACTCCGGCACTTCTTGATCTTCTGCCCGCGCTGTGATCCGTTAATTTAAAAGGAGTTATGTCCTTCTTTCTCTAGAATGCCTTCCGCCCGTCGGTCGCCATCCCGCACACGGCAGATACATCACTCCAAGGGAGCATTGCTACCTGCTCTCACCCAGGGAAAATGACCCTGGTTCGCGGTCGCCGGTGCCACCCCAGACAAATCCAGTTTACTTCCGCCTGACGCCTGTGAAACGATTGGGCGGCGCGGCTCACTATCCATTAGGGGGCATTAGCGAAATGGACCACGCAGTGGCGGTTGAGCGAAAAATGACGGAGAGATACCTGCTGGGCGAACTCGATCCCCAAGCTTGTCAGGAATTCGAAGAGCATTTTTTCGACTGTGGGGATTGCGCCCTGGACGTTCGCGCCGCGGCTCTGTTCATAGAGCACGGCAAAAGCCTGCTCGGGAAAGAATCGGGACCGGTTGCCACGATCTCGCCGGTTGCCAGGCCAGTCCCGCCTAAACCGGGATGGCTGGCATGGTTGCGTCCTGCCTTGGCGACACCTGTGATGGCCTTGTTGCTGGTGGTGATCGGGTACCAGAATCTGGTGACGTACCCGCGACTGCAACAGGCACTGGACCGTCCGCAGGTCTTGCCGTCCGCCTTGGTGAATATCGGCGCCATGGGACCTGGAGAGCAAACGATTTCCGTGGCTCCTGAGCATAGCTTCTTGCTCCTGGTGAGAATTCCACCCGACAGCTATCCTCGCCACACCGCGGAGTTATATAATCCCGCCGGAAAGCTGGAATGGTCGCTGACAGTGCCGTCCCCATCCACGCAAGAGCAGTGGCCGCTCGAGGTACCGGGTGCCAAGCGGGAGTCCGGCACTTACAGTTTGGTGGTGCGCGGCCTGACAGACAACGGAGATGGTAAAGAAGTTGGCCGGGCGACGTTTGAACTGCAAAATCAGAAATGAGCTCAATCCGAGCGGAGTGGAGCAAACTTATGTCAGCGCTGCCCAGTGAACTACCCTCAAACGAAGCAAGGCCTGCCTACGACGCCGACGCCTACGTTTTCAGCGCCGAATTGGTGGAGCCGATTCGGCGAAAAATCAATGACGAAGCGTTCGTTGAGTTACCTAGATCAGGCGGCTACAAGTTCGATACTGCGGAACCCCGGCGGGTGGATGGCATCGTTTCGCACGGGGGCGGCTACGCCCAGGTCGCGGGACACCGCGGCTGTCAGGATCGCGACACGACCACGCTGGCCACAGCCGCTCTCGAAGACCTCAATCTGCTTGACGTGCTCACTGCCGACCGCGTAGTGGCGCAGATCACCACCGAGCACCCGGACGACGGCTGTGTACCGTCGGTGAGCTTTCTGGGCACGCGCTTCGAGAATCTCCGCATCGGCGGACAGAAGATCGAGCTTGAGCCCCACCTCGAAATTCTTGGTCCCAAACCGGACGGCGACGAGTCCTATTTCAACAATGGGGGCGTCTTCAGCCGCATCGCGCATCAATATGCCAACATCAAGCGCATGGCTGGCCTTCCCAAGTGGGCAAGCGATCAGTTTAATTGGGATCCGGCTGCGGCGCAGAGTCAGAACGAGATCAGCTGCTCCCTGGTCAACGGGGTGTCCGGATCTCCGGGGAAAACCTTCGGCCACGTGATCGAACTGCCGCACTTCGGCAAGATATTCCTCGCCGAACTGACGGTGAAGCGCGAGCCGGCGAACAATGGCCCAAGGCTGGAACCGTCGACAGCCGAGGAGTATAAGTACCGGTTCATTCTTACCATGATCCGCGTGGAGCTGGACGGCGCGGCCCACGGAAGGACCCATGTCTGTAGAATGAAGACCAACGGCAAAGGCAAGGGGGGCGGTTAGGGCGCATTACGGGCGCGTGTTCGCGGACGATGTCACGGCTCTCCCTCGTAAAGAATCGCGCTAAGTCTTGTTTGGAGCACGAATTGTAAGCGGGGTCGCGAGGATCTCGGGTTAGAATCCTTCGACGACCTTGCGACATGACCCGCGCTCTACAGGATCGAGAATCCCATTTTTTAGTCTGGCCACGAAAGCGTTGCGGCACCCGATTACTGGCGACTGTTTCGGTAGCCCTCGCGCTTGTTTGGCTGTCGGCCTGCACTCGTCGCGACCCTGAGATTGTCTATCAACGGGCGACCCGAGCCCTCCGCCAAGGCGATCTGGCAGCCGCTGCCAATGAAGCAGAAAAGGGCTACAAGCAGTTTCACAAAGCCAGCCCAGACTGGGCCTGGAAGTTCACCACCCTCAGAGCTAGAGTGCTCTCGTGGCGCGGCATGAATGACGAGGTGCTTAAGCTCCTAGCTGCGGAGCCAGAACCGCCACTTTCCGGCGATCTTGCCGTGCAAAGATACAGGTTGGACGCGGTCGCCTACGCCTTGTCCCTCCGATTTGCGGAATCCGAAAGCGAACTGAAAAAAGCAGAATCGATCTGCGTCTCCTCGCCCTATCCGTCCTGCGGAGATTTGCCTACCGCTCGCGGTATGTTGCAAATGGAGACCTCACAATTTGATGGAGCGGAAGAGTCATTTGAACGCGCCCTGGCTTCGGCACGAGCGGGTAGAGACCAGTTCCTGGAGGCAACTGCGTTGCTTAACCTGAGTTGGTGCGCTTTGGGTCAGGAGCACCACGACGAAGCGCTCGACCGAGCCAACGCGGCCCGCAATATCGCGATACCTCAGGGGTTTGAGGACGTGGCGCAAAATGCACTCGGGAACATGGGATGGGCGTACTACAGGCTCGGAGAAGCAGAAAGGGCCAAAGAGACGTTTATCGAAGCTAAGAAGCAGGCCGAAAAGCTTGCCGACTTTACTGATCAGGTCTCGTGGCTCCAGGCCATCGGTTACGTCGATCTCGACGCGAATAGGCTCGATGCAGCTCAGCAATCATTTCAGCAGTCCTTCGACCTCGCGAAACATACCAATCGGGAGGACATGACCGATTCCCTTACCGCGTTGGCGTTCGTCTCCGAACAGACCGGAAAGTTGGACGAAGCCAAGCGCTACGACGACGAAGCGCTTTCCATGGCACGCGCCGACAATGATGGGGCTGATCTGGTTTATCCCCTGCTGGTAAAAGGGCGGCTCGCGCTGAGGTCGAATGATTTTGCAAGCGCCGAGAATACGTTCCGAGAAGTGGTGCAATCCCACGATACTGATGTCTTTCTCAAGTGGGAAGCGCAGCGTTCGCTGGCGCGGCTCTATGAAGACCAAAGCCAGTTCGATTCCGCCAACCGCGAATATAAAACGGCGCTCGACACCTTCGAAACCGCGCGCTCCGAGCTCAAGCACGAAGACTCCCGGCTGCCCTTTCTTACCAACGCTTCGCGCATCTACGACAACTATATTCATTTCCTCGTGGCTCAAGGCAAGAAAGATGAGGCGTTGCGTGTCGCAGACTTTAGCCGCGGCCGCACTCTGGCCGAGGGCTTGGGACTGCTGCAGAAGGGGACTTCCTTCAAGCCGGTTGCGCTGGATGTGCAAGGAGTCGCGCGGCGAGCGGGCGCCACCATCTTTTTTTATTGGCTGGGCGAGAAGGAATCGTACTTGTGGGCGATCACTTCGCAAAAGACCGTTTTATTCAGCCTGCCTCCCCGCGCCGAAATTGATGCAGCGGCGCAAAGGTATCGCCAGGATCTCGGCGGACCGCGCGACGTTCTGGAATCGGCCGATGGTGATGGCCAATACCTCTATCGCACCCTGATCGCACCCGCGCAATCGGTTTTGCAGAGGGACGCGAAGGTGCTCATAATTCCCGATGGCAGCCTGAACAACCTGAATTTCGAAACGCTCTTGGTTCCCGAATCAAAGTCGCCCGCGTCAAGGCCCTCCGATTCAAAACTGCATTATTGGATCGAAGATGTAACCCTTGCCGATGCTAGTTCCCTACGGATCTTGGGCGCCGCGTCGGTGGCGAAAGAGAAACGCGACCGCAGCCTGCTGCTCGTCGGCGACAGCGTTGCGCCGAGCGACAAATATCCGCAACTGGCACAGGCCGCTGCCCAGATGGAAAGCGTCGCCAGACATTTTCCTGCGGCGGGGGAGAAGATACTCACGCGGAAGGAGGCGACTCCATCGGCTTATCTCGCCAGCAATCCGGAACGATTTTCCTATATCCATTTTGTGGCGCACGGCACTGCCAGCTGGCTGAGTCCACTTGACTCGGCGATCGTGCTCTCAAAAGACAGCGCCGAAGACGATTCCTTCAAGCTCTATGCGCGCGAGATCATTCGCCATCCGTTGCGAGCCGAACTGGTTACAGTCTCGGCCTGTTATAGCGCGGGTGAGCGCTCCTACACAGGTGAGGGGCTGGTCGGGCTCTCCTGGGCCTTCCTTAGGGCGGGCGCCCACAACGTGATCGCCGCTTTGTGGGACGCGACTGACGCTCCCACCGAGCAACTGATGGACAGGTTTTACGACGAACTCAACCAGGGAGCGGCTCCCGACGCCGCTCTGCGCGCCGCCAAACTCTCCCTGCTTCACCACAGCGGATTCCATAATCCTTATTACTGGGCACCGTTCCAACTCTACGCACGGTTGAGCTGAGGAGGCGGTCCAGTAAAACTCTGTGGCGGGTTCGAGCGTTTGGGCCTGCTCAAGAAATCCAGTAACATAGAACCTATGGCGCCTTGTCGGTGGTTGATTGTCCTTCCCAAAGATCCCCTTCGCCCGCGGTCATATCACGCATGAAGCCCTCTGCCGGTTTGCACTTTAAAACCTATCTGTTGATCTTTTTGATGGTGATTTTTGGCCCTCTTGGCAATGTGCTCTTGGGCAAGGGGATGAAGCGGATTGGCGCGGCAAGTACCGGGACGCTGACGCAGGCGCTCGACCTCCTCTCCCGCGTGCTCACTTCGGGCACGATTTGGCTGGGCATCGGCTCTCTTATCACCTTTTTTGTGGCTTACATGCTGGTGCTCTCCTGGGCGGATTACAGCTATGTCCAACCAGCTTCGTCGGCCGCTTACGGTATGGTGGCCTTACTGGCTCATTTCCTGCTGCGCGAAGTGGTCACACCGCTGCGTTGGATCGGAGTGCTGGTCATTTGTCTGGGCGTCCTGGTGGTGGGACAGACCCCTCCTCGGACCACGGAGCCCCGTTAAATGCGCGAGATTATCCTGTATCTTCTGATCATCGGCGCGGGCACGGGTGGCGAATTGTGCGTCGCTCGCGCCATGAAGACAGTCGGCGAGGTGAAGGATTTTCGCCCGTCTGCGCTAATGCGCCTGGTTCCCCGCGTGTTGCGAGTGCCCTGGATATGGCTCGGTCTGAGCCTGATGGGGACTGCGTTTTTCTCCTTGCTCGCCGTTCTATCGATCGAAAATGTGAGCCTGGTGGTTCCGGTTACAGCGCTGAGCTATGCTGCGGGAGCATTAGGAGGAAAATTCTTTCTCGGCGAACAGGTGACCCGGAGGAGGTGGGCAGGCGTGCTTCTGGTGTGCATCGGCGTGGCTTTGGTGGTGGTCGGTCGGGGATAATTTGCTCAAGAACGTCGCTGCGTATCCACATACTGACGTAGCGAGGAAGGTCCCCCGAAAAACCTCGACCGCGACGGGCGGTCGTAGGATCATATAGAATTCGTTAAAGCTTCTGTTTGCGCAGTTCTAGCTGGCAGATTTTCGCCGTACCCTGGCTCCGGAAGTTTCGGCTTCCGTGTGCCAATCTGCGGGAATCGCAAGCTGATTCTAAAGCAGTAATAGAGGGTCAGGCGCTTGTGTGGAATAGTCGGCTTCACGCATAAAAGTTGGGTACCTGATTCCGGCCGGATCCAGCGCGCCGCTGCCACGCTGGTTCATCGCGGACCAGACCAGCAAGGTGTCTTCCAATCCAGCTCCTGCTCTCTGGGTGCAACCCGGCTCAAGATCATCGACCTCGGCTCCGGCGACCAACCCATCGTGTCAGACGATGGCGATGTAGCCATCGTGTTCAACGGCGAAATCTATAACCACCGGGAACTACGGCGCGAACTCGAAGGTCTAGGCCACCACTTCCACTCGCACTGCGACACCGAAGCGGTGCTTCGAGCATTTCTCGAATGGGATACCGGTTGTTTTCGACGTTTGCGAGGGATGTTCGCGATTGCGCTCTGGACAAAATCCACCAAGCGGCTTGTGCTGGCACGCGACCGCATGGGAATCAAGCCACTTTATTTCACACGGCTCGGAAACGATCTATTCTTCGGTTCGGAACTGAAGGCGATTCTGATCCATCCCGAGATTGAGCGGCGCTTGAGTCTGGACGGCCTCGATTGCTACCTCTCCTTGAATTACGTTCCCTGCCCCTGGACACTGGTCGAGGGCATTGAAAAACTTCCTCCGGGGAAGTGGCTGGAGTGGCAGGACGGCGAGGTTTCCTCCGATTCCTATTGGTCCCTGCCGTTCGGCGCCGTTCGTGATCGGACGCTCGAATCTGCCCGCGAAGAATTGGACGCGCTGCTTCGTCAATCCGTGCGCGAGCACCTGGTGTCGGACGTGCCGCTGGGTATGTGGCTGAGCGGAGGCATCGATTCTTCTACGATTTTGCACTACGCTGCCGAATCCGGCGCGCCGCTCAAAACCTTCTCGATCTCATTCCAAGGGCGGAGTTTCGACGAAACCGCCTACATTCGCGAAGTGGCGCAGCGATACCAAACCGATCACGAGGAACTGGATCTGAATCCCGAGGTCGACCTGCGGGATGCGATCGAGCAGTTCGCCTATTACTCGGACGAACCTTCGGCGGACGCCGGAGCGCTTCCGGTGTGGTTCCTTTCCAGGCTGAGTAAGACCAAGACCACTGTCAGCCTGAGTGGCGAAGGGGCGGATGAACTTTTCGGCGGCTATCTCACCCATCGAGCCGACCGCCTTGCCGCTGTCGCCCGGCGATTCCCACGCAAGGCTCTCGAGCTTGCCTCCAGCGTCTTGCAGGTATTGCCCGTTTCGGATGACAAGATCAGCTTCGAATACCAGCTGAAGAGATTCCTCGAAGGCTGCCAGATGTCTCCCGAGCGCGCGCACGTCTATTGGAATGGAACTTTCAGTGAGGCGCAAAAGGCAGCCCTATTGCGGGTTAAGATCCCGCGGGCCCTCGACCGGATGCTGGGCGAGCTCCGCGATCGGAGATCGGGAAGCGACGATCTTGCGCCCTATTTGTGGTTCGATCAGAGATATTATCTTCCCGATGACATTCTGAACAAGGCCGATCGCATGAGCATGGCGCAATCGCTCGAAGTACGGCCGCCATTTCTCGATCACCGGATCGTTGAATTCGCTGCCTCCTTGCCTGCATCTCTGAAGATCCGTGGTTCGCGGCAGAAGGTGCTTCTGAAGGAATTGATGCGCGACAAACTGCCGCCTTCGGTCCTTCACCGCAAGAAGATCGGATTCGACATTCCGGCGCACGATTGGCTTCGCGGTTGTCTACGTTCGCTCGTGACCGATGTTTTGCTGGACGGTTCATCGGATCACGCGAGCCTGTTCCGGCAGGACGTGATCGAGGGATATATCCGCCAACACCTGGAGAGACAAGTCAATGTGGGATACCACTTATGGGGTCTGATGGTGCTGTTTCTGTGGATGAAAAAGTGGGGGATTCAAGCAGCAGCTGGCGCGGAGACGAGCGTTTGGATACAGGAAAAAACTGGTACGTATACCTGAGCGTTCTGCTGGTCGCCGGGGCCATCTATTTGGGCTGCATTATTTCTCCTCCTTCCTTGATGGATGATGTGGACGCCGTGCAGGCACAGATCGCGCGTAACATGCTCGCTTCGGGCGACTGGGTAACCGCACGCCTGGATGGAGTGGTGTATCTCGAAAAGGCTCCCTTTGTGTACTGGGCTATCGCAGCGAGCTATGTAATTTTCGGGGCGGAGGACTGGGCGGCGCGTATTCCCATTGCCTTATCGGCCATTGCCCTCAGCGGGTTGACGGCCGCTTTCGGCACTTGGGCATTCGGCAAGCGGGCAGGATTTTATGCGGGTCTGTGCATGGCCACGTGCATAGGGCTGTTTTTGTTTACCCGGGTTTTGATCCCGGATGTCATGCTGACCTTCACTGTGGCCCTCGCCATGTGGGCGTTTCTTCGCGTGTTGGACGAAGACGAGCCTCATCCAAGGTTTTGGGCTTTCCTGCTGGCCGCGAGTCTTGGGCTGGGACTCCTGCTAAAGAGCTTAGTCGGGGTGCTGTTTCCGCTGGCGGCGGGCGCAATCTACCTGGCGATCACTCACCAGCTCTTTTCCGCCGCCACTTGGCGAAAATTGCGTCCCTTCAGCGGATTGCTGATCATTCTGCTCATCGCCACACCCTGGCACATTCTGGCCACGTTGCGTAATCCGCCTTACTTCGCCTTCACCCTTCACAGTGGGCCGGGTCAATATCACGGCTTTCTCTGGTTTTTCTTCATCAATGAGCAGCTGCTGCGATTTCTGAACCTGCGCTATCCGCGAGACTACAACACCGTCCCGCGGCTTTACTTCTGGTCGTTGCACCTGGTGTGGCTGTTTCCCTGGAGCGTGTATTTCCCCGCCATCGCCAAGCTTTCGTTTAAACCCGAGGATCGTGCCGGCCGCACGCGGCTGCTGGCTCTTTGTTTGGTTGGCTTTGTGCTGGTCTTCTTCACTTTTTCCACCACCCAGGAATATTACTCGATGCCATGTTATCCGGCGCTGGCGCTGCTTTTGGGCTCAGCCATGGCGATGGGAGGGGTTTGGATCGGGCGCGCTACGCGAGTGCTCTCGCTGGTTGCGGCCTGTGCCGGAGTGGTGACGTTAAGCCTGTTTTTTCTCACCCGCAGCCTGCCCGCACCCGGAGATATTTCGCACGCGCTCAGCCAGCACCCGGGCGCTTACAAGCTCTCCCTGGGGCACATGCAAGATCTCACACTCGCTTCCTTCGCCTATCTTCGAATGCCGCTGCTGGTGGCCGCATTCGCCTTTTCGATCGGTGCATTCGCAACCTGGAAGTGGACTGGTCAGCGGGCATTTCTCGCCGCCGCTCTGATGATGATA
>Ga0210398_10001169_pt1 | contig 28029 bp, 22 predicted proteins | sample IncBWC4OmetaG_FD_161047 | JGI IMG/M metagenome (GOLD analysis project Ga0210398, IMG submission 161047) | Forest soil microbial communities from Barre Woods Harvard Forest LTER site, Petersham, Massachusetts, United States - Inc-BW-C-4-O | ecosystem: Environmental > Terrestrial > Soil >... | reverse complement strand
TGAAGTGGTACATCATCCACTCCTATTCCGGGTTTGAACGCAAGGTGAAAGAGTCGTTGGAGTCGCGCGTGGCGGCCTTCGGGCTGCAGGAAAAGATTGGCAAGGTGCTGATCCCGACCGAGTCGGTGACGGAAGTGCGCGGCGGCAAGAAGTATACCTCCGAGCGCATGTTTTATCCCGGCTACGTGCTCGTCGAAATGGACATGGACGATCACGTGTGGCACGTGGTGAAGTCCACGCCGCGCGTGACTGGCTTCGTCGGCACCGGGCAGCAGCCGACGCCGCTGTCTGACGAAGAAGTGCAGCACATCGTCTACAAGGTGGCCGACAGCCGCGAGAAGCCGAAGTTGAAGGTTAAGTTCGAGAAGAACGAAACCGTGCGCATTTCGGAAGGACCGTTCGCGACCTTTCAGGGCATTGTCGACGAGGTGAACGAAGATCGCGAGACCTTGAAGGTGATGGTCACAATTTTTGGCCGCTCGACCCCGGTGGAGTTGGAGTTCAACCAGGTGGAGAAGGTGGCGTAGGGCAAATTTCATATTCTGTGAGCCTGGGCTAGAAGCTAAGAGCTAGAGCAAGGAGCCAAAGAGAAGTCATGGCAAAGAAAGTTACCGGTTTCGTAAAGTTGCAGATCGCGGCGGGCAAGGCGACCCCGGCTCCTCCGGTGGGCCCGGCGCTCGGCCAGGCGCAGATCAACATCATGGAGTTCTGCAAGCAGTTCAACGCGCGCACCAACCAAAAGGAAATGGAAGGGCTGATCATTCCCGTGGTGGTGTCGGTTTACAGCGACCGCTCTTTCACTTTCATCACCAAGACTCCGCCGGCGTCGATTCTGCTGAAGCGGGCGGCCGGTATCGCCAAGGGATCGGGAACGCCGAACAAAGATAAAGTCGGCAAGGTGACGCTGAAGCAAGTGGAAGACATCGCCAAGCAGAAGATGCCCGATCTGAATGCGGCCTCGGTTGAAACCGCGATCAAGAGCGTTCGCGGGACGGCGCGTTCCATGGGTATTGAAGTGGTTGGGTAGCGCTTCGGTCGAAATCACCACGGCTCACCGGAACCACGATGAGCGGTGGAAGACGAGGAAAAGGAAATGAAAAAAGAAGGAAAGAATATCGCTAAGGCGCACGCCGCCATCGAGAAGCGGCCGTACACGCTCGAGGACGCGGTGCCGTTGCTGCAGAAGGTCAAATTCGCCAAATTTGATGAGACGGTCGAGGTTACGATGCGGCTGGGAGTCGATCCCAAGCACGCCGACCAGATGGTACGCGGGACAGTCGTTCTGCCCCATGGATTAGGCAAGTCGAAAAAAGTTCTGGTGATCGCTTCCGGAGACAAGATCAGGGAAGCCGAGGCGGCAGGCGCGGATTATGCGGGCGGCGAAGAGATGGTCGAGAAGATCACCAAGGAGAATTGGACCGACTTCGACGCCCTGATCGCCACCCCCGACGTGATGAAATCCGTGGGCCGGCTCGGCAAAATCCTCGGACCTAAGGGCCTGATGCCGAATCCGAAGACCGGCACGGTCACCATCGATGTGGCTAAGGCGGTGCAGGAGGTGAAAGCCGGCAAGGTAGAATTCCGCACCGACAAGACGGCGCTGGTGCACTGTCCGGTGGGAAAAATTTCATTTTCGCCCGACAAGCTCATTGACAACGCGATGGTGCTGATCACGAGCGTGATCAAGGCCAAGCCTTCGGTCGCCAAGGGCAAGTACATCAAGGGCTGCACTCTGAGTTCGACCATGGGGCCGGGGATTTTGCTGGATACGACGCCGATCGAAACGGCTGCTAAGGCTTAGTGGAGAAACCGGACCGGACAACCGAGGCCGGCGGTCCCCGCATTTAGATCAATAGGATTTCGAGGATTCGACAATGGCAGTTACCAAGGCAAGAAAAAAAGAACAGGTCGAGAAGCTGAGTGCGGACCTGAAGAATGTCTCCCATGCGGTGGTTGCCACCTATACCAAGATGACCGTGGCCCAGGACTATGAGCTGCGCAAAGCTCTCCGCGGCGCGGGCGCGAAGTATCAGGTGGTGAAGAACACGCTGGTTGAGCGGGCCGCGAAAGGCACCAAGATCGAGGAAGGCCTGAAGAATCTGTCTGGCGTCACTTCGATCGCCTATACCACGGGTGATCCCGTGGCCATGGCCAAAGCGCTTACCAAGTACGCCAAAGACGCTCCGGAATTCAGCTTCAAGGTGGGCGTGGTTGAAGGCCGCGTGATTTCGATCAAAGAGATCGAAGCGCTGGCCAGCCTGCCTTCGAAGGACGAACTGATGTCGAAGCTGCTGTTCCTGATCAACGCGCCGGCGCAGCGTTTGGTGACCGTGATCAACGCGGTCGGCCGCGATGTCGCGGTTGTGCTCGGCCAGGGCGTGGAAAAAGGCAAGTTCCAAGGCGACGCGCCGGCTGCGGGAGCATAGGCGCGGGGGCCGGTCAGAACCTCGGCAGGACAAGACGGTCGGAGCCGTCCGAAGAGATTTGGTTATCCGCAAGTCAGGGGTTGCGCGGTTCTCATCCAGGCGTTGTCTGGCGCGTGGAAAGGGGCCTGGCGCACTGGAAACCCGGCCGAAGGGTAACGAAAGCAAGCAAATTCATAACTCGAAGAGTGGAGAACTGAACATGGCAGACTTGCAACAGTTGGAAGATTCAATCGTAGCTCTGTCGCTGCTGGACGCGGCACAGCTGGTGAAGAAACTCGAGGCGCGTTTGGGCGTCTCGGCGGCCGCGGCGGCCCCTGTGATGGTGGCCGGCGGTGGCGCGGCCGCTGCAGGCGCGGCTCCGGCGGAAGAGAAGACGGAATTTACCGTCCTGCTCAAGGAAGTCGGCGCCAACAAGATCAATGTAATCAAGGCCGTCCGCGAAGTCACCAGTCTGGGGTTGAAAGAAGCCAAGGAGCTGGTGGATGGAGCGCCGAAGAACATCAAGGAAGGCGTTTCCAAGGACGAAGCCGAGACCATCAAGAAGAAATTTACCGATGCTGGCGCGGTCGTAGAAGTGAAGTAGCGGGCCCCGCGGCCGCTATCTGAGCGCTGGTCGCGAAGCATCTGGCAGCGCCGGCGCTCTTACCGTGCCGGTGGGCAGCAGAGCGGTGCAAGCCTCAGGAAATTGCAGCGTTCGAGTTGTGAAGCTTGGGCAGGGGTGTTAGCATCTAAACTAACACCGCTTCCCCTGGCCTCACTCAACAGGCGAGCGAGACTCGCAGGGAAGCTTGGGCACTGTTCCGTGGGCAGGCGGAACGGAAACGGCCGAAGGAAACTGGCGCGAAAGATTACAAATTCACATTGGCGAAACGCCTTGCATGGCGTCTGCGGGAACGCTTGTCCCTGCGGGCGCCCTGTCGTGTTTTCCAAGATGTACAGCACGTTTATACAGGTTCACAACAGCTAGGTAGTTTGGCGCGATCTGGCGCCCCACATTCCGCGGGTAATCGCAGCGCACGGCTGCGCCTGACATTGGGAGTTCTTGACGATGAAGAATAATGCCTTCCGTAAACGCTTTGATTTTTCAAAAATTCCAGCCACCATCCAGATCCCGAATCTGATCGAGGTGCAGAAGCGCTCCTACGACCGTTTTCTGCAGATGGACAAGTTGCCCAGCGAGCGCGAAGACGGCGGATTGCAGGCGGTGTTCCAGTCCGTCTTCCCGATCACCGACTTCCGCAACGTATCACAACTGGAGTTTGTGGATTACGCCATTGGTAACTGGGAGTGCAAGTGCGGTCACCTCAAGGGGCTGCATCACCTCCGCACCACTTGCAAGAATTGCGGCAACACGGTCATTACCGATCCGTTCCACCCCGGCGATGTGCTCTGCCAGAAGTGCGGCACCTACAACGCCAACACGCCGGACTTCTGCAACAAGTGCGGCGATCCGGTGGGATTGCAACTGAAATACGACGTGGCTGAGTGCGAAGAGCGCGGCATGACTTACTCCGCGCCGCTCAAGGTCACCATGCGGCTGACGATTTTCGATAAGGACGCAGAGACCGGCAACCGCTCCATTCGCGATATCAAAGAGCAGGAAGTATTTTTCGGCGACGTTCCCCTGATGACGCAGAATGGCACCTTCATTATTAACGGCACCGAGCGCGTGATCGTCAGCCAGTTGCACCGTTCGCCGGGCGTGTTCTTCGAGACCGCCAACAACCGCACTTATTTTCTGGGCAAGATCATTCCCTACCGCGGATCGTGGGTGGAATTTGAGTACGACCAGAAGAACGTGCTTTACGTCCGTATCGATCGCAAGCGCAAGTTCCTGGGAACGATCTTCCTGCGCGCGCTCGGTCTGCGCTCGGGTGAAGACATTCTGCGCTCGTTCTATACCGTTGATCGGGTTGCCATCAAAGACAAAAAGCTGCTCTGGACGCTCGACCCCACCAGCGAGAAGCCTACGAACCTGCTGGGCATGAAGCTGGCGCACAGCATCAAGAACAAGTCGGGAGATGAAATCGCCCACTCCGGCCGCAAGCTGAATGCGCAGATTCTGAAGGAAATCCAGAAGGCGAAGATTACTGAGATCGAAGTGGATGTGTCCGATCTCGAAGGCGCATGGGCTGCCGCCGACGTGGTCGACACCACCACCGGCGAAGTTCTGCTCGAAGCCAACACCGAACTGAGTGCCGACAAAGTCTCGAAGATTCTCGACTCGGGCGTGGTGGAGATGAGCCTGTTCTTCCCCGAGCGCGATGACGTGGGCACGGTCATCAGCCAGACGCTGAAGCGCGACTCGGTGAAGACGCCGCAGGAAGCGCTGATCGAAATCTACCGCAAACTGCGTCCTGGCGATCCGCCGACGCTGGATACGGCTACGGCGCTGTTCCACGGCATGTTCTTCGACCCGCGCAAGTATGACTTCTCGAAGGTGGGCCGGCTGAAGTTCAACATCAAGCTGTTCGAGAATCAGGACGCCACCAGCCTGGACAAGCGCACGCTTGATCCTGACGATTTCTACGCAACCATCGGCTACCTGCTGAAGTTGCGCAAGAATATCGGCGCCGTCGACGACATCGATCACCTCGGCAACCGTCGCGTCCGCGCGGTCGGCGAGTTGATGGAGAATCAGTTCCGTATCGGCCTGGTCCGCATGGAACGCGCCATCAAGGAAAAGATGAGCGTGTACCAGGAAATGTCGACGGCCATGCCGCACGACTTGGTCAATGCCAAGCCGGTGATGGCCGCGATCCGCGAATTTTTCGGATCGTCGCAACTTTCGCAGTTCATGGATCAGACCAACCCGCTCTCCGAAATCACGCACAAGCGGCGCCTCTCGGCGCTGGGGCCGGGCGGCCTCTCGCGGGAGCGCGCGGGATTCGAAGTGCGCGACGTGCATCCGACGCACTACGGCCGCATTTGCCCGATTGAAACGCCGGAAGGTCCGAACATCGGACTGATCTCGTCGCTGAGCTGCTATGCGCGCATCAACGACTATGGCTTCATCGAGTCGCCTTATCGCAAGATCAAGGGCGGCCGCGTGATCGACTACGTCACCGTGGTGAACACGGGCGACAGCGACTATAAGGTCGGCGATCACATGGAGAAGCACGAGATCGAGAAGATCAACGCCGACTTGAAAGAGAAGCGCAAGAAGCCGGCGCAGGTCGATCCGTTCTCCTTCTATCTTTCCGCCTGGGAAGAAGACCGGCACACCATCGCCCAGGCCAATGTGGAGCTCGATGACAAGGGCAAGATCGTGGCTGAACTGGTCAATGCCCGCAAGGCGGGCAACTTTGTGCTGGTCAGCCGGGACGAAGTCGATTACGTCGACGTCAGCCCGAAACAGCTGGTCTCGGTGGCCGCATCGCTGGTGCCGTTCCTCGAGCACGACGACGCCAACCGCGCGCTGATGGGTGCGAACATGCAACGCCAGTCCGTTCCCCTGCTGCGCGCGCAAGCGCCCATCGTCGGCACTGGGATGGAAGGCGTGACTGCCCGCGACTCCGGCGCAGTGGTTTTGGCCCGGCGCAACGGCATCGTGGACTCTGTCGACTCCGACCGCATCATCGTGCGCGTCGAAGGCGAGCACCATCCCACCCAGCTGTCGCGTGAAGTGGGCAGCGACATTTATCAGCTCACGAAGTTCAAGCGCTCCAACCAGAACACCTGCATCAACCAGAAGCCGGTGGTCAAGAAGGGGCAGCGCGTGTTGAAGGGCGAGGTCATCGCCGATGGTCCTTGCACGGATCATGGCGAGCTGGCGCTCGGACGCAACGTGCTGGTGGCCTTCATGCCCTGGCGCGGCTACAACTTTGAGGATGCAATTCTCGTCTCCGAGAAGATGGTGAAAGACGACTACTACACTTCACTGCACATCGAGGAGTACGAGATCGAAGCACGCGACACCAAGCTGGGACCGGAAGAAGTGACGCGTGACATTCCCAACGTCAGCGAGTCGATGCTGCGCAATCTGGATGAAGCGGGCGTGATCCGCATCGGAGCCAGCATCAAGCAGGGCGACATCCTGGTGGGCAAGGTTACCCCGAAAGGGGAAACTCAGCTCACGCCGGAAGAAAAACTGCTGCGTGCCATCTTCGGAGAAAAGGCCGGCGACGTGCGCGATGCTTCGCTCTACTGCCCTCCCGGCATCGAGGGCGTGATCGTCGACGTAAAGATTTTCTCCCGCAAGGGTCAGGAAAAGGACGAGCGGGCGAAGTCGATTGAAGCGGCGCAGATCGGCAAGCTGGAGAAGAATCTCTCCGACGAAATTCGCATTCTTACCGACGAGCGGCTCAAGCGTCTGGAGAACATTCTCGGCGGCAAGGAAGTGCAGGCCGACCTGCACGACGAGCGCACCAATAAGCGTCTGCTGACCAAGGGCAACATTCTTGATCGCGACGCGATCGAGCGCATCTCCACGCGCAACCTGAAGCGTATCAAGTACGCCGATAAGGATCCGCGAGTGAATGAGCAGATCGACGAGATCGAGGAGATGACCTCGCGCCAGATCGATGTGCTCAAGAAGATCGTCAACGAGAAGAAGGAAAAACTCACCAAGGGTGACGAGTTGCCGCCGGGCGTAATCAAGCTGGTCAAGGTCTACATCGCGATGAAGCGCAAGCTGAGCGTGGGCGACAAGATGGCTGGCCGTCACGGGAATAAGGGCGTCATCGCACGCATTCTGCCGGAAGAGGATATGCCGTACCTCGAAGACGGAACCCCGGTCGAGATCGTCCTGAACCCTCTCGGCGTACCCAGTCGTATGAACGTGGGCCAGATTCTTGAAACCCACCTGGGATGGGCGGGCTATACCCTGGGCGGGAAGATTGCCAACTTGCTCAAGGAAAACACGCGCACGGAGGCCATCCGCCGCGAGTTGAAGGCCCTGTTCAAGGACTCGAAGCTCGCCGACACCATCGGTGAAATGGGCGACGAAGAACTCGAAGCGCTGGCACCTACACTGGCTCGCGGAGTCTACATGGGATCTCCCGTGTTCGACGGCGCGAAAGAAGGCGAAATCAAGGCGCTGCTCGAGCATGCCGGTCTGCCCACGTCGGGCAAAACCACGCTGCACGACGGCATGACCGGCGACCAGTTCGAACAGCCGGTTTGCGTGGGCTACATCTACATGCTGAAGCTCTCGCACCTGGTGGACGACAAGATTCACGCGCGTTCCATCGGACCTTATTCGCTCATCACCCAGCAGCCGCTGGGGGGCAAGGCGCAGTTCGGTGGCCAGCGCTTCGGAGAGATGGAAGTCTGGGCGCTGGAGGCGTACGGCGCAGCCTTCATTCTGCAGGAGCTGCTGACGGCGAAGTCCGACGACGTTTATGGCCGTACCAAGATTTACGAGGCCATCGTCAAGGGCGAAGCTGCCATGGAGCCGGGCGTCCCCGAATCGTTCAACGTGCTGATCCGCGAATTGCAATCGCTGTGTCTTGATGTGGAATTGATCAAGACCGGGGAGAAGCGGCCCGCGGCCAGCGCGGCAGCAGACTAAAAAAAACAGCTCCCGGTTCTCAGCTGCGAGCCAGCTGAAACCAGGCGCTGGGATCGACCGCTAGAGCTTTTGAGTATCGCCACCGCGGCATTCGCTCTCGATGCCGCGTGCCAGGCAAGAGTTCGAGCCCGGTTTTCAACTGAGAACCGGGATCTGAGAACTGAGAAACCAGTTCGAGGGCCGTCGGCGGACGCGTGAGAACCGCAGGAAGCGGAGGAACACCTTGTTTCGTTCGAGCCCGTTCGAAATGCAAAACACGATCGCCGATTTCGATGCCATCAAGATCAGCCTCGCGTCTCCGGAAAAAATCCGGAGCTGGTCGCATGGCGAAGTCACCAAGCCTGAGACCATCAACTACCGCACCTTCAAGCCGGAGCGCGACGGTTTATTCTGCGCCCGCATCTTTGGTCCGGTAACCGACTGGGAATGCCTCTGCGGCAAGTACAAGCGCATGAAGCATCGCGGAGTGATTTGCGACAAGTGCGGCGTGGAAGTTACGCTCTCGAAAGTGCGCCGCGAACGCCTGGGGCACATTGAGCTGGCGTCCCCCTGCTCGCACGTGTGGTTCTTCAAGGGCCTGCCCAGCCGTATCGGCCACCTGCTCGATATTTCCCTGCGCGACCTCGAGTCGGTTCTGTATTTCGAGGCTTACGTGGTGGTCGAGCCCGGCGACGCTCCGGTGAAAGAGCGCGAAGTGATCAAGGACGAAGCCAAGTTCCGCGAACTCGACCAGCAGTATCGTCCGGCGGGCTTCAAGGCCATGATGGGCGCCGAGGCCATCAAGGAACTTCTCAAGCGCATCGACACCGACGGCCTGGCGGTTGAGTTGCGCGAGAAGATGAAGAACGAGAGCTCGCTGCAAAAGCGGCTCAAGTATACCAAGCGCCTGAAAGTGGTCGAGGCCTTCCGCAAGAGCGGCAATAAGCCGAGCTGGATGATTCTCGACGTAATTCCGGTCATTCCACCGGAACTGCGCCCCCTGGTTCCACTCGATGGCGGCCGTTTCGCGACTTCCGATTTGAACGATCTTTACCGCCGGGTCATCAACCGGAACAACCGGTTGAAGAAGCTGATGGACCTGCACGCGCCGGAAGTGATCGTGCGCAACGAAAAACGCATGCTGCAGGAAGCCGTCGATGCGCTCTTTGATAACGGCCGGCGGGGCCGCGTGCTGCGCGGCGCCAACAACCGTCCGCTGAAGTCGCTCTCCGACACGCTGAAGGGCAAGCAGGGCCGTTTCCGCCAGAACCTGCTCGGCAAGCGCGTGGATTATTCCGGACGTTCGGTCATCGTGGTCGGTCCCGAACTCAAGCTGCACCAGTGCGGACTGCCCAAGAAGATGGCGCTCGAGTTGTTCAAGCCGTTCATCTATCACCGGCTGGAGCAAACCGGAAATGTCACCACCATCAAGCAGGCCAAGGAAATGGTGGAGCAGCAGGAACCGATTGTCTGGGACATCCTGGAAGAAGTCATTAAGGATCATCCCGTGCTGCTGAACCGCGCTCCCACCCTGCATCGCCTGGGCATTCAGGCGTTTGAGCCGGTGCTGGTGGAAGGCAAGGCGATTCGGATTCACCCCTTGGTCTGCACCGCGTTCAACGCCGACTTTGACGGCGATCAGATGGCGGTGCACATTCCACTCTCTCCCGAAGCGCAGGTCGAAGCCAGCGTGTTGATGCTGGCCTCGCACAACATTCTTTCGCCCGCGTCAGGCCAGCCGATCACCGTGCCCACGCAGGACATGGTGCTTGGTCTTTACTACCTGACCAAAGGCAAGCCGGGGGCGAAGGGTGAAGGCCGCGTCTTCGCCAACATTGAAGAAGTTTTGCTGGCGCTCGAAATGGGCGAAGTGGAAACCCTCTCTCCCATCCGCCTGCGCTATACCGGCGAGCTGATCGACCTGACGACCGCTTACGATGATCAGGACATCATTCATACCGAGCCGGTTCAGGTGGAGCGAACCTTCATCAACACCACGGTGGGCCGCGCCATTTTGAACGATCATCTTCCCGAAGGCATGCCCTTCATCAACGGCTTGCTGAAGAAGAAGGGCATCGGAGCGTTGGTGAACTACGGCTACCTGCGCTTCGGACTTGAGACCACGGTCAAGATGCTCGACGAAGTGAAGGATTTCGGCTTCAAGTATGCAACCCGAGCCGGCCTTTCCATCGGCATCGACGACATGGTCATCCCCGACAGCAAGAAGACCTTGGTGCGCGATGCCGAGAAGCAGGTGGTCAACGTGCAGCAGCAATACCTGGACGGCGCGATCACCAATGGCGAACGCTACAACAAGGTCATCGAAATCTGGTCGGCGATCACGGAGAAAGTTGCCGACGAGATGTTCGGCCAAATGCAAAAGCGCGACAAGGAAGGCATCATTAATCCGATTTACGTTATGGCCGATTCCGGTGCTCGCGGATCGAAACAGCAGATCCGCCAGCTCTCCGGCATGCGCGGATTGATGGCCAAGCCTTCGGGCGAAATTATCGAGTCGCCCATCACGGCGAACTTCCGTGAAGGGTTGACGGTGCTCGAATATTTCGTGTCCACTCACGGCGCCCGCAAAGGACTGGCCGATACCGCTCTGAAGACCGCGGATTCCGGCTACCTCACGCGACGTCTGGTCGATGTGGCGCAGGACGTCATCATCAGCGAATACGATTGCGGCACCGTGGACGGCATTTATGTCCAGGGTATCGTCGAAGCCGGTGAAATTATCGAGCCGTTGCGCGACCGCATCGTGGGCCGCGTTTCCCTCGAGAAGATCAAAGACTACGACGGCAACGTGATCGTCGACATCAACAACGAGATCACCGAGGAACTGGCGGTTTCGATTCAGGCCGCCGGAATCGAGCGGGTAAAGATTCGCTCGGTGCTCACTTGCGAGTCGAAGCGTGGCGTTTGCGTCATGTGCTACGGCCGCAACCTGGCTTCCGGACGGTTGGTCGAACTCGGCGAAGCGACCGGAGTCATCGCCGCGCAGTCAATTGGCGAGCCCGGAACCCAGCTCACCATGCGTACCTTCCACATCGGCGGCACGGCGTCTCGAGTTTCCGAGCAGTCGCGCCTCGATGCCAAGAATAACGGCACGGTGCGCTTCATCGGATTGCAGACGGTCAAGTCGAAGTCCGGAGACCTGGTGGTGATGAACCGCCAGGGATCGATCGCGGTGGTCGACGAAAAGAATCGCGAGCGTGAGCGCTACTCCGTCATCTACGGCGCCAAGCTGAAGGTCAATGACGGCGATCAGGTGCAACTCGGAAAAGTGATGGTCGAGTGGGATCCTTACACCTTTGCCATCCTCACCGAAATCGGCGGCGCAGCCCAGTTCAAAGACCTGCAGGAAGGGGTCACGCTGCACGAAGAAGTGGACGAGGTTACCGGATTGTCGCGGCACGTCGTGGCCGACTCGCCCGACGAGAAGCGGCAGCCGGCGATCGTGGTCAAAGGCAAGGGCAGCAAGCGCTACCTCATGCCTTCCCGCGCTCACCTCATGGTGCAGGACGGCGATACGGTGTTCCCGGGAGACGTGCTGGCGAAGATCCCGCGCGAAACCACCAAGACCAAGGACATCACCGGTGGTCTGCCGCGCGTGGTCGAGTTGTTCGAAGCCCGCAAGCCGCATGAAACCGCGGTAATCAGCGAAATCGATGGCACGGTGAAATTCGGTGAAGTCTCCAAGGGCCAGCGCAAACTGTATGTGCAAGCCGACAACGGTACCGAAAAAGAATACCAGGTGCCGCGCGGCGTTCACATCAACGTGCAGGAAGGTGAGCGCGTGAAGGCGGGCGAACCGCTGATGGATGGCCCGCTCAATCCGCACGACATCCTGGCCGTGCTCGGCGAAAAAGAACTGCAGGCTTACCTGGTGAACGAAATCCAGGAAGTCTACCGGCTGCAGGGCGTGAACATCTCGGACAAGCACATTGAAGTGATTGTCCGCCAGATGATGCGCTGGGTGAAGGTGGAGGACGTGGGCGATACCACGTTCCTGCTGGAACAGCAGCTGGACAAGTTCCGCTTCCGCGAAGAGAACGAGCGCGTGATCAAGGAAGGCGGCAAGCCGGCAACCGGACGCCCGCTGCTGCTCGGAATCACGAAGGCTTCGCTCTCGACCGACTCGTTCATTTCGGCGGCTTCGTTCCAGGAGACCACGCGCGTGCTCACCGAAGCCTCCATCCAGGGAGCGGTGGATCACCTGCGCGGACTGAAGGAGAACGTCATCGTCGGCCGCCTCATCCCTGCCGGAACCGGCATGGAGTACTACCGCAACGTGCGCCTCTCGCCCGAGATGGAAGAGGCCGCGGCCAAGGTACAAGCAGAGGTCTCGGCGGCTTACGAAGAGGCCGAGCGCGCTCTCGAAATGATGCGCCACGAGGGCGAGACCGAGGAACTGGCGGCGGAGTAGGCCAAATTAAGGGAAGCCCGGGGGCGGATCCATTCCGCCCCCGGACCCCCTTTTGGCAACTAAATACCGATGCACGCCAACCCAAAGCGATTGCAACTTGAGGAACCTGGCCAGCTTCCTTCGTTGCTTCCCACCCCTGCCGGCCCTAAGCTAGGGCCAGCGATGCTTCGCTTTCTGCGCCTTCTGCGGTTGGCCTTCTGGCGTGCTTTCCAGCACGACGCCTTTTCCATTGCCAAAGCCTCCGCCTACTCTTCGATTCTGACATTCTTTCCGGCGCTGCTGGTCCTCGGGTCGGTATTGGCCGCCTCGCGCAAAGGCGCGCCCTACCTGCGGGAAATCTCGTATGCTTTGTCGCGGATTTTGCCGGCGGGCAGCAACACCGCCATGAATTTTCTGCGCGGCGCCGCCCAGCGTCCGGTGAGCCTGTTGGTCACCGCTTCCCTGCTGACCTTGTGGACGGCCTCGGGCGTCATGGTTTCCTGGATGGAGGGTTTCCGGCGATGTTACGAGCTGCCGAAGGTCTGGGGACTGGTAAAAGAGCGGCTGATTTCATTCCTGCTCGTGGTTTTCGCTCTGGTGCCAATGACGTTTTCTACGCTGCTGGTGGCTTTCGGCAGCAAAATTGAAACCGCCATTCTCTTCTACACGGCGCATGAGTTCAGCGCCTACATCCTGCTGATGTGGGCCTGCATTCGCTGGCTGATCGCCACGTTGACCAGTATTGCCGTTATCGCGCTCATCTATCACAATGCGGTTCCGCGCACTCAGCCCTGGCATAGCGTGATCCCGGGCGCCACCCTCGCGACCGCGATGTGGTTCTCCTCCACCTTGCTGTTTGGCTGGTATCTGCAGCATTACGCCGACTACAGTCTCATCTACGGATCGCTCGGTGCCGCCATTGCACTGCTGGTCTGGATGTATATGGTTTCCCTGGTCGTCCTGGTGGGCGCGGAATTCAACGCCATGATATTTCCTCGCGCCATGCTGGGAAAGGAACTGACCGCCATCAGTCATCCTCGAGCATAGCCAGGTTGCCGCGGCGAGTTGTGCTCTGGATTCTGCCGGCTTCTCGCCTCTCGCCTCTATCCCGGCCCGCCCAGGCGCGCTCGAACGGTTACAATAGTCTCGCCCCGGTTGAGCAAATTCCGACCTCGAACTTATGAAACAAGCGAAGACAGCAATGGCGAAGGAAAGTTCTTTCACGTCGCAAGGCCTTTCTTCTGAAGGGGCGCACGGCGCCGCCCCTGCCCGGCGCGCCAAGATCATCTGCACGATTGGTCCGGCGTGCCAGTCCGAGGCGGCGATGCGGGACCTTCTTCGTCTTGGAATGGACGTTGGCCGGCTGAATTTTTCCCACGGTTCGCATGCCGATCATGCCCGCAACATCGAACGCCTGCGGCGCGCCGCCGCGAAGGAAAATCGCACCGTCTGTATCCTGCAGGATCTGCAAGGGCCCAAAATCCGTACCGGGCGCCTGGAAGGCCATGAGCCCGTTCTCCTGAAGAGCGGCTCCACGGTGCTGATCACGCCGCGCGATATCGCGGGTACGGCCAGGCTCATTTCCACCACATTCCCCGATCTGGCCAGCGAAGTGTCCCCCGGGGCACGCGTTCTGCTACGCGACGGTCTGATCGAATTACGCGTGCGCACCGTCCGCGGCAAAGACGTGGTCTGCGACGTTTTGAATGGAGGGGCTTTGGGTGAGCACCAGGGGATCAACTTGCCCGGCACTGCCTTGTCGATTCCCGCTCTGACCGAGAAAGATCGTCGAGATCTGGAGTTTGGCCTCAAGCATGGCGTGGATGCAATCGCGCTCTCTTTCGTGCGTACCGCCGCCGACGTGAACGCGGTTCGGCAAATCGTAGCCGGCCTGGGCTGCGACGTTCCCCTCATCTCCAAGCTGGAGAAGCCGCAGGCCATCGATCATCTCGAAGAAATTTTGCAGGCCTCCGACGGCGTGATGGTGGCGCGCGGTGATCTGGGCGTGGAAATGGCCCCTGAGAAAGTTCCGGTCATTCAAAAGCACGTGATCCACAGCGCGGCGCAGTGGCGCAAGCCGGTGATCACGGCCACGCAGATGCTGGAGTCGATGATCGAGAACCCGCGTCCCACGCGTGCCGAGGCCAGCGACGTGGCGAACGCGATCTTCGATGGCAGCGATTCCGTCATGCTTTCCGCGGAAACCGCCAGCGGCCGCTATCCTCGCGAAGCGGTCGCCATGATGTCGCGCATCGTGGTCGAGGCCGAAAGCAACATGGGAGAGTTCACGCAGCGCCGTCGCCGCGACCGGCACGCGCTTTCTGTCGCCGAGACCATCTGCGAATCTGTCGCGCACGCGGCTGAGGACCTGCCGATGGGCGCGATTGCGGTTTTCACCGAGACCGGCAACACCGCGCGCATGATTTCCAAATACCGGCCCCAGGCTCCTCTCTATGCCTTCACCCCGAACCTGACGGTTGCCCAGCGTACGAATCTGTACTGGGGGGTTCATCCCATGAAGTGCGCGCCGGCGCTGTCGGCAGAACAAATGGTGCGCGTCGCCGAGAAAGCATTGTTAGAGCTCCGGCAGCTCAAGCCTGGCGACGTTTTGGGCGTCGTCGCGGGCACGCGCCAGGCCTCCGGTTCTACCAACCTGATGCGCCTGCACATCGTCACGCTCGAAGAGGCTACAGCCGCCACGCGGGCGAAAGCCCCGGGCAGCAAGCGGGCGCGGAAGCTATAATCGCGGGATATGTCCGAGGAGTATCTATCGATCGCAATCTGGGAGCCTCTGCCTGGGATGGAAGCGGCTTCCCTTAAAACCATGCGCGAACTGAACGCCATCGTCTCCAGGAAACAATACGGCCGCGATCATCTTTACCACGCCGGCGAAGCGAATTACCTGCTCCTGCGTTACTGGAATTCCGAACAAGCCCGGAGCGCCGCTCTGGAAGATCCCGAGATTCTACGTTGCTGGGCGCGCCTGGGAAATGAAATCAAGATCCTGAAAGTCTACGAGAAGTTGGAAGAGGTTGGCGTATAGGCATGTCGCTTGCATCGAGCCCACGGGTTTTTACCGAAATCACGCTGGATCCGTTCGTGCGCGGTCTGCTGCATCACCCCGCCAAAGCCAACGGCCAGGGATTCGTTCTCACCCACGGTGCGGGGTCGAACTGCCAGGCTCCTCTGCTGATCGCCCTGGCGGAAATCTTTGCCGGCGCGGGTTTCCTGGTGCTGCGCTGCGATCTGCCCTTCCGTCAGGATCGCCCGTACGGGCCGCCTAGTCCGCATGATGGCAAGCGCGATCGCGCCGGACTGAAGAACGCGCTCCGGGCGCTGAAGAATCTGACCAGCGGACCCATCTTTCTTGGCGGACACTCCTACGGCGGAAGGCAGGCAAGCATACTGTGTGCCGAATCGACGGAAGCGGAAGCCGGGGAGATTCCGGGCCTGCTCTTACCGTCCTATCCTCTGCACCCTCCGCGCAAATCGACCCAACTGCGCACCCAGCATTTTTCCAACCTGCGGACATCGGCTCTGTTCGTGAGCGGCACGCGCGATCCCTTCGGCTCGGTCGAAGAAATCGGACAAGCCCTGAAGCAGATCCCGGCCAAGACGGAGTTGATCACCGTGGAAGGCGCCGGTCACGATTTAGGATTCAAGGGAAAAGCGGCGCGGGAAGAATTGCCGGCGAGGATACTGCTGGAATTCAAGAAGTTCTTTGCCCAACCCTAGCGACTTCGTCCGCGCGGAGTCTCCGCGATCGATCAGTTCACCCAGCCGGACTTCGATCCGCCATTTCCCTTGCGCGGACTGTCATCGGGGGGAATGTAGTTGCCGTGCTCGTCGAACTCGACTTTCCGGTCGTGCTTCTGCATGTAGACTTCAAACTTCTTGGCCGCGCGCCTTCGCTTCCAGCGGTAATACTCGTTCCGGGCGCTGAAATAGCGCTCGGAGGTGGCGAACATCAGGCCCTTACTGGGAAGGAATTTGAGATACAGATAGCCAAACAGCAATCCGCCAAGGTGCGCAAAGTTGGCCACTCCGCCGGTTTCCTGGATCGCTCCCACTAACGTCAGGAACACGATTCCCCAGACAAAGTATTTGGCCTTGATCAGGAAGGGCAGCGGGAACATCATGATCTCGCTCTCGCCGTAGAGCACGCCGAAGGCAACCAGCAAACCGTAAATCCCGCCTGAGGCCCCAATCGTGGGCGTTCCCGGAGAGAGCCCGGGAAGGTGCAGGTAACTCACGACCACCGTCGTAAGAGCGGCTGCAACCGTGCAGAAGAAATAGAACTCCACAAAGCGCTTCGAGCCCCAATCACTCTCCAACTGCGAACCGAACATCCACAGCGCCAGGGCATTGAAGAGGAAATGCAGCAATTCGAGATGCAGGAACGAATAGGTGATCAGCTGCCAGATCATCCCCTGCATCACCAGTTTCGGGATCAGCCCCAGGTAGACCACCACCCACTCGCGGGCGAAGGGCGAGGCCAGCCTCATCACCGCCATCAGCAGGTAAATCGCGGCGTAGGTCAGGATCAGCCGCTTCACCCAGCGCGTGAACGGAGGCAGGCTCAACGAGATCGTACGTCCGCGATTCATCGGCACGGTGGAGTCTCAACCGCCAAGGCAAAAAAGGCGTCCTGCTCATGGTATCAGGTCGCCCGCCTCCCCAATCTATCGTTCCGGCAGCGGCACAACCGGCAGGCTCGGGTGTCCGTGAACATCCACAGCCCGCACTGCAAAGATGACATTATCCTTAGAAAGTTTCAAAGTGGCGCGCGTTACCTTCCCGACTTTTTCCACCCGCTCCCATTCCGGGCTGGTCGTAGCGCGCCAGAGAATTTCATAGCCGGAAGCCAATCCTCCGGGGGAGCTTTCCCAGGTGAGCGTCGACTCATTCTCCAGGTCCTTGGCCAGCAAATGCACATTCCCCGGAGGCGACGGAGCGGAAGCCAATGAGGCCAGCGTGGCCGCATTCAGCCGCGCCACGTGCGCGACATAATCGAAGTCCACGAACTTCGCCAGATCGCCATATTCGGTGCCGTTCTCCTGGCGCACGTTCTGGTGCTGATGATGAAAATCCTCGCGAAATTCCGTGAAGCGCACCGCGGCAAATCCCTGCTGATTGAAGGAAGAATGGTCGCCGCCGCGCAGGTACCGGTCCAGGCGGAAGACCAGCATGGCTTTCACGCCAGCCGGGTAGGCGGTCGCTACGTCGGCGACGTAGCGCGCCAATTGCCGCGACTTCGAGTCGTTCTCGCTGCCCAGACCGCGAATCCGCCGGATCTCCTGCTCCGTGGCTGCTGCCGGTAGGCCTTCGGAAAACACGCGCACCACCGAGTGATCCTGCTCCGCGCTCTGGTCTCCCCCCACAATGTCGTTGTTCAGGACGGCCTCGATCTCCCAGCCCTGCTCCTTGGCCAGCTTTTCCTTGGCCATCTGGGCGAAGTGTTGACTGCCGTTTAGCCCTTGCTCTTCGCCGGCCACGGTCAGAAAAACGATTGTCGCCGGAAACTCAAGCTGGCTTAATACCCGGGCGCATTCCAGGCTCACCGCCGTCCCGCTCGCGTCGTCGTTCGCGCCCGGAGCATCGCCCTGGACGTCGAGAATGTCGCTGTTACGCGAATCGTAGTGCCCGGTGACCAGCACGATGCGCTTGGCGTTCTCCGCGTCCCTACCTTTCAAGACAGCATAAACATTGCTGATTTCGGTGGGTTGGGGAATGCGGTCCGCCGCCGGCTCGGTGAAGGTGTCGGTCTGCACTACGAGACAGCCGCCGCACTGCTTGGCGTAGCGCTCGAATTCCGCTTTAATCCACTCCCGCGCAGCCCCCACTCCGCGTCCAGAGCCGATGGCCGCGGAGTCCTGGGCGGAGATGGTGGATCGGGTCCCAAAACTCACCAGCTTCTCGATATTTGCCCGGATGCGTTCGGCAGAAACCTGCTCGAGAGCGGCCGCAATTCGGCGATCCACCGCCATAGGTTCGAGTGCGCCGCCTCGAGACAGGCGCGAACTTTCCTGGTTCTGAGCCGCCACCACCGTGCTCGCGACCATTAGCGCGGCAGTCCAAAAACGCCGTCTTTTGTTCAGGAGAGAAATCATGTAAGCTCCGGCGAGCGAAATGTCAAGGTAATCGATCGTTTCCCGCCAAAATTTTAATTCCCTGCTCTACAGCGCTGGCCCCCTTGACCTGCGGCGGGGGAAGAATCTAAATATTATCAGTGGTATCTAACCAGAAAGATGGGAAATGGGGAGCGGAGGAATTATGGTTCTTTGTCCTGAATGCGAAACTGATCTGGATGTGGAAGAAGAAGAAGTCGACGAAGGTGAAATCGTCTCCTGTCCGGAGTGTGGAACAGACTTCGAAGTCATCACCACCAGCCCGCTGGAGTTGAAGGCAGTCGAAGAAGGCTATGTGGAAGAGGAAGAGGAAGTGGAGACCGAAGACGGTGACGACGCATAGTGCCTGCCGTTTTCGTCGATTTGCTTTTTCTGTGGTGTTTCTGCTCGTCCTGTCCGCTCTTGGCCCGCAAGTCTCGCCCGCAGCCCATGCCGGCTCCACGCCCAAGAAGTTGAAACCAACCGATCCCTATGCGCTCATCTTCGGCACGGTCTGGGGGCCGGATGATCATCCCGCATACGGGGTCAGGGTCAAGATCCGCCGCGCCTCCGACAAGAAACCCGGCTGGGAGCTCTATTCCGATCATCGCGGCGAATTCGCTCTACGCGTTGCCGCCGGCAAAAACGACTACATCGTGGGCGCCGACGTCAAGGGCGTAAAGACTCAGGACGGCTTCCCGGTGCATCTGGTGGAAGAGGTTCCGGTACACGTAGAGTATGATGAACGCATCGACATTGGTTTGCATCTAGCCCGCTAGAATCATCCGGAGCAGAAAAGGAAGAAAGACTCGCATGATTCTAAGATTGCCTCCTAGGCCCGTCCCGCTCCTGGCTTGCGCGCTGCTGCTCGTAATCTCCATCGCCGGGAGTGCCGCCGCGCTCGACAGGAAAGACCAGCAAGGCCGGCTGCTCTCCGGCAAAGTGCTTGATCCACAGGATAATCCTGTCGTCAGCGCGATCGTATACCTCACCAACACGCGCACCCATGCGGTAAAGACCTACATTGTCGGACAGGACGGCACCTACCGTTTCCCCGGCCTTTCGAATGTAGATTATGAAGTCTACGCCCAGTACAACCGCCATAAGAGCGATACCAAATCGGTAAGCCAGTTCGACGACCGCTCCCAGGTCTATATCGATCTGCGGATTGACACGCGCTAAGTTCCCCGTCCTGGAGTGCGCATGTTTCCGCTTCTTGTTCGCCTTGGTGGCCAGGGGCCAAAGTCTGGGGGCCAAAGTCGGGCATGCAACTCTTATGGGTTTTTCGGGTTCAATAAGTAGGGGATGTTTTCACTCGTGGGAGGAGACCTTGAAAGTATTGCACTTGTGCCCGAATCAGAGGCGTCGCGAGTTGGCCGCGGCAGTGGTGTTCAGCTTAATTTTGATGGCCGGTTCGGCCTTTGCCCAGCAGGGGGCTCTGAGCCCGTATCAGGGCGAACAGGATGGCGTGAGCGCCGGCGGCAGTTGGATGGTGTTTCGCTCGGAAGACAAGATGACCGGGGCGAAGAAAGCTCGCTTCGTACTGTTGGCCAACAATTATTTCCGCGAAGATCCCGACTACAAGCCGCGGGTCGAAATTGTGTGCTCCGACGGCAAATATGAGCGCGCCAATTTCGACCCCGGTACGCGGCTGGGGCGCCCGGATTATCCCGGCTTCTGGGGCCAGCCTAAGATGGAAGTCATGGTGCGCACCGACGGAAGTCACGACCATAAGGGGTGGAACTGGCTTCGCGCACGTTTCCTTTCGATGGACAAAGGCACGATTCGCGGAATGATTGGAGCCCAGGTCTTCAACGTGGAAGTCAGGACCAGGACCGGCAATGCCATCGCCGAGTTCTCGCCCGGCGGCCTGAACCTGGATGAGGTAAGGCACGCCTGCGATCTGACTCCGCATAAACCGTAGCTGGTCTGGTTGTGTGCGAAGGGCTGAGCCTGCCGGCTTGGTCCTTTTTCCTTCCCTCAGGGACGCCGTGACGCCAGATTGGCATGACCTTGGGCGCTGCCCCGTCAGTTACTTGCGTTGCTCGCCTGCCTGCTGTTCACTGGAAGCAATCCGGTGGAAAACTCGAGGCGGAGGTCGCGATAACCATGGGCAGCAGCGTGATGGAGGGGGCGGCGTTTCTGCTGTTTGTAGTTGGAGTGCTGGTCTACATAATCATTCTCTACAACGAGTTGGTGCGGCTGCGCAACGACAACGACCGCGCCTGGGCCAATATTGACGTGCTGCTCAAGCAGCGTCGTGACGAGATCCCCAACCTGGTGGAGACGGTGAAGGGATACCTGCAGCACGAGCAGCAGACGCTGCTGGCGGTGACCCAAGCGAGGGCGGCGTCCATGAACGCGGCGAGCATCAGCCAGAAGGCGCAGGCCGATTTGAAAATGACGGATGCGCTGCGCGGGCTGTTTGCCGTGGCGGAAAATTATCCCCAGCTCAAGGCCAACGAAAATTTTCTCAAGCTGCAGACGCGCATCAGCGAACTGGAAGAACGGATCGCGGATCGCCGCGAGTTTTTCAACGACGACGTGAACACCTACAACACTCGCATCGGCCAGATCCCCGAGGTTTTGGTCGCCAGCTATATGAGCCTGAAGCCGCGCGCCATGTTCCAGGTTTCCGACGAAGACCGGCGGCAGGTGGAGGTCAGGTTTCAGGGCAAAGGCGCCGCTGGGGCATAGGCGGCGAGCAGGGCTCCGGGCTCCCGCTTACGGCGACGCCGTCGAAATCGGCACGTCAGCCGTCACTACCGTCGAAGGATCGTCCCGAAGTTTCAGGTAGAGAGTTTTCTCTTTGGGGTGGGGAATCGTAAGCGCCGCTTGGACAAATCCGTCGGGCACGGTCACCGAGTTGGCAAAGTCAGGATCGCTGCTGACTGCATCGATCAGAAAAAGCTTGTCTCCATCGAGCGTGCACGGTTTTTCCGCAGATGGCGCGCAACGAATCCCCTCGAGAACCGGGATTCGCACTAAAGTGATCAAGGGTTGCCAGTCTCCTTCGATTCCATTCCCATCCACGGGGCGAAATTTGAGCGGGCCGAATGCCGATGGACCCAGCAACTTCAGCGGGTCGAGCACGCCAAAAATGGTTTTGGAATCCTGAGCCGTGAGATTGCCGTCTTTCTCGCTGAGCAGCACGCTGAAGGACTCATCGGCCGTGGCCACCTCGATCTTTTCGGCAGGAGGGAAATTTTCCGGAACCTGTGTCTTCAGAAAGAAATTCAAGCGCCCATCCTGAGGAAGTTCATCGTGGCCTTCCAGGCGAATCGTGGAGGGCGAACCGGTGGTGTCTGACTGCACGCTTTTGCCGAGCACCGCGACCCGCGGCCGGGACGCTTCCACGGCAGTTTTCAAATCCATAGAGCGGCCGTCCTCGAGCGCCACGTGAACCACCACGGCATCTCCGGGCTGCAATCGCTTGGTGACCGACGCATCGTGGCAAACCAGCTTCAGTTCATCGCGCTGGTTGGCCCGGGATAGACCATCTGGCGTGAAGCGCAGGCCGGCCAATTCGAGCGACCTGACCTGATCGAGTCTGGTGCCTTTGAGCACCCCGTCGGCGTCGCCGGAGTGAATATCGAAGGCGTCCAGCCGCCCCGCCTCAGAATATGTGTGCAGTGGAATTTCGTCGGCCTGGCGAGTGCCCATTTTGTGGATCATCACGGTCAGCGTTCCGGCGGTCGCATTTTGCAGAGGAACCTTTACTTCCAGCTCTTCCGGCTTGGCGATCTTCCATCCCGCATCGCTGATCTTGCCATTTTCGTCGCGCAGGCTGACACCGCTTACACAGCAGGCATCGGGAGACTGGAGGTGCAGCGTGTCTTCGCGCCCCACGATCAGAGCGCTGGCGTCTTTGGAGGCGACCACCCACTGCTGGGGAGTGGAAGCGCGCAACCGGAATCGCGGCCCCTCGAAGGCCCGAAAGCCCCAAACGCCACGCAAGATCCCGCCGACTTCTCCCTCCAGTTCGACCGACTGGATGGCCTTGGTGTCGATCAAGAAGCCGCCCTGCGCGGCATCCGGAACCGCGGGAAGATCGATTCCCGGTCCTGTCTTCGTTTCCACGTGCAGAACGAAGTTGTGAGCCAACTCGGTGGCGAAAACCAACGGAGCCCCGTCGGCAGGCAACAGCAGCGAAGGTTGATCCGCACAAAACACTTGCGTGCCATCAACGGGTTCGAGAGGAGGGGCAACTGCCGCCCGAACCAGGGGCAGCGCGATCACGATCACGGACTTGGGGTTCCGGAAAGACGGGGGAGTGTTCAAGCGAAGGTTAAGACTGTCCTTTTTCGGCAGCGAGAGCGCCGGGATGTACTGATATTGCGCGGTATGCGCCGATCCCAGAATTCGAACCACGTCCACCACCGCGCCCACATAAGCGCTGTAGTACCCCCCACCCGCGGTTGGAGTGGCGCTGACCTGCACCAGCAGGTCGCTCGATGGCCCGGAGCTGAGCGTCGCCACCATGGTCTGACTGTGGCTGTCATCGAGAACCAGTTGATCCGTATTAAGCGTGAGGCAGGGAGCCTGCTGGGCGCTCGGCTTGTCAAAGCATTGCTGGTCGAGCTTCATGTTGAGGCTGCGCGCGAGAAGCGTGGTCCGCGTCTTCATCTGTTCAGGATCGGAAGAGGCCTCGCGCACCGAGTCAAGATACTTCTCCAGTCGCTCGCGATCAAAGCTGGCCTGTTCGAGATCCTGTGCCGCACGCACGAACGCTCCCGGCTTGCCCTGGACTGCCCTGCGCAGTGTGCTGAAGGCGCCTCCGGTTTCCGGCGCAAGAAAAACCATCGCTTCTTCGGCTCCCTCCGGAACGTTCAGGTAGACGCCTTCGTCGTGCACTGCCTTACTCCAGGCATCGACGCGAATGAACCAGGAATCCGGCGGAGGATTGGTAGATCCCCGCAGAAAGGCAATGACCACCAAATAGCGAACTGACTGGGTATCGGGCAGATCGGGATGGACCCAGAGCCGGTCCCCCGCCTGCAGATTGGGAACTTCGGAGATGGGAAGAGTATGGCCTTCCCGTTGAACCCGAACATCGACCTTTGGCCCCTTCAGGTCAAAAGCGGCAGCGTCGGCCCAGCCGGGCGCCGGGCAGGAAATCACCCACCCTAAAGCGCAGAAACTTAGCCAGAAAATCCGAACACGCTGGGCCCAGTCAATCAAAACACACTTCTCCCTTTTTCAGAATTCAGGGTAGTCATCATGTGCGGCCAACTCGAAGCGGAAGCGCGAAGGACGCCCCCGGCATAAGGCGACAAAAAACATCGTTACTTAAAAAACATCATTACTCGATGTTACCGCCGTCCAACTGCGAGAGCAACCGATCCAGGGTGCAACTCGGCGGCACAGATATGAACCCGACTAGAGCACGGCGCCGGGGTCAAATTATTGGAGAAAACAAAGCGGCGGACATTCGCATGATTTGCGAACTCCGCCGCTGATTTTTGCCCAGGAGAAGCCTCTACCGCAAAGTTATGCTCTGGCGCCGATGGCAGCGGGCTCGGGTGCGCCAACGCTCTCATCTTTGCCATTGGGCTTCTGCTGCCCGGGCTGGCCACCTTTGCGGATGTCGATGCCGCCTTTGAAGAAGGCGCCGTCTTCAATGGAGATGCGCGCCGCTACGACGTCGCCGGTGAGCGATCCATCGCTGCGGATATCGACGCGGTCGCTGGCCGTAAGATTGCCGCGGACTTTGCCGAGCACCACGATTTCGCGGGCATTGATGTTGGCAGCGACCACTCCATTGCGTCCAATGGTGACGCGGTTGCCCGCGAGGCTGATCGAACCTTCCACCCGGCCGTCGATGTAGAGCGACTCCGATCCAGTTACCTCGCCCTTGATCACCAGCGACTTCCCGATGGTTGCCTGATCCGCAGTGGTAGTGGTGGTTGCCGCCGGACGCGGCGCAACGGGCTCATTGGCTATCATGGCAGGCGCGCTCGGTGTATTCATAATTGGACGCTCTGCTTCCACTGGGCGCCCAGGGGTCTGAGGCTGATTCGTCGGCTTCCACATGGGTTACATAGTTCCTTTCCTTGTTGGGATTAGAGATCACGTGCCGCACTTGCGTGACCAAATCAAATTGTACTCCCCTGTCTCATAATGAGCGCTGTGGAAAAGCCTTTATTTTCAACAGAGTTTCCTAGGATGGTACTTACTTCCGTGCGGTTGACCGCGTGGCGATCTGGTCCGCAAGGCCACCCTTTCCACCTTGCACCGTGTAAGGATTTCCCGAAAGATGCCTTCCGGTTAGCGGTTCCACAGGGGCTCGGAGTATGCTCTTGACTCGAAGAATCATCGAAAGCCGCACCTATCTATCAGGGAGAAAGCGATGTCGGAACCCGCCGTGATTCCTCCACCAGCCTTGATCATCGCTCGTCCTCAGCCCGACGAGTACGCGCCTTATTATGGCCGCTACATTTCGCTGGTGCCAGGCGAGGATATTCTCGCCACGCTCGACCAGCAACGGCGTCAGACCATGTTGCTGCTCTCTTGCCGCGATGAGGAAGACGGGAACTACCGCTACGCGCCGGAGAAATGGAGCGCGAAAGAAGTGCTCGGCCACGTCTGCGATACTGAGCGAGTCTTCGCCTATCGCGCTCTTCGCCTATCGCGCGCCGATCCGACGCCCCTCGAAGGCTTCGAGCAGGACGATTATGTGCGCAACGGTCCCTTCGCTCACCATCCGCTGACGGAAGTGATCGAAGACTTCATCGCCGTGCGCCGCGCCACGCTTTCTTTGCTGCGCAATCTCGACGAAGCAGCCTGGATGCGGCGCGGAACCGCGAACACGAATGAAGTGAGCGTGCGCGGCATCGCTTACATCATCGCCGGCCACGAGCTGCATCATCGCAAGATTCTCGGAGAGAAGTATTTTGCGAACAGCTCTCAGGTCAAAGGCCCCAGGCCCTAGGCTTTGGGCTCGGCTGGATCAGGAGGCGCAAGCGGTATCCCGCGACCTAAGAGCTACGAACTAAGACCCGATTTTCATGTCCTCACGCGCCATAACCGAGCTGTTGCACGCCAAAGGGGCACACGCCGATCCTCTCTCCTGTGTCGAAGATCTCTCCGCCGAACTGGCCTCGCGCCAAGTCAAAGGTTTTCCCCACTCCATCGCCCAACTTGTCTTCCACATGAACTATTGGATGGACTACGAACAGCGCCGCATTCGCGGCGAGCGGCCGGCGTATCCCGAGCACGCTGCGGAAAGCTTCCCGAGCTCTGCTTCGCCCTCCGACGCACAGGAATGGGATCGTCTGTGGAAGCGCTTGGCTGGCCTGCTGGCGGATTTCGCGACTTTGGCCAATTCATCTCCGGAAAAAATGCAAAGGCAGATCGAAAGTGCCCGCCCAGGAGATATCGAGGTCGCCTGCACCCTCGAGGCTGTGCTCTGGCAGGTGGTGGCACATAATAGCTATCACACGGGGCAGATCGCGACACTGCGGCAGATTCTGGGGGCGTGGCCACCCCGCGGGGGCGGAGATACATGGTAAGACCGGGTCGAGCGGAGCCATGATCAGGAGCGCAATTTGCCTGGTGTTGTTTCCACTTCTGCTTATGGCACCGACAGGCGCAGAAACAAATGACCCAGCCATCCGGGCAGGGATGGATCGCTTGATGGACGCCTGGAATCATCACGACACCAAGGCCTTCGCCGGGATATTTTCCGAGGATGCGGATTTCGCCAACCGGCGAGGTACCGGCGCGCGTGGCCGTGCGAAGATCGAGGAGTTTCACGCCCCCAGGTTGGCCACCGTCTGCAGCCAAAGCCACCAGGAATATACCGAGATAAAGACGCGCCTCCGCCCTGACGTAGCCGCCGTCGCTGTGCGCTCGAAGATGACAGGGGCTATCGACGCGCAAGCGAATCCCCGCCCGCAGCGAGACGGCCTGCTCAGCTTGGCAAACAGTGCGGGGCAGCGGGAAATCGCGGTGATGCACAACCTGGACATCTCTGCCCTGCCGCTACCACCGAAATGAGGGAAGGTCTATTACCCAGGGAGGGTCTTTGCCAGTGGGGTATCCTGAGACCTCACGGCGCATAACTGACATCCCTATGCTCTCCGACTCCGCCATCCTGAAACACATTGCCCGCCAGCCCAAACGTTCCGCCGGATTCAAGCAGCTGGTCCGCGAACTGGGTTTGCACGGAGATGCCCGCGGAGAGCTCGACACCCGTCTTGAAAAGCTGGTTGCCCGCGGAGAACTGGTCCAGATCAATTCCGACCGCTATGCCTTGCCGCAACCCCCAGCGGACAAAGATCTGATCGTCGGACGCCTCAACATGCACCGCGATGGTTTTGGCTTCGTCATCCCCGATCGAAGCTCGTTGAGCCCGTCGCTGAAGTCGCGCTTGGCAGGCGACATCTTCATTGCTCCCCCCGCCGTCGGCAATGCCATGCACGGCGACCGGGTGCTGGTCGATATCATCGCCACTCGTCCCGATGGCCGCACCGAGGGGCGCGTCGTGCGTTCCCTGGTGCGCTCCCAGCCTACGGTGGTAGGAATTTTTCACTACGGCAGCCGCCACCACTATGTAAAGCCGATCGACAGCAAAATCACACAGGAGATCGTGATCCCGCCGGGCATGGAAATTCCCGATCGCCGCGGCACGAGCGAGGCAACGGAGCCAGGCCAGAAGAACTCTCCCGACCGCGTCCTCGGAAGCGAGGCCGCGCGCCATGCGGACCGGGATAATCTCGAAGGCCTGGTAGTCGATGTCGAAATCACCGACTGGCCCACGCTCACGCAAAATCCTCGCGGCCGGGTCTTCGAGATCCTCGGCCGCCAGGATGACTTCGGCGTCGACGTGGAAATTACCATCCGCAAGTTTCACCTGCCGCATCACTTTCCCGCGGCTGCGCTCGAAGAGGCGCAGGCCATCCCCGCCGTAATCCCGGCGCATGAACTTCGCCATCGCCGTGATTTCCGTGCCTTGCCCATCGTCACCATCGACGGCGAAACCGCCCGCGACTTCGACGACGCGGTTACCGTACTTAACCTTCCCGGCGGAAATTTCGTATTGCAGGTCCACATCGCCGATGTGGCGCAATACGTCAGGCCCGATTCCGTGCTGGACGAAGAAGCGCGGCTACGCGGCACCAGCGTCTATTTCCCGGACCGTGCTGTGCCCATGCTGCCGCTCGAGCTCTCGACCGACATCTGCAGCCTGCGTCCGCATCTCGACCGACTGGTGCTGTCGTGCGTAATGCACATTAACCCTCGCGGCGAAATCTTGAGCTACGAGCTGTGCGAAGGCGTGATCCGCTCCGCCGAGCGCATGACGTACACCGCCGTCAACGACGTGCTCGAAGGCGATGCCGCCGCGCGAGCGCGTTACGCCTCGCTCGTACCCACATTTGAACTGATGCGCGATCTTGCGCTCATTCTCCATTACCAGCGCGAGCGCCGCGGATCGATCGACTTCGACCTGCCCGAGCCGGTCATCGAATTCGACGAATTTGGACTGATGAAAAGCATCACGCGCTCCGAGCGCAACATCGCTCATCGCCTGATCGAAGAATTTATGCTCGCCGCGAATGAATGCGTGGCGCAATATCTGGAATCGAAACGCAT
>Ga0210398_10001167_pt1 | contig 28093 bp, 19 predicted proteins | sample IncBWC4OmetaG_FD_161047 | JGI IMG/M metagenome (GOLD analysis project Ga0210398, IMG submission 161047) | Forest soil microbial communities from Barre Woods Harvard Forest LTER site, Petersham, Massachusetts, United States - Inc-BW-C-4-O | ecosystem: Environmental > Terrestrial > Soil >... | reverse complement strand
AGACGCTGGGCTTGGGATTCTCTTCGACTCCGCGAAGAAATATTGGCGGCTGTTCAGTTTTCAACATTTTCATGCTTTCTCCCTTGCGTTGACCAGGTTGGGGCCGAGATCGAGGAGGTTCTGGGACGGCAGTCCGAAGGCGTTGGCGACGCGGTTGAAACATGCGAACAGCGCGGTGATGTGGACTGCCTCCGCTATTTCCTGCTGGTCCCATCCGACACCTTTCATGAGGTCGATGTCGGCCGGGGATATTTTGTAAGATTCGATTGTGACTTTGCCGACGAAGTCGAGCATCCGGCGGTCCCTGAGACTTAGCGACGTACTATCCAGGTTTGCGTTCGACAGTGCCTGCAATAACTCGTCGCTGCCACCTTGCGTTCGCAGTGAGGAGGCGTGGCTGTCGAAGCAATAGGGGCATGAGTTAAGCGCCGAGATGTACGTTGCGATCATCTCTTTGATCTTGCGGCTGAGGTGGCTTTCGGTGAAGAGCAGAGTGGAGGCCAGTGCGATCATCTGCTCGAGCAGCGGCGGGTGGGTCGCGAAGCATTTCAGGATGCCGGGGACATGGTCTCGTCCGAAAAGGGCGCGGTAGTCAGCGTATGCTTCCGCTACGTCGCCGGTTGCTGTCTGTTCCTCCACGATGGGTATCGTGGTCATGATTGTAGTCATTGGTCTGGCCTGCCTGCTAGGAGTTTGTCTTCGAGTGCGGGAGTCAAAAGGTTAGACGTGCCGCGAGCTGGAACGCCCTGGGGCCGCCGGAGCCAAAGAACCCTCCTGCGGTGGTGACCGCGGAGTAGAAGCTTGACTGGACTGTCTGTGCGGGTTGACCGTTCTGCGCCGGTTGGTAGGGCCCGATAGAGATGCTGCGTCCGGGATAGTTGTTGTTGCTGGTCCCGCGAATGTTTGTCTCGTTGAAGATATTGAACGCTTCTCCGATGAGGCTGAGGGCGATTCCTTCCTCGAATTTGAATTGCTTCTGCAAGCGAAAGTCGAGAGAGCTGAATGGACTGAAGAAGTTGATGTTAGCCGGGACGTGCTGAAGGAGGCCTCCGGCGAGGCACGGAAATGCCGCGGGGCACACAGGGAGAGCGTTCCATTTGTCGATCATTGCGTTCAGTTGGTTGCTGTTTTTAATTTCGCGACCGAGGGAGTTGCGCGAGATGAGGGGGAGGCGGGAGCCGCTGGCCCCATTGATCGCCGTGCCCGGCAGGAAGGTATCGGCAGGTACGCCCGATCCGAAGGTATAGATCGGCGCAAAGGAGATTTGCCACGGGAACTGGACTTCGCCGTAGAGCGTGATGCGGTTGAGCTCGTCGGTGACGGCGTATCCCTTCTCCAGTTGAGGCTGGTCGATACCTTCGACCAGATTCACTTGTTCGTTGGCATTGTTGTTAGTGAGCTGATCGTCGTCGGAGTAGTCCAGCGTCTTCGATAGCGTGTAGCTAAGGTTGTATTGATAGCCGACGTGGCCCAGATGCGACTGCCGATGCTGGAGACTGAAGATCAGGCCGTCGTACCAGGACTTCGCCCTGGACTCCAGGAGGGTGATGTTGTCGGAGATTCCGTTGAGCGGGTCGGTCAAGGTGCAAGGTACGTTATTACCTGGGCATTCGACGTCTGGAGATGTTGAGTTTGTGCTGCGCAGCAAGTGGCCGTTCAACTGCCGATTGGCGAAGACGTAAAGCCCGTCGGCTGACATGACCCAGCTGGCGCCTAGTTGCTGCTGGAAGCCAAGAGAGAATTGTTGAACGAGAGGATGATGGGCGTCGGGGCCCATGCCAATCATGCCCACTCCACCGATCTGATGAGGGCCGCTGAATGACGCTGCGAGGCTGGGGCTGCCTGTGCCGAATCTTGCCTGCGGAGCAAAGCAGGCATTGAGACTGGGCGGCCCAGGCACAAGGGGAGAGACGCAGTACGATCCTGCGTATTGGGTTACGGTCAAGGCGCGGTCGTTTTGCACGAGTTCTTCGGCGCCGCTTTCAAGAATAATGCGGTCGTAATAGATGCCATAGCCGCCGCGAATAACCGTCTTCCCTGTACCGAACGGATCGTAGGCGAAACCGACGCGGGGGCTGAAGTCCTTGGTGTCCGGGTGTTTCTTGAGGTCGATAACGTTGGCCATCCAGGTGCATGGAACCGTTGGCACAGTGGTCAGGCTGGGGCACGGGTCGTGAGCACTGGAGGTTCCGGTGAGGTTCGAGTCGTACTCCCAGCGCAGACCAAGGTTGAGAGTCAGTTTAGGCAATACGCGCCAGTCGTCCTGTGCATAGAAGCCGAGATAACTATTGAAGACGGTAGGAATCGGGACCGGAGTTACAGGTGCACTACTTTTAATCGCAACTGCGATCGGAATATCAAGATCGTTGATTTGACCGTCTCCATTCAAGTCAGCAAAGCCAAAATCGCTGGTCAGAATCACCGTGCCTGTGCCAAAGACATTGATCTCTCCATGTGCGATGTAACGTTGAAATTCGCCGCCAAACCTGAGGGCGTGCTTCCCCAGGGCCCAGGAATATGCATCGCCGAATTGATACCGATTCAGATAGGTGGCCTGTGGGAGGTTGAAGTTCGCTCCGTCTGCGAGGTCCGGAAAGATGAGTTCGTTGGTCAGGTTCAATTGCGGATTCGTCGTCGGCGCATTGGGGGAGTAGGGCGGAATGTTGTTGTAGAAGTTGTCGTAGTGGAAGGCAAAGTTGTTGACGCGAGTCGGAGACAGGACTGTTGTGAGGCCAGCGACGACGGAGTTGAACCGGTTGAGCGAGTTCTGCCGTTCTGCTGCGGTGAAGGAGGGCGTGGTTTGAGAGGGCGAAGCTTCCCCCGTGTCCGTAGAACGATTGAAGGAGTAGCGCACCATGAGGCTGTTCTTTGAGCCGAGTTGCTGGTCGTATCGCGTTGACCAGAGCGCTTCGCGAAGTGGGGAGGGAGCGGACGTGTTTTGAATCTGAGAGGTCGTGAAGTTGCGCGTGCCAGTTTGGAGCGCTGCGTTCTGGTCGCGGTATTCGAAGCCTGTGAAGAACCAGGCCTTGTCTTTTCGGACTGGACCACCGAGTGTTGCGCCGTACTGTTCTCTGTCGAATGGCGGCGTGGGAAGGGAGCGGTCGAACGTCGCTGGAAGAGCCTGCAGATTGCGATTGCGTTCGTAGAAGAAGAGCGAGCCGTGATATTGGTTCGTCCCGGTCTTGGTGACGATGTTGACGATGCTGTTGCCGGAACGTCCGACCTCGGCCGTAAATCTTGCGGTCGCTATCTGGAACTCCTGGATGGAGTCTTCGGGGAAGTTTGCGAGCGTGCCACCAACCACTTCGTCGTTGTTGTCTCCGCCGTCGACGGTAATGTTGCCGCCCCTTCCGAAGCCACCTGCGGAGCTCACTTCGAGCGTGTTGGTCTTTGTGGGGTCGAAGGTCGGGGCCGGGCGATTACCCGGTACGAGATATGCGAGCTCGAGGAAGTTTCTGCCGTTGAGAGGAATACTCGAAATCGTCTGCGATGTGATCTGCCCCTGAATCATGGACTGCGTGAGATCAACGGTCTGGTTGACCCCGGTGACACTTATGGTCTCTTTGGCGCCTGCGGCGTGCAGACCAATGTCGACTGTCTGTGTCTTCCCCGCTGCGAGGATTAGGCCGTGGGTCTCGGTCGCCGCGAAGGTCGGACTCTCAACTCGCAGGTCGTACGTTCCAACTTCCAAGGAGGGAAAGACGTAGAGACCTTCGGCATTCGTCTGCGTCTCGCGCGAGGTGCCCTGAGCCAGATTCGTGACAGTCACTTGCGCCCCGGAGACCCTGAGACCTTGAGGGTCGGTAACTCTCCCGTTGAGCGTGCTGCTGGGAAGTTGGCCGAAAGCCAGGGTGGTCGCCAACATACAAACAAGTACTGCGAGGGCCTTACGCATCGTGTCACTCCAATACCCGAGAGGGGTCTACGAGGGCGCACTCAAGATGACCCCTCAGACTTTTTCGCTGCGGAATTTATGGTCGGGTTACAACGATGCAACACTACCAACACGGCCCGACATTGTCGTGGCCCAGTCGATTGACTTGTGGTTCAATCTTAGGATTGATGCTAAGAGCCCAGGCTTTGAAATTTTGAAGGCCCTCTTTTTGTCGGGCTCCGATAGCGGACGATTGAGGGCGCAATCAAAAACTGACGGCCAGCTGCGAAGGAGTGATTCGCGTGACTGAAAGAGTCAAGTTCCACCAAAATTGGTGAACTAGCGGTCAATATATCGTCAATAACCCGACAGTCTTTTAGAGTGCGCCTTCAACGACTGACCACGGTCTGGTGGAGACTGTGGCCAGGTCACGATGGAAGGGAATTTCTCTTTTTTCGTTATGTTATCGTGCCTGGCTTTACATCTTCCTTTAGCTTTCCGTGTGTCTAGTTGTTGGCAGCAACTTCATGACAGAGAAATGACAAAAATTTTACGAGAACAATATGGTGTCTTCACGGATAGGTCTGCTAGGGTTGGCGACCAGCAAAGTTTTACGCTATTGGGAGAAACCCTATGATCTGTATCAGGCCACTCTACCCGCTATCTGCGTTGACCTTCATTCCAGGTCTCGCTGTGATTGCGCCCGCTCAAGCCAGCCATCACCCCTCATAACCCAGAAGGTCAATAACGCAGCGTTAGTGAAGCTAGACGGCAACACGCGCCCAGAGGTAACTGCTGCGAAGGATCTCGGCCCTGTCGACGATTCCATGTCGCTCAACGGCCTGCAGATCGTGATGCAGCGTTCATAAGTTTAGTTTTTTCGCAGAATCGGTATGTTAATCTCCCACATTTCACAGGAACGCGTTACGCAGAGAACCAGAAAACTAGAGGATTTCGTGATATATCGGATATCTCAAGTCGGCCCTTTACGTGCGTGGTCTTTCCACCAAAAAGTCTTAGCTAAAAGTAAAGGGGGCCTTTAAATGAAACTGATTTCTATATCGCATCGAATAGTGCTCATAGCAGTTATCTGCGCAGATATCCTTTTGGGTGGAACCGTCGCCCGAGGACAGGGAATTATCACGGGCTCCATCTCCGGTACCGTCGTGGATTCGACAGGCGCCGTGATTCCCAGTGCCTCCGTTACGGTAACTGATTTAGCGAAGGGCACCAGCTTCAACACCAAGGCGCAGTCCGACGGCAATTTCGCTTTCCAGGCCATTCCGATCGGTACCTACAGTCTCACGATTACCAGCAGCGGCTTCGCGACCACCCAGATCCCAGCGATAAGTGTCGTGACGGGTGTTGATCACTCGGTCGGCAAGCAGGTGCTTGGCGCTGGCACGTCTACGACGATCATCGTCGAGGCCCAAGCTAGCGCCCAGATCGAAACCACACAGTCTCAGGTCACCACTACGTTCGACACTCAGCAGCTTACCAATCTCCCAACCGCGGGAGGCTTCGATGAGCTGGCTCTGCTCATCCCCGGCGTTGTCGATGTCCATGCGGACAACTTCTCCAACACGAACGGGGTCGGCTTCTCAGTCAACGGCGAGCGTGGACGTGCCAATAACTTCGAGCTCGACGGCCAGTCCAATAATGACAACTCCATCGGCGGCCCGCAGGTCTTCTTCGGAAACGACGAGGCGCTCGCCCAGATCCAGATCGTCACCGATAACTTCGGTGCCCAGTATGGCCGCAACGCCGGTTCGGTGGTCAACTACGTCACTAAGTCCGGCACCAACTCCATCCATGGCTCTGCCATCTATAAATACTCCGGAAACTTCACCAGCTCGCTTGCTACCGGTGTCTCCAAGGGAGCGCAGTTCGGCTTCTGCGCCCCAGGGCAAAACCCCAGTACTGGCTGCACCCCGCCGGTCGTTCCCCGCTATGTGAACAATTGGTACGGTGGGACCCTGGGAGTTCCGATCATCAAGGACAAGCTCTGGGCGTTTGGCTCTACTTACTGGAACCGGGAGACCCAGTTTGGCGCTCTCGATGCCAGCCCATCGTCGCTCTTCCCCACGCAGGCGGGCCTCACGCAAATTTCGGGAGCGTTCCCGGGCAATCCTGGTGTCGCTGTTCTCCAGCAGCTCAGCCCTTATGCTGTGCCCACCGGCAACCCTCGCCAGCTTCCGACCTCTGCCTCTAGCTGCCCGGCCTCCCTCGGCACGTTCAACCCCGCCGATGGCACATGTCTTGAGACTGTGGCCGGCGTACCAAACCCTGTTCCGTTCTCCAACTTCGGTCGTCAGGTCCCCTTCCTTTCTACCGACCAGGAAGATCTCGGCCGCGTCGACTGGCAGGCCACTCCCAAGGACCGCTTCTACGTCCGCTACTTCTACCAGGCGAACCCCACGTCTCCTGATGGCGCCACAGCCAACGGCGGCTTCATCAATGTCGAAGGCGTAACCCACTCAGTCGGGGCCGATCTCACCCATACCTTCAGCCCTCGCTGGGTCAATCAGGTCCGGTATAGCTTCCAGCAGAGTACGATAGCCTTCGAAGGCGGCGGTTTCGCCAATTGCCTCATCACCGACTTTGCGACCTGCCCCTCCAACATAGCCTTCAGTAACCCAAACTTCAGTAGCCTTGGCCTGCCCAACAACCTGCCCCAGGGGCGTGTCGTCAAGGTCGGGCAGGTGCAGGACAACGCCACCTGGACCTTTGGTAAACATGCGATCACATTCGGAGGTGAGTTTGACTACCAAGACTCGCCCAACGTCTTCCTCCCTAACGCATCAGCCACCTTCACCTATGACAACCTGAACGACTTCATCGCAGGTGGTTGCCCCGCAGGTGCCTGCTCCGTAAGTCTGGCGATCGGCAATCCCACCATTCCCTTCAAGGAAAAGGACGTTGCGCTCTACTTCCAGGACGACTGGAAAGTTACAAGTAGCCTCACTCTGAACCTTGGTCTACGCTGGGAGTTCTTCCAGCAGGCGATCAACTTGCTGCACAATGAAAGCGTGGCGAACCAGACCGGTCCTAATCCCCTATGGGACACGGCTTTGCCCCTCTCTGTTACGACCCTACCCGCTATCCCCAACTACTACAAGAACATCGAACCCCGTCTCGGCTTCGCGTGGAACCCCGACTTCAATAAGAAGTTAGTCATCCGCGGTGGCTATGCGATCAACGTCGAACCCGCTTTCTACAACATCAACTTGAACGTCGCTGCCAATGCGCCCCTGGTAAGCTCGGGCAGCGTCAACTGCACCGGAGGCACCGTCCAGTGCATCCCCACCGGCGGCGCGACCTTCACTACCGTTCAGGCGCAGACAAATAAGCTTCTCCCGCTTGGCGGAAGCCCCGGCGATCTCACCCAATCCCTGGTTAGCCCCAACTTCCACAACCCCCAAGGCCAGACCTATAGCTTAGGTGTGCAATACCAGATCCTTAACTCGGCTGTCGTTGACGTCCGCTACGTCGGCAACCACACCAGTAGCCAATTCCAGGATATCAATGCCAATCCTTTTCTGGCGAACGTCGCTGCCGCCTTCCCCAATTTGGTCAGTCCTTCGAGCCTATGCACGGCGGCCAACAGCACGCTTCCAGACGGGGCCGATATTGGTCGCTTAAACTGCGGTTCCAGTGTGGTGAACCAGGTGACCAACACAGCCTTCTCTATATACAACTCCATCCAGGCCAACCTCACCACGCGCAACTATCACGGGATAACCGCGACCTTTGCCTTCACCCATAGCAAGAACATCGATAACACGAGCGAAATCTTCGGGAACGCCGGACTCGGAAACTCGGGTGGAAACACCAGTGCTTTCGCTCAGAACCCGCTCAACACCGACATCGGCGAGCGTGGGGTTAGTGGTATTGACTTTCCCAACACAGCCAGCATCAGCTTCACCTACGCTCTTCCTGCCTTCCACACCGGAAAGAACCTCGTAAATAAGCTGACCAACGGCTGGCAAGCTAATACTGTGTGGATCTACAACAGCGGTCAGCCCTACACGGACTATCAAGGAGTCAACACCTCATCCCCAGCGGCCAATCCGGATGACGTCCGTACTCTGCAGTCTTACAATGACACACAGTTCAATAACAACCAGTTTGGTTTCGACGTCCAACGCCCCATCCTCTCCAACAAGAATGCCCCTCTTAACACGCTCGGCATCTATACGGACACCGACCTACCCGGATCCACAACCACCTTCACTTCTCCTCAACTCGTGGACTACGTGACCGGAACTCCAGTCAGTCCGTCGCAGGTCCACTTCATCGCGAACAACCAGCTCGCCGCCAACGTCCTCGGAAATCCCTACCCTGGCACCGGGCGGAACACTCTCCGCGGCAACACCTACAACAACGTCGACTTCAGCGTCTTCAAGAACACGAAGATCACCGAACGCTTCACCTTCCGTCTCGAAGTCGATGCTTTCAACGTACTCAACCGCTCATACTATGGAACGCCTGGCGCCAATTTGGGTGACGCCAACTTCGGCAGCTTCAATAACTTCCTCAACACCGCTGCCCAGGGAAGCGCTGTCGCCGGATTCGGAACCGGAATTCGCAATATGATCTTCTCCGGCAAGCTCCTCTTCTAACCGTTTCAACAGCATTGGGGCGTCCTTCAGGACGCCCTTCTTTCTCTCTTGGTCGCCGTTTAGCCTATTTGGGAGACCCTGGGCGATTTGTCATCCATCGAGACTCAGAAGTGCGCAGCGGGGAAGCGCGGAAGGTTCGGATCCAGCTCGTGGAAGATAAATAGGACGTCTTGAGGTGCGAGGTGTAGGCGCTCGTCGAATAGTTTGACCGCTTTGTCAGCAATGGTGGCGGCGGTCCCTGCCGGCCTCCCTCTGGAGATAATTACCTCGACGACCACGAACCGATCGGTTCTGTCCGTTGTGTAGTCGGGGAAGCGAGGATCTACCAGAAGGTCATCATCTCCGACCTCGAGAAAGCGGTGAAAGCGGTCGGTTGGGTGAAAACCGGCGGCCACCTGGGCTTCTAACATTGCTTCCGATAAGCGGGACTTGTCGATGGCGCTAAGTCCACGCCGGACTGTGAAGGTTACAAACGGCATTTCCTGTCTCCACGATTCAAGATGTACCAATTGCGTTGATACGCTGAGCGCATATAGGCTTCAGTAACATCTTTGCAATTTGACCTACAGGTATGTCAAATGCAAGGCGACCGATGTGCGCCGATGGCATGGCTGAACGAGAACGTCCTCACTTCGTTCCGGCTCTTCGCTGAATATCCCTACCAGCTTCGACTGAGGATGACCATCGCTAGCTCAGCCAATTTACTTCTAGAGTGAACGACTGGCCGACCAGGGTCTGGTTGTAACTGTGGCCAAGGTCACGATGGAAGGGAATTTCTTTTTTTCATTATGTCGTCATGAATGGCTTTGCACCTACCTTTACCTTTCGTGTGTCTCGTTGTTAGCAGCAACTTTATGACAGAGAAATGACAAGGAATTTACGAAAACAATATGGTGTCTTCTCAGAGCGGTCTGCTAGGGTTGGCGACCAGCAAAGTCTTACGCCATTCGGAGAAACCCTATGATCTGTCTTAAGCCCCTCTACCGGCTATCTGCCTTGACCTTCATTCTTGGTCTCGCAGTAGTTGCACCCGCTCAAGCCAACCATCAACCCCTGATCACCCAGAAGGTCAGTAATGCTTCGCTAGTGACGCTAGACGGCAACACGCGCCCAGAGGCAACTGCTGCGAACGATCTCGGCCTTGTCGACGATTCCATGTCGCTCAACGGCCTGCAGATGGTCATGCAGCGTTCGCCAGAGAACGAGAAGGCCTTCAATGACTACATCGCGAACCTACACAATCCCAGGTCGGCCACCTTTCATAAGTGGCTCACCAATGCGCAGATCGGCACTATGTTCGGTCCCGCGTCTGATGACATTAACCGCGTCACCGATTGGCTGAAATCGGAAGGGTTCTCTGTCGACTCGGTCTCTCCCGACAAGATGGTGATCGCGTTCTCCGGTAATGCTGGCATGGTTCGCACTGCGTTCCACGCCCCGCTTCACAACCTCACTGTCAACGGCATAGCGCACTTCGCCAACGTCAACGATCCTGAGATCCCGGCTGCGCTGACTCCAGTGGTAAAAGGCGTTGCTTCGCTGCATAACTTCATGCCTCACCCCCTCGCCGTTCGACGTACCGCCTCCACCATGGCTGCCATGGCGAAGGGGAACGGGAATGCCGGAACGAATTTCAACTTCCTCTCTCCAGCCGACATTGCCACTATCTACAACTTCAACCCTCTCTTCAAGGACGGCATCACCGGCAAAGGACAGACTATCGTTCTCATTGAAGATAGCGATCAGTTCAGCACCAACGATTGGCTGATCTTCCGTAAAGTCATGGGTCTCAGCCGCACCTTTCCCTTCGGCACCCTCACTCAATCCAACCCAACCGGCAGCAACACCTGTACCGACCCGGGAGTCAATGGGGACGATGATGAAGCCGCCCTCGACATCCAGTGGTCCTCAGCCGCTGCCCCCAACGCAACCATCATCAGTGCGGCCTGCAAGAACACCACGCAGTTCGGCGGCTTCCTCGCTCTGCAGAACATCCTCGAGGGTCCCAATCCACCGACGATCGTAAGCATCAGCTTCGGCGAGGCAGAGGCCAAACTCGGAGCTGCCGACAACCTCTTCATCAACAACCTCTATCAAACCGCAGTTGCTGAGGGTGTCTCGGTATTCGTCTCCTCGGGCGATGAAGGCGCAGACAGCGCGGACGCCGACCTGGCCAACGCAACCCACGGTATCGGTGTAAGCGGTTTTACCTCGACTCCGTTTAATATCTCCGTGGGCGGCACAGACTTCGGAAACATACCCCTTAAATCTCCTGGTACCTACTTCAGCGCCACCAACGGACCCAACTTCCAAACCGCGCTCTCCTACATTCCCGAGATCCCCTGGAATGACTCTTGTGCGGGCAGTCTTTTTGCCTCGTTTGAGGGCTTCCCGACAAACGGGACAGGTAGCCTCTGCAACAACCTTGTTAACGTCTTCGGGTCGGCAGGCTCAGAGTTTGAGACAACAGCTTCGGGCAGCGGCGGTCCCAGCGGTTGCGCCACAGGTGCACCCTCAACCCGTAGCGTCGTCAGCGGGACCTGCGCGGGTTATGCCAAGCCTTCATGGCAAAACGTGCTCGGCGTGCCGAATGACGGCGTTCGCGATATTCCCGACGTCTCGTTGATGGCTTCCAACGGATTCTGGATCGCCTACTATCCTGCCTGTATCTCGGACCCAGCGGTCGGTGCTGGTCCCTGCTCCGAAGTCCCCTCCACCTGGGCCGGCTTCGGCGGCACCTCGATCTCCAGCCCCATCTGGGCGGGCATTCAGGCGCTGGTAAACCAGAGCACCGAGCAAAGCTGGGGTAACTCCAACACCGTTCTCTACGGCCTCGCAGCTACCGAGTACGGTACAACCGGCAGTCCCGCCTGCAACTCTTCGCTCGGCAACCAGATCGGTACGAACTGCCTCTTCTACGACGTAACCCAGGGAGATATGGCGGTCAACTGCACTGGCACAATCAACTGCTTCAACAGCGGCGGCAAATTCGGCGTTCTCTCCGTCAGCGATACGACGCTGGAGCCGGCTTACGGCGCTGGCAACGGCTGGGACTTCCCCTCCGGCATCGGCACACCCGACGTAACCAACATCGTCCACGGCTTTACCACACTCGCACCAACCTTAGCCACGAAGTGAAACGTAAGTAAACAGACACCAATCTCTCAAAAGGAAAATTACACCAATGCGCAGAGCAATTAGTATTCTTGCGATTATCTTCGTGTGTCTCCTCGGAACCAAATGGGCCAAGGCAGACACGTGCAACGGCATAGCGCCCACGGCAAACCTGGTTATTAACTGCAATTTTGGAACCGGCGACTTCACCGGCTGGACGGGCACCTCTACCACAGACCCCTTTTCCGGCGTTGATTCTGGAGATCCCTTCACCACCAATCCGACACCCTTCAATGGGGAGCCCTTTGAGGCTTTCCTCGCATCTGTCCAAGTGGATGACACACTGACGCAAGATCTGACAACGGTCGCTGGACAATCATATGTGGTCGAGTTCGCTCTCTTGAATGACACGAACCCTTCTACAACTGCTCCGAATAACTTTACCGTGGACTTTGGTGGAACAACTCTCTTCACCGAAACCAATGCCCCGGCTGACGCCTATACGCTGTATACCTTCACCGGTATCGCAACGAGTGACTCGACCCCACTGTCTTTCATCTCGGAGAACTCCGCCGGTGATTTTGAACTCGACTCCATCAGTGTCTCTGCGGTTCCGGAGCCTAGCACCCTCCTGCTGCTTGGCACTGGTCTTACAACTCTGGCAGGTGTAGTGCGTCGGCGTCTCAGCTACTAAATCCAATCCTGAAATCGTTCGTAAAGCCGCCTTGTATGGGGCGGCTTTACCTTTCAACGCTCCAAAATCCCGTGATACCAGTCCTGCGAACAAGCTCTGGGCCGTGCGATAAGGTCGAAAATTGACGAAGTGGAGAAGCGGCGGCCCATCTCTGGTTTTGACCGTCTTGTCTTTTGAGCCGACCTGTGTCAAACCGAGTACCCCGAACCGCGAGGACGAAAGACTGAAGCCCAAAAAGGCCATCGCAAGTGCACCTGCTGCGGTCGAGGAAATAACAGGGCTTGAGCGCCGAAAGCGACGCCAGCAAAGACGTTTTGTGATCCCGGCTTGGGGCTATGAATTTCAATACTCTCGGCGGGCAGTGAGTGGTAGTCTTAGGCGCAGAATAGTGCTGTCGATGGAGCTTGCCGTAGTGCTCTTCAGGTTCGAGCATCCATGCGAGATCCGTTCGCTACAGGCAGTGAGCTTTGATCTCAACCTTTATGCACTCCAGGTACTTTCGGACATTCGCCCCGGCTACGACATTCTTCCTGATGCTGGCGGGGACGTGTCTTGGACAAAATACGATGCATATCAGCCTTGACCAGGCCATTGATCTGGCGCTCACTCACAATCATTCCATCCAGGCAACGCGAACTCTGATTCTTCAGAACCAGGCTCAGGAGATCACCGCCAATCTTCGCCCCAATCCGACTTTGGGGGCCGATTCTCAGTTCGTCCCAATCTTCGATCCGCAGTATTTTTCGGCGGACAATCTGGACCAGATTCAGCAGTTCGATATTGGGATAGGGTATCTCTTCGAACGTGGTCACAAGCGGCCGCGGCGCCTGCAGGCCGCTCGCGATCAAACAGAAGTCACTCGTGCCCAGGTCGCTGACGCCGAAAGGACTCTGGCTTTCAACGTAGGCCAGCAGTTTGTCAGCGTTCTATTAGCGGAATCAACTCTTCAGTTTGCGCTTCGAGACCTACAAAGCTTTCAGCAGACTGTCGACATTAGCGAAACACAATTGAAGGCGGGATACATCGGCGAAGGCGACTATCTCAAGATTAAGCTGCAGCTTCTGCAATTCCAGACCGACGTGTCCTCAGCCCGTCTGGCACGAGTGCAGGCGCTTGTAAGCCTGCGGGAGTTGCTGGGCTACAACGCGGTGCCGGCCGACTATGACGTGATTGGCGATCTGGCGTACCAACCGCTCAAGGCCACTATGGAAGACCTGCAGATGAAAGCAGTAGACATGCGTCCTGACCTTCGTGCCGCGAACTTCGGGATAACCGCCGCGCAGAGCCAGATCCTTCTTGCCAAGGCGAACGCCAAGGTGGATGTAAATGGCACATTCGACTATACGCACGTCTCGGGCGAGAACACAGCTTCGATGTTCGTGAATTTTGCGTTGCCCATCTTCAACCGCAACCAGGGAGAGATCGCACGAACCGGCTATGCCCTCACGCAGGCCCAGGAGTTGCAGCAATCGGCGAGCGATGCAGTTCTTTCCGATGTTGCCAACGCGTACGAGGCGGTCAAAAGCAACGACGAAGTAGTGCAACTCTACGCCTCCGGATACCTCAAGCAGGCGCAGGACTCGCTCGAAATCAGCGAGTATGCTTACAAGCGTGGGGCCGCAAGTCTTTTGGATTTTCTCGATGCCGAACGCAGCTACCGGTCGGTCCAGCTGGCCTATCGTCAGGCGCTGGCCTCCTATATGACAGCGTTGGAACAGTTGAAAGAAGCAGTGGGGACGAGAAATCTGCCATGAACATGCGTAAAGACCTTTGTCAATTAACCATCGCAGCGGCGATCATGCTGCCCTTTACGGGCTGCAGGGGTAGGGGGCCGAATTCCGCCGACTCGAGCGAGGCAACAAAATCAAATAATGCCGAACTATTTTCCATTCCGCAGGAGCAGATGTCGCATGTAAGCGTGCTGACGGTCCAACCCACAACGCTTGTTCGATCTCTCCGGCTGACAGGTGCCGTGGCTTACAACAGCTTTCGCACGACGCCGGTCATTACGCAGGTGAGTGGACCAGTCAGTCGAGTAGTGGTCGTTCCCGGCCAGAAGGTACGCGAGGGCGAGCCGATGTTGTACGTGGCGAGCCCGGATTACTCGCAGCTTCGCACAAATTATTTGAAGGCCAAAGACGCATACGCCCTCGCCCAGATTGCCAACGCCAGAGCGCATGATTTGTACCTACATCACGCGATCGCCCTACAAAACGTGGAACAGGCAGAATCAGCCGAGGTGCAGGCAGGGGGTGACCTGGCAGCGGCGCAAGCAGCACTAAAAGTCATGGGAATTGCTGATCCTGACGCACTCTTGAAAGCCCCGCCTTCTTTCGAAGTCCCCGTGAGGGCACCGATAGGCGGCTTGGTCGTTGAGCAGGATGTGTCTGCGGGACAACTCATTCAACCAGGCACTACGCAATGTTTCATGATCTCCGACATCAGCACCGTCTGGGTGCTTGTCAATGTCTATCAGAAGGACCTGCCCTACGTGAGCGTCGGAGATTCGGTCACAATTCAAACAGACACCTATCCTGAGGTCTTCCACGGACGTATCTCTTACGTTGCGGCATCGCTGGATCCGAGCACACGTACACTACAGGCCCGCATCGAGACGAGTAACCCCGACGCGAAGCTGAAGAAAGACATGTACGTGGTGGCGACCGTGAATGCGGGCACAATCCCGAATGCCATCGCGCTTCCGGACGCTGCCGTCCTTCGTGACAGCGAGAACCAGCCGTTCGTTTATGCCGCAGTATCTCCGAACCAGTTTGGCAGACGCTCAGTGACGCTCGGGGAGAGTTCGAAAGGGCAGACGCAGATTACCGGCGGGCTGAAATCGGGAGACAAGGTCATCGGAGATGGTAGTTTGTTCTTGCAGTTTGCGAACTCGCTGCAGCGTTAGCCGGATCGCGCGGAATTTGAGTAACGTCCCCAAAAGCGTCATACGACCTCTGGCAAGGATAGGGCCCTCAAAACGGAATGATCCACCGAATAGTCCAAGCCGCGCTGCGACAGAGGTTTCTGGTGCTGATGCTGACTGCTTTCATCACGGTAGGGGGGGTCCTGTCGTTTCAGCGGATGCCCGTGGACGCCTATCCCGACCTCTCGCCTCCGCAGGTCGAAATCATCACCCAATGGCCAGACCATGCCGCAGAGGAGGTCGAACGGCTGGTTACGCTTCCCCTTGAACTCCAGATGAATGGCGTCCCCCACATGGTGGTGATGCGTTCTATCTCACTCTATGGGCTATCCGATATTATCCTCACCTTCGAGGACACTACAGCCGATTACTTTGCGCGGCAAATTGTCTTTGAGCGTCTCGCTCAAGCTACGCTGCCAACAGGCGTAACCCCTAGCGTCGCACCGTTGTTCAGCCCGAGCGGCCTGGTGTACCGCTATGTGCTGGAGAGTCCGGACCGCAGTCCTCAGGAACTCAAAACGATTGAAGACTGGGTGATCGAACGAGCGTATCGTTCGGTCCACGGCGTAGCTGACGACTCAGGGTTTGGCGGGACCGTGATGCAGTATCAGGTGCTGCTTGATCCGGCCCGCATCTACGGCTATCACCTGACGATTCCGCAGGTCGTTGCCGCCCTGACTGCCAATAATTCGAATGCCGGCGGAGGGTTTTATTCTCAGGGCGGACAATTTTACTACGTTCGCGGGATTGGGCTGATACGGAATACAGATGACATCGGCAACGTCATAGTGGGCGCCAACAAGGGCGTGCCCATCCGGGTGCGTGATATCGGAGAGGTGACCATTGGTCACGCTCCGCGCCTCGGCGAATTCGGCTTCCAGAAAAATGACGATGCGGTCGAAGGCGTCATTCTCATGCTGCGCGGGGAGCAGACGCAGAATGTACTCAGGGCAGTCCAGGCAAAGACGGACGAACTCAACCGCCAGATCCTGCCCCCAGACGTTAAGATCCATCCTTACTACGATCGCAGTGAATTGGTAGCGCTGACTACGGACACAGTCGGGGCGAACCTGCTTCGCGGCATGGCGCTGGTTTTGGTCGTCCTGATCTTCTTCCTGGTCAGTGTCCGCGCAGCGGTCATCGTTGCCGTTACCATTCCGCTCTCACTTTTGTTTGCGTTCATCGTGCTCCATGCGCACGACGTTGCTGCAAACCTGCTCTCTATCGGCGCGATTGACTTTGGCATTGTCATAGATGGCACCGTGGTAATGATCGAAAATATCTACCGCGAGTTGGCGCTGCGGGAGGGACAGCAATACAACCTGAACCAGGTGATTCTCGCCGCAGCAAAGGACGTGGATCGCCCGATATTTTATTCGGTAGCTGTAATTCTCGCCGGTTATTTGCCAATTTATGCGTTGAGCGGACCCTCGGGGAAGCTGTTCCACCCCATGGCTGAAACGATGTCCTTTGCACTTGTCGGCGCGCTCATCCTGACGCTCACACTGATCCCGGTGCTCGCCTCCTACTGGTTCAAGAACGGCGTGCGCGAGAAACAAAATCGAGCGTTCGAATGGATGAAGAGGAAATATGCGGCACCGCTGGATTGGGCGCTCAATCGGCCAAAGACAACCATCGCAATCGCTGCCCTCATCTTCGGAGCGACCCTGCTACTGGTGCCCTTCATCGGCGGCGAGTTCATGCCTCACCTCGATGAAGGCGCCCTCTGGGTGCGAGCTACCATGCCCTACACCATCTCTTTCGAAGAGGCCAGGACCGTCGCGCCTCAGATACGTGACATTTTGATGTCTTATCCCCAAGTCACCGTGGTCGGTTCAGAATTGGGACGCCCTGATGATGGTACTGATCCCACCGGCTTTTTTAACTGCGAGTTCTATGTCGGCTTAAAGCCCTACAAAGACAAGGCTTGGACCGGCGACATCAGCGACAAGAAGCAGCTCGTCGAATCGATCAATAAGAAACTTACTGCCTTCCCGGGAATCATCTTCAACTACACGCAGCCTGCCGAGGACGCTGTGGATGAAGCACTGACCGGCCTTAAGAGCTCTTTGGCGGTCAAAATATACGGTGACGACCTGAACGTACTGCAGGACAAAGCAATACAGATCAAGAACACTCTTTCCAAAGTGTCCGGCTTCACCGACCTCACGGTGGTGCGAGAACTTGGCCAGCCCAGCCTCCTGGTCGACGTGGATCGCGACAAGATTGCACGTTACGGGATAAACGTTTCGGACGTGGAAGCTGTGATCTCGGCCGCGGTAGGCGGGCAGGCGGTCACTCAAGTCATTCAAGGCGAGAAGCTGTTTGATCTTGTCGTCCGCATGCAACCCCAGTTCCGCAGCGACGCCCATGAGATTGGAAATCTGTTGGTCGGCACACCAGACGGCCAGCAGATCCCACTGAGCCAACTCGCCAAGATCACCCAGGGAAATGGTGCGTCCTTTATCTACCGCGAAAACAACTCTCGCTATATCGGCGTGCAGTACAGCATCGAGGAGCGTGATTTAGAGCGGGCGGTGCGAGACGGCCAAGCCGCGGTCAAAAAGGTCGTGACACTACCGCAGGGTTACTGGATGGCATGGGGCGGCGAGTACAGTCAGTTTCTCGAGGCCAAATCGCAGATGTACTTTATCGGTCCACTTGCCCTGGTCTTGATATTCATGATCCTGTTTGCGCTTTACGGAAACTTCAAATTCCCCGTCACGATTGCCCTAGGCGTCATCATGACTGAACCGGTGGGCGCGCTGGTTGCGCTGAAGCTCACTCACACTCCCTTTAGCGTCTCCTCGGTGCTGGGCCTTCTGGCGCTACTTGGAGTATCAGTGGAAACCGCCGTCATTCTCGTCTCCTACATCAACAAGCTCCGAAAGGAGGGAATGGGCATCCGCACTGCCACACGACAAGCTTCGCTCTTGCGGCTCCGTCCCATCATGATGACCGCCCTTGTTGCCTGCCTTGGATTGCTGCCAGCGGCCCTTTCGACAGGCATTGGATCGGATACCCAAAAGCCCTTCGCCATAGTCATCGTGGCTGGTCTCATCTCCCGCCTCTTCATTGGATTCTTTGTCAATCCCGTGTTGTACGAAATGGTTGCCCGCGAAGGCGATGTGCTCCAAGTCTAGACTAAAACCGTAGCGCAGCAGTGAAACCTCTTCGCATTGGCATCGTGACAATTATGCCTCGACTTTGAGAGATGCCATATCGATAACGAAGCGGTATTTTACGTCGGCCTTCAGGAGTCGATCATAGGCCTCGTTGACCTTCTGAATGGGGATGATTTCGACATCGGCGGTAATATTATTTTTGCCGCAGAAGTCGAGCATCTCCTGGGTCTCGGCGATGCCGCCGATGGGCGATCCGGAGAGGCTGCGGCGGCCAAATAACAGGTTGAATGCGGAGACGGACAACGGTTTTTCCGGTGCCCCGACGAGGCAGATGTTTCCGTCGCGGCGGAGCAGGTTGAGGTACGCGTTGATATCGTGGTCGGCGGAGACGGCGTCGAGGATGAAATCGAAGCTGCCTGCGTGCTTTGCCATCTCGTCGGCGTTGCGCGAGATGACGACCTCGTCGGCACCCAGGCGGAGCGCGTCGTCTTTCTTGTTAGGCGATGTGGTGAAGAGCACAACGTGAGCTCCCAGCGCGTGGGCGAATTTGACCCCCATATGACCAAGTCCGCCGAGTCCGACGATGCCGACCTTCTTACCCTTCGTGACTCCCCAGTGGTGCATGGGTGAGTAGGTGGTGATGCCGGCGCAGAGCAGCGGTGCGGCTCCGGCGAGGTCGAGCTTCGATGGCACCTTGAGAACGAACCTCTCGGTGACGACGATGCTATCGGAGTATCCGCCATAGGTTACGCCCCCCGTGTGCTTGTCAGGGAAGTTGTAGGTGAGGATGAGGTTGGGGCAGAACTGCTCGAACCCTTGTTTGCACTCGGGACAGACACCGTCGGAATCGACCAGGCACCCGACGGCGGCCAGATCGCCGACCTTGAATTTGGTTACCGCAGGGCCGACCTTGGTGACGCGGCCGACGATCTCATGACCGGGAACACAGGGGTAGACGGTGGGCATCACACCGCTCCACTCGTTGCGGGCCTGATGGAGATCGGAGTGACAGATGCCGCAGAAGAGGACCTCGATCTGCACGTCACTCTCGGTTGGATCGCGCCGCGCGATCGTAGTGGATGCAAGCGGCGATTTCTCACTAGCAGCGGAATATGCTTTTGCGTTGTACATAGCTCGAATGTTGACCGTTCTGTCCAGGGACGATGTGTAAAGTTGTCAATCTATATGCGGAATACGTTAATGCCTTAAGCGGGACGTATTCCACGTCAAATCCGTATCGATCCAAGACCTAATTCTGAACTTGGTTCGATTGCTCGCGTATTTGCTCTCTTGCGAAGGCACTTGCCTTACCGCCATCAAGGAACTGCTGCGCATTCACCCGACCGAACAACTCGATTAGCTTAGCGACCACGCCGGTCCATCCGGTCTGGTGGCTGGCCCCAAGGCCGGCGCCATTATCGCCATGGAAGTATTCGAAGAAAAGTAAGTTGTCCTTCCATTGTGGATCAGTTTGGAACTTCTCCGTGCCTCCGAAGACCGGCCGACGACCCGTTTTGTCCCGCAGGAAGATGGAGGTCAGACGGTGAGAGATCTCACGGGCCACCTCGAATAGATTCATCAAATTTCCCGAGCCGGTCGGGCACTCGATCTTGAACTTATCGCCGTAATAGAGGTAGTACGACAGCAACGAGCGAATCAGGATCGCGTTCACCGGCATCCAAATCGGCCCTCGCCAATTGGAATTTCCACCGAACATGCCCGTGTCGGATTCGGCAGGAAGATAATTCACGCGGTATTCCTGGCCACTCACGTTGATGACAAAAGGGTGGTCGTTATGGAAGCGCGAGAGCGCGCGGATGCCGTGGGGGCTGAGAAATTCGTTCTCATCGAGCATACGCGTCAGGATCCGGCGCAATCGGTCTTCATTCACTAGCGCAGCGATGCCGCGCTCGGCATACCCAAAATGACCGATCCCGGTTGCATGCATGCACTCGCGCAGCTCGGGCATACGTTGCACGCGGTCCCGCAGCAGGTTCATCACACGCGGCATCCGTTCGCGCTGCCAGGGCTCGATCACTGTGGTCGCACATAAGGGGAGCAGGCCCACCATGGAGCGGACCTTGAGCCGCTCGGAGCTACCGTCGGGTAGGCGCAGCAAGTCGTAGTAAAAACCATCTTCCTCGTCCCACATACCATAAGTCCCCACCTGGTTCATGGCGACCGCAATCCAGATGAAATGTTCCGCGAACTTAATGGCCATATCTTCGTAAAAATCGTCGTGGGCCGCCAACTCCACGGCGATCTCCAACATGTTCTGGGAGAACATGGCGACCCAGGCCGTTCCATCTGCCTGCTCAAGTGAGCCGCCTGTGGGCAATGGAGCACTTCGGTCGAACACGCCAATGTTGTCCAGTCCGAGGAAACCGCCTTCAAATAAATTATTGCCAAAGCGGTCCTTGCGGTTAACCCACCAACTGAAGTTCAACGTCAGCTTCGCAAACGTCCGTTTCAGAAACTCAATGTCGCCTGCGCCGCGCAGGGCCTGTTCTGTGCGATACAAGAAGATCGACGCCCAGGCGTGTACCGGCGGATTGACATCGCCGAAGTTCCACTCATAGGCCGGGATTTGACCCGTCGGATGTAGAAAGAACTCCTGCAACATCAGGTCAAGCTGTTCTTTGGCGAAGTCCGTGTCGACCGCGGAGAGAGCGATGGCGTGGAACGCCAGGTCCCACGCCGCATACCAGGGATACTCCCATTTGTCGGGCATAGAGATGACGTGTTGATTCACCATGTGAAACCATTGGCGGTTTCGCAGCTGCAGTCCGCCAGGCTTAATCGGGTCGACACCGTGCTCTGTGAGCCATTTGTCTACGTCGAAGAAGAAGTATTGCTTGGACCAGAGCATTCCGGCCAGCGCTTGTCGCATCACAAGCGCCTCGTCCGCGCTGACACGTGCCGGAGTGATGCATTTGTAGAACGCATCCGCCTCACTCTGACGAGTCTTCATCGTCGAAGCGAAGCCCTTGAACGGATCACCGATCCCAGTGGGTGCCGCATCGCTTAGCCGCAGACGGATGGTGGCTGTCTTTCCCGCGCCCACGTTCAGCTGATAGTGCGCCGCAGATTTCGTACCCGTGTTTTCCGGGTTGACTGTGCCGTGATTTCCCTGGACTACGTAGTCATTGATTCCGTCTTTGACGTAAGGAGAGTCGTTGGGCGTACCGAAGATCCGCTGGTTATTCGTCTCGTTCTCCGTAAACAGCAGCGGAACATCTCCCTCGCAGTATAGATACCGATCTCCGAGATCGACGTGGGACGCCGCAATCGCCTGATTACCCTTCTGGCCGGAGATCTGTTTTACGGACGGCTTGGGTGTGCCCGGCCACCATGTCCAGCTGTTGCGAAACCATAGCGTCGGGAGGACATGAATTGGGGCCGGCGCCGGCCCGCGATTGCTCACACTGATTTGAATGAGCAGGTCTTCCGGATTCTGCTTGGCATACTCTACCAACACATCGAAGTAACGGTCATCGTTGAAGACGCCCGTATCGAGGAGCTCGTACTCCATGTCATTTCGGCTGCGATGCTTATTGGTCTCGATCAGATCAACGTAGGGAAAAGCAGCTTGCGGGTACTTGTACAGGTACTTCATGTACGAGTGCGTTGGCGTGCTGTCGAGGTAGAAGTAGTATTCTTTGACGTCTTCGCCGTGGTTGGCTTCGCTGTTCGTCAGACCGAACATTCGTTCTTTGAGAATGGGGTCTTTGCCGTTCCACAGGGCCACGCCAAAGCATAGCAACTGCTTATCATCGCTGATGCCTGCCATGCCATCTTCACCCCAGTGATAGGCGCGAGACCGGGCCTGGTCATGCGTGAAGTAGTCCCATGCATTCCCGTCCTTGCTGTAGTCTTCGCGAACCGTACCCCATTGCCGCTCGCTGAGGTAAGGCCCCCATTTCCTCCATGGCGTTTTGGCGGTACGCGCCTCGTCAAGTCTGACTGATTCCGGATCCTGGGCCATTCTGCGCCTCCCCTGTGTGGCAGGCCTGCCTAAACCGTGTCGATGGTCAGATTGGATTCGCATCATCGAAATCCTGAGACGTGCAAGAATTTCGCTAGTTCGAATCTAGTCGCGCCAACCATCTATTTTGAACAACACATACCGCCTATTTCTGTAAGTACACATTTGCCAGCCGGAAGGGCTTCTGGCCGTAGTTCTCTATTTCGAGCTCGTTTTTCTTGTTGAACTTGATCTTGCAGACCGGCGCCAACGTACCGGTGCCTTTGCCATTCCTGTCCACATCAAGCACAACAATGCCAAACTGATAGTCCGTAGAGCGGCCACTGCGATACAGTTCGCCGAACGACATCGGACGGTTCGTCACCATGACGATGTGAAGACCGCCGTTCGCTGTTGGCCGATAGCGTGCAAAGCGAAAGCCGCTGCCTACAAAGCCAGTCGGAGAGAGCCGGCCCACATCGCTGGTCTTCTCCATCGCACTCACCAAACCGTTCGGTCCCTTCTCTTTCAAAACGCTAACGTAGTCCTGAACCTGTTGGTCGGAGGACCATCCGGTGATATAGATGTTCATCCCGAAGCTCTTGCCGGCCATTGCGCCGGCCTGACCAAAGGCGGTCGCCGCAAACTGGCGGGGTAAATCTGTGAGTGGTTTGTTATCTCCATCCTGGGCAGATGCGCTCAACAGAGTGCAACCCGAGAGAACAATCAGGACAGTCATAATTCGAAGGTTCTTCAATCGCATACTCTTTTCTCCTGGCCCCAGGCGAAAACCGACCGTCTGGAGACTCGCCTTTGATGGCACAGACTTAGCTCCGCTCAAGACTAGAGGTGATGTCCCGAACTGTCAGCTAGCACTTTTAACAGGCAAGCAGGTTCGATCCGAAGCTAGGGCTGAAACACCAGCCGCTTGCCTTCTTCCGCATAGTTCCAAAGCACTCCGACCTCACGCAAGGGAGCGACCTCTGTCTGGAAGTGAAGAGGCTGCTTGGCCGCTGCCTGGAAGAACTCCGCGAGCGCCTGCAGGATTTGATCGAGAGATGCACTTCCAAAGCCGCTGCCCAAGAGCTCGAGCCCCGAACTGCGAAGGGCTGCTGCAGACAGCTGGACCGTCTTGCCTGCACCGTCCCCTATCTGAATAAATCGGATCCGCGCCGAGGCCTTTCGCAGTCCTTTCTGCGAGATCGCTTCGAGCACGCGCTCCGCAGGGCCGCCCCAGACATAGTCGAGCACAACGTCCACTCCTGCTTCGGCCAGCTCGCTGCGGAAGGCAGACACCAACGATGTCTGGTCCTGATCAAGGGAGATAACTGCGTCCGCACCCAGCGCCTTCAGCTTCTCCAGCGATTGCGGATTGCGGCCGGCAGCAACGACTCGCCGTGCACCAAGACGCTTCGCGATCTGAACTGCGAGCTGGCCGGCAACACCGGTCGCACCAAGGACCAGAACACTCTCTCCCGCGACAAACTTCGCCCGCGCCGTAAGTGCCACCCACGAGGACATCGCCGGATTTGCGATTCCGGCTGCAGTTACATCGTCCACCCCTTCAGGCAGCGGCAGGCACATCCAGTTAGCTGCCACCGAGCGTTCCGAAAACGTACCAAACGGACTTCGCGCGACGCCGAAGTAGACACGTGTTCCGTCCTCCAGTCTGCCGACGCCGTCCACTCCAGCAACAAACGGCAGCTCTCGTGAGCTGCCGTAGTGAGTGCCCTTCGCCAGCGCCTTCACGATCGGATGCAGTCCAGCAGCGCTCACGCTAACGAGCCGTTCGCCGTCTGCAGCCACAGGCTCGGCGAAGGAGGTGTACTGCGGAGGAGCATCGAAGGAATCGACAACGGCAGCGTTCATGAAAATCTCCTGAGGTTTTGAATTGTGGCTATCGTGGCGTGCGCGATCACTCCGCGCGATTATAAAAAAATGATACCCGTGAGGTCTTCGCAGACCTGCCACAACCGAGCGGCGACAGCCGTATCGAGCGCCTGAGGAGCTACCTTGGCCGACCCAACCTCGTCGCCCCGCATCTCCTGAAAGCCCTGCGGCCCGTAGTAGCCACCGTCCTCTACGCTTGGTGCCGTCGCGGCATAGAGCGTGGGCAGCGCCCCCTCCGCGTCGGTGTTCAATAGTACACCGATCGCGTGGCCCGCGAGGCTCCGAATGTTCTTCTCGAAAGAGGAGTAGTCGCCGACCTGGAAGAGGTTGGTGCGAGCGACACCAGGATGCGCGGCCACTGACATTACGCGCGAGTGCGCAGCGCGCAGGCGACGGCCGAGCTCAAAGGCGAAGATCACATCGGCGAGCTTGGACTGCTGATAGGCCCGCATCGGGCCATAGTTCTTCTTGGATTGCAGATCGTCGAAGTTAATTCGCCCTCTTTTATGCGCTATGGAAGCGATCGTGACCACGCGAGGTCGCCAATCAGACTCAGCGGCCGCCTGCTCAAGCGTGGGCATCAACAGCCCCGTGAGTGCGAAGTGGCCGAGAACATTCGTGCCGAACTGCATCTCGAAGCCATCTGCTGTCTCGAGTCGTTTAGGCGGGGTCATAACGCCGGCGTTGTTGACGAGAACGTGCAGCGGACGATGTTGGGCCAGCTCTTTCTCGGCAAAACTGCGCACCGATGCGAGAGACGCAAGATCGAGTATCTCCAGCTCCGCATGCGCCCCGGGAGAGTCTGCGTTCAGGAGCGCTAGAGCAGCTTCGCCCCGTCGCCGGTCACGGCACGCGAGGACCACCTGAGCGCCTTTGCGTGCCAACTTCAACGCCGCATGGTAGCCAATTCCGCTATTCGCACCGGTGATCAGCACTCGCTTGCCGGCCAGAGAGGGAATGTCCGCTGCCTTCCAATGCTCGCTCATATCCATATTGGACGTGGTGGCCTACCCCCTAAGATGCTAACTATTTCCGTGGTCGCGACATACTCAAGCGGTTTTCACCTTTACGGCTCGCTGAAAAACGCGTCAAGCAACTTCACATATTTGTCGGGCTCTTCATACGACGGCAGGTGTCCGCTCCTCTCAAACACCATAAACTTTGCCCCGGGAATCGCCTTGTAGATCTTCCACGCAGTCACAGGTGTCACGTTCATGTCGAACCGTCCCGTGATTACCATCGTCGGAAACCTGAACTTCGGCAGCTCGGGCGTAAGGTCCAGCGTACTTGTCGCCTTTTGCACTGCAGCCGAGACCTCCGGCGCCGAGCCCAAGTCCTTCACACCCGCCAAATACGCGTCGCGGTTCGCCTCACTATAGAAGAGCATCAGAAAATGATCACGAATCCGTTGATCAGCTGCATTGGTCCCGCTGGCCGGCCCATGCACCGCGATGCGCTCAAGCACATCGGGATAAACATCCGGCAGCACTCGCACAATGTCCTTCCAAGCCGGCGCGGCCGAGTCACTGAGCACCAGCTTTTCAACATGCTCCGGATGCGCAGCCGCATAAGCCATCGCCAACAGCCCGCCATAGGAATCGCCCACCAGGTCGAACTTCTGAAAGCCGAACTTGGCGCGAATGGCCTCCATGTCCGCGACCTGCGCGTCCATCCCCCATGCCGCATCGGACTTGACCTGCTTGGATCTCCCGGTGCCACGCTGATCGTAGAACACTATCTGGCGATGCTGCGAGAGCCGCGTCCACACATCGTTCTGCAACATATAGATATGCGAAAGTCCCGGGCCGCCATTGGCCACGATGACCGGAGTCGCGGGACCGGCCGCGCCATACGTTTCATAGGCCAGCTCGACCTCGGGCGTCGCGACCGTGCCAGTGGTGGCCGGTGTTTGTTGCGCAAATATGGCGCCGGATAGAAGCAAGAGAGCTGTAATCAGTCGATGCATGGGACTTCCTGATAGGGGACGAGGTTGAGTGACTCACAGCGTTTATAGCATCTCCATTCGGCGCGACAACCCGGAGGACGAGCCGTTTACGGGGCTATTTGATCTACGCCGCGAACCTGCTACCCTTAATGATGTGCTGATTACCCCCCTCCAACTCGTTGATGAACCACTTGAGTTTAATGAAGTGATTGCTCCTGGAATGTTGGACTACGCCTCCGACATCCGTCAGGTCGGTCCGCTGCCGGTCAGCGGAGTCGCAGATTTGCTGGTCGAGCATCGCAGCTCCAACTCGCATGTGAACGACATCCGGCTGCGGGCGCACTATACCTCCAACTTCGAGATTCTGTGTGCCCGGTGCGTCGATCCGGTCGCCGTGCCCCTTTCAGGCGATTTTGACCTAATTTTCAGGCCTGAGGAGGCCGATGCCGACGCCGGAGAGCGCTCGATTACAGCGGACGAGACCGAAATCGGGTATTATCAAGAGAGCGGTCTTTTGCTGGAGGATGTGGTGCGTGAGCAGGTGTTACTCTCCCTGCCGAGCCGCACCCTCTGTACGGCAGACTGCAAAGGGCTTTGCCCGCGCTGTGGTCAGAACCTGAATCAAGCAAAATGCTCCTGCGATGAGGCCCCGGCCGATCCGCGATGGAATGCGCTTGCGGGTCTGGCCGACAAGCTCGAGCTGAAGCACTAAATCAAGTTTTTGCCTCGTCGACCGCGTGTTTCGTCACGTAACCGCCGCGGCCGATCGAAAGGGACACTGCAATGCCTAATCCGAAACGGCGCCACTCCAAGCAACGGACTGCCAAGCGCCGCAGCCACGACTTCCTCACCCCCACCGGCCTCTCCGAGTGCCCCAACTGCCACGAGCGCAAGCTGCCCCATCGTGCCTGCAAGAAGTGCGGGACCTACAAGGGTCGCGATGTCCTAGTGACCAAAGAAGCCAGCTAGTATCCCCAATCCAGCCCCTGCACCGCCCTGCTGATGCCGACTGACATCGTTGTAGACGCAATGGGTTCCGACCGGTCTCCCGAACCAGAGGTTCGAGGGGCCGTACTTGCTGCCCGCCAATACGACGTGCGGGTGCATCTCGTCGGCCCCGAAGACAGGTTGCGCCCCATCCTGCGTCAGACCTTGCGGGGCAACCGTCTCCCAGTCTTCATCGTCCCGGCCAGCGAGTGGATCACCATGGACGACAAGGCCGCGCAGGCCGTCCGCTCCAAGCGCGACTCCACCATGCGCGTCGGCCTGAAGATGGTCCGCGAAGGCCGCGCCGCGGGCTTCTTTACCGCCGGAAACACCGGTGCGGCGATGGCCACTGCGAAGATGGTGCTGGGCATGCTCTCAGGCGTCGACCGGCCCGCGCTGGCGACGATCCTGCCGACCATCAAAGGCGTGCCTTCCCTGCTTCTTGACGTAGGAGCAAATGTGGACTGCGACCCGGACAACCTCGTCCAGTTCGCCGTCATGGGGTACATGTATGCCAAGAACGTACTGCGCATTCACAACCCGCGAGTCGGTCTGCTGTCGATCGGCGAAGAGGAGTCCAAGGGCAACTCCCTCACCCGCGACACCCTGCCACTACTGCGTGCGCTGACCAATATCAACTTCACCGGCAATGTCGAAGGGCGCGATCTCTTCAATGGCCACAGCGACGTGGCCGTCTGCGATGGCTTTGTCGGCAACGTCGCGCTGAAGTCGATCGAAGGGACGGCCCAACTGCTTAGCGCGTCGCTGCGTCAGTCGCTCAAGTCCACCGTCACCTCACAGGTCGGCGCACTGCTGTCGCGCAAGGCGTTCAACGAGTTCAAAAAACGTCTCGACTACTCGGAGTACGGTGGGGCTGTGTTGCTGGGTGTTCGTGGGGTGTGCATCATCGGCCACGGATCGTCGAACGAGAAGGCCGTCATGAACGGCGTTCGGG
>Ga0210398_10001166_pt1 | contig 28098 bp, 29 predicted proteins | sample IncBWC4OmetaG_FD_161047 | JGI IMG/M metagenome (GOLD analysis project Ga0210398, IMG submission 161047) | Forest soil microbial communities from Barre Woods Harvard Forest LTER site, Petersham, Massachusetts, United States - Inc-BW-C-4-O | ecosystem: Environmental > Terrestrial > Soil >... | reverse complement strand
GGGCAGAGAGCGAGGGCCAAATCGTGCGTCGCGCACGCCGATCGTTTTATATCCCGACCGGATCCAGGCTTAATAGGTGGATGAGCTGGTCGCGGCTGTTGATGCCGAGTTTGGCGAAGATGCGGTAGAGGTGTCCCTCCGCGGTCCGTACCGAGACAACCAACCGATCGGCGATCTGGCGGTTGGATAGGCCGGCCGCGACCAGCATCGCGATCTCGCGTTCCCGGCCGCTGATCGGCAGCGGGTGGGCCGCGGCCTCGACTGCCGGTGTGTGTAGGCCGCATTGGCTGGCCAGCCGGTATGCCCGGGCCGACGAAGCTACTTCCTTGCCGCGGTGGCCTGTGCGGATGTGTTCGCCCGCCGCCTGGGCCGCCGCGTCCGCAGCAAGTGCCAGTGCCCCCAGATCGGCGAACCGACCTGCCGCGGCGTCCAGCAGGTCTCCGTCGTGGTCGGCCAAACCACGAGCTTGGGTGGCGATCGCCTCCGCCAGCGGCGTGTTCAGCGTCCTGGCGAGTTCCTGCAGCCGTGCGGCACACGAGCGGTCACCGAACCGGACCGCCGTATACAGCGCGCGCATCTCCACAGCGTGCATCCCGGATTGTTGTGCGATCTGCGCGGCGCGCACCGTATGCATTCGGGCGGCCGTGATCTGGCCGACGGCCGTCCGTTCCCAGGCCCGGGCAAGCTCAAGTTCGGGCAAGAAGACCGCGACCTGCGGTCCATAGGCTTGCTCCGAACTGCGCAACGCGGCAGCGGCCGCCTCACCATCTCCCCGCGCACCTTCCGCCTGCGCGCACCAGGCCGCCACCACCATCAACCAGCCCGGTGGAAAACCCTGCGACATCGCCGACATCGAGTCATGAAATGCAGCACAAGCGGACGGCAGCGCACCATGGGTAAGCTGCACGAGTCCGCTCATCGCGTGCACGAAGGCGGCTGCCTCAGAGCCCACCGTGGCCATCGGAGCATAACGTTGCCAAACCCGCTCGGCCGCCGGAAAATCACCGGCGACCGTCGCCGCGATCACCTCGGCCAAAGCCAACCCCATGACAAACCGGTGCGGTCCCAATTGGTCGAGCCCAGCTGCCCGCCCCGCATCCGCTATGCGGTAAACCTCGCCAAACCGCCCGGTCAGCGCCAACGCCCAGCACGTCGACGCCGCCGCCCACGTCGTCGCCGGCGGTTGCGCATCGGCTGCACACAGGGCCAGCCCTAGGTCAATCGCCGTCGCAACGTCACCAGAGAAGCACGCGAACGATACCTCCAGCGTGCTGACAAGACGGACGCCCGCCTCGGAATCGACGCGATCCCTCACGTCGGCGAGTACCTGCCGGGCGGGCTCAACCTGCTCGCAACCAAAGAACAGATTCACCGCGCGCAGACAGCCCCATCGCACCGTCAGCCACCCATCGGCACCATCAGGATCGACGTCACCGAGCACTGCCTCGGCCTCGTCGCCTCGGCCCTGCCAACTCAGCGCGTCAGCAAGCACGAGCGCCGCCGGCAGGCCGCCGCCGTGATCGAACGCGAACCGCGCCAGCTCTTCGCCGAGAGCCATGTTCGACATAGCCACCGCGCGCCCCGCTGCATCAATGATCATGTCGAGGTCCGGCGTCAGGTCGCTGTGCACCATGAACCGCGCCAGCTGTATCCGGGTCCGCACGTCAGGCAACCTCGACGGCCGCTCATGTGTCTGCAGGTGCTTCCGAAGATGTTGTGCCAGCATGCCGTTAAGCTGCCGCAAGCGCACCACCCCAGCGCGTTGGATTGCCACTTCACCCACGATGGGGTGAAACAACCGAGCCAGAGTGTGTGATTTGTCGGCAACCAGTTGGATTAATCCGCGGCGCTCGAGATCTGCCACCGCGTCAGCATCGCAAAGTCCACGCAGGGTCTCCCAGTCCAGCACCTCCGCCGCAGCCAAAACCTCTACCGCCTCCAATTCCTCGGCGCCCAAGGATCGCAGGCGAAACTCAAGCAGATCGTAGAGTTGGCGATCTGCACGCAGCGCGCCTCGAAGCCGCCAGCTGTGTTCGGTGCGCACCAGCACACCGCTCTCCTGGCCTGCATTCAGCAGGCCCCGCAGCATCAGCGGATTGCCCGCGGTCCGGACGTGTAACTCGTTGATCAGCCGGGTCTCGACGGCACCGCCGAGCACGGTGCGAGCGAGCTCCTCCGTCTGCGGCCAGGTCAACGCCTTGATGTACAGACTAAGCAGCAGTCGCTCTTTCCACAGCGCGATCACCGCGTCGGGCGCATTGTTGCGCGACCGGATCGTCACGATCAGCCGTGCACTGCCACTGGCTGCAAGTTGGTACACCAACGTCGACGACAACGGATCGAGCAGCTGAGCGTCGTCGACGACGACGACCAGGCGCTCTTCCTTCTCCAGGGTTTTTTGGGCGGCGGCCAGCATCGCGGCGGGTTCTCGCGGAGCGTCGACGGTCACCGACCGATAAAAGGCGCCCAACGGCACCGCGCACCCGGTTTGGGTGCCCAGCACAAAGCGCACCGTAAGCCCGCGCGACTTGACACTATCGGCGAGGGTGTGAGCCAGGGTCGATTTGCCGATCCCGCTGTCGCCCACCAACAGAACGCCCTGGAACTGCGAAGCGTCGTCGAGTGCCGTCAACGCTTGACGGACCTCGTCATCGCGGCCCACCAACGGCCACGCTGACCCACTCCCCGTTTCCATCGGACGTTGAACCTCCCCGGTGCCCGACGGGTTTTCACGCTACCCGACTCCGCCCTGGTTCGCGCCGGATGTCACAACTTCCAGCAAAAATTTCGCTTAGCCGCTAATTAGACAGCGGTTGAATTAACTCGTGTCCTTGCAGGCCATTCCGCGATGCGTCGGACCCTAGACAAACGGCGCTGGCTAAGCCCGCCGCCGCCCGGGCTTCGGGCGCTGGCGGAATCGCCGCAGCTCCCTTAGTGCTTTTCCAGCTGTTCGGTATGCGCGCTGGTGGAACGCCCCAGCGCGGCGACTTCGGCGTCCATTCGGGGCAACTGGGCGGCAGTATCTCTGTGGGCCAAAGATTCGCCGAAGCGGGTAGACAAAAACGGCTTCAGCCAACGGAACACGGCGACCCATCTCGGGCAATACACGCGTTCCTTGCGGCCATCGATGCCGGCGACGAAGGCTGCGGCGCACTTGTCCACCGAGGTGGTCTTGTTCAACGGCCACGGGAACTTTGCCAATTGCTCGCGGAATGAGGGCAGGTCGGCCTGGGTGTCGCGGACCAGCGCCGTGTCGATCCAGGACATGTGTGCCGAACCGACGGCCACACCAAGGTGCGCGACTTCGAGTCGCAGCGCGTTCGCGAAATGCTCGTTGCCCGCCTTAGACATGTCGTAGGGCGCCATTCCCGGCGCCGGCGCGAACGCGGCAAGAGAGGAGACGATCAACACATAGCCGCGGCGGTCGATCACCGACGGCAACGCGGCACGCACTGTGTGAAATACACCGAGCAGGTTGACGTCCAACACCCGTTTGACCGCCTCGGGGTCGACCTTCAGCACGGAGCCGTAGCTGGCGATTCCGGCGTTGGCGACAACGACGTCGATACCGCCGAACTTTTTAACGGCCTGGTCGGCCGCGGCCTGCATCGCGGCGAGATCACGCACGTCAGCGACTACCGTCAGCACCCGGTCGCCGCCGCCCAGCTCGGCGGACTTCGCCGCCAATGCCGCCTCGTCCAGATCGGTCAGCACCAGCTTGGCGCCCTTTGCGTGCAATCTTCGGGCCACCTCGGCCCCGATGCCATGAGCACCACCGGTGATGAATACGACTTGCGAGTTCACTGACGTCATGGCCGCAACCTACCGCTGCGGCAACTGCAGGTCCACTCCCAGCAGCGCATCGATCGCCGTCGCGACCGCCCGCGGCGCCTGGGCGTCATGACCGCCGTACTCCAGCGCGTCGGTCGTCCAACCATCAAGTGCAGCAAGCGCTTTAGGCGTATCCAGGTCGTCGGCGAGATAGCGGCGCACCCGGGCGATGGTGTCGGCGGCGTCAGGTGCGGCGGGCAGCGTGGTCGCGGTGCGCCACCGGTGCAGCCGGGTATTGGCAGACTCCAGCACGTCGGCGCTCCAATCGCGGTCAGCCCGGTAGTGGCCGGCCAGCAGGCCCAGTCGGATAGCCGACGGCTCAACGCCCTGAGCGCGTAGCGCAGACACCAGAACCAGGTTGCCGCGGCTCTTGGACATCTTGTGCCCGTCCAAGCCGATCATGCCCGCATGCACATAGTGGCGGGCGAATCGTCGCTCACCGCTGACGGATTCGGCGTGCGCGGCGGTGAACTCGTGATGCGGAAAGATGAGATCGCTGCCACCGCCCTGGATGTCCAGGCCGCTGCCGATACGGCTGAGCGCGATCGCCGCGCACTCGACGTGCCAACCAGGTCGGCCCGGTCCAGACGAAGACGGCCAGCTTGGCTCCCCGGGCCGCGCGGCGCGCCACAACAGCGCGTCGAGTTGGTCGGTCTTGCCCCGGCGGTCCGGGTCCCCGCCGCGCTCGGCGAACAGGCGCAGCATGAGGTCGCGGTCATAACCGGATTCGTAGCCGAATTGGACCGTGGCGTCGGCGCGGAAGTAGACATCGGGATATTCGGGATCGTCGACGACGTAGGCAGCCCCCGAGGCCAGCATTTTTTCCACCAGCTCGACGACCTCAGCCACCGCCTCGGTGGCGGCGACGTATTCGCGTGGCGGCAGCACCCGCAGCGCGGTCATGTCGTCGCAGAACAGCGCGACCTCGCGGGCCGCCAGGTCGCGCCAGTCAATACCGTCGCGGTTGGCCCGCTCGAACAGTGGATCGTCGACATCGGTGACGTTCTGCACGTAGTGCACATCGTGTCCGAGGTCCAGCCAGAGCCGCTGGACCAGATCGAACGCGAGATAGGTGGCGGCGTGGCCGAGGTGGGTGGCGTCGTACGGTGTGATCCCGCACACGTACATGGTGGCCGTCGGCCCGGCAGCCACCGGACGCACCTGGCGGTCGGAGGTGTCATACAGCCGCAACTCCGGGCCACGTCCAGGCAGCGCCGGTAAGGGTGCCGATGGCCAGGACCGCATACCGTCGACTTTAGGCCCGGCGACGATGCGGGCCCTGCAACGGCCCGAGAAGGAGCCGGGCAATCAGCTCACGGCCGGCGACGATGCGGGCCGTGCAACGGCCCGAGACGGAGCCGGGCATCCACCCAGTGCGTCGGTTCAGCTGGCCAACCGGATGGCACCCAGCAGCAGGTCGGCGAGTTCGGGGCGGCACATCAGGAAATCGGGCAGATACGGGTCGGGACGGTTGTACACCATCTCGGAGCCGTCCAGTCGCGATGCGTGCATGCCGGCCGCCAGGATTACTCCCGCCGGGGCGGCCGAATCCCACTCCCACTGCCCGCCAGCATGGATGTAGGCGTCGGCGTCGCCGCGCACCACCGACATCGCTTTGGCGCCGGCCGAGCCGATCCGCACGAATTCGATGTCGAGCCGTCTGGCCAGGTGGTAGAGCACGGCGGGCGGCCGGTTTGAGCTCGCGGTGATTCGGATCGGGCCGGAATGCGCCGTTGTCGGCGCGCTGACGGTGTCGCTGCGGTACAGCTCCCCCATGGCAGGCAACGCGACAGCGGCGTCGGTGATCGCTCCGCTGGGGCCGCCATGGCGCCGCCACAACGCCACATGCACGGCCCAGTCGTCACGCCCCGGCTCGGAGAATTCCCGCGTGCCGTCCAGCGGGTCGACGATCCAAACCCGGTCAGCCCGCAATCGTGCCAGGTCGTCGTAGGCCTCCTCGCTGAGCACCGCGTCACCGGGGCGCTCAGCGCGCAGCCGCCGCAACAGCAGCGAATTGGCTTGGCTGTCACCGGCATCGCCGAGCAGCCACGGGTGGTCGAAGCCGACATGGTCGCGCACCGCCAGCAACAGCTTTCCGGCGTCCTCGGCCAGGTCAGCAGCCAGCGCCGCGTCGGTCACGTCTGGGCTCATCCGGTCCAGTATCCGGTACGGCCGGCAGCGGCGATGTTAGAACGCGGGCCAGGGAATCGGCCGGTGCCGATCCGGGCCGGGCATCACCGGGTTTTCCAGCAGCGCGCGAGCGCGCAGGTGTAGCGCCGCAATCTCGGCGCTGGTGATGTGTTCGGCCAGACCATCGCCGAGCCGGCCGCCCAGCGCGTCGACCAGCCCTGACACCGCGTCCAGAGTGCTGTCGTCGACGGGCTTGCCGGCCCACCCCCACAGCACCGTGCGCAGCTTGTCCTCGACGTGCAGGCATACCCCGTGGTCGACACCGTAAATATCGCCATCGACACCGCGCAGCACGTGGCCGCCCTTGCGGTCGGCGTTGTTGATCAACACGTCGAACACCGCCATTCGCCACAGTCGAATGTCGTCGGCGTGAACCAGCGAGACCGGGTCCCCGGCATAGTCATACGCCCGCAGCACCGGCAGATAGCCGGGCGGCAGCCTGTCAGCCGGAACCAGGTCGACCAAGTCTGGTCCCGGTCCGGGGTCTGAACCAGGTTCGTCGCCGGGTTGGTCCACCCACAGCTGTAGCATCCCCGGACCGGCAGGCCCGTGGCGAATGATGGTGTACGGCACGATGTTCCAGCCCAATTGCGCTGACACCAGATACGCGCCGAGCTCTCGGCCGGCCAGTGTGCCGTCGGGAAAATCCCACAGCGGCTGCTCACCGGCGACCGGCTTGTACACGCAGTGCACGGTGCAGGCGTCCAGCGTCGACTCGCACAGGAAGGTGGCGTTACTCGCCGAGCGAATGCGTCCCAGAACCGTCAGCTCGCCGCGACGCAGGACCTCGCGTTCGTCAGTCCTCGGCGTCATCGTCAGGCCCGAGCAGCGCGCTGCGCCGGTAGCCGTTGGTCCGCGCACAGATGTGTCCATCGGGGTCCAGCGGTTCATCGCACAGCGGGCACGGCGGGCGGCCCGCGGAAATGACACGGTTGGAACGGGTGGCGAACTCCCGCGCCGACTCCGGCGTCAGAAACACCCGCACGGCGTCAGGCCCCTCCTCGGTGTCGTCAAGAACCACAGATGCGTCGAACTCGGTGTCGCTGACGGCCAGCAGTTCGACCACCACGGTTTGGGCCTCGGAATCCCATCCAAGGCCCATGGTGCCGACCCGAAATTCCGCGTCGACCGGTGTGATCAACGGGCTGAGGTCCTCGACCTCGCTGGTCTCCGGAGGGACCGGTGTGCCGAACCTGCGGTTGACCTCCAGCAGCAGGGCGCCGATGCGCTCTGCGAGCACCGCCACCTGCTGCTTCTCCAGCACCACCGAAACCACCCGGGCGTCGTGCACCGCCTGCAGGTAAAAAGTGCGGTTTCCGGGCTGGCCGACTGTCCCGGCGACGAAGCGGTCGGGTGAGCGGAAGACGTGAATCGCGCGAGACATGGCAATTCCAAAATACCGGCAGTTGCGGCTGAGTCGTAATTGTTGGCCGCGACTCGCTCAGTCGGTAGACCCGCCCACCACTGCATCGCCTGGCGGCGCTTCACCGTCCGGTGGTGGAGCAGCCGTCAGCGCCGATGTCAGTCGAGGGCCGGTGTGATTCACGTGCAGTACGAACGGTCGAAATCGGGTGTAGTGGATCACACTCATCGATGCCGGATCGGCGGAGACACGTTGGAAGCCGTCCAGGTGTAGGCCAAGCGCGTCGGCGACGACCGCCTTGATGACGTCACCGTGCGTACAAGCCAGCCACAGCGCGTCGCCGTCATGCTGCTCGGCCAGCCGCGCGTCATGGTCACGCACGGCGGCGACGGCACGCGTCTGCACCTGCGCCAGGCCCTCACCGCCGGGAAACACCGCCGCGCTGGGATGCGCCTGAACGACGCCCCACAACGGCTCCTTGACCAGATCGCCGATCTTGCGGCCGGTCCACTCGCCGTAGTCGACTTCGGCGAACCGGTCGTCGATTTCCACCTCGATGCCAAGCGCAGCGGCGAGCGGCTCGACCGTGCTCCGACATCGCAGCATCGGTGAGCACACCACCGCCCTAATCGGCAGCTCATCGATCCGATCGACCAGCTCCGCAGCTTGCTGGCGGCCTTTGTCGTCGAGGTCGACACCCTCGGCACGACCGGCCAGCACATGCGCGGTGTTCGATGTCGACCGCCCGTGCCGCAACAGGATGACGGTCATATGCGCCGCTCCTCAGCATCGCTCCGCTCTGCATCGTCGCCGGCGGAGGTCATGCGCCGCTCCTCAGCATCGCTCCGCTCTGCATCGTCGCCGGCGGAGGTCATGCGCCGCTCCTCGGCATCGCTCCGCTCTGCATCGTCGCCGGCGGTCACGTCGGACTCACCACCCCTGCCGCCAACAGGATCAGCACGCCCGCACCAGCGGCCACCCGATAGCCGACGAACCAATACATGCTGTGCCGCACCAGAAATCGCAACAACCACGCCACCGAAGCAAGACCGACCACGAACGCGATTATGGTAGCCGCAAGCAGCTGCGGTCCCGTCGCACTCATCCCCTCGAGCACCGGGTGGAAGGCGTCCGGCAGCGAGAACAATCCGGACGCGAACACCGCCGGAATGGCCAGCAGGAACCCGAATCGGGCAGCCAATTCGCGATCGAGCCCGAGAAACAGCCCCGCACTGATGGTGGCTCCGGACCGGGAGACTCCCGGGACCAACGCCAGCGTCTGGGCAATGCCGACGACGACCGCATCGCGCCAGGTCAGCTGGTCGATGTGTCGGCTCTGCCGACCAAGACGCTCGGCAAGAGCGATCACCGCCGAGAACACCACCAGCGCTGTCGCTATCACCCACAGGTTGCGCACGCCGGAGCGGATCTCGTCCTTGAAAAACAGACCCAGGATGCAAATAGGAATCGTCCCGATGATGACGTACCAACCCAGCCAGTAATCGGCATCGCGGTGCGCGGCGACTTGCCTCCCCTTAAAAAGGCCTCTGAACCATGCCTTGACGATCCGCACGATATCGCGGGCGAAATAGACCAATACCGCGAGCTCGGTGCCCAACTGGCTTACGGCGGTGAACGACGCGCCGGCGTCGTCGGCAAAGAAGATCCGCGACACGATCGCCAAGTGGCCAGACGACGACACCGGCAAGAACTCGGTCAGACCCTGCACCACGGACAAGACGACAACTTGCCACCAAGACATCGCCGGCGCCACAGTCACGACGACGACCGTACCGGGTGATCTAGTCGGCGACCTCGGTGAGGGCGACCGCGTCTCGCACGGCCGCGGTCAGGCTGCGCTCGTCGGTGACGTCGACGTCGATGACGCTGCACCGAAGGGTGGCGACGATATCTTCGGGCTGCGGGACCGGACCACTCAACCGGGGCCGGTATACCTCGACGAGAAGCCACGGACCTTCAACGCGGAAGGCGAAGCTACGGCCGTCAGCCGCCTGCCCGAACCCGCTGGCCAGCACCTTTGCCCCAAAGACCCCAACCCACAAGTCTTCGATAGCAAACTCGGGGTTAGTGACATGGCGATCGGCGGCGACGCTCATATCGGCGACCATACCCGGTCGCCGACTCACGGCTCGCGCGACGGGCTCGGGTGGTAACAGGCGGCGTTGCCTAGTATCGGACTCCAATGCGCGTACTCCTTCTACACACCGGCTGCCCCCTGGATATCCGAGAGTTACCCTGTGCCACCACACCGCAAACGCAGTGCACACATCGTTCGTCGCCAGGCCGCTGGCCTGTTGGTTTTGCTGACGTTCGTGGTGGGTTGCTCGTCCAAGACGCTCGAGGGAGCTCCACCGACGATCGAGCCTGCGCGGCCGGCCGATTCGCCGCCGCTGTCGCAGGTTCCGGCAGGTCTGGTCCATCCGCTGGACGGCAAGCCCCAGGCCGCGATATTCGACAGCCACACAGCGCAATTGGTGATCTTGACCTCTGGGTTAGCCGCCACGGCACCCGCCAAAATCACGGCGATCGGCCACCAGCACACATCATCGCGCGTCATCGACCTGCCCGGCCCGGTGACCGGGCTGGCCGGTGACGGCGGTGGCAACGCTTATCTGTCCACCCGCGGCGGCTACTTCGTGGCCGATCTGTCGGCTGGACGTGTCGCGCGCGTCGGCGTCAGCGGCGCCGAGAGCGTCGATTTCACCGCGATAGCCCGTCGCGCCGACGGCACCGTGGCGTTGGGCACCGCTGACGGCATGATCTACACGATCGCGCCCGCAGCCACCGTCAGCAATCGGACGAAAATCTTCGGACACGTTGATTCCGTTGCGGTGCAAGGAAACACCGTGGCCGTGTTGGATCGTGGCCAGACGTCGGTCACCACGGTCGGTCCCGATGGAAAGGTCGGGCAGGCGTTACGCGCAGGCCAGGGTGCCACCACAATGGTGGCCGATCCCGCGGGCAGGTTGTTGGTGACCGACACCCGGGGCAGCGAGCTGCTGGTGTTCGGCGTCGACCCGCTGATCTTGCGTCAGGCGTACCCGGTGCGCCAGTCCCCTTACGGCCTGACCGGGTCTCGCGGGCTGACGTGGGTGTCGCAAACAGCGGCGAATTTGGTTATTGGTTACGATCTGTCAACCGGAATCCCTGTGGAAAAGGTACGGTACCCAACCGTGCAGCAACCCAACACGCTGGCCTTCGACGACGACGCAGGCACGTTGTATGTGGTGTCGGGTTCCGGCGGGGGCGTTGAGATCATCGAGCATGCGGCGGCGGGTCCACATTGACGACGGCACGAGGCGGCCGGTTGCCGGCGGGTTGGGACAGTGAGATGTCCGACGAATACGAATGGGCGCCGCTCCGCCTGCCGCCGGAGGTGACCAGGCTCAGCGCCTCGACCCGATTGTCCATCGAAGCGGAGTACCGCGGCTGGGAGCTGACCCGGGTGCGACTCTATACCGATGGGAGTAGGCGGGTATTGTTGCGCCGCAAGAAGTCTCGCATCGATAGCGCCCGGCTCGACCAGCCGAAACTGTGACGGTGAGCACCGCGCGCGACGACCGTCATCAGATATACGGCGCACTCCGCCGGTTGCTGTTCCTGGTGCCGCCCGAGCGCAGCCACGAGCTGGTGTTCGCGGCGCTGCGTGGCCTCACCACCACGGCGCCGGTGCGGCGGCGGCTGAGCCGGCAGCTGGCACCGACCGACCCCGTGCTGGCCAGCACGGTGTTCGGGGTGCGCTTCCCCGGGCCGCTGGGTCTGGCTGCGGGCTTCGATAAAGACGGCATCGGGCTGAAGGCTTGGGGCGCGCTGGGATTCGGCTACGCCGAGGTCGGCACCGTGACCGCGCACCCCCAAGGGGGCAATCCGGCTCCGCGGCTATTCCGGCTGCCTGCCGACCGCGCGCTACTCAACCGGCTGGGTTTCAACAATCACGGCGCCGCTCAGCTGGCGTCCAGGCTGGCACGGCAAAACCCTGATGTGCCGATCGGCGTCAATATCGGCAAGACCAAGTCCACCCCGCCCGAGCAGGCCGCCGACGACTACCGGGCCAGCGCCCGGCTGGTCGGGCCGCTGGCCACCTACCTGGTGGTCAACGTCAGTTCGCCGAATACCCCTGGGCTACGCGATCTGCAGGCGGTCGAGTCACTGCGCGGCATCCTGTCGGCGGTGCTGGCCGAGACCTCGACGCCGGTACTGGTGAAGATCGCACCGGATCTTGCCGACTCCGACGTCGACGGCATTGCCGACTTGGCGGTCGAGCTGGGTTTGGCCGGCATCGTCGCAACCAACACCACGGTGTCGCGCGATGGGCTGCGCACCCCGGGTGTCGAGCGACTCGGCAGCGGCGGCATCTCGGGGGCGCCGCTGGCGCAACGCGCCGCCGAGGTGCTGCGGCGACTCTACGGTCGGGTTGGTGACCGGATGACGCTGATCAGTGTCGGCGGTATCGAAACCGTGGACGACGCCTGGGACCGCATCACCTCAGGCGCTTCATTGCTGCAGGGCTACACCGGTTTCATTTACGGCGGAGGCTTGTGGGCCAAGCACATTCACGACGGCATCGCGCATCGGCTGCGCGAAGGTGGGTTTTCCACGTTGAGCGAGGCCGTCGGATCCGCGGCCCCTCGGCGGTCGAGCTGACGTCGTCGCGATGCCCTACTAACGCTGTTCGTAGGTTCCGTAAATGACCGCACGGGCGATCGCGTGTTGGAACAGGTTGAAGCCCAGGTATGCGGGGCTGGCGTCCTCGCGCAGGTCGAGTTTCTCGACATCGACCGCGTGCACGGCGACGTAGTAGCGGTGCGGCCCGTGGCCGGGGGGCGGCGCGGCGCCGAGATAGCGGCGCATACCGGCGTCGTTGACCAGCGTCAGCGCGTCACCCGGTAGGTCACTACCTTCGCCGACACCGTCGGGCAACTCGGTGACCGAGGCGGGCAGGTTGGCCACCGCCCAGTGCCAGAAACCGGACAAGGTCGGGGCATCCGGGTCATAGACGGTCACGGCGAAGCTGCGGGTCTCGTCGGGAAAACCGGACCAGCTCAGCTGCGGGCTGACGTCTTCGCCGCCCGCGCCCATGATCCCGCTGATTTGCGGCGTCGCCAGCGGCTGCCCGTCGGTGATCGACGCCGACTCCAAGTGAAACGACGGCAGTTTCGGCAGTGCGGCGTATGGGTCGGGCGGTGCGATCATGATCGGTCCTCTCTCGATTGATTGGCTCAACGTGCGGCTAGCAGTGTGTCAAGAAGTGTGTCAGTACCTCGGTGCCAAACCTCAGCGCGTCAACGGGTACCCGTTCATCGATGCCGTGGAACAACGCCGCGAAATCCAGGTCCGGCGGCAGCCGCAAGGGGGTGAAGCCGAAGCAACGAATACCCAAGCGCGAGAATGCTTTTGCGTCCGTCCCACCCGAAAGCATGTAGGGCACGGTCCTGGCGTCGGGATCCACCGCCAGCAGCGAGGCGTTCATCACGTCGACGAGGTCACCGTCGAACGTGGTCTCGTACGACGGCAAGTTGGTGATCCATTCGCGACTTACGTCGGGACCGATCAGCTCGTCGACCTCCGCCTCGAACGCCGCTAACCGGCCGGGAAGCACCCGGCAGTCCACCACGGCCTCCGCCGTCGCCGGTACCACGTTGGCTTTGTAACCGGCCTTGAGCATCGTCGGGTTGGCGGTGTCGTGCAGGATCGCCTTGAGCATGCGGGCCATCGGACCGAGCTTGTCGATCGTCCCCTCCAGGTCGGAGGACTCGGCGTCGAAGGGCAGGCCCGTCTCCTCCGTGATGGCCTTCAGGAATTGCTTCACGGTGTCGGTCACGACGAGCGGGAACCGGTGGCGGCCCAGGCGCGCCACCGCCTGGGCGATCGAGGTGACGGCGTTGGGCTCATGCGTCATCGAACCGTGCCCCGGCCGGCCGCGCGCCGTCAGCCGCATCCAGTACAGGCCCTTTTCCGCGGTCTCGATGAGATACAGCCGACGCTCGCCGCCATCGTGGCGCGGCACCGTCAGCGAGAACCCGCCTACCTCCCCGACCGCTTCGGTGACGCCGTCGAACAGGTCGGGCCGGTTGTCGACCAGCCATTGCGCCCCGTATTTACCGCCGTTTTCTTCGTCGGCAACGAAGGCGAACAGCAGGTCGCGCGGCGGTACGACGCCGGCCCGCCGGAACTGCCGGGCCGTCACGATCATCATGCCGACCATGTCCTTCATGTCGACCGCACCGCGGCCCCAGACGTAGCCGTCCTCGATTGCACCGGAGAACGGGTGCACGCTCCACTCGGCCGGCTCCGCGGGCACCACGTCAAGATGCCCGTGGATCAGCAGCGTGCCGCGGGAGCTATCGGCGCCCTCGAGGCGGGCAAACACATTGCCGCGTCCCGACGCGCCGGATTCGACGTATTCGACCTGGTAGCCGACCTCTTTCAGTTGAGCGGCAATCCACTGGGCACACTCGGCCTCCCCCTTGGTGGTTGCCAGATCACCGGTGTTGGTGGTGTCGAACCTAATCAGCCTGCTGACAACGTCCACCACGTCGTCGACGGGTGGTTCGGTTGGCACCGTCACAGTCACCTTTCCTACCATTGCCACCGGCGTGGCCGCGCGGCGTCTACCGTCGGCTTACCCGTTTGGGTGCTGGCAGGCCAATCCGATAGCCTTAGCTGCCAATTGATTGGCCTGGGTCCGAGTGGCGGAATGGCAGACGCGCTAGCTTGAGGTGCTAGTGCCCTACTAATGGGCGTGGGGGTTCAAGTCCCCCCTCGGACACTCGCAAACGCCGTCGCAATGCGACGTTCTCACGCTGCGAACTACCAAGTCCCACATCCTAGTTCGTAGCACCCGATGCGGGAGAACTGTGCGCAGGCCTGCCTTCAGTGAAAATGGGATGCGGGCGGTGGCCGCTATTCGTCGGAGCTGAAGTTGCGCCGCAGCGTCTCCCCGTTCGGCTTTCCGCCCAACGCGGCAGAGATCTGATCCCAGGACCAGTCGGCTGCGCGGGCCTCGCGCACGGCCAGCGCAATGGCCTTTTGCGCGATACGCCTGGCGTCGGTCGCGGCTTGGATCAACTCTTCAACTGGTGTCGCCATGCCATAAAATATGGCATATTTCATGGCATATTCCAAGGGGCGCGGCGGAGTGTCGCGGCGGCATCGGGTTTCCCGCCGCACCCGCGCGGGAAACCCAAGGCGGGAACGGCGCCCCGGACCGGCCGATCTCTTCCAAGCCCGCGCGACGCGGCGAAACCGGTCGTAAGCTGCGAATTAATAAATAGGACAGACGACGGCGAGTACGACGCATGAACCGACCCGGTGGCTTTCTGCGGCGAACATCCCGACGCACCTTCCGCGACCGTCGGGAAGCCGGCCGTGTGCTGGCCGAGGAGCTGGCGGCCTACCGCGACAAGGACGGCCTGCTGGTCCTCGGATTGGCCCGCGGAGGCGTTCCGGTGGGCTGGGAAGTCGCCGCCGCTCTGCATGCGGAGCTGGACGTGTTCCTGGTGCGCAAACTTGGCGTGCCGCACTGGTCGGAACTGGCGATGGGAGCGGTGGCCAGCGGCGGCGTCGTCGTCATGAACGACAATGTGGTGTGCAGCCTCCGCGTCAGCGACGAGCAGGTGCAAGCGGTCATTGATCGCGAAACGGCCGAACTCGACCGACGCGAGCACGCCTATCGCGGCGGACGACCGGTCGCCGACCCACTCGACAAGACCGTGATCTTGGTCGATGACGGGATTGCCACCGGCGCAAGCATGCTCGCGGGAGTGCGCGCGCTGCGGGCCGCCAACCCGGAAGCGATCGTCGTCGCGGTGCCGGTGGGGCCCCTGTCAGTGTGCCAGGAGCTGGCGCGGGAGGCCGACGACGTGGTGTGCGCAACTATGCCCAGCGACTTCGAGGCAGTGGGACAGGTTTTCGTCGACTTCCACCAGGTGAGCGACGACGAGGTCCGTGAACTGCTCGCCACCCCGACGTCGGCAGACTGAGCGTTTTAGCTGGTCCTAGTGAGTGTTGTGCTCGTCGCTGGCGCCATCGCCGTGGTCGTATTCACTGATCGCGTTGGTGTCAGCACCCGTAACCGCAGGCGCTGAGGATTCGTCGTCCTCGGGGTAGTCCGCGTAGGCCGGCCCGTCGTCTCGCGAGCGTGATTCAGCAGCTGCTCCGTCGAGCTCCTTATCGACCGCCACGGCGTCGCGCCGCTTACGTTCCTGCAGCGCATCAAAGATGAGCAGCACGACGCCCAGCACACTGGCGCCTATACATACCCAGGCGACCAACTCATTGCTGGTAATGACCGCGAACACCAATGCGGCGAGACCAATCACCGCTAACACCAGCGCAATAATCAGCATCGGTAAACCTCCAGCCGACGGGGCGACATTGCCAAGTCTGCAGGATACCGACCGCCGCTGTCGGTACCTTGGCCGAGTTAGTTATTGCCTCGATTGAACTGGTTAAACCCGGCTTCATTGCTGGCGCTGGAGTCGACCGGTGCCGCCGATCCGCGCTGGCCAAGCTCTTCGAGCTGAGATTCCAGGTAGGTCTTGAGCCTCGTGCGGTACTCGCGTTCGAACGTGCGCAGCTGTTCGAGGCGACCCTCGAGCACAGTTCGCTGCTGGTTGATCGTGCCCATGATCTCGGAGTGCTTGCGCTCGGCGTCGGCCTGCAATGCATCGGCCTTCTCCTGAGCCTGGCGCAGTTGGGTCTCGGAGCGGGTTTGCGCATCGGCCAGCATCGCGTCGGCGCGCTGTCGGGCCTCGGCGACCGTGGTTTCCGCCTCGCGACGTGCATCGCCGAGGATCTGGTCGGCGTTGGCCCGGGCGTCGGCCATCAGCTTGTCCGACTCCGCCTTGGCGGTGCCGGTCAGCCGGTCGGCGGTGTCCTGGGCCAGGCTGAGCACCCTGGCCGCCTTCATCGCCTGCTCCTCGCCGATCGAACCGGACGCAGGCTGGGGGGCGGGCTGCGGGGCGGGCTGCGGCGGGGGCTTGACGGGCTCGGGCTCGGGCTCATACAGCGGAATGGCTTGGGTCACTTGAGTACTGGTGGCGGCGCCGGCCTGGGCACTGGCCAGCTCCTGGTCCAGTTCGTTGACCCGCTGACGCAGGTCGGAGTTCTCCTCGATGAGGCGGGTCAGCTCGTTTTCCACCAAGTCGAGGAAGGCGTCGACCTCGTCTTCGTTGTAACCACGCTTGCCGATCGGCGGTTTGCTGAACGCCACATTGTGGACGTCGGCGGGTGTCAGCGGCATTCTTAGCCCCCTTGAGTGTGGACAGTCAAACCGACTAGGAAAGTGTAGGTCGGGATGAACGTTGTCGTAGCCATACTGCAACTGCCGCCCATCCTGTCACACCAGACCCGCCGGTTGCCGATTCGCCCGATAAATAAGACCGAATTTCAAAGATTAAGAGGCGACAAATCAACGCCTTAAGCGAACGAAATCCGGCCCCGCAAACCGTCCGGACCCATAGTGGCCACCCGCCGATGGCACGCCCGCGGATTCAGCCGCGGTAATCCAGCGCCATTGTCATGCCGATGAAGGCCAGCAGCAGCAGGACCATGATGGACAGGTCGAAACGAACCGCACCGACGGTGAGCTGCGGTATCAGCCGTCGCAGCAGCTTCACTGGCGGATCGGTGACCGACAAAATGATCTCGAGAATGACCACGGTGATGCCCCGCGGGTGCCAGTCCCGGCTGAACGATCGAATGAACTCGACGACGACCCGAGCGATCAGCAACAGCCAGAAGATGAACAGCGCAAAACCGATGATGTGCACGAACAGCGTCAACTAGAGCCCGACCTTAACGACGAAGAAGATGTGACTTTGATGACAGCCCCGGCTGCAGCCAGCGCGGCAACGTCAGCCTACCGACTCGAGCGGCGCGTCACATCCGCCCAGCAACGGGCCCGCGCGAGGTCCGAGCTACCGACGGCTACTGGTAGGCGTAAAAGCCGGTCTCGGCGATGCGCCGGCGCTCCTCGGGCGAGACGTCGACATCGGCGGGTGAGAGCAAGAACACTTTCGTCGCGACCTTGTCAAAGGAACCACGCAGCGCGAACGCCAGCCCCGCCGCAAAGTCGACTAGCCGTTTGGCGTCGGCGTTGTCCATCGAGACCAGGTCCATGATCACCGGGGTGCCATCGCGGAACCGCTCCCCGATGGTGCGGGCCTCGCTGTAGTCCTTGGGCCGCAGCGTGGTGATCTTCGAGAGTGGGCTGCTCTCATCGAAGAGCATCGCCATCCGGCGCGGATCCATCGCCAATGCCCCGCGGGTGGAACCCCGCAGCGACCCGAAGCGCGGCCGGGCCAGGTCGCCGCGGTCGTATTCATGAGCCCGGAATCGGGGTTCGTCGGCGTACCCGCCGCGATAGCTGCCCGGCGCATACTCACCGGGCTCACCACGTGGATCGTCGTAGTCGCGCCCCTCGTAGCGGCTGTATCCGTCCTCGGCGAACCGCTGCCGCGGGTAGCCGCCCCGGGTCGGGGCGTGGTCGTCGTAGTACTCGTCGTCGTAGTCCTCCATCGGAGCCATACCGAAGTAGGCCTTGACTTTGTGAAGTGTGCTCATCGCGTGACCCCTTCTAGGCTCTGGGAGTTGCGGTGCCTGTGATGAAGATGTGACTGGAGTGACTAATTAGGGTGACGTTAGCGGTCTTCGGCCCAATAACGCGGTACCGACACGCACACACGTCGAACCATGTTTGATCGCGCTTTCGAGGTCGTTTGACATCCCGGCCGACAGTCCCGTCGCATCCGGATGCGCTCGGCGCACCCGCTGGTGCTCCGACTGCAGAAGCTCGAATGCGACATCGGGATCCCATTCCAATGGCGGAATGCCCATCAGCCCAACCAACTCCAGCGATTCGGCAGCATCGACCTGCGCGCAGATTTCGTCGACGGCCCCGGGATCGGAGACGTCGACACCGCCGCGGGAAACGTCCCCGTCGAGGCTGATCTGGACGTAGACCCGCAGCCGACCCTCCCGGCGGCCCTCGCTCAATGCCGCCGCCACAGCGCGGTCGAGGGCCCGCACCACTCGGGTACTGCCGATCGAATGGGCGGTGTGCGCCCAGTCGGCCAGCGAGCGGGCCTTGTTGCGCTGGATCTGGCCCACCATGTGCCAGTGCAGGCGTGCCGGTGTGGGATTGCCGGTCGACGAGCCGCCTAGCAACCTTGCGACTTGACCCACCTTCGCCGCCGCCTCCTGCTCCCGGGATTCACCGAAGGCGGCGCATCCCAAACTCGACAAAATCGCTACGTCGGTTGCTGGAAAGAATTTGGTAATAGGCAGAAGTTGAATTTCCGCGAGTTTGCGGCCGGCGGTTTCGGCGGCCACCGCGAGCCGCGCTCGTAGCGCCGTCAAAGCGTCCGCCAATTCCGATTCCCGGTCCGGTCGGGATGAAAGTTTTACCGCCACTCGACAGTCCTGGCTCATTCGATCCAAACCACCGATGCCAGCCGCCCGGTCGGGGCGTCGCGGCGATGACTGAAAAGGCCGAGGTCGTCGACCGTGCACCGTGGATCGACGTCGATGGCGACGACGCCCAAAGCTTTGAGCTGACAAGCGACTCCGGCACGAAGGTCGAGTCCGGGGGTCCCGGTCGAAGTGGTGGTGCGACTGCCCGGCAACGCTGCCTCGACCTCGTCGGCCATCCCAGCAGGAACTTCGTAGTTGCGACCGCTGACCGCGGGCCCCAGCAGCGCCGAGATGTCCGGCGCATGCGCGCCAGCGGCCAGCATGGCCTCGACCGCCCGTGCCACTACGCCGTCGCGCGCCCCGACTCGACCGGCGTGCACCGCGGCCACGACCCCGGCCCGCGCGTCGCCCAGTAGCACCGGCACGCAGTCGGCGCTCACCACTGCCAAGGCCAGCCGCGGCGTGGTGGTCAACAATGCGTCCGTGTTCTCGATTGGGCTTGTGCGGGGCCCGTCGACCACCTCGACCCGATCGCCGTGAACCTGGTTCATCCACACCACCCGGTCGGTGCCCAGGCCGATGGCGGTGGCCAGCCGCTTTCGGTTAGCCGCCACCGCGACCGGGTCGTCGCCGACATGGTCACCAAGGTTGAAGGTGTCGAACGGCGGCGCCGAAACGCCGCCGGCGCGGGTAGTGGTCACACGCCGAATTCGAACGCTCACATACCCAGTATCCGGCTCGCGTAGCACCGACTCGCCCCGAAGCCATGCCGCACTCCTCCCACGCCGCTTTGCGGCGGGCCTCGTCGCGCGGCTAGCGCCGCATGAAAGGCGGCACGTCGACGTCGTCGTCCTCACCGCCGATGTTCAAGGTCGCGCCATTCGTATGCAACGGAACGCTGATCGCGTCCGCCGGTTCGAACAGGCTCGAGCTGATCTTGCCGGCCTTTCCGGACTCGAATTCATGCTTGTTACCCTCGCCGACCCCGCCGAAGACCGGCTTGCGGCCAGGTCCGTTCGCGTCGAAGCCCGCCGCGATGACGGTGACCCGCACTTCGTCGCCGAGCGAGTCGTCAATGACGGTGCCGAAAATGATGTTCGCGTCCTGGTGGGCGGCGTCCTGCACCAGCGAGGCAGCCTCGTTGATCTCGAACAAACCCAAGTCGCTGCCGCCGGCGATGGACATCAGCACACCCTGCGCACCCTCCATGGACGCTTCCAGCAGCGGCGAGTTGATCGCGATCTCGGCCGCCTTGAGCGCGCGGCCGTCACCGCGGGCCGAACCGATGCCCATCAACGCCGTGCCGGCACCGGACATGATGCCCTTGACATCGGCGAAGTCGACGTTGATCAGACCCGGCGTAGTGATCAGGTCGGTGATGCCCTGCACGCCGTTCAGCAGCACCTCGTCGGCGCTGCGGAAAGCATCCATCAGCGACACCGCGGCGTCGCCCATTTGCAGCAGCCGGTCGTTGGGGATCACGATCAGGGTGTCGCAGCTTTCCCGCAGCGCGGCAATGCCGGTTTCGGCCTGGTTGCCCCGCCGTTTGCCCTCGAACGAGAACGGCCGGGTGACGACGCCGACCGTCAGCGCGCCCAGCTTGCGGGCGATGCTGGCGACGACGGGCGCCCCGCCGGTGCCGGTGCCGCCTCCTTCGCCGGCGGTCACGAACACCATGTCAGCCCCGCGAAGCAGCTCTTCGATCTCGTCCTTGGCGTCGTCGGCGGCCCTGCGGCCGACCTCGGGATCGGCACCGGCGCCCAGCCCGCGGGTCGAGTCGCGCCCGACGTCGAGCTTGACGTCGGCGTCGCTCATCAACAGCGCCTGTGCGTCGGTGTTGATCGCGATGAACTCCACACCCTTGAGGCCCTGCTCGATCATCCGGTTGACGGCGTTGACGCCGCCGCCGCCGATCCCCACGACTTTGATGACAGCCAGATAGTTGTGCGGCGGGGTCATCATTGTGTCTTCCTCCCTGGTGGGACTAGCCCTGGTGGCACCCGTTAGCTTGCTCCGAAACCCTCAACCTCAACCATAGGCTTAGAGTTATGTCAAGTAGTTTCGCGTAAACAGAACGGTAGGGCCCTCGCGCGCGCTATCGGCGCAGGCGCGCCGACGCGCGCCGGGCAAATTTCGCAGCGATCTTCGCTATTTGACGGTGGGCAGGTCCGGACTGGACACGTCGTAGATCCGGCCCGGCTGGGTCAACAGGGCCGCCAGCTTCTCGGCCTTCTCCTCGGTGCGCTCGTTGGTCCCCCAGATCACCGTGCGCCCATCGGTGAGCGTCAAGGTGATCGACGCGACCGACGGCGCCGCAATCCGGCCCACCTGTGCGACGATCTCGGGCCGCAGCGCCAACAACACCGCCAGCGCGCCTTTGGTCGCCGGGTCGGTCGGCCCGGGGTTGCCGACGTCGATGTAGGGCAACGCCGGTGGCGGCGGGGCGGTCGCGAAGTCGACGCCGTCGCGGTCGTACAGATGCGGACCGTCGGGAAACTCCTTGACCACTACCGGAACCCGCTCGACGATGGTGATCCGCAGCGCCGACGGGTATTGGCGTTGCACCCGTGCGCTCGCCACCCGGCGAATCGCCGCCACCCGGTCGGCGACCTGGTCGGTGTTGATCTGCAGCAACGGCGTGCCGAGCCGGACCTGCGCGGCGTCGAGCACCTGGTCGCGAGTCACCGCTCCGATCCCGGTGACGATGACGCTGCGTGCGGACATCGCCGGCGTGAAGTACAGGACCAGCCCGAGGGCAACGGTGAGCACGGTCAGCCCGATCGTCGCCAGCGCCAGCTTCAAGCCCCGGACCGCCCCGCGCGGAACGGCTTTGGCCGTGACCGCGGCCCGACCGCCGGCCAGGCGTTTGGCCTCCCGGCGGGCCTGCTCGATCGCCATCGCGCGCTCCTGCGCCGCGCGGCGCTCGGCGCGTTCGCGCCTCGCCCGCCGACGGGGCCCCTCGAAAACGTCTTGCCGCTCCGGTGCGGTGCCCTCAGCGCCGCCCGCGTCGTCGTCGACCCCAGGGGCGGCAGGTATCGGTTCGGTGGCAGTTATTTCCGCCAACGGGTCCCCCACGGTGTCGCCGACCGCCTCCGGCGCCCCGCCGTCCTGCTCGGTCACTACAACACCCCCGGACGGCCCGGCGTGCTGCGGTTGTCGCGCACTCGCAACGCGGTCACGATCTCGGGCCCGAGCATGGTGACGTCGCCCGCGCCCATGGTGACGACGACATCACCCGGGCCGGCCACCTCGGCCACCGCTTCGGCGACCGAGGAGAAATCCGGCAGATACTGCACCGGCACGCTGACGTGCTCCGCGACACTCACCCCACTCACACCGGGAAGGGGATGTTCGCGTGCGCCGTAGACATCGAGCACGAAAACCTGGTCGGCGCCGTCTAGCGCGTGACCGAATTCGGCGGCGAAAGCCTTTGTCCGGGAATACAAATGCGGCTGAAAAACCACCAGTGACCGCCCGGCGCCGCTCTGTTCCAGCAGCGTCCGAACCGCTTCCAGCGTGGCGCTGATCTCGGTCGGGTGGTGGGCATAGTCGTCGAACACGCGCACCGACGCCGCGGTGCCGATCAACTCGAAGCGGCGACGCACCCCTTCGAAACCGGCCAGTCCGTCGAGCACACACTCGGCGGGCGCGCCGATCTCGATCGCGGCCAGCAGCGCGCCCAACGCATTGAGCGCCATGTGCCGGCCTGGCACCGACAGCCGCATCACCCACGGATGGATTTCGCCGTCCAGCTTGACGTGCGCGACCGCCCCGATCCCCTGCTGTTCCCAAGACAACAGCGTTGCGGCTAGCTCCTGCGCCGGGCCGTCGGGCGATCCATAGCGCAGCACCCGGATCCCCAGCGCCGCAGTGCGTTCCGCCAGGGCGGCCGCTCCCGGGTCGTCCGTACAGATCACGAGTGCTCCGCCGGGGGCAATTCGCTCCGCGAACGAGTCGAACACCGCCGTATAGGCGTCAAGACTGCCGAAGAAGTCCAGATGATCGGATTCGATATTGGTGACCACAGCGACATCGGGGGTGTACTCCAGCAGTGAGCCGTCACTCTCGTCGGCCTCGGCGACGAAGCAGTCGCCACTGCCGTGGTGAGCATTGGTGCCGGCCTCGCCCAGCTCGCCGCCAACCGCGAAGGACGGGTCACGGCCGCAATGCTGCAGGGCAACAATGAGCATCGAGGTGGTCGTCGTCTTGCCGTGCGTGCCCGTCACCATCAACGTGGTGCGCCCGGCCATCAGCTTGGCGAGCACCACCGGGCGCAGCACCACCGGGATGCCGCGTCGCCGGGCCTCGACGAGTTCGGGGTTGGTCTTCGGGATCGCGGCGTGGGTGGTGATGACGGCGGTCGCCCCGCCGGGCAGTAGGTCCAGCGACGACGCGTCGTGGCCGATCCGGATCAGGGCGCCGCGGGCGCGCAGCGCGCGCACACCGCGCGACTCCTTGGCGTCTGACCCCGACACCAGTCCGCCCCGGTCCAGCAGGATGCGGGCGATTCCCGACATGCCCGCTCCCCCGATACCGACCATGTGGACGCGCTGCAGCTCGGGGGGCAGCGGGGGCGTCACCGTCGACCTCCTCCGCCGGGGCGCTCGTCACGCATTTGGCCCGCCTGCTTCGCCAAGTCCAGCGCACTGTGGCGTTTCTTCGCGCGCTTCCCGTCTCGCGCTGCGCGCGCGACGTCCAGCGCACTGTGGCGTTTCTTCGCGCGCTTCCCGTCTCGCGCTGCGCGCGCGACGTCCAGCGCGACGCGCGCGACCCGCTGCGCCGCATCCGGGTGACCGACCAGCGCGGCGGCCTTCGTCATCGCCGCCAGCCGCGGTGCATCGTTGAGCAGCCCGGCGACTTGATCGGCCACGAAGCCCGGCGACAGATCGACGTCGGCGACAAGCAGCCCGCCGCCGGCATTGACCACCGGTAGCGCGTTGAGCCGCTGTTCGCCGTTGCCGATCGGCAGCGGCACGTAGACCGCGGGCAGGCCGACGGCGGTCACTTCGGCGACTGTCATCGCGCCCGACCGACAGATCGCCACATCGGCGGCGGCATAAGCCAGGTCCATCCGGTTCAGGTAGGGCACTGCAACATACGGCGGGTCGCCGGGCCCGGGAGTGGGTAGCTCGATGGTGTTCTTGGCGCCGTGGGCGTGCAGCACGGCTACCCCCGCGGCCGCCAGGCCACCGGCGGCCGCGGCGACCGCGCGGTTGATCGAGGCGGCTCCCTGCGAGCCGCCGAACACCAACAACACCCGCGCGTCCTCGGCGAAGCCGAAGTGCGCGCGGGCCTCTGCCCGCAGTGCCGCACGGTCGAGCGACGTAATCGACGCCCGGACCGGCACGCCGACCACTTCGGCGTGCGGCAGACCCGGGTCCGGAACCGCCGATAGCACCCGCTTGGCGCTGCGGGCGCCGACGCGGTTGGCCAGCCCGGCGCTGGCGTTGGCTTCGTGGATCACCACCGGCACGCGCCGCCCCCGCCGGGCGGCGCCGCGGGCGGCCAGATACGCGGGCAGCGACACGTATCCGCCAAATCCGATCACCACGTCGGCGTCGACCTTGTCCAGCACAGCACGGGTCTGCCGGACGGCACGGAATACCCGTAGCGGCAGCCGGGCCAGGTCACCGGTGGGCTTTCGGGGCAACGGCACCGGGGTGATCAGCTCAAGCGAATAGCCGCGTTCGGGCACCAGCCTGGTTTCCAGACCGCGCGGGGTGCCCAATGCGGTGATGCGGACGTGCGGATCCAGGGCGACCAAGGCGTCGGCGACAGCCATCGCGGGTTCGACGTGGCCCGCTGTTCCGCCGCCGGCAAGCACCACCGACAACGAGGAGTCCCCGGTTGGCTCTTTGACCGAGTCGTTCACCCGTAGCGCTGACCTTCCAGTGCGCGACGACCGGCGTGTGCACGACGCTGGCCGGTGTACCGCTGTGCGTCTCCATGATGCCCTGCTCGCGAACTCCGTCGCTCCACCACGGGTGGTCTCGCCGGCCGCTTGGCATGGGCGGCGGGTGCCTTGCGCTCCGGCTTGGCCGGCTGCGACCGGCTGCGCAGCCGGTCGCGCAGCGCTTCGACCCGAGTCGGCGCGTAGGGCTCCGGCAACGGCAACCGCAGCAGCCGGTTCATCCGGTCGTCACGCCCGGCTCGCAGCGCGGCGACGGCCTCGGGTTCGTGGCGAGCCGCGTTCGCCATCATGCCGATCATCAAAAGTGTTGTGGCCGATGATGTTCCACCGGCGGAGATGAGTGGCAGCTGGATACCGGTGACCGGCAGCAGGCCGATCACATAGCCGACGTTGATGAACGACTGGCCGATCACCCACATCGTGGTGGTCGCGGTCAACAGCCTCAGGAACGGGTCGGCAGAACGCCGCGCAATGCGCATCCCGGTGTAGGCGAACAGCCCGAACAGCGCCAGCAGGCCCAGGGCACCGACCAGGCCGAGTTCCTCACCGATGATCGCGAAGATGAAGTCGTTGTGGGCGTTGGGCAAGTAGTTCCATTTGGCCGTGCCCTGGCCCAGACCGTCGCCGAAGATACCGCCATTGGCCAGCGCGAACTTCGCTTGCCTGGCCTGATAACCCGAGTCCTGCGGGTCCTGGCCGGGGTTGAGCCACGACCGGACGCGGTCGGACCGGTAGCCCGCGGACACTGCCAGGATGGCCGCCGCGACGATCGCGGCGGCCAGCGAACTCAGGAACACCCGCAGCGGCAGGCCGGCGTACCAGAACAAACCCAGCAGGATGATGCCCATCGACACCGTCTGACCCAGGTCTGGCTGCGCGACGATAAGGGCCAGCGCAATCACCGCCGCCGGCACCAGCGGGACCAGCATCTCCCGCAGCGAGGCCCGCTCCATGCGCCTGGCGGCCAGCAGATGAGCACCCCAGATCGCTAAGGCGATCTTGGTCAGCTCGGAGGGCTGCATCGAGAAGCCTGCGACCACGAACCACCCGCGGGAGCCGTTGGCCTCCTTACCGATTCCCGGGATCAGCACGAGCACCAGCATCACGAGGGTCAGCGCGAAACCGGAAAACGCCATGCGCCGCATGAACCGCACCGGCAAGCGCAGCGCCAGGTAGCACGCGACCAGCCCGATGATGGTCCACAGCACCTGGCGGCCGAAGATGACCCACGCCGATCCGTCGTCGTCGTAGGAACGGACCCCGGACGCGGAGAGCACCATGGTCAGACCCAGCGTGGTCAACAGTGCCGCCACGGCGATGATCAGGTGAAACGACGTCATCGGCCGGCCCAGCCAGGCACCGAACCGGGTGCGCGGACCGGCCGCGACCGCCGGTTTGGTCACCGCCGCGCTCTCGCCGACCTCCGCCGCGCTGGTCTGCTCCGCCGCGCCGGGCGTGCTCTCCGCCGGCTGCCCGCCCTTGGCTCCCCGGTGTAGCAACCGGGCCAACATGTTGTTCACGCGAGTTACCCGGACGTGGCACGCACGGCGGCCGCGAACGCATCGCCACGGTCGGCGTAGCCACTGAACTGGTCAAATGAGGCCCCAGCCGGTGCTAAGAGCACGGTGTCGCCGGGGCGGGCCAGGTCTCGGGCGGCGGCGACGGCAGCGTTCATCACGCGAGTGCCGACAGTCTCGTCCGACAAAGGAACCACTTTTGCCACATACGTAACAGGAGACTCAGCAGTCGCATGCATAACAGCATCCTCGCCTGTCACAACCTGTACGACGGGGACATCCGGCGCGTGTCGTGATAACGCCTCGGCAACCTCTGCCCGATCACGGCCGATCAGCACCGCTCCGACCAGCCGCGGAGCGATCCTGGCCACCGTCTCTTGCACCGATGCGCCCTTGAGCAGACCCCCGGCTATCCACACCACCCGCGGGTAGGCCAGCACAGACGCCTCGGCAGCGTGCGGATTGGTGGCTTTGGAATCGTCGACGTAGCTGATCTGGTCGACGACGGCTACCAGCTCGGCGCGGTGCCGGCCCACCCGGAACGTTGCCAGCCCGTCCGCGACCGCCTCCGCGGGCACCCCGACGCTGCGCGCCAGAGCGGCCGCCGCCAATGCGTCAAGCACCCCCACCGGCCCGGGAACCGGGATCGACGAGACCGCAGCCAGCGCTGAGCCCTCGGGAACGGCATCGGAGCTGGCTGAGGAACCGGCTTCAGAAAAAGCCCTGTCGACGAGCATGCCGTCGCGCACCCCGAGTTCCCCGACGGCGGGCTGGCCGAGCCGAAAGCCGACGCGCACCGGCGCGTCGGTAGCCGACAGCAGCGCCGCGGCGCGCGGGTCGTCCAGCCCGACCACCGCAACCCGGCCGGTCAGTACCCGCGCCTTCGCGGCGGTGTAGTCGGCGAGGTCGGAATGCCAGTCGAGATGGTCTTCGGCGATATTGAGCACCACGCCGGCCTCGGGTCGCACCGACGGCGCCCAGTGCAGCTGGAAGCTGGACAGCTCGACGGCCAGCAGCTCGGCGGGCTCGCGCAGCGCATCCAGCACCGGGCTACCGATGTTGCCGCACAGGCTGCTGCGCAGGTCTGCGGCCGTGAGCATGGCATGCAGCATGGACGTGGTCGTCGTCTTGCCATTGGTGCCGGTGACCGCGAGCCAGCGGCGCGGAGGCCCGTAGTAACCGGCCGCGTCGAGCCGCCAGGCCAGCTCGACGTCACCCCAAACGGGTACACCGGCTGACTCGGCCGCAGCCGGCACGGGCGCGGTCGGCGGGAAACCGGGACTGGTCACGACCAGGGCGTAATCGTTGATGCGCTGCGCGGCGATCGACGAACTCGTCGTCGCCGTCCCGGCATCGGTGAACCGTTGGCGGGTCGCCGGATCGTCGTCGCAGAGCGTTGCCGTCACACCCAGCGGCGCCAGCGCGGCCAGCACCGAGTGCCCGGTCACACCGCCGCCGGCGACCAGCACCGGCGTGCCGGGCCTCAGGTCGGATAGCAAACCGCGCTCGGTGTCGCGGCCGGCGCGGCTCATTGGCGCCGCTCCTCCTCATCGCTGCGCTCTGCATCGTCGCCGGCGCGGCTCATTGGCGCCGCTCCTCCTCATCGCTGCGCTCTGCATCGTCGCCGGCGCGGCTCATCTCAACGGCCGCCGGTGGCCGCTAGCCACTCGCTGTAGAACAGCGCCACCCCCAGGCCGCAGCTGATCGCGGTGAGCAGCCAGAACCGGATGATCACCGTGGTTTCAGCCCAGCCGACCAGCTCGAAATGGTGATGGAACGGCGCCATCCGAAACACCCGGCGACCGGTGGTGCGGAAGGCCAGGATCTGCACCACCACCGAGGTGATCTCG
>Ga0210398_10001165_pt1 | contig 28101 bp, 28 predicted proteins | sample IncBWC4OmetaG_FD_161047 | JGI IMG/M metagenome (GOLD analysis project Ga0210398, IMG submission 161047) | Forest soil microbial communities from Barre Woods Harvard Forest LTER site, Petersham, Massachusetts, United States - Inc-BW-C-4-O | ecosystem: Environmental > Terrestrial > Soil >... | reverse complement strand
TAGTTGATCCTCGATGGGCGGTTCTGTCCCACTTTGAATTTGCCTTCGATGCGATCGATCGCGATCTCGAATCCGACAATCGCCTTGAGCAGCTTGGTTTTGAATTCGCGCGACACCTCGCGCGCGGACCATGGCTGCGGCAGTTCGGCCTCATGGATCTCGACCAGCCGATCGACGATCGCTTCGACGCGCCTTGGATCTTCGATAACCCGCGGCGCGCCATACGCATGCACCGCCGCGTAGTTCCAGGTCGGCACTGCCGGCGACGCCACGTACCAGCTCGGTGAAATGTAGCCATGGGGACCATCGAACATCGCGAGCGCCTGCGCACGGGCATCGAAGCCGCGCCAATGGGGATTCGCACGCGCGAGGTGACCGAGCAGGGTCCCCCTCGCACCCGCGTCACGGTCGAGAAGCAGCGGCAGCCGCGTCGCGAATGGTGCGCCGTCGACCGAAGTCACCAGCGTCGCAAAGCTGTTGGCCTCGATGAACGCGTGTAACGTCTCGCGATCCGTCACCTCGAATGCTTGCGGAATGTACATGCTAGTTCGCGCCCTCGCGGGCGCGCCGGTAGAGGTCGGGATCGCCGCGCTCCATCTGGCGATCGGGATATTTCGGCTCGGCGAAGCCAAATTTGCGATACAATCCGTGCGCATCAGCGGTCCCCAGCAACCAACGCCGCAGACCTTGAAGACGCGGATGCGCGATTACGGCTTCCATCAGCGCTTTCGACAGGCCACGCCCGCGGTACGCCTCCAGCACAAATACATCAGCGAGATACGCGAAGGTTGCATAGTCGGAAATTACTCGCGCGAAACCGATTTGCTTCGCGCCGTGGTAAATCCCGAAACATAGAGAATTCGCGATCGAACGCGCGACCACTTCGCGTGGCACTTGTTCCGCCCAATATGACTGGGTCGAAAGAAAATTGTGGATGACCTCGAGGTCGAGCCGCGCGCTGTCGGTGCTGATGAGGAACCCATCGACGGTACGCTCGAGCGGCGCGCCATCGTGCGCCGAGCCGAGCACGCGAGCGTCGGGTGCACGATACTCCGATATGTGCGGCGGCATCGCGATGCCGGGAGTCAGCCGCGAATCGGCAAGCGGCACCAACGCGTCGGTGCGCAGCGGGATCACGCCGGCCCAGTAGGGCAGGGCGTAGTCTTCCTCATCGTCGATCGGACCGCCCGTGCGCAACTTCGCGGAGGCTTCGGTAATCGGAAGTTCGAGGATCGAAGTGGCGGCGAGTTCCTTCGGATTGGGTTGCCGTGAGCGCTCCCATCGTCCGGGCGCGATATGCTCGACCAGCGCGCGCATCGCCGCGAGCTTGCGCTCCGGATCGGTGACCTCCGTCGCGCGCCCGAAAATAACGACGGAGCGGTAGTTCACCGAATGATGGAAGGCGGAGCGCGCCATCACCAGCCCGTCGATGAGCGTCGCGGTCAAGCAAACCTCGACACCCGCGGCCGCGGTGTTGAGCATGCGATTGCTTGCGGCGCCGTGGAGATAGACCCGATCATCGATGCGCGCGTGCAGGGTCGGCAATACTCGCGGCGCGCCGTCGATGACCACGCCCACGTGGCAGACCAGCGATCGGTCGAGGATCGCATGCACCACCCCGTGATCGTAGCTGGCGCGTTTGCGCATGCGGTTGACGATGGTGCGGGGCGAGCGTGTGACCTCTTCCATTTACGCGATCCTTATGTAACAGTACAAACTAGTGAATGTGACAGCACATTCGTATCAGATCGGCGGGAAGTCGAGCAACCAGATTTCCGCCAGCATCGAGGAGCACATCCGCAGCGGGCGATTCGCCGCCGGGACGGTCCTGCCCGCGATCCGCGCGCTGGCAGACCGCCTCGAGGTGAGTCCCACCACGGTCGCGGCGGCTTACCGCTCGCTGCGCGTGCGCGGTCTGGTGCGCGCCGGCGGGCGCCGCGGCACCATCGTTAATCGACGCCCTCCGCTGGCGACTCCCAGTCTGCCGGTCGCCCCCGAAGGCGCCATCAACCTCGCCGATGGCAACCCCGACCCCGAGTTGCTTCCCGCCCTCGCTCCGATTCTCGCCAGGATAGGGGGCAGACATCAGCTTTACGGAAGCGAGACGAATAGCGCCAGGCTGACTGAACTGGCGCGGCGCTCGTTCACGCGCGATCGCGTCCCCGCCAATGAAATCGCGGTAGTTAGCGGCGCTATCGATGGGCTTGAGCGCGTGCTGCAGGCGTATCTGTCGCCCGGCGACGTCGTCGCGGTTGAGGATCCTAGTTACACGGGCGTCCTCGATCTGATTGCCGCGCTGGGAATGATCGCGGAGGCGGTCGCGCTCGACGAATTCGGCATCCGGCCCAACTCGCTGGCGGCTGCGATTCGGGCCGACGCGAAGGCGCTCATCCTCACGCCTCGGGCGCAAAATCCCACCGGGGTAGCTCTCGACAAAAAACGCGCAGCCGAACTCCGCGCGATCCTCGCGCAGGCTCCTGAGACCTTACTCATCGAGGATGATTTTGGCGGTCCGGTTTCGGGTGCCGCCGCGATTACGGTGGTCGATTCGCGACTGCCTCGATGGGCGGTGATTCGTTCGGTTTCGAAAGCGCTCGGCCCCGATTTACGACTGGCAGTGGTAGCGGGCGACGCACTAACGATCGCGCGGGTCGAAGGGCGTCAGCGGCTCGGTCCCCGCTGGGTCAGCCACATCCTGCAGGATGCGGTCGCCGCAATGTGGTCGGATGCGAAAACGATGCGGCAGGTCCAGCGCGCCGCAGACACCTACACGCTTCGGCGTCATGCGTTGATCGAGGAACTCGCTAAGGTCGGCATCGCCGCGCAGGGCCGCTCAGGCCTCAACGTGTGGATTCCGGTTGCTGACGAAAACGCGATCGTTCAATCGCTCCTCGAAGCTGGTTGGGCGGTTCGACCGGGCGCGGCGTATCGGGTCCGCAGCGCGCCCGGCATTCGCGTGACGATTTCCGCGTTGAAGCCCGCCGACGCGCGCCGTTTCGCGAGCGATTTCGCCGGTGCCCTCCGTCCTCGCGCCTCCACCAACGTCGCCTGAAGAGTCACCAATGAAAAGCGGCGACATGCTAGGTATGCCGCCGCAAGTGACTAATCCTCTACCGCAACTGACTATTACCCTTTAGGCAATCCCAATACTCTCTCGCCGATGATGTTGTGCTGAATCTGATTGGTGCCGGCATATATCGTCGGTCCGCGCGCCGCCAGCATTCGGAATGACCATTTCCCTTGATCGATCGCAAATGGCGCGTCGGCCGCCATCTGGCTATACGGCCCCAGCAGTTCCATCGCGTACATCGCCATCCGCAGGCGCAGCTCAGTGCCGCACAACTTCATCATCGAGCCCTCGGGCCCCGGCGGAATTCCCTTGAGCTGGCGCGTCAACTGACGATAGCCGGTGTACTTGAGCGCCTCGGCGTCGCATGCGAACTCGATGATCTTCTGACGCACACTCGAATCATTCCATGCGGTGCCGCCGTTGCGAGGAACCCGCTTGGCGAGGTCCGCGAGTTCGTGAACTTCGCGCATCGGAATTTCGCCGCTGCCGCCCGAGCGCTCGAACATCAACGTGGTGATGGCGACCTGCCAGCCCTGGTTCAGTTCGCCGACGATATTTTTCTTCGGCACGCGCACGTCTTCGAAAAAAACCTCGTTGAAGCCCTTACCACCGGTTATCTGCACTAACGGCCGCACCGTGATACCGGGGCTGTGCATGTCCACCAGCAGGTAGCTGATGCCTTTGTGCTTGGGCGCGTTGGGGTCAGTGCGCACCAACAGGAAAATCCAATCGGCATGCTGCGCGATCGAGGTCCAGACTTTTTGCCCGTTAACGATGAAGTCGTCGCCTTGCTCGACGGCGCGCGTTTGCAGCGAGGCGAGATCGGATCCCGAGTTAGGTTCCGAATATCCCTGGCACCAGATTTCCTTGCCCGCGAGGATTTTCGGCAGATGGCGCTTTTTCTGTTCCTCGGTGCCCCAGTGAATCAGCGTCGGGCCGAGCAGGCTGATGCCCATGCCGGTGAATGGAACGCTGGTCCCGGCGCGTTCGAGTTCCTCATGATAGATGATGTTCTGCAGCACTCCGGCGCCGCGGCCGCCGTATTCTTTCGGCCAGCTGATGCCGATCCACTTGCCCTCGTTGAGCTTCTGATGCCAGCCGACCGCTTCGCTCCAGCTATCGCCTTCCTCGGAAAGGAGCTCGCGCGCGGGCGGGATACTTTTCAGATTGGCCTGAAGCCATCCGCGGAACTCGTGGCGAAACGCCTCGTCCTCGGGACTGTGGTTGAAATCCATTGCGAATTTTTTCCTGTTATATTCCGATTCTATCTGCGATTACCCTTTGGGTAGTCCGAGGACACGCTCGCCGATGATGTTGTGCTGGATCTGATTGGTCCCGGCCGCGATAGTTCCGCCGCGCACCGCCAGCATCTTCATTAGCCACTTGCCATTCTCGATCGCGAAGGGCCCGTTCGGCTCCATCTGGCTGTAGGGCCCGAGCAGCTCCATCGCAAAGAGCGATACTTTGAGCGCCAGCTCGGTTCCGACCAGCTTCATCATCGAGCCCTCAGGCCCCGGCGGCAGGCCCTTGAGCCGGCGCGTGAGCTGGCGAAAACCGGTGAACTTAAGCGCCTCGCCCTCGGAATAAAACTCCGCCAGCTTTTGCCGCACACTCGAATCATCCCACGCCGTGCCGCCATTGCGCGGGATCTGTTTGGCGAGGCGCGCGAGCTCGCGAATCTGACCGGTACCGGGGGCGCCGGCGCCGCGCCGCTCGAACATAAGGGTGGTGATGGCGACCTGCCAGCCCTGATTCTTCTCTCCGACGAGGTTTCGCTTCGGCACCCGCACATCATCGAAGAAAACCTCATTGAAGCCGCTCGCGCCGGTCATCTGCACCAGCGGGCGCACAGTGATGCCGGGAGTTTTCATGTCCACCAGCAGATAGCTGATGCCCTTATGCTTGGGGGCTTCGGAGTCGGTGCGCACCAGCAGAAAGATCCAGTCCGCATGTTGCGCGGTGGAGGTCCAGATTTTCTGGCCGTTGACGACGAAGTAGTCGCCGTCTTCGACCGCCTTGGTCTGCAAGGAGGCGAGATCGGATCCCGAGTTAGGCTCCGAATAGCCCTGGCACCAGATTTCGTCGGCGGCCAGGATTTTGGAGATGTGCGCTTTCTTCTGTTCCTCGTTGCCCCAATGCATCAGGGTCGGGGCCACCAGACTCGCGCCCTGCCCGATGAACGGCAGGGGCGCCTTCGCGCGTGCGAGTTCCTGGTAATAGACGATGGTCTGCAAAATGGTTGCCCCGCGTCCGCCATATTCTTTAGGCCAATCGATGCCGACCCATCCGCCTTGATGTAGCTTTTTGTACCACGCGATGCGGCGACCCCATTCTTCACTATCGTCAGCCTCATCACCGAACGAATCCGAGTTCTCCATTCCCTTGGGCGCGTTGGCTTGCAGCCAGGTGCGGAACTCTTTGCGAAACGCCTCATCTTCGGGGCTGAAATTAAAATCCATCTGCTTCTCCGATGTTCATCCTTTAGGGAGTCCGAGCACGCGCTCGCCGATGATGTTGTGCTGAATCTGGTTGGTGCCCGCGAAAATCGTCGGACCGCGCGCCGAGAGCATCCGATACGACCAGCGTCCGTGATCGATGGCGTGGTCGGCAGCATATTCGAACTGGCTGTAAGGCCCGAGCAACTCCATCGCGTAGAGCGAAACTTTCAGGTTGAGCTCGGTCGAGCACAGCTTCAGCATCGAGCCCTCGGGACCCGGTGGCAAGCCCTTGAGGCGCTTGGTCAACTGGCGCAGGCCGGTGTACTTGAGCGCGGTGGCCTCGCATGCAAACTCGGCGATTTTCTGACGCACATCGTCATGCTCCCATGCGGACTTACCATTGCGAGGCAACTTCTTCGCGAGCTCGACCAGATCCTCGATCATCCCGCCGGTGCCGCGATCGTTGCCCGCGCCGCCGGAGCGCTCGAACATCAGCGTGGTAATGGCGACCTGCCAGCCCTGATTTTTTTCACCGACGAGATTCTTTTTCGGCACGCGCACGTCTTCGAAGAAAACCTCATTGAAGCCGCGACCGCCAGTCATCTGCACCAGCGGCCGAACCGTGATGCCGGGGCTATGCATATCGACCAGCAGATAGCTGATTCCCTTATGCTTGGGCGCGTTGGGATCGGTGCGCACCAGCAGAAAAATAAAATCCGCGAACTGCGCGATCGAGGTCCACACCTTCTGCCCGTTGACGACGAAATCGTCGCCCTCCTCGAGGGCGCGGGTCTGCAGCGAGGCGAGGTCGGAGCCGGAGCCGGGTTCCGAATATCCCTGGCACCAGATCTCCTCGCCTTTGACGATTCTGGGCAGGTAGCGCTGCTTTTGTTCCTCGTTGCCCCAGTGAATCAAGGTCGGACCGAGCAGCCCGGGACCCATCCCGATGAGCGGCGCAGGGGCGCCGATTCGCGCGAGCTCCTGATTGTAGACGATATTTTGCAGGATGCCGGCGCCGCGCCCGCCGTACTCTTTCGGCCAGTTGATACAGGTCCATCCGCCCGCCGCGAGCTTGCGGAACCATGCGACGCGGCGGCGAAAATCGCTCTGCTCACCGTCGGCGAGAATCTCGCTGTTCGACTGATCAGACTGGGGCGCGTTTTTCTCCAGCCACGCGCGAAAATCCGCGCGAAACGCTTCGTCTTCAGGAGAGAAATTGAAATCCATTATAGTTCCCCTGGAGCCCTTTAACGGTACCCCGGCTGGTTGAACGAATCACAACAATTCCAGCTTAAGTTCGCATATAAAGGATGGAACGGTAAAGGTTCGCGCAATTGACAATCCATTGGCGATTGTCGAAAGTCGGAGGCGATAGAGGCATTAGCGCAGCGCGATTTACGGACTTATCGGAAAAGTCCCGGAGGGGCCTTAGGGCCGCGCCGCCGGCGCTCGCGAGGCGAGCGAAGTGGAGTCGGGCGAAAGTAAAAATGATTCATCTCGACCTCGATATTCCGGCCGACATTTTCGATCCCGAATTTTCGCTGACGGCGTTTGCCGCGCGGATGCGTGAAGTCGCGATTCTCGAGCTGGTGCGCGTGAAGCGGATGCATGAGCATGAGGCGCTCGAACTCCTCGGCATCGAGCGGCGGGAATTGCTCGAGAAGATGAAGGCCTGCGGCATCGTGCCGACCGAGAACGCATTCGAAGAGATCAAGGGCGAGCTGGAAAAGGCGATCAAGACGCGAGCGAAGAAGTAGCGCGCGTCACATTGAAATCAAACCGCGAGGATTTACACATGCAACTGCTGCACACCATGATTCGCGTCAACGACCTCAACGAGTCGCTCAAGTTCTACTGCGATCAGCTCGGGATGAAGCTGCTGCGCAAGGAGGATTTTCCCGGCGGCGAGTTTACCCTGGCGTTCGTCGGCTACGGCGACGAGAAGGATCACACCGTCGTCGAGCTCACGCATAACTGGGGTACCAAAAGCTACGACCAGGGCAACGCGTTCGGCCATCTCGCGATCGGGGTGCCCGACGCCTACCAGACCTGCGCGGATTTGAAAGCCAAGGGCGTCAAAGTCGTGCGTGAGGCGGGACCGATGAAGCATGGCACCACGGTGATCGCGTTCATCGAGGATCCCAACGGTTACAAGATCGAGCTGATCCAACAGAAGCGCCAGTAGCTTCGCGCGAGGGGAACATCGATGAGGGCTGGCGCCTTTAAGCAACAAAATGTAGTGAGCATCATCGATGCGCCGGTGCCTAAAGCGGGACCCGGCGAGGTCGTCCTCAAGGTCCACAACTGCGGCATCTGCGGTTCGGATCTACATGCGGTGCAGATGGGCACGCTGCGACCCAACTCGATCCTCGGCCACGAATTTTGCGGCGAGGTCCACGAGGTCGGCGCAGGCGTGCGCGGCTTCGAGGTTGGCCAGCGCGTCGCCTCGTTGCCATGGATCACCTGCGGCGAATGCGAGGCTTGCGCGCGCGGCGAGGGTTACCATTGCCGGCGCAACCGCGTGCTCGGACTCGGCCAGCTCCCCGGTGGATACGCGGAATACGTGATGTGCGGCGAACGCAGCCTGCTCAAGCTGCCCGAGAATGTTTCCTCGCGCGAGGGGGCGCTGGTCGAGCCACTCGCAGTGGGGTTGCATGGGGTCAATCGCGCGCGCATCCAACCTGGAATTGGATGCGTGGTGATGGGCGCGGGACCGATCGGCCTCGCGGCGCTGACCTGGTGCAAGGCCAAGGGCGCGAATCCCATCATCGTGTCGGAACTGGCGGCGGGACGCGCCGACCTAGCGCTGAAGCTTGGCGCCACCGAAATCGTGAATCCCACCCAACAAAAGCCGGCTGATCGGATGCGCGAGCTGACCGGAAAGCCGCCCGAGCTGGTCATCGAATGCATCGGAGTAAAGGGTACCTTAGGCGCGGCGATCGATATTGCCGGTACGCATGGACGGGTGGTCGTCATCGGTGCGTGCCTCGAGCCGGACACTATCGTGCCGATGAAGTGCCTGATGAAAGAAGTCTCGGTCGAGTTCGCCATTGGCTATACCAAGGCGGAGTTCGAGGAGACCATCGAGGCGCTGGCGAATGGGAAGGTCAACGCGAAACCGCTGATCACCGACGTCATCGGCCTCGACGAGGTGCCTGCGATGTTCGACGCGCTGCGCACGCCGGGTAACCGCGCGAAGGTTTTGCTCGAGTTCCCGCACTGAGAGTAGCTAGCCGTTTGACGTACTACGGGTCGCGTAGTACGCTCAGTCGTTGATCAAGAGCTTCCGCAACGAAGCGACGTGGCGTCTATACGAAGATCAGACTGCAAGATCTTTTCGAGGTTTGGACTTGCGGTTAGCTCTAAACCGATTGATCTATCTAAACAACGCCTCGTCACTTTCCGATATTCCGAAGTTGCGCAGCTTCCGCCTGCATGCCCTCTCCGGGACGCGGCGCGGTCATTGGGCGATTTCAATTAATGGCCGGTGGAGATTATGTTTCGAGTTTCGTGACGGGCACGCGCACAATGTGGGGGTGGTTGATTGAGGCTAAAGGATGGCTGGAGAAAGAATTTTGACGCACCCCGGAGACATTCTTCGCGAGGAGCTAAAGACGCGAGGGCTGAGCGCGAACCAATTCGCACTCGATCTCGCCGTCCCCTCAGGCAGAATTGTCGAAATTCTCAACTGCAAGCGCGGTGTTAGTGCGGATACGGCACTTCGTCTCTCGCGTTACTTCGGCACCTCGGCGCAGGTGTGGATGAATATCCAGGCGCAATACGATTTGGAGCGCGCACAGCAAAAGGTGGGCGCCAAGATTGCTCGCAGCGTCAAACCCGGTAGTGACGCCGCTACCTCTAACACAAGGCAGCGCAAGAAATTGCCTGGAGAGAAGCGGCGGCGAGCCGCCGGTTAACCGATCGCGAGGAACTTCCTGATCGCGCCGAGCGACTCCGGTTCCATCAAGCTGGGGGCATGCCCGACGCCCGGAACCTCTACCGACTCGACGCTGCGGACAACAGATTTCATTCGTTCCACCGTTCGCGCTGCGAGGATGTCGCTCTCGGCGCCGCGAATCACCAGCACCGGCGCCTCGATCCGCGCGAATGGTACCCACATGTCCAGCGGACGCGCCGCGGTACGCATTGGCTGACGGATAAGCGGGTCCATCTTCCAGGTGAGTTTGCTGTTATCAGCCCGCTTGACCGACCATTTCACCTGCTCGATGAGTTGGGGTTCGGGAATCTTGCTCATCGCGGGATAGTTAGCCCGATAGTAGGCTGCCACTTCTTTCAGATCGCTGAACTCGCTCGGCGACTCGCCGACGTAATTGGTGATCCGCGCGATTCCGACCGGATCGAGGTCGGGCCCGATGTCATTGAGGACCAGCTTCTCGACCCGATGTGGATAGCCGCCCGCAAAGAGCATCGAGATCATCCCGCCCATCGAGGTTCCGACCAGGGTGACGCGTTCAATTTTTAACTCGTCAAGAAGTCCCGCCAGATCGGCGGCGTAGTTCTGCGGCGTGTACTGGGTACCGGCGGACCATCCGCTGTCGCCACGCCCGCGCACGTCGAGGGACCGCACGTGATAGGCGGCGCTCAGATGCGGCGCGAGCGCGTCGAAGTTGTGCGCGTTACCGGTCAGCCCATGGATGCATACCAGCGCCGGCTTACCGTCCGTTCCGTGATCCAGGTAGTGGAGCTTGAGGTTGTTGAGAGTGATGAATTTGCTCACCGACATTCGAGGTGCTCCGTTGGATCTGCTGCGGCGCGCCGGTGCCCGCCGTGCTTTTGCGCAATAGCTTATGCGGCACGATTATCATCCGCCGCCCGTCGCGAATCAGCGCCTGCTCGTTTTCGAATTCCTTGAGCTGAACCGTGGTGCGCTGCCGCGACGCGCCGACCAGGTCCGCCAAATCCTCGTGCGTAAGCTTGAGCGTCAGCAGCACCCCGCGCGCGTCCTCGACGCCAAATTTATTGCCGACCTCCAGCAACGCGCCGGCCAGCCGTTCGCGCAGCCCCAAGCCGACGAAGCTCGCGTACCGCACCAGCATCATCCACCATCGGCCCACCGTTACGTCAAGCACCCGGCTCAAGAGTTCGCGCTGGATGCCGAGCGTGGTTTCGACGAAGACCTCCGGCTGCACGATGGCAACCGTGCAATCGGTAAACGCATCGCATCGAAACGGCCTGATGGCATTGGGCAGCAGCGACGAAACCCCGAAGACCTCGCCGGGTCCGACCAGACCCACCAGCACGCGGTCCTCGCGATTGAGGATCGACAACTTCGCGACGCCCGAGAGCATGATGTAGACGCGGTTGGAGGACTGACCTTCCGAGAAAATAGTGTTCGGGCGTCGAACCCGAAGCGCTTCGGCACCCGCCGCGAGCCGTTCCAGTTGCTCGATGCTCATCCACGACAGCGTCCGCAGACGCTTCAAGGACTTTGGATCCAATGGATTCTCGCGCACCACGATCTTTAGGTACCACATGGCCGCGCGGTCCCCAAAATGGGGCATTGGAATTCGCCGACCTTGAACGCCCAACGAGCTAATGAGCCCTGCGCGCGAAGGGTTAAATTCGCTCTTCGCCGTGGCGGATCGTCAGCATGGAGCAATTTGACAATTATCTAGTAAGTCGATAGAAAAATAGGCTTTAGTCACGCGATGGTCTTACGGGATCCTCATTAACGAGGACTAATCCACCGAATTTGGTGGGTTATTGCAGGATCAAATGGCGATACTTGAACGGTGCATGCTGACAATACGTTGACGAAGCTGATCGTCACAGCTTCACAACGAGATTGACGCGAAACGTTAATCCATAACGCAGAGAAGGACTCTATGCATCAGCAGAAAACGACTTTGACCATTGGCTTACAACAATCGCCAATCTCCTCGTCACCTACGCGACCCTTTCAGGCCCTTGAGGCGGATTTTTCGCCATTTCGTCACAATCGGGACAATTGTAAGTAACACTAATCATTGCGTTAGGCTCTCCATTAGTTCATCTTACAGACCATCAAGAACATGGATGACACACTTTCCAGTCCGAACTACCAGGCGAACCTGACGCTTAGCAAACAAGCAGGGAGGCTGCGTGATGCGCGCGCCTTGAGCATCCGCTGGAAGCAGCCAGCAGCGGAGTTGGTCTTAGACACGTTTTCGAGCGTCGGGCCCAAGGCACCGACCTTGCACTGATGGCCCACTCGGGTGGGTCGCGGAGTATAGACGGAGGTTTTTTTTCATGAGCCAGCCAAAATCAGAACTCACGACCGGTATTCGGGCGCTAGCGGAGGTCGCAATCGTTGACCTGCCTGCGGCGTTGACCCTGCGAACCTTCAAAGCCGACACCAATAACGAACTCTACAAAGCCGGATGGAAAGCCTACGAAGCGGCGACCGGTATGGTCACCGATTTGACCAACCGCGCGTATGCGAACCGCAGCATCGCGCGCGTCGGCGCCCGCATGCTCGAGAATTCGCTGAAGACCCAGCGCGTCGTCGATGCGTTCGCGGGAGCGTTTTTCTCCGCCTTGTGGCCGAGCCTCGGACTGCCGATGGCCGCGGACATTGAGGCATTGCGCCGCGATGTGAAGGCGCTGCGCGAGGAAATTCGCACCGCCGAATATGATCGTGCCGCCGCGAACCAGGCCGAAGCTGAAGACGCTGATCCAGTTGCACGCGAGGCCGAGGTTGCGCGCGAGATGGCGATTCGGGAAGCGGCCGTCGGTGCCCGCGCGCATCCTGATTTCGACAGTAGCTCGTGGGTCGGATGGCGCGCGCTGCCGGCAGTGGAGGTAAGAAACCGTGTCCGTCGTTAGTGAGATTGCAGGATTCTGGGGCGAAGGGGCCCTTCGCACGCTGAATGCTTTTCGCCATGGCTTCGGCGCCCCCGCCAACGATCCGCCAATTGTGACCCCATTTACCGTCATCTATGAAGGCGGCAAAGTCAGCCTGCGCTTCTATGCGGCGCGCGGCCCGGTTCGGCACAAGACGCCGTTGCTGCTGGTCTACGCGCTCATCAAGCGGCCGTTCATCCTCGATCTGCAGAAGGGCCGCAGCGTGATAGAGAGCCTCACCAGCCAGGGCTTCGACGTATACTTCATCGACTGGATTCCGCCGGACGCTGCGGACACCTGGCGCGGCTTCGACGCTTACGTCAATGGCGACGTCGCCAACGCGGTCGCGGCGGTCCAGATTCATAGCGGGGTCGAGCGCATCAACCTGCTGGGCTACTGCTTCGGCGCGCTGCTCTCGCTGATGTACACCGCGCTGCATCAGAGCAACATCAAGAACCTGATCACGCTCACGATCCCCTTCGACATGAGCAATCGCGATTTGCCGATCACAAATTTTGCCGATGCGATGAATCCGGCGATCGCCGATACCATCACTTCGATTTATGGCAACTGCCCGGCCTGGATGATGAACTCGTTTTTCACCGCGATGAATCCGACTCATCATGCGCTCGACAAGTACGTGGGACGCTATCGGAACCAGTCGCGCGAGAACTATGCCGAGACCTTCGAGCTGTTCGAAAAGTGGATGGCGAGCGATGTACCGCTGGCGGGGCAGATTTTCCGCGAGCTGACCCAGGAGCTTTCGCGCGAGAACAAACTCTATCGCGACCTGATGAAGGTGGGCGAAGAAGTCGTGAATCTGAAGAACATCGTCGCACCGCTGCTCAACGTGATCGCGGATCACGACGATGTGGTGCATCCGAATGCGAGCAAACCGCTACCGGAGTTCGTCGGGTCGGAGGACAAACGTAACCTGCATTTTCCGACCGGCCATATCGGCGCGGCCGTGAGCGGTCCGGCAATCAAGAAGCTATGGCCAGAAATCGGCAAGTGGCTTATCGATCGCGACTAGTTGCGCGCGACACCATCGGTGGTTTTCGTCGCATGGGTGACGAAAATTCGCAGACACCAAAGCTAGCGATGGTTAACTTTGAGGCAACCAAACGCGGGGACAGATCCGCAAATCAAATCGACAGTTATCGGAGGTTCGAAGTGGAAGGCAAAGCAAAAGAACGCGCGGAGAAAGTAGCAGAGAATCTGGCCGGCTTCGGCAGTCAGATGTTCAACACCGACGGCATCAAGAAGGTCGCCGCCTGGTACATCGACACCAGCGAGAAAGTCGCCAATGGCGTGCTGGACTATCAGGCCAGTGCGACCGAGTGGGCCAAGTCGACTGCGCTGGCGCCGATTTTCGAGGCGCAGCATGACCTCGGATCCAAGTTCGTGAAGCGCTCGGCCGAAGTCGCGCGCAAGCTCTGGCAAATCGAGAACTAGTCGCTTCCTCCCCAAAGCGATGACGCGGGCGCAGCAATGCGTCCGCGTTTTTTTTCGGTCGCGAACATTATCGTTCAATCGCCGGAGTCGCGGGCGAAAACGACCACCCCGTTGGCTGGAATCACGATCGAACTCGATGCGTTGAAGCCGTGCAGCGGACCGCCCGACGCCTGAATTGATCCACCATTGCCGGCGACCATCGGGTTGACCCAGTTGTCATAGACATCGCTATTGAAGACCTCGAGCCAGGTTCCGCCGAATGGGAATCCGATCTGATAGTTCCACCAGGTGGACTCGTTGAGGCTGGCCACCACGATGACATCGCGGCCGGCACCCTCGAGCCATCGATGGTATGCGATGACGCGATTTTCATCGTGGACGTGAAACGCCCCGACATTGTCACTGCGCAATGCAGGCTGCCGCCATCGCAAATGAATCAGGTCCTGGGTGAAGCGCAGGAAATCTGTCATCGAGACATCGCCGGAGTTCAGCCCGGCCCACCAAATCAGCACGTTGGGGTTGTCGGGAGTGCAGTCCCATTGTTTGTCTTCGAGGAACTCCTCGCCCATGAAGAGCTGAGGAATCCCCGGCGCCGTCATCAGGATCGCGGTCGCGAGGCGCGCGCGGCTGCGCGCATACCACGAGCGATTATTGGAGCCGTCGGCGAGCGCCGGCACGCGCGGCATCTGGCCGACCTTCACGATGTCATGATTCTCGATGCAGGTAACTGCCTGCCATCCGTGCGCGAATCCGCTCGGATAGAGATTCCCCGCCACCGAATCGAGATCGACGTTGGCGGATGCGCCGCCCGAGGCCTGGCCGATCGCGCCGCGCAGCGCATTGCGCAGGCCGTCATGCTGCAGGACATCGAAACCCGCGCCGCCCGAGTTGGTGGGAGTGACAATCACCGGATCGACCGGCCAGTGTTCGGCATTCTGAATGCCTCGTGGCCGCGAGTATCGCACGGTGCCGGTCAGGTCCTGGCAAAAGGTCCATCCTGAATCGCCGTTGAGGTTCAGCAGCACGCTGATTTCGTCATAGCGGAAACCGTCGACGTGGAATTCGTTCTGGTAGTAGAGCGCGCTGTTGATCACGAACTGGCGAACATCGTTGTTCCAAAGCGCAAATGAGAGCCCACCGGCCCATTCCATGTTGGTGCAGTAGAGGCTGTTGTTGTGATTTCCGTTCGGATAGCGATCCCAGAAATAGATGCTTTGATCGTCCCCGGCAAAACCGCCCGCATGGTTATAAACGACATCGAACACGACCGCGATGCCGTAGAGATGACATAGATCGACCAGCGCCTTGAGCTGCGCCGGCGCAGGGCTGATATCGCCGATCGCGAGCGGAGCACAACTCTTCGCCGCGAGCAGTTGATTGATGGTCGCGAGATATCCGGCCAGCGCATTCGGGTCGGTCACCACGTACGGAAAGTCGGGCGAGAAGTAATCCGCGCCGTTGTACCCGAGCGATGGATCGGTTTCCAACTCATCGATTGGCAACGGCTGCAGGACGTTTGCGCCGAGTGCCACGATGTATGGAATTTTGCCGATCACGTCGAGAAAATTGCCTGGGGAATTCACCGTTGCAGGGGCATAGGTTCCGACATGAACCTGGTAGACGATCATGTTGGAGAAATCCGGGGTGACGAATGCTGCGTCGTGCCACGGATACGCCGATGCCGACCTCAGGACACAACTGCAATTCGGGAACGGTGCATCGAGCGCCATCTCGCGCGCATAAGGATCGCGCTTGTAGCCACTGTTGCCTTGCCCCACCACCGAGAAGCGATAAATGTCGCCGTCCTGCGCGCCCGCGACGAAGCCAGTCCAGTAGCCGTTGCTGTTCGCCATCAGCAGATCATCGGTCTGCGTTGTCTGTGCCACACCGTTGAAGGTGCCGTTGAGGTAGACCGCGGTTGCGCGCGGCGCCCATGCGCGGAAGGTAGCCCCACCGTCAACAAGATTGGCACCCATCGGCGTGTTCGGTGTGATATTGGCTTGGGAAATCATAGCGAAGATATTCCACTTGTGGACTAGTTGTGTCCATGCTGTCAGCTTTCAGGATGTAATACGGGCGTGACGTGCGTTGCTATATCCTGACTCCTGGCTGACTCCTAGTCTCGAAGACTAGGCGCAATTTTCAGCCGATCCTGCCATTCGCGCCGCGCGCGAAGGTGGAGAAGACTCCGCGGTAACAAACCAACTTTCAGCGGCGGCGCAGTCCGGTCAGACGCGGTCATCGGCAAGGTCGAGCGGTTGGTCGAGTGTCCGCGGGTGGTCGAGGTTTTTCCCGCAGAGCTTCCCGCTGGTCGAGCCGCGCCCTGCCCGCCGATCCGGGTGGAAAATTTGTCCGGCTTGCCACAACCCTGACGCGGGCATAGTTTCGCCATAACCACATCCCTTCGATGAGGAGGCTATGATGATGGCTACTACCCAGCATAACCCTGAGTTGGCTCGCGAAGACGTCGACTCCTTCGATCATGACGAAGAAAAATTGGAATCCACCGAACTGGGTTCCGCGCTCCTGCGCGAGACGCTGAAGAACGCGCTCTCCAATCGCGGCCTGGTCCTCGATGAACAGACCACGCTTGCGCAAGCGTTGCGCGAGATGCGCGAGCATCGCCAGGGATGCATCCTGGCAACGCGCGACGGCAAGCTGACCGGCATCTTCACCGAACGCGACGTCCTGATGAAGGTGGTGGGGACCAACATCGATCTCGAACGCACGCCGATTCGTCCTTATATGACGCGCGATCCGGTGCGCCTGCCCGAGGACGCCATCGTCGCCTATGCGCTCAACAAGATGTGCGTCGAGGGCTTTCGTCATGTGCCGCTGACCGATGAGCAGGGCCGCCCGGTCGGGGTTGTCTCGATGCGCGATATCATCGAATATCTTAGCGGCTTCTTTCCGCAGGACGTGTTGAATCTGCCGCCGGAACCGAGCAGCGGTTTTCGCCATCGCGAAGGCGCCTAGCGCGGCGCGCGTTCCAAAAGCGTACAATCGTCCGGGTTTCGAAGCCCGACTCAAATCGAATTCGATCGAGGAACTATGAAAGTCGTAGTGGATCGCCACGCCTGCGAGGGCAACGCGCGTTGTTCCGAAGTTGCGCCGGAAATTTTCGAAGTTCGGGATGACGACAAGGCATTCGTCAAGCTGGATAGTCCGGGCGCCGCGCTCCAGGAAAAACTCAAGCTCGCGGTCAAGCTCTGCCCCCGTCAGGCAATTAGCCTCGAAGACTAAGGCGGCAACAAAAAATGGCAGCTCCCAACACTGAATCACTCAGTCTGGACACTCTCGAAATCGTCGCCGGACCGCATTACGAGAAGAACGGCTACCCGCATGCCGAATGGACCTACCTGCGCAAGAATGCGCCGGTCTATTGGTATGACCGTCCCAATGTCGACCCGTTCTGGGCGATAACCAAGCACGCCGATATTGTCGAGGTCGCGCGCCAGCCGAAAATCTTTTTGAATGGACCGCGACTGCTGGTGGCGACCAAGGATCAGTACATGGAAGGCGGCGATATGCTGTTCCGCCATCTGCTCAACATGGATCCGCCCGAGCACGCGAACTACCGCGACCTGGTCAATCGCCGCTTCACTCCGCGGGCGGTCCGCTCGCTCCAACGTGAGGTCGAGGAAATCACCGACGCAGCGATGGACGAGCTCGCGGAAACCCATCGCAACGGCGGCTCGATGATCGAATGCGACTTCGTCACCGACGTGTCGGCGAAAGTACCGCTCGATGTCATCGCGGCGCTGCTCGGTGTCCCCAAGGAGGATCGGCCGCAGTTGTTTCGCTGGACCAACGAGACCATCGGGTCGGGCGACCCCGAGTTCAACCAGGGCAACACGCCGCAGGAAACCCTTCAGCGCGCGCGCGAAGGGCTGTTCACCTACTTCAGCAACCTGGTGGAGCAGCGGCGGCAGGCGCCCAAGGACGACTTGACCAGCGTGCTGGGCGCGGCTCAGCTCAACGGGCAACCGCTGCCGCTGTTCGAGATGCTGTCGTACTTCCTCCTGCTGGTGGTCGCCGGCAACGAGACCACCCGCAACGCGACTTCCGGTGGCGTCCAGGCACTCATCGACAATCCCGAGCAATGGAAGATGCTGCAGAATGATCAGACCTTGCTGCGGCCCGCGATCGAGGAGATCGTGCGCTGGATCAGCCCGGTCATCCAGTTCGCGCGCACCGCGAGCGAGGACTACACCTTGCGCGGCAAGACCATCAAGAAAGGCGAATCGCTGGCGCTCTACTATCCCTCGGCGAACCGCGACGAAGACGTGTTCGAGCAGCCATTCAAGTTCGACATCACGCGCGATCCCAATCCGCATATCGCCTTTGGCATCGGCGAGCACTTCTGCCTCGGCGCCAATATCGCGCGCCTCGAACTCGAGGTGATCTTTCGTGAGCTGATGAAGAAAGTGGAGTACATCGAACCGAATGGTCCGATTGAGCGGCTACGTTCGGGCTTCGTCGGTGGCATCAAACATATGCCGGTTCGGATGAAGCTTCGAACCAGCGCTTTATGATATAGTTCTGTCTCCTCCCTCCTCCTTTTTTTCCTCTCCCCCGTGCCTCGCGGGGGAGAGGTTTTTTTACGGCTTCATCTCGCCGGGGGCGGCTTTGCTGCTGCCCGGACCTTCGGGCTTCTTGAGGTTGAACTTATCGAGGCGATACTGCAGCGTCCGGTAGCTCATGCCTAACATCTTGGAGGCTTTCGCTATCACCCAGTCGGATTTCTCCATCGCCTGGAGAATCAGATCGCGCTCGAAGGTCTCGAAGTTGATGCCCTCGTTGGGAATCTCGAAGCGATCTCCGCGGGAGGTATTGCGATCGCCCGGCTTGATGGGAATCTTGCGCGAGAGAACTTCCGACGGCAGGTCCTTGGGCATGATCTTTTCGCCATCGCACAGCAGGATCGCGCGCTCGATCGCCGACTCGAGCTGACGGACATTGCCCGGCCACGGATAGTCGACCAGCACTTCCATCGTGTCGCGGACGATCTCCTTGGGGTGTCCGTCGGCAAGGTGCGCGAATTTCTTGAGCGCGTGCGCCGCCAGCAGTGGAATATCGCCGCGCCGATCGCGCAGCGGCGGCAGGGTGATGGTTACCACGTTGACCCGATAATAGAGGTCCTCGCGAAAACGTCCCTCCGCGACTTCGTCGGCAAGATTCTTGTTGGTCGCTGCAATCAGGCGCACATCGACATGAAATGATTCGTTGCCGCCGACCCGCCGCACCTCGCGCTCCTGCAGCACCCGCAACATCTTGGCTTGCAGTGGAGGGGGAAGGTCCGCGATCTCGTCGAGGAACAGGGTCGATTTGTCCGCCGCCTCGACTAGTCCGATCTTGCGCTCGTTGGCGCCCGTGAACGCGCCCTTCTCATGGCCGAAAAGTTCATTCTCCATGAGCGTCTCGGGAATCGCGGAGCAGTTGATCGCGACGAACGGACGCGCCGCGCGCGGCGAAAGACGATGAATCCCGCGCGCGATCACCTCCTTGCCGGTGCCGCTCTCGCCCTGGATCAGCACGGTGGAATTCGAGGGCGAGATCTTTCCCACGATGCGGATGATGTCCTGCATCGCAGTGTCGACGCCGACGATTCCTTCCACCGTGAGTCCGCCTTCGAGCTTCTTTTTGAGCAGGGCGTTTTCCTGGCGGAGGGTCGCAACTTCGGCGGCCTTCGAGATCGTCATCACCAGGGTCTCGCGATCAGTGGGCTTGGTCAGGTAGTAGAACGCGCCATTCTTCATCGCCTGCACCGCGCTTTCGATGGTGCCGTGCGCGGTCAGCAGGACGACTTGCGTGCCGGGATAGATGGGGCGCACCTTCGCCAGCAGTTCATCGCCCGACATTCCCGGCATCATCAAGTCGGTGAGGACGACGTCGAACTCCCCCAGCCCGAGGCATTCGAGCGCGCGCTTGCCGGTGGCGGCTTCTTCGACGTTGAAGCCTTCCTCGCGCAGGGTGTCGGCAGTTATCTGACGTTCGAGGTCGTTGTCTTCGACGACGAGTACGGATGATCGGCTCATGATGTGGTTATCTCTGTATGGTTCCCAGCGGTCCCGCGCCCAGCGGGAAGGTGAAGGTGACGATGGTGCCGTGCTCGTCCGCCAGCGGCGCGATGCTGATGGTGCCACCGTGACGCTCGACGATCGAGCGCGATAGAAACAGGCCGAGCCCGATGCCCTCGCGCTTGGTGGTGAAGAACGGTTCGAACACGCGTTTGGCGACGTCGGGATCGATTCCGGCGCCGTTATCTCTGAAGGTTATCACGAGGCGGTCGCCTTCCTGATGAAACGCGATACGCAGTTCGCCGCCATCGGGCATCGCCTGAATCGCGTTGGCGATGACATTGACGAAGCACATGCGGATTTTCTCGGCGTCGACATTGAGCATGGTCGGCACGCCGTTGGACTCCTCGACCAGCTCAACCCCCTGCGCGCGCATCTTCGATTCGGAAATTTGCAGCACGCTATCGACTATCTCCCGTATGTCGGCGGGCGAGGGATGGATCTCGATCGGCTTGCCGTAGTTGAGGAAGCTCTGCACCAGCTCGGAGAGACGGCGAATCTCATCCTTCATCAGCGCGATCTGATGCACGTAGGTTTCGGTGTCCGGCTCGAGCCGCCGCGCGTACTTGGTGCGCATCTGATCGAGTGCGAGGCTGATGAAGTTGAGCGGATTTTTTATTTCATGCGCGAGGCCGCCGGCCAGCTGCCCCAGCGCGGTGAAACGCTCGAGCCGATTGAGCTCGGTCTCGCGCTCGCGGGCATGACGAAGCTGCCCAACCATCTCGTTGAAACTATGGGTCAAGAGGCCGATCTCGTCGCGACGCTTGCCCTCGGGCACCGGCTCCAGGCCGCGCGCCATGATGTTCTGTGCGGCCGACGCGACCGCGTGAATCGGTTCGACGTAACGCTCGGCGAGGAAGTAGGCGATTATCAATCCGATCGCGAAGATGACGACCGCGAGGGTCAGCTCATGCAAACGGCTCTGCGCCAGTGGTTTCGCGAAATCGCCGAAATTCGCCACCACGCGCACATAGCCGAGCAGATGGTCCTCGACCTGGACCGGAATCAGGTACACGGTCTGGTCGGAGCCGCGCAGCTTGACCGGCGGAACGTCGCCGATGTTGCGTGATTCGACGATGTTGGCGTTTTCGAGCGAGGTCTTTTGCAGCGCGTCGCCGATGATGTTCGGGTTCGAGCTGTTGATGATCAGATTTTGCGTCGAGGCGATCGAAACCTCGAGTCCCTTACTGCGCAGTCCCGCCACATAGTTGCGCAAACGGTCGGGATCGGTCGGTCGCACCGAGGTCAGCTCCTGCACGCTGATTTGGATCGCGCGGGTCAGGTCGCTGACCTTTTCCTGGGTGCTCTCGACGATCGCTTCCTGGGTCCCCAGGCTGACGATAACTTCCGCGCCCAGCGTCAACGCCAGCAGGCCGACCATCAGGAAAATCAGCTTGGCTTTCAGATTCAACGCTGGGAATCTATATGCCATTGCGAGTGCGCGTCCTGAGGCCTATTTGATTGCAATTCCCGTCCACTGCAAAGAGGCGTGGAATGTGCCGAACAGTCGGGTTCAGGTTTTGGCCCCGCTCGCCGACAGCCGCAGCACCGCCAACCGGGTCAGATAAACCACCCCGCACAAGGCGATCACGATCCAGAGCAGTTTCTGGAACCCGCCGATGAAGTGGATCACCCGTTCGATTTGCTCCCCGAAAACATAGCCGAGGGTGACTACAATGGGCACCGAGATCGCCGCGCCCGCGAGGTCGTAAAGAAAAAAACGGCTCGGCGGCACTCCCAGCGATCCGGCTGAAAGATAGACCAGGGCGCGAAAGCCGGCGAAGAATCGCGCATAGAAAATCGCCAGGTGGCCGTGGCGATTCATGAAAGCTTCGAGGCGCTCGATATTGTTCGAGGAATCATCCCCCGGCGAAGTCTTCTTCTTGAGACCGAAGTAGGCGAGCACGTTGGAGCCCACCCCGCGCCCGATGAAGAACAGCGAATTGTCGCCAGTGATCACTCCCAGCAGCGCCACCACCAGCGTGATCGGGTAACGCGTGACGCCTTTATGGGCGAGGAATCCGCCCGCCAGTAGTGCGATGTCCTCGGGCATCGGCAGCCCGAGCCCGCATAGCATCAGGATCACGAACAATCCCAGGTAGGTGAAATGTTCGATGTAGGCGGAGATCAGACCGAGCAACGATCAATCTCCGTTGGCGAAGCGGTCGCGCAGCGCGTCGCGGATTTTTTCAACCGGCATTCCTTGGGCGGCGAGTTTTTCGGCTTCGATGGCCTCGCCGGTGCAGATCGAGCAATGCGCGCCATGGGTATCGCGATAGCAGTCGAGCAGGTTCTTATGCCCGTCGGTGCGGTCGCATCCGCACCAACAATGCAGCTGCGCGAGCAGCGCGGGATCGCTTTCGGCGATCAGGTAGGCTTCTTTCACCTCGCCGACGAACTGGTTGGGATCCAGCGTGATGCGCAAATGTTGCGCCGCAGCGCTGGCAGTGAGCGCGGGTGGTTGCGCGGTGGCGGTCGCGGCGGCATGCGAACGGTAGACGCTCAACCCGCCATAAGTTGCGAGCCCCGCTACCGCGACGACCACGATGGCCACCATCGGATCGAGTTTGCGCTTTTTTGATCCGCTCATAGACAGGCTTCCACTATAGCATCTCGATGGTTTGCAGGCGCTGCTGCGCGAAGCGGTAAAGCGACGCCGGCCGATGCGCGCCGCGCCGCGTCCCGCGCCCCTTTTTGAGAATTCCCATCGCCATGATCCGGCGCCGGAAGTTTCGCCGATCGATGGGACGACTCAAAATCACCGCGTAAAGTTCCTCCAGCTCGGCGAAGGTAAACTCCTCGGGCAGCAGGCTGTGCGCGATGTTGGTGTACTCGAACTTCGCCTTCAGCCGCTTGAGCGCGTACTCCGCCATCAAGGAATGATCGTATGCGAGCGGAGGCAGCGCGGAAACCTCAAACCATTTTCCCGCCGGCTCGGTGCCGCCCGGGGAGCGGACCGCGCCAGCATCGGGGATAAGTGCCATATATGCGACAGAGACGACGTGCGAATTTGGATCGCGCGAAGGATCGCCGAAGGTGAAAAGCTGCTCCAGGTAAGCGCCATCGACGCCGGTGAACTCCTGCAACTTGCGCCTCGCGGCATCGTCGAGGAGTTCGCCGACGCGAACCAGGCCGCCGGGAAACGCCCAGCGTCCGTTTAAGGGACCACCCTGGATCGGGATTAGATAGCTGCGCACGCCGCCATCGCTGCGCGCGAACAGCACAGTATCGACAGCCACTTTGGGTCGCGCATGGCGATTCTGATTCGTAGACCTAACCCCTAGCCGCTTCCCTTTAGGGAAAAGCGGACCAGAAAAAACGAATGCACAAACTGCGCGATTTTATTCTTCTCCCCTTCCCTAAAGGGAAGGGGTCCGGGGTCAGGTTTGTCGAAACCGGCCTACGCGCTCAGCTCCAGCATTTTCTCCAACGCGCGTTTCGCCCCTTCGCGCACTTCCTCAGCGAGGCTTATTTCGTAGCGCAGGTTCTCCAGCGCATCGAGGACGCCGTCGAGCGTGATCATCTTCATGAAGCGGCACAACTTGCACGCCTTGTAGAAATGCTTCTCGGGAATTTCCATCAGCAGCCGATCGGACAGGCCACATTCAGTCACGATGAGAAACTTGTCCGCCGGGCTGTCCTTGGCATATTTCATCATCGCGGAAGTCGAGAGCGTCGCGTCGGCGAGCGCGATCACGTCCTTGCGGCACTCCGGATGCGCAATCACCACGATGCCGGGGATCGAGCGCTTCACCCGCAGCACTTCCTCGGGCGTGATCTGATGATGCACATAGCAGTTGCCGTCCCATGAGATGATGTTCTTGCGGGTGTTACTCTGCACGTAGCTGGCGAGGTTCTCATCGGGGACGAACAGGATGTTGTTGGAGTCGATCGCCTCGACGATTTTGGTCGCGTTGGCCGAAGTGCAGCATGCGTCCGACTCCGCCTTCACGTCGGCGGTGCAGTTCACGTACGAGACGACCTTGAGGTCGGGATAAATCTTGCGCAGTTCCGCCTTGCGCTCGGCCAGCGCCTCGGCGGTGATGCTCTCGGCGAGCGAGCATCCGGCCTTCAGATCGGGAATCAGCACCTTGCGCTCGGGATTGAAAACCTTGGCGGTCTCGGCCATGAAATGCACGCCGCAAAACACGATGACTTCGGCATCCTTAACCTCCCGAGCCTTACGCGCGAGCTCCAGCGAATCGCCGATAAAATCCGCGACCTCGAAAATCTCCGGCCGCTGATAATTATGCGCGAGGATGACGGCGCGCCGCTCGCGCTTGAGCTTGAGGATGCGCGCGATAGTGTCGGCATAGCGCTCGCACGCCGGCATATCGTAGGTGTCTTCCTGGTTGAGCGCCGCCAGCTTGTTATGCAGGTCCGATGCGCTGATGGTCGGGGTGGATGTGGTCTCGGTGGTGGTATCCATTAGGCTGCTCATACTTTGCGTCGATTTGACGCTTACTATAGCAGTTAATGTATCGGCAACACAACCGCAAAATATCGCGCGATTTGCCTGTCGTTTGTTCCTTGTCGGGGCGCTTCGCGAACGACCCCTACCAGAAAAAGGCATTTTGGCGTAGCAGGAGAGGGCGCACTTATAACATGAGGAATTTTTTCAGATGGATGAATCCGCAGATAAAGACATAGTCGCGGCGGTCAGGCGCTTCGTCGAGCGCGATGTAATTCCGACCGCGTCGGAGCTCGAACATGCCGACGAGTATCCGCATGCGCTGGTCGCCACCATGAAGGAGCTCGGGCTGTTCGGTGCGACGATTCCCGTCGAACACGGCGGCCTCGGCCTCAGCTTCCTCAGCTATGCGCGCGTGATGGAGGAACTCTCGCGCGGCTGGATGAGCCTTGCAGGCGTAATTAATAGCCATCTGATCATGGCGTTCATCATCACGCATCAGGGGACTGCGGAGCAGAAGAAATATTTTCTGCCGGCGATGGCGCGCGGCGAAAAACGCGGCGGCCTCGCGCTGACCGAGCCGCAGGCGGGCTCCGACGTGCAATCGATCAAGACCGTCGCGAAGCGGCGTGGCGACGATTACATCGTTAGCGGCAGCAAAATGTTTATCACCAACGCGCGCCATGGCACGATGCTCGCCGTCGCTGCGAAGACCAACCCGGCGGCCAAACCTGCCTACGCCGGTATCAGCATGTTCGCGGTCGAGAAGAGCGACGCGGGTCCGACGGTGAGCCGCAATCTCAAGAAGCTCGGCTACAAGGGCATCGATACCTGCGAGGTGCTGTTCGAGGACGTGCCGGTGCCCGCGGCACATCTGATTGGCGGCGCCGAGGGCCTCGGCTTCAAGCAGGTGATGAGTGCGCTCGAAGTCGGGCGCATCAACGTCGCGGCGCGCGCGGTCGGAGTAGGGCAGGCCGCGTTCGAAAATGCGATCCGTTATTCGCAACAGCGCAGCGCGTTCGGCAAGCCCATCTGTCAGCATCAGGCGGTGCAGCTTCTGCTGGCCGACATGGCCACCAACGTCGAGGCCGCGCGGCTGATGGTGCACAACGCGGCGCGCAAGAAAGACGCCGGAGAGCGATGCGACGTGGAAGCGGGGATGGCGAAGCTGTTCGCCTCGGAGGCCTGTGCGAAGGCCTCGCTCGATGCGATGCGGGTGTTGGGCGGTTACGGTTTCATGGCGGAGTTTCCGGTCGAGCGATTTTACCGTGACGCGCCGCTGATGATGATTGGCGAGGGGACCAACGAGATCCAGAAAACCGTCATCGCACGAGGGTTGTTGTCGCGCTATCCGGTGTGAAGAATCGTTTGCGTGATGTCGTTCGCGAACGACCCCGTACAATCGCGAAGGTTTCCGCGCCCGCAATATCGCTACGGGCGGCGGCTCGCGAACCGCCCCTCCGCAAGAAAGGATCACTCCCGCGCGAATTCATAGAGCGCGTCGGCGCAGGCCTTCGGATGCGTGAACATCACCTCGTGACTGCTCTTCACTTTGCGGATGCTCGGATTTTGGAGGCGCGCCGAATAGGTCGGATGCCATAGCGGATGGCCGTCGGGCGCGAGGTCGTCATCGCACACCAGGTAGCTCTGAGGCACATTGGTTGCGTGGAATGACTTCATGTCAACCGGATCGAGGAATGGCTGAATCGGCTGCGGACACAAAGTGGACAGCACCCAGTCTTGCATTTCTTTCTTGGCATCCTGCATGAAGAAGTTGCGGAACGCCTCGATCATCGGCTCGATGGCAAGCGACTTGTCGTAGCGCGAATTCGCGAGCTGAATCAGCGGCGCAGTGCCTTGGTCATTCGGATCGAAGATCGCCTTGCCATCCTCGGCGACCATCGCGGTCACGAACACCACGCGCTTGATGCGATCGGGGAGCTTCGCAACCACGCCCGGCATCAGCAGTCCCGCCATGCTATGGCCCGCCAGCACAACATTGTTCAGTTGGCGATCTTCGATAAACTTCACGACGCTGTCGATATAGACCTGCAGCGTAACCTTGGCGCGCTCGAACGGGTTTCCATTGTTGCCCGGCAAGTCAACTGCGTAGGTATGGTCGCCATGCTTCCCGAGCTCGTTGATGACCGCGGCCCAGCAAAACGCGCCGTGCCATGCGCCATGAACGAGGACAAAATTTTCAGCCATGTTGAATCTCCGTCACCCAGATCGAGTGTGCAATTTTTTTACAGCAGGTCGGAGCATAGAAGCATGCGGCTAGGCGCAATGGCAATTGGGGGGCTTGCGCACCTTACCCCATAGGCATAGCTCTTGCTCATTGGTTGAGTGCTCGGAAGCGGGGGGTTTATGGGCCATGCAGACAGTCCGATGTTGCACGGACGCGATTGGGCGGTGGCGGCCTGGACGATAGTGATGATGGCGATCGTACTCGGGATGGCTAGTAACCAGACTTCGCTGTTATCCACCACCGATTCTCAGTTCGGCGCGCCCTCGACGACCTCGGCAGCGCAAGAAGTGGCTACCGCTGCGAGGCTCGCTATCCCACATCATGACACGTTCCCTGCGGTCCTCACGATCCCCTTCGCGGTTACACGGACGCAACGGATGATGGTGGCACGCGCGAAACATCGCGCTGAGACGATCCGTCGCGACGAGGAGCCCCGCGGCGCGGCGAAACCCGGGCCGCGCCTTCTGACCGGGCTCGCGCTCCTCGGCGCCTCGGAGTCCTCCAGTCACTGAAAGTTGAACCGGCGATGGCGCAAAAGGGAGCATCTGCACCTTTTGGGATAGACCGCGCCAACCTCAGGTTGCCGTCGCGGTAACTTCCTGGCCATCTTTGAGCGTCGTCGGCGGCACCACGATCACCATCTCGCCGCCCTCGAGCCCTTGCCGGACTTCGAAGCCATCCTGAAACTCGCGCCCGAGAACCACCGGCACCCGCGTCACGCGGTCATCCTTGACCGTCCAGACGGTGGTGTCCTTGCCCTCGCCGACCACCGCTTTTTTCGGCACCACCACCAGTGGACTGGTCTGCTGCTTCGGCGGACCCGCCAGGAAGGTCACCTTGACGCTCAACTCCGGCTTGATGATGGTCAGGTCGGGCTTCAGGACGTGGACCTCGATTTTCACCGTGCCCTTCTGCCGATCGGCGGCCGGTTAAATCTTCACCACCCGCGCGTCGTATGACTGATCGGGATAGGAATCGGGGATGACGCTGGCGGGCGTGCCGATCGAGATGCGCGAAATGTCGCTCTCGTTGATATCGACTTCGGCGCGCATGTCTTCGGTGTCGGCCAGTTGCGCGATATCGAAAACGCCGGCGCCGGCCTCGGTCTGTCCGCCATAGTTAATGTTGTCGCCAATCTCGTGGTACTTCGCCAGCACGATCCCGTTGATCGGCGAGGTAATGATGCACTGATCGATGAAGTACTGTGCCGAGTCGATGCTGGCTTCCGCCTTTTCGAGGCTCGCTTGCGCCACTGCGAGTTTATTCTCGGCCTGGTCGAGTTCGTCCTGCGACAGGAACCCCTGTTCATTCAAAGTGCGCGAGCGCTTGAGCTCGGCCGCGTCGAGTTTCACGTTGGCTCGCGCCAGATCGCGATCCGCGGTGGCCTGGTTGAGCAGCCCGCGGTAGTTGCGATCATCGATCTTCGCGAGCAGGGTGCCCTTCTTGACCAGCATCCCTTCTTCGATCGGCTCCAGCACAATCGTGCCGACGACGTTGGTGCCGACCGAGATGTACTTATGTTTGGTGACGACGTAGCCGGATCCCGTCAGCATCAC
>Ga0210398_10001164_pt1 | contig 28153 bp, 22 predicted proteins | sample IncBWC4OmetaG_FD_161047 | JGI IMG/M metagenome (GOLD analysis project Ga0210398, IMG submission 161047) | Forest soil microbial communities from Barre Woods Harvard Forest LTER site, Petersham, Massachusetts, United States - Inc-BW-C-4-O | ecosystem: Environmental > Terrestrial > Soil >... | reverse complement strand
CCCGTGCGCACCACCGATCGCACCGGCTTCATCGTCAATCGCTTGCTCGTGCCGTATCTGCTCGACGCTGTCCGCGCGCTCGAAGAAGGTGTCGGCTCCATCGAGGATATTGATAATTCCATGAAGCTCGGCTGCGGGCATCCCATGGGCCCGCTCACGCTGCTCGATTTCGTCGGACACGACACCACTTATTACATCGCGAATATTATGTTCGATGAATTCAAGGAACAACGCTTCGCGCCTCCGCCACTGCTGAAGCGCATGGTCCTGATGGGATGGAACGGAAGGAAAGCCGGCCGCGGCTTTTACGATTACAGCGACCCCGCAAAACCCAAGCCGCTGCAATTCACGTAGAAGCTGTCTCGTTGAGGGAGCTTAAAACTTTTGAAGCTTCGCGTGGCGTTCTACCGTGCCAGCCTAAGAAAGCCGCGCGATCACTTCCGCTGGGAGCAGACGCGATTTCATGCGCTCCGGATTCGCCGGGTCCGTGCCGGCCCACACGCGCGTTTCAAAGCCTTCCACCGCCAGCGCGCCGGCCTTGAAAAATTGATGCCGGATGATAAAACTGCTGCGGCGAAATTCCGTGACGGTAGATTCCGTCTGCAACTCGTCGCCGAATGTGGAAGCCACCAGAAACCGCACGCGCACGTCCACCAGCGGAACCCCTAAAATCGCATGCTCCCGGAACAAAGCGCGCGTCGGCATCCCCGCATTCGTAAAAAGCGCGGTAGTGCAATCGTCAAACCACGCCAAATATTGCGGATAGAATACGATTCCCGCAGGATCGCAATGCCCCCACTCGACCAGCAGATGTTTCTTGCTTACAAACATCACTAACGCTCCCGAAAAATTCGTAGCCGCGCGCGCAAATGGTAACACCCACTTCCGCGACGCTCCAACTATTTGCCTCGCCACACGATCAGGATATCGTTCCGCGACGCGTGCTGCTTCTGCTATCGTTTACGAGCATTCACCCGAGGACGCAATTCATGCGCACGCAGGTTGGCATCATCGGCGCCGGGCCCGCAGGCCTGGTTCTTTCGCATTTGCTGCATCTCCACGGCGTCGAATCCGTCGTCCTCGAAAATCGCAGCCGCCAATACGTGCAAGAGCGCGTGCGCGCGGGAGTTCTCGAACAGGGCACCGTGGACCTGCTGAAAGAAACCGGCGTAGGCGAACGGCTGCAGCGCGAAGGCCTGGTGCACTACGGCGTGAATCTTCGCTTCAACCAACGCACCCATCGCATCGATTTCGCGGACCTCACCGGCGGAAAAGCAGTCACCATCTACGCGCAACATGAAGTCGTAAAAGATCTCACCGACGCGCGCCTCGCCGCCGGCGGCCAAGTCCATTTTGAAGTCGCAGATACCAGCATCCACAATTTCGATAGTGCAACAGATTCACCCAAACCCACCATCCGGTTCCGCAAGGATGGCGAGCCGCGCGAACTGGTCTGCGATTTTATCGCTGGCTGCGACGGGTATCACGGTATCTGCCGCCCGTCGATACCGGACGGTGTTCTCACCGCTTTCGATCGCGTCTATCCCTTCGGATGGCTGGGCATTCTCGTCGAAGCTCCGCCGTCCTCGGAAGAACTTATCTACGCCTACCATAATCGCGGCTTCGCGCTCCTCAGCATGCGGTCGCCGCGCATCGGCCGCCTGTATCTCCAGTGCCGCCCCGATGAAGATCTCCTGAATTGGCCGGACGAAAAAATCTGGCAGGAGTTGCAAACAAGACTCGCAGGCGAGGAAAACTGGAAGTTGCAAGAAGGCCCGCTGCTTCAAAAGGGAATCACCGGCATGCGCAGCTTCGTCATCGAACCGATGCAGTACGGCAAACTCTTCCTCGCAGGAGACGCCGCGCACATCGTCCCGCCCACTGGCGCCAAAGGCTTGAATCTCGCCGTCGCCGACGTGCGCATCCTGGCCCGCGCCCTCGCCGAATTTTATTCCACCGGCCGGCAAGACCTCCTCAACGCCTACTCGCGGACCTGTCTGCGCCGCGTCTGGAAGGTACAGCGCTTCTCTTGGTGGATGACCTCCATGTTGCATCGCTTCGACGACGAGAACGCCTTCGACCAGCGGCGCCAACTCGCTGAGCTGGATTACGTTATCAGCTCCCGCGCCGCCTCCCAGTCCCTAGCCGAAAACTACGTAGGGCTGCCTCTCGAATAACCCGGAACTGCCGATACAATCCTGGTAGGCTTGCCGCGGCCGATTCGGCCCCTCGTAAGTGCTTAACCAGCAGTGACATGCACCCTCTCCGTCTCGAGCTATGTTTCAAATCGGTACAGTGCTCGGCATCTGACCTTCGTACCAGCCGATTGAGAGTCCCGGCCTATCGCCGCCGCTGCAACCCAGACAGTACCCTGTCTAAGTTGGAAGCAAGCACACGCGACTCGGTCCCGCAATCGGGGGACGCGCCAAACGGGGGCTTAGATGCAATCTGGGGGATTCCGCAACATCATCCGTGGCCTGATTGTGGCCGGTACCATTCTAGGAGCCGGCCGAACGGCAGCAGCACAACAAACCTTTTACTTGCCGATGCATATGGACGAAAACGGCCAGAGCCCCATCGCCTTTATGGGCCCGCACTACTTCATCCACCAAGCAGCCGGCGCGAGCCTTAGCACGCCGCCAACGACAGCTTTTACCCCGTCGCAGATTCGCCATGCCTACGGTTTCGACCTCGTCACAAATCAGGGCGCCGGCCAAACCATCGCGCTAGTGGACGCCTACGACGACGCAAACGCCGCAAGCGACCTCGCCGTCTTCAGCAAGCAGTTCAATCTGCCAGCCTGCACCACGGCCAACGGTTGTTTCCGTCAGCTGTATTCCAACGGCCGCAAGCCCGCCGCCAACGCCAACTGGGCGGTGGAAATCTCCCTCGACATCGAATGGGCGCATGCCATCGCGCCGCAAGCCAAGATCCTTCTTGTCGAGGCTCCTTCGAATAATCTGAGCGACTTGCTCTCCGGCGTGGATTTTGCCGTACGCAACGGCGCATCGGTTGTTTCCATGAGCTGGACGTCCGCCGAACTTTCCACCGAGCGCAATCTGGACAATCACTTCGTTTCCACCGGCGTCACTTTCCTCGCAGCTTCTGGCGATAGTGGAGCTGGCGTCAACTATCCGGCCGCATCGCCGGATGTGATCGCCGTCGGCGGCACTTCACTCACGCTCGACAAATCCGGAAACTACAGCAGCGAATCAGCCTGGAGCGGTAGCGGTGGCGGGCTTAGCAAATATGAATACGAGCCAGCCCCGCAGGCACAGTTTCCGATCGCCGACGACATTCACGGACTACGCGGCGTCCCCGACGTTTCCTACAACGCCAATCCTGGAACGGGCTACGCGATTTACGATTCCTTCGGAGTGAGTGGCTACAGCGGTTGGTTTCAGGTTGGTGGCACCAGCGCCGCGACGCCGCAATGGGCCGCGCTAATCGCCATCACCAATTCGCAGCGCGTCGCAGCCCGCAAAGCAAACTTGAGCGCCACCGGCACGTCCGTGTACGCGGTCGGTAAATCGAGCCTCGGCACGAACTTTCACGCGGTCACCACTGGCACCAACGGTTCATGCGGCACGCTCTGCGATGCTCTCACGGGGTACGACTACGTCACCGGCCTGGGCACGCCACAATCCAAAGTGTTGATCCCAGCGTTGGCCGCCCGTCCATAATCACTCGGCTTCGGTCTTGGACGTGAGCCGCCTCGAATCTTTCGCGGCGGCTCGTTTTTCTTTCACCGCGCACTCTTTTGGCAGGTTCTTTCAACTAAGCTTCCCCAAGCGCCACTCACCGGCTCTTTTCAATTGCGAAACACCTGCGCTTCGCCACCCTCTCGTATTCCGTTGCCGTAGTGTATAGTTTTTTCGGGCGCGGCCATTCCATCAGCCAGCATAGTTTCAGGCCACATCGATTCGCCTCGCCACAGGTCTATCTCCAATGAAGCCACGTTTGCAGGTCATGAAATTCGGCGGCACATCAGTGGGCGACGCTTCTTGCATCGCGCGCGTCGCTGAAATTGTCGCCAAAGCCTCGCGCCTGGGCCCGCTGGTGGTCGTGGTTTCGGCGATGAGCGGCGTCACCAACCGCCTGATCGAAGCCGCCACGTGCAGCGAGACAGGCGATCGCGACCGTTCCACCGAGCTTCTTGAAGTTTTGCGCCAACAGCATTTCGAAGCGCTGAAAACCCTGATCCAGAATCCCGAAAGCAGGAAAGCGATTGCCGTGGGTGTCGAGGAGCTTGTGCGCGAAGCCCAGCGCCTCTGTGAAGGCACTGCGCTCATTCACGAACTCACCGTACGCACGCTCGATTGCGTTTCTAGCCTTGGTGAACGCCTTTCCGCGCCAATCGTTGCCGGCGCCCTCAGCGAACGCGGCGTGCGCAGCGAAGCCATCGAAGCCACAGAATTAATCGTCACCGATTCCTATCACGGCGCGGCCGAACCTTTAATGCCGCCCACACGGGAACGTTGCGAAGCGCGCCTACTTCCACTGCTGCAACAAGGAATTGTCCCGGTCGTCACCGGATTTATCGGCGCGACCAGGGAAAGAGTCCTCACGACGCTCGGCCGGGGTGGCTCGGATTATTCCGCCACTATTCTAGGAGGCGCGCTCGCCGCGGATGAGGTGATCATTTGGACAGATGTGAGTGGAGTTTTGACCGCCGATCCGCGCCTCGTTCCAAGCGCGCGCACCATTCCGGAAATCTCCTATCGCGAAGCCGCGGAGCTCGCGCATTTCGGCGCAAAAGTGCTGCATCCCAAAACGCTCCGCGCCGTCACGGAATCCGGTATCCCCGTGTGGATTCGCAACACCTTCGAGCCGGAACATCCCGGCACAAAAATCACGCCGCAGGGCAGTGCCTCTAGCGCCGGAGTGAAAGCGCTCACTGCGATCCGCGATGTGTCGCTGATCGCCGTCGGTGGCCCCGGAATTGTCGGCCTGCCCGACGTAGTGGGCCGCACATTTTCCACCACCGCCAGCGTCCGCGCCAACGTGCTGCTGATCTCGCAGTCCTCTTCGCAGAACGATATCTGCTTCATCGTTTTTTCTTCCGACGCCAAACGCACTGTGGACGCGCTGCGCCAGCAATTTGCGCAAGACCTGATGCACCAGAAAGTCGAGCACATCACTCTCGATCCCAACATCGCGATCGTCGCCGTGGTCGGCGAAAATATGCGCGGCACCGTCGGCATGGCCGGACGCACCTTCAGCGTGCTGGGCCGCGAAAACATAAATATAATCGCGATCGCCCAGGGCTCTTCGGAAACCAATATTTCGTTTGTGGTGGCCAGCCAGGATATGAAGAGAGCGCTGCTGGCCGTGCACCAGGAATTTGCACTCGACAAGCGCAATTTGCACGAAACATCATCTGCTTCGCAATAATAATGAGCGATGCCATCGCCAAAACCGCGCAGAAGGCCGGCACCACGGCGGTGCAACGTTGCATTTTGCCCGCTTGCGCCGCGCAGTTTGGCATCCGCGAACAGATTTACGTCTGCCCGCGCTGTGGCGGCCCGCTGGAAATCGAAATCCCGCTCGAGCTTCTGAAATCTGTGCCGGATCTCCGCGAACGCTGGCAAGCGCGCGCTGCCTCACACGCTCCGCGTGACCGCAGCGGCGTCTGGCGTTTCCGCGAAACGCTTCCCTTTGACACCGACGCGCCGGTCGTCACACTCTTCGAAGGCAACACGCCGTTGTACGACGCACCACGCTCCGCGAAGTATGCTGGCCTCACCGCGCTGCGCCTGAAACACCAAGGCTGCAATCCCACCGCGTCTTTCAAAGATACCGGCATGACCACGGCCGTCACTCAGGCGAAATTGCTCGGCGCGCGCACCGTGGTCTGCGCCAGCACCGGCAACACGGCCGCGAGCCTGGCCGCTTACGCCGCACGCGCCGAACTGCAATGCGCCATTCTGCTGCCGCAAGGACAGATCAGCCCCGCGAAGCTCGCGCAAAGCATGGATTACGGCGCCATCGTTTGCGAAATCGCGGGAAATTTTGACGATTGCATGCGCCTGATTTCAGAGCTCTCCGATGTGCCGTCCATTTACATCGCGAACTCCATCAATCCCTTTCGCATCGAAGGGCAAAAGACCGTGGCTTTCGAATTGCTCGAGCAATGCGGCTGGCGCGTGCCGGACCACGTGGTCGTTCCCGGCGGCAATATGGGCAATAGTTCCGCGCTGGGAAAAGGTTTCGACGAAATGCTGCGCCTCGGATTAATCGATCGCCTGCCGAAGATCAGCGTCATCCAGGCGGAGGGTTCGGCACCGCTCGCGCGCTTGTTCGCTGGGCTAAAGCCATCCCAAATCTCCGCGGACGCAGCGCTTCCAGACGAAATCGCGCCGATTGCAAATCCACGCACGCTCGCCACCGCCATAAGAATTGGTGCGCCCGTTTCCTGGAAGAAAGCATTGCGCGCCGTCCTGCGCACCCACGGCAGCATCATCACCGTCACCGAGCAGGAAATCGCAGACGCCAAAGCTATCATCGGCCGCGACGGCATTGGCTGCGAGCCGGCATCCGCAACCACAGTGGCAGGCATCCGCAAACTTACTGCCGCAAACAAAATTCACGCCGGCGAATCCGTGGTCGCGGTCCTGACCGGAAACGTCCTGAAAGATCCCGACTACGCAAGCAATTACCACCGCGGCACGCTTTCGTTCGAATCCGCCACCGCGGAAGGAACGGCGAAGACGGTCCCAATTTCCGGCGCATTTCGCAACGCGCCAGAAAAAGTTGCCGCGAACAAGGGAGCAATTCTCAAAAGCCTGGAAACCCGCCGCTAGAGCGGAGAGTCGAACAAGAAAAAGAAGAGCGGTTTCAAAGTTCTCGGGTCACAGCCCAAACATCCATGAAAAAGTCCAAGCCCCGCTTCTATGAAGTGCGAGTCCCCGCATCCAGCGCCAATCTCGGCGCGGGCTTCGATTGCTTTGGGCTGGCGCTGAACTTATTTCTCACGGTGCGAGCCACGGTGCAGTCCGGCCCAACTGCGCACAGCGAAGCCCGCACTCGCGGCGTTGACGGCAGCGAGGCTCTGCCGAGTGCACCAGAAGAAAATCTGATCCTCCGCGCCATGCAACACGCCGCGGAACGCCACGGCCAGCGCTTGCCTCCTGTTCATCTCGCCGTGCAGAACGAAATTCCAATTGCTGGAGGCCTGGGCAGCAGCGCCGCGGCAATCGTCGCCGGCACCGCGCTGGGATTTGCAGTCTGCGGGAAAAAGCCAACAGAAGGAAACGCTCTGCGCCTCGCCGCTGAGATGGAGCAACACACCGACAACTTGGGAGCCGCGCTGCTCGGTGGCCTGGTCGTCTCGTTCGTAGGTGCCGGCGGCAACGTCGTCGCACTTCGCAAAAAATGGCCGAAACAGATAAAAGTAGTCGCCGTCACGCCAAAAATGAGGCTACAGACAGCAGCCTCGCGCGCCGCGTTGCCGCAGACAATCGAACACGCCGCCGCCGTACACAATCTCCAACGTTCCGCGCTATTTCTCGCCGCGCTCGACGGCCGGCACGACGACCTGCTTTGGGAGGCGATGCAGGATCGTTTGCATCAAACCTATCGCCAGCCGCTGATCCCTGGGCTCGCCGAAGTTCTCGCGATTCCGCGCATGGCTGGCCTTCTCGGTGTCGCTCTCAGCGGCTCCGGCCCCACCGTGATCGCGCTCGCCACTAAAAATTTCGCGCAGATTGGAAAAGCGCTCGCCGGCCAGTTCGAACGGCGCGGCCTTTCCACGACCATCCGCAAATTGAGCGCAGCGCAAGAGGGAATTCGCCTGAACGGGAAGCCACTCGCGAAAAACTAGCCCGCGCTCGCCTGATTCGAATTAGATCGCGCGCGGGAAATCACTTCACAAACGTCAAACCATGCGGCACAAAGTGCGGAAACACATAAGCGTAGAGCATCACAATCACGCCCACGATCGAACCCAGCGCAATCGAATGCCAAAACACAAAGCGGAAAATAATACCCTCATTACCCACTTGCTCGGTAGCCGCCGTTGCAATCGTGATGGACTGCGCGTCCACCATTTTCCCCATCACGCCGCCCGCGCTATTCGCCGCGCACATCAGAATTGGGTCAATTCCCAATTGCTGTGAAGTGATGCGCTGCAAACTGCCGAACAGCGCGTTCGAAGAAGTATCGCTTCCCGTCAACGCAACACCCAGCCATCCCAGAAACGTGCCGAAAAATGGATACAGCCATCCAGTGCGCGTGAACGCCAGGCCCAGCACTGCATCCAAGCCCGAGTATCGCGTCACGTAACCCAATCCGAGCATGAAGGAAATCGCGATCATCGCCAACCGCATGCGCACCAGCGTGCGCCAAAATATTTTCATTAGCCGCAATGGGTTCACGCCCAGCAACAGACCGGAAACGATCGCAGCCAGGAAACAGCCGCTCCCCGTCGCCGATAGCCAATTGAAATCGTAGCGCGCCGCTTCCGGAGTCGGCTTGCTCACCACCGGCGCCGCGCGCGTGATGGCGTTGTGCAGATAGGGCCAATCCCATCCGGCAGCGCCCGGCCTCACTTTTCCGTCCGCTTGCACCACAATGAACGCGGGCGTGGTGGCTTGATTGATCGCCAGTTTCACCCCTGGCAGTCCCCATGCCAGCACGAATAGCGAAAGCACCGCAAACGGCATCCACGCTCTCATCACTGTCAAAATAGGATATTTCCGCACCGTTACATATCCATCGAATTCCTTGGGATTCCACTCGCCGCCCATGTCGTCCGCAATTTTTCCTCCCGCCGCCGCGGGTTTTGCGCTTTCACGATCGTAATCGAACCGCCAGATTTTCTTCGGCTTCCAAAAACGCAGAAAAATAACGGTACAGAGGATGGACACCACCGCCGCCATGATGTCCACCAGGTTGCTGTCACGATAGTTCGACCACAAATACTGCGTGCCCGCGAAAGAAATCCCCACCACCAGGATCGCTGGCAGCACTTCGAAAGTTTCCGACCAGCTCACCATCGTGCGCACCAGCCACAGCGGTACGATCACCGCCGTAAACGGCAGAATGCGCCCTATCATCGCGCTCAAATCCGATTCCGGCAGACCCGAAACCGCCGCCAGCGCATGCACAGGAGTTCCGATCGCGCCCCAGGCCACGGGCGCGGTATTCGCGATCAAGTTCAGCGCCGCCGCATGAAACGGCCGGAATCCCAGCCCGATCATAAAAGCGCCCGCAATCGCCACCGGTGCTCCAAAACCCGCCGCGCCTTCAATGAACGCTCCAAAGCAAAATGCCACCAGCAGAACCTGCAGTCGCCGGTCCGGCGTGATTCCCGCGATCGATTCCTTCATGATCTCAAACTGTCCGGTCTCCACCGAAATGTCGTACAAATAAACCGCCGCCAGCACGATCCACGCAATTTTCAGAATTCCATACGCCACGCCGTAAGCGAACGCCGATCCCGCCAGCAGCGCAGGCATTTTGAATACTAGGGTTGCCAGCATCACTGCCGTAAATGCGGCAGCAATAGCGCACCAATGCGGTTTCACTTTCAGGCCAGCCAGAAGGGTGAAGAGAACCACGATCGGAAGAGCTGCGATCAGCGTCGAGACCCACCAGATCCCGGCGGGATCATAAACCTGCGTCCAACTCATACAGCCCCCTTGAGGCAGCTTGAGTGTGTTATTAGGCCCGAGTTTGTGGACGTTCCATATCCCGCCGTGGAAATTTTGTCAAGAAATGGAATTGCCGAATGGACCATCTCAAATATTGAGGAAAAAACTGCCCGCGGTTAGGCGCGAGCCTTTCTTCGCAACAGCCAAACACACGCGCAACCTGCCGCGAGCATCAGGACACCGGAAGGCTCCGGCGTGCCAATCGGCGGCGGTGGAGGAGGTGGTGGTGGAGGCGGGCCAGACGACGGCGGACCAGATGGAGGCGTACCAGACGGTGGTGGCGCAGTCGGCGGCGGCCCCACCGGAATTCCCGGAGTAGATGGCGTGCCGCTGACCGGGAAAATTGGCGGAACGATCGGAATGTAGATTGATCCAGGAGCTTGGGGCGGCACGACAATCGCGGTCGTCGGCGGTACCGCCAGTGGCAATTCACTCAAAGATTCCGGCGCAGCGAGCAGCCCGCCATCCGCTGGAATTTCCATCGCCTCCGGCAAAGGCTCATTGCTCAGCACCGGCCCAATCGGAACGTCAGACAGCCGGTTCCCGCAGCGGGTCCTCGCCATATGCTCGCCGTCGGTCACAACTGTTTCCCCCGCTGGCAGCCTCAGCCGGTTCTTCGTCCAGAAAATTCGGCTGCCAATGCGATAAGAAACGAAGACGGCGCGAGCTTCGCGCAATTGCATAACGCGCGCGTTGCCCAGATTAAAATCCGCATAATGCTGTGCCACCATATCGTCGTGCGCGACGGCGTTCCGCAGTTCGACTGGATTTCTCACGCCGCCCGGAATCACCGAGTAGGGATAAAGTACGCGGCCCGTTTTTCCCAATACGGGAGCTGGCGCGAACCAATCGCTATCGGCAGCATCTGCGGCTGCTATGGCTGTTTCAGAAATCTTCTCGACGGTAGAATTACGAGGTGAGTAGCCGTAGTTATACGACGGCAGCACAACCGATACCACTACGCTTTCCAGAATTAGGACCGCCAGCGCTCCCAAGCGACGGCGATCAATTTTTCCGGCGAATTTCGCCGCAATCGTCCAGCCCTTCCCCATTTCCCCTTGTACAGTTCGGCAATCCCCATTGCCGAACGTCTTCCCCGTACTGGGACTACGCAATCCCCCTGCCAACCCCACTCCTAGTCTCGTGCAAGACCGAGCCTGCAATGGGCTAGAAACCTATGTAAACAAAGGGTAGGTCGTAAACGGCGATCTGTGGATTTTGTGTGGCGGCAGGGGCTAGGGCAATCGAGAGAAGAAAGTTTCCCGTAAGTGGTACCAGTGTTCTAAAGGTACCGTACGGACTTGAGGTAATTCGGGCGCCCGATTTGCGGCGGCACGGAGTTGCCGGAAGGGGAAAAGCGGGAATTTTGACGCGCTTAGTGGTCTGATTTGGGAGACTGTTCTTGAGCGCCCGCCGGCGAACCTAGCGCGACTTCGCCTTTACCGTGCTTCCACACTGCAAAACCCAGTCCCAAAAACGGTCCGATCAGCACGATCAGAAAGGCCAATAGGAAAAGCACAAGAAAAAGCAGGACAATCACAATGGCTGGCATTGGTTTTACCCGCTCCCATACCGGAGCTGAGCCCTCCTTGCCGCATATCCAAGCACGTGTACATCCACCTCGTTAGATGCTAGTAACAACACTGTTGGGTACAGAAAGTTACTGCGCGTTTTGATTTTTTTCGCTCCACTCCAAGCCCTCGCTTTCACTCATGCGCCCTCATGTCTGGATAAAATTGGGGCCATGATCCAGCCTGTCACACTCACGATTTCCCTTGCCGAGAGTCCCCGCCTCGAAATTCGCCCGCCACGCCGCAACAGCCCTAAAATCAGCTTCTTCCACCACCGTAACCAGATTACCAAACCTCACGTCCAAATCACGTCCGTCAATTCGTGTTGAATCTCTTTCGCTTCGCCGCGAATCTGTTGCTGTATGCTGTTTCCCTTGGCGTTCAGCTGTGGGTTCGAGCGTGCGACACTGAACCTCCGGTACGCGGATTCGTAAATCTCCGAACTACGGAGGTATCGTACTTGCTGTACCTTTCGGGAGCCTTTGATCGATGTGGATTGTTCGACTTGCGTTACGCCGTCCTTACACGTTCATCGTAACGTCCATCCTTCTGTTGATTTTGGGACCCGTCGCAATTCTGCGCACTCCCACGGATATTTTCCCGAATATTGACATTCCGGTCGTCAGCGTTCTCTGGAACTACACCGGTCTCTCGCCTGAAGAAATGTCGAACCGCATCGTCTTTCAGTACGAGCGGGTGCTCACCACCACCGTCAACAACATCGAGCACATCGAATCGCAATCCCTGAATGGAATTGCCGTCGTCAAAATCTTTTTTCATTCCGGCGTGGACATTGGCAACGCGGTAGCCCAGGTGACCGCGGTTTCCCAAACTCTCTTGCGTCAGCTCCCTCAGGGCACCACCCCTCCGCTCATCATCCAGTACAACGCCTCGAGCGTGCCCATTCTGCAACTCGCGCTGGCCGGCGAAGGACTCTCCGAGCAGCAACTTGGCGACATCGGCCTGAACTTCGTGCGCACCGGATTAGTTAGCGTGCCGGGCGCGGCGATTCCATACCCTTACGGCGGCAAGCAGCGTCAGGTTCAAGTGGACCTCGACACCACGGCGCTGCAGTCGAAAGGCCTATCGCCAAACGACGTCGTCAACGCCATCAACCTCCAGAATCTGATTCTTCCCGCCGGCACCGCGAAAATCGGCACGTTCGAATACGAAGTGGATATGAACGGCGCGCCGGCGACCGTACCGGAATTGAACGACCTCCCCGTGAAAACTGTGGGGACGACCACCATTTACATCCATGACGTTGCCAACGTGCGCGACGGTTTCCCTCCGCAAACGAACATCGTGCGCGTCAACGGCCAGCGCTCCGCCCTCATGACTATCTTGAAATCTGGCGATGCCTCTACGCTCGACATCATTTCCAGCGTGAAAGCGCTGCTGCCCTCGATCAAAGCAACGTTGCCGCCAGCGCTGGTAATCAATCCGCTTTCCGATCAGTCCATCTTCGTAAAGGCCTCCATCGTTGGCGTGGTTCGCGAAGCGATCATCGCCGCCTGCCTCACCGGCTTTATGATTCTGGTGTTCCTGGGCAGCTGGCGCAGCACGCTGATCATCGCCGTTTCGATCCCACTTTCAATCCTCACCTCGTTGATCGTTCTGAGTGCCCTCGGTGAAACTATCAACATCATGACGCTCGGCGGTCTCGCCTTGGCGGTCGGTATCCTGGTGGACGACGCCACCGTGGAAATCGAAAACATCAATCGCAACATTGATCAGGGCAAGGAAATCGTGCAGGCCATTCTGGACGGCGCTTCGCAAATCGCCGTGCCCGCACTGGTATCCACCCTCGCCATTTGCATCGTGTTCGTGCCCATGTTTTTTCTTTCGGGCGTGGCACGCTATCTGTTCGTTCCGCTTGCCGAAGCGGTCTGCTTCGCCATGCTGGCCTCGTACTTGCTCTCTCGTACTCTTGTGCCCACTATGGCTAAGTATTTACTCGAGGCCCGCACCGAAGAAGATCCCAACGCGCCGACCAAAGCCTCCTCGAATCCTTTTGTGCGCATGCAACAAGCGTTTGAGGTCCATTTCGATGGCCTGCGCGATCGTTACCACCGCTTGCTAGAGCGTTGCATCGCCCACCGCGTGATCTTCGCCATCTGCTTCCTGGCGTTTTGCGTGCTTTCCTTCGCGCTGCTGCCGCTGCTCGGGCAGGACTTTTTCCCGGAAGTGGACAGCGGTGAATTCAAATTGCACATGCGCGCTCCCACCGGCACGCGCATCGAAGAAACCGCCGCGCTCTGCGATCAAGTGGAAGCAGTCATCCGCAAACAAATTCCGGAGTCCGAATTGACCAGTCTGATTGACAATATCGGACTGCCTTACAGCAGTATCAATCTTTCCTACAGCAATTCTGCGCCGATCGGTACGGGCGACGCCGACATCCTCGCCGAACTTTCCAAGGACCATCATCCCACCGCGGAGTACGTTCACGATCTGCGCATCGAACTCGCCAAGGATTTCCCCGGCGTCACCTTTTATTTCTTGCCCGCGGATATCGTCAGCCAGATTCTCAATTTCGGCCTGCCCGCTCCCATTGACATCCAGATCCTTGGACGCGATCTTCAGGCCGACCGCGTGTTCGCGGACAGCTTGCTGAACCGCCTGAAATTCGTCCCCGGAACGGTAGACCTGCGTATTCAGCAGGCCTTCGACCAGCCCAAATTGCACATCGAGGTGGACCGCACCAAAGCGCAGCAGATCGGTTACTCGACGCGTGACGTCGCGAACAACGTGCTGATTTCACTCAGCGGCAGTTTTCAGACGACTCCCAACTACTGGCTCGACTTGCGCACCGGAGTGAGCTACAGCATCGCCGCGCAAACGCCACAGTACATTGTTGACAGCTTGCAGGATCTGGAGAATATTCCAGTCACCGGCCCTGGCACGCCGCAATCCCAAATAATGGCCGGCGTGGCTTCCTTCAGCCGTGGCGCGGAGATGGGCGTGGTCTCGCACTACAACATCATGCCGGTGATCGACATTTTCGGCGCGGTGCAGGGCCGCGACCTTGGCGGACTCTCTCGCGAAATCGCACCGATCATCGAAAACAGCAAAAAAGATTTGCCGCGCGGCGCGCAGATAATTGTTCGTGGGCAGATTCTCACCATGGCCTCATCCTTCTCCGGATTGCTTTGGGGGCTGGCGTTTTCCATCGTATTGGTCTATCTCCTGATCGTTGTTAATTTTCAATCGTGGCTCGATCCATTTATTATTCTCATGGCGCTGCCTGCCGCGCTCGCCGGAATCGTCTGGTTTCTTTTCATCACGCGCACCACCGTCAGCGTGCCGGCGCTCACGGGCGCGATCATGTGCATGGGCGTGGCGACCGCCAATAGCATCTTGGTCGTAAGCTTTTCGAAAGAACGCCTCGGCGAAGGGAAAACCGCCGCGGAAGCCGCATCCGAATCGGGGTTCACGCGCTTCCGTCCCGTGCTCATGACGGCTCTCGCCATGATCATCGGCATGTTGCCAATGTCCCTGGGCTTGGGCGAGGGCGGTGAACAGAACGCCCCGTTGGGGCGCGCCGTGATCGGCGGCCTGATGTTCGCCACCGTCGCGACGCTGTTTTTCGTGCCGGTAACCTTCAGCATCGTGCATGGCGCGCACGAGAAAAAACTAGCCGCCGCACCGGATGAACGGCTGGCGGACTAAACGACCACGCATACTCAAAAGATCGCGAAGCGCAAATTCAAGAGGACGCAATGACAGAGCCCGTCGAAAATAAATCACCGCAGCCGACTCCACATCACACTGGAGCGGAAAAATCAGGCCACGGAGTACTGATCGCCATCATCGCCGTGATCGTCGTGATTGCGATCGTAGTCACTGGCGTCGTGCCGCGCCTGCGTGCCAAGACCGCCCTGAAAAAAGAAACGGACACGCTCGCCGTTCCCGAAGTCGGGGTAATCCAGCCCAAGCGCGGCTCCACGGCGCAGGAGATCATCCTGCCCGGCAACATCCAAGCCTTCATTGACGCACCCATCTACGCGCGTACAAATGGCTATCTGAAAATCTGGTACTTCGACATCGGCGCCCACGTGAAAAAGGGCCAGCTACTCGCCGAAATCGAAACGCCCGAAGTGGATCAACAACTTCTGCAAGCCCGCGCAGACTTGAACACCGCACAGGCGAACTTAAATTTGTCCCAAATCACCTTCAACAGATTTGAAGGCTTGAAGAATACCGATTCCGTGGCCGTTCAAGATGTGGACAATGCCGCAGGCGACTACGCCGCGAAGAAGGCCACCGTGGAATCGGCGCGGTCCAATGTGAACCGACTCGAAGACCTGCAATCGTTCGAGAAAGTCTATGTGCCGTTTGATGGTGTAGTCACGGCGCGCAATACCGACGTGGGCCAATTGATTGACTCCGGTTCGTCGGGTGGCGTCGCCAAGGAACTGTTCCACGTTGCTGCGATTCGCACTTTGCGTGTTTACATTAACGTCCCGCAGCAATATTCCGTGGCGGCCAAGCCCGGTATCTTCGCGAACTTAACGCTCGCGCAGTTTCCGGGCCGGAATTTCCAGGGGAAATTAGTCCGCACCGCCAACGCCATTGACCTGGCATCGCGCACCCTGCTGGTGGAAGTGGACGTTGATAATTCCAGCGGAGAGCTGCTTCCCGGCGCCTTCACCGAGGTTCATCTGAAGATACCGACTGAAATCCCGTCTTACATTCTTCCGGTGAACGCGCTCATTTTCCGCGCGCAAGGCCTCCAGGTCGCCACCGTTGACAACGGCAATCATGCCAAGCTCGTGACAATTGTATTGGGCCGTGATTTCGGCGCCACCGTGGAAGTTGTCTCAGGCATCACGGACGCAGACCGCGTGATTGTCAGTCCGCCCGATTCGCTCGTGGACGGAGAAGCAGTGCAGATCGCACAACCAAACCAGCAAGGAGGGTCCGGCAGTGCGTCGCCCCAACCTCACTAACTTCCGCCACAATCCGGCGCACCCACTCCGTCTCGCGGCGTTCTGCGCCATCGCAGTCGCATTTTTCGCAGGCTGCACCGTCGGGCCCAACTACGTTCATCCCACCGCCGAGGTCCCCGCGGATTTCAAGGAAACTCCCGCCAACTGGAAGCAAGCGCAGCCGAGCGACGCGGTGACGAAAGGCAAATGGTGGGAAATTTATTCGGACCAGCAGCTGAACGAGCTCGAAGAGAAGATCAACGTCTCCAACCAAACCCTGAAGGCCGAGCAGGAACAATTTGCCCAGGCGCGCGCCGCGCTGCGCATCACCCGCTCGAACCTGTTTCCGGAAGTCACCACCACTCCGTCGGTCACGCGCACTCATCTCGCGCCCAACGAGCCTCTCTTTAACTCCACCCTGGAATCCAAGGACTACAACACTTTCACTATCCCCGTGGACGTTTCCTACGAGGTCGATCTCTGGGGCCGCGTGCGTCGCACCGTCGAAGCCAGCCGCTCCGAAGCGCAAGCCACCGGCGCGGATCTCGCGAACGTCAGCCTGAGTCTTCATGCCGAACTGGCAAGCGATTATTTTCAGCTGCGAGGACTTGATGCCCAGAAGCAACTTCTCGATTCCACCGTGGAGTCCTTCCAAAAAGCGCTCGAGTTGACGGAAAGCCGTTATCACGGCGGCCTCGCTTCGGCTGTGGACGTCGCCCAGGCGCAAACCATACTCGACACCACGCGCGCCGAAGCCACCGATGTCGGTGTTCAGCGCGCCGCCTTCGAGCACGCCATCGCCGTGCTGGTCGGCAAGCCTGCTTCGCAATTCACCTTGCCGCCGATTCCGCTCAACGCGCCTCCGCCGGTAATTCCGTCAGGCATGCCCTCGGATTTGCTCGAACGCCGCCCCGATATTTCCGCCGCCGAAAGGCGCGTGCAAGAACAGAACGCAAACATCGGCGTGGCCCGCGCCGCATACTATCCGCAGATCACCCTCAGCGGCACAGGCGGCTTCGAAAGCACGGCGATCACTACGTTATTGCAGGGGCCCAGCGGTTTCTGGATGCTCGGTGGCCAAGCGGCCGAATATTTATTCGACGGCGGCGCCCGCCGCGGCGCATCCGAACAAGCTAAAGCCGCCTGGAACCAATCGGTGGATAATTATCGCCAGACGGTGCTGGTCGCCTTCCAGGAAGTCGAAGATAATCTTGCCGCGTTGCGCATCCTCGAGACCGAAGCCGATCAAGAAGCCCAAGCCGTCGCCGCCGCGCAACACTCCGTCTCGCTCTCACTCACTCGCTACCGCGGCGGCGTCACCAACTATCTCGAAGTCACCACCGCCCAAAGCGCCGCCCTAGCCGACGAAGTCACCGCCGTAAACATCCTCAGCCGCCGCCTAGCCGCCAGCGTCCTCCTAATCAAAGCCCTCGGCGGCGGCTGGAACGTCTCCCAAATCCCCCGCGTCTAGTCCGTGCGCCACAGCTCCAAACTTGTATCAGGCACAGAAGCTCCCGCGTAGGTTGTTGCTTTACCGGTCCGGGTTGCAGTACGCCGTGAAAGTGATTGGGAGCTCGAAATCCCCCGGACTTGAATTTTTATTTCCTTTCATCAACTTGAACTTCCATCTGCGAGCCGACTTGACAGTAGCCTTATCTAGTTCGGGCGACAGCGATTTGACGACGCGAACTTTTTTCACGCGGCCATCGGCGTTGACCGTAATCGAGAGTATCATCTCCCCTGCCACGCCCGTCTTTCTGACTTTCGTGTTGAAATACCAGAGCAGGTAGTCAAAATCAAGGTCCTCGGGTGAAAATTTCAGGCCATTTGCTGTTTCAAGGTACCCACCGGTCGTTATTCCGCCCTGCGTAGAAATCGCGCCCGGGCATTCGTGCTCCTCGTGACTGTACGAGATTTCATATCGAACTTGGATGGGCGGATTCTCCGGCGGATCGAATTTCCATTGCTTCGCGCTGTCAATCGCGGCCTGGAATAGCTCTGGAGGGCCACTCACAGGCACAACATTAGTCACCAGGCCTTTCGAATCCACGTCTATGGTCACTAAGACTGTTCCTTCAACCCCCTTCCTTAATGCTTCCTCGGGATAGGGAACCATTGGCGAAAATATCGGTTTCACGCGGGCATATAGCGAGGCCTCGCCTAGCTGGGGAGTCTGCGCGGCAGCTAGAGCTTGCGGAGGGGCTTGGCCGTGGGCCGCAAGCGAAGTCATCCAAGATATGACGAAGAGACTGATGAGTTTCATGTTCGTCTCTGCGAACAGCTCAGGGCAAACGCATGCCAGTGCGTCCGCAGCTTTCAAAAACGGAGAGAACATTCGTAATACTAAGCAGCTCGCGGATCCGTGGGCTCAAATTCAGCAGCTGCAATTCGCACTTCGCGCCCTTCGCTGAAATGTAGAGTCCCACCAGCGTCCCTAGCCCCGAGCTATCCATGTACCCGAGTTCGCTCAGGTCAAGGATCAAAGGCCTCTTGTTTGGCAGCAGCGCCTTCACTTCCGTCTTCAGCTGCAGCGAGGTTTCCGCGGTAAGCCGCCCCGTGCAACGCACCACCGTCGCGTCTTCCCAAGCATATGTGTGGAGATGCAAACCAAGCGTAGGAATCGACACATCACTGGACATTTGAGCTGCTTGTTTACCCCGCCTACCCAGCAATGGCAAGCTTTTTCGCCGAACCCGCGCAGTTGCGCAACCCGACAATCGCCTCAAGCCAGATTTTGATTGGTTGCTTGCGGCCGCTGGCTCAACCGGTCGGTGCAACACCAACGATGTCAGCTTCGAACTGCTCAGAAAGTCCGAACTGCCAACCTCAGTTGTTCATGAAACCATTTGTGAGCAGGTTCATTGGTGAGTCGCGGATGCCATGCCATGAAATACGGAAAGGACTTGATCTCACGCGGCGCCTCCACCACGCGCACACCAGCCATCCCCGCGGTTAACTTTGCCAATCGGCGCGGCAAGGTGAGAATCAAGTCTGTCTGTGCAATGGCAAAGATCGCGGGCACAAAAAATGGCACGGTAAGCGCGACACGCCGCTTTTCGCCAAGCTGCGCCAGAGCGCGATCCACTAAAGCCTGTTGCCCCTTACGTATCTCCACCAGGGCATGCTCGAATTCCAGATATTGTTTCAGCGTCAGACGACGACCACGAATCCGCAGCGCCGCGCCAACCAGGCAAACAAAATCTACGGTAAAAAGCATTTCGGAGTCTAGGGAAGGGGGCGCTTCTTCTGCGCAAAGAAAGGTATCGATTCTTCCCGCCGCGACATGCTCATAAGTCTCACCCCCAGACGCGGACACTTCCACCTTTACGTGAGTCGCTGCCCTCCTCAAGCTCGCCAAGAGCGCTGGCAGCACAATCATCGAGGCATGGTCGCTCATCGCCACGCGAAATACTTCCTGGCTTCGCGCCGGATCGAATTTTTCTCCTCGGACCATATCCTCAAGCCGTGGCATGAGCGACTCGATCTCTCGCAGCACACGTTCTCCCCGCGCCGTGCGCTCATAGCCGCGGCCGTTACGAACAAGCAGAGGGTCTTCGAACATCTCGCGTAACCGCTCCAGCGCCCGGCTCATCGCCGATTGACTTAAGAAACTTCGCTTCGCGGCACGGGTGACGTGGCACTCCTCCAACAGCGCGTGGAGGGGATGTAGCAGGTTCAGGTCCAGGTTCCGTAAATGCACGTCGCGCATGTGAAGCATTCTAACAATGCATGCACCAGATAGCATGCCCGAATATCTAAGAAAACGTAGAAGGGCGAAAACAGCGAAACGCAGGAGCGTAAGACGGAATCAGCAATCTCAAAAGGAGGAGGAGAAATGCCAATCGTTCGGATTGACCTCATCGAAGGAAAATCAGAGGAATATCGCGCTCAAGTCGGCGAAATTGTCTATCAGACTCTGCTGGATGTCCTTAACGTTCCCAAGGGTGATCGCTTCCAAGTGATTACAGAGCATCGCAAGAGCGCCTTGCCGTTTGATCGTGACTATCTCGGCGTCCATCGCACCGACGATTGCATCTACTTTCAAATCACGCTCAACGCAGGACGATCTGTAGAGCTGAAGCAAAGTTTCTACAAGGAACTTACTGACCGCCTCCATCAGGCCGTGAAGCTTCGCAGCGAGGATGTCTTCATCAACCTTGTCGAGGTGCCAAAAGAGAATTGGTCCTACGGAAATGGACTGGCCCAGTACGTTTCGCGCTGATCTATCCAATCGAACTAAAGGAGGTGGAAATAAAATGACTCGTCTGAATGATTTAGGCCGCCGCAGCTTTCTGAAAACCGCGGCAGCACTTGGCGGCGCTTCCACGGTGGCAGCGTTGCCCCACCTCGCTGGCGCTCACGATTTGCCACGACAGACCGAAACCCCAGCCACAACGCTTCAGAACGTACCGTTCAGTTCCGGAGCCAAGCTGACCATCGAGCGCCGCGGGCAGATCGTCCTTTTTGGCATCAATCGTCCCTACATCCAGAACCGCATTGATCCTGAGACTTTCGAAAAACTGGCCGAAGCCTATTACCAATATGACCACGATCCCTCGCTGCGCGCCGCGATCCTATTCGGCCACGGAGAGAACTTTTCCAGGGGCATCGACGTTGAAGGATTTAAGTCGCTCGCAGGGACGGGCAAGCCATGGACCGCGAGCACTGGGACGATAGACCCTCTCGCAAAGCGTGCTCCGTTCCTCACCAAGCCTCTAGTCGTGGTTACGCACGGCGACACCTGGAATATGGCCCATGAGTTCCATCTCGTCGCCGACATCCGTATCGCTTCAGCCGACACCCGGTTCGGCCAGGATGAAAATACACATGGACGCTTTCCCGGAGGAGGCTCGACCATCCGCTTCCCCCGGGAAGTAGGCTGGGGGAATGCCATGCGCTACATCCTCACCGGAGATCACTGGAGCGCCGAAGAAGCATACCGTATCGGAGAAGTGCAGCAGGTAGCTCCGGATGCGAAGCAAGCGCTAGAGGCTGGCATTCGAATCGCGAACAAGATTTCCAGTTGCGCCCCGCTTGGCATCCAGGCCTCATTGGCGTCGGCTCATCTGGCGATCGATCACACTGAGGAAGAGGCATTGTCAAAACTCGATGCGCAATTTGCAGCCCTTTTCCACACGCAGGACTTTCTGGAAGGCCGGAAGGCAGAGGCGGAAGGCCGGAAGCCGGTTTACCAAGGAAAATAAGTGCGAACCACTAAACACGACGCCAACCGGCAGACTTTGACATCAATGCATGACAAAGGAGACGCCATGCAACAATTCGCGCGCGTTCAACACGGCAACGCTGTCATACCAGCGCTCGTCCGCGATGCCGGGCTTCTGGATCTTCGCGCTCTCGTCGCCGACATCACTCCAGAGACGATCGCGAGCGGCATCCTGACCAAAGTGAACGCCGCTATTCTCAAACCCATCCCGGGAGACGTGACGTATTTGGCGCCCGTTCAGGGCGCGCGACAGATACCGGCGACAGGCTTCAACTACAAGAAGCACATCGAGGAAATGAAGGTGCCCACGCCAACCGAGCCCGAGGTTTTCCTTAAATCGATGCTCTCGCTGACCGGGCCTTTCGATCCCATCAGCCGCGGTCCCAATCCGGGCGTCAAGCTGGATTGGGAAACCGAGCTTGCCATTGTTGTCGGGCGCGAGGTGCAGGACATCACGGCGGACGAAGCTGCCAGCTACATCTTCGGCTACGTTTGCCTCAACGATGTTTCCGATCGTTCAACTCAGGTGGACGCGCAGAAGCAGCAGCACCTCGTGCGTGCCAAGTCGCGTCCCACGTATTGTCCCATCGGGCCCTATCTCACCACAGGTATCAATCCAATGGAACTTGACGTATGGACAAAATTGAACGGCCACTATGAGCAGCAAGGGAACACGAGCGACATGTTGTTTTCCGTTTACGAGCTGCTTGCTTATTTTTCTCGCTACATGCGAATGGTTCCGGGCGACATCCTCGCAACTGGAACTCCACCGGGTGTGGGCATGGGCAAGAATCGATACATGGCGGTTGGAGACATCTTGGAGTGCGGCATCAATAGTTTAGGTGCTCAACGCCACCAAATCATTGCGTGAGGTGGTCTGCGACCATGTCGCGTAACTCCTCCAGCGCCCTCCTCCTCACCGACTGACTCAAAAAACTTCGTCTCGCCGTGCGCACGCGTAACCTAGCACTTCCCCAACCACGCCTCGTTTCTTGCCAGCCTAATTTCTTCCCTCTGAACGCACGCGACGTAGATGTAGGGGCGGGTCTCAGACCCGCCCGCTCCACAAGAAAGAGATGTATGAAATTCAGGCCCAATTTCCGCAAATGTACGTAACGCATGAGAGTCATTCCAACAATGCATGGAACAGATAGCACCGCCGAACATCCAAGAAAGCGAAAAACATTTTTTCCCCGCGCTTGCACGTGTTCCGGCAAGAGCGCAGGTCTCAAGAAAAGGAGAAACCCATGATTCGTACCAACGTTTGGATGAAGCTACTCACAACGGTTCTCTTCGCCGTGGCTGCCGCCTTCGCTCAGTCGTCAAATCGATTGCCAGCTACTGACGATGAGAAGATCGCGGACGCCCTGCGAGCCGGTCCCGCATTCGTCACCAAAGACGCGACACTGCTCGATTGGCCGGCGGCGCCTGGAGGCGAGTACCGGCTCCTTCGTAAAGGCTCAAACGAATGGACCTGCCTCCCGGGCGTTCCGGGGTACACGCACGACGAACCGGGCTGCTTCGATCCCGTCTTTATGGAATGGATAAAGGAAAGTCTTGCCGGCAAGGAGCCGCACATCGAAACCGTAGGCATTGCCTACATGTATGTCGGCGCATGGGTACCCAACCTGTCCGGTCCAGGCACGAAAACCCAAGATTTTCACGTCGGCCCTCACATCATGATCGTGACTCCCCACGAAAACCAGAAGGAACTGGAGTCATTCAGCCATGACGGGTCGAACGGAATGCCTTACGTGGCACATCTTCCCAGCGGGAAGGATCTTTACCTTGTGCTCCCGATCCGCGAATGGAACGAGCGCCACGTTCAACAATGAGCTCACCGCGCTGCTGCACGCAGCTGCTGCGGTGCAGGCCAATGAGCCTCGCGCCGCCGTCAACGATAAAAGCTACAGAGCGGCGAGCGATCAAGATCGCATCGCGAAAAAAAATTGAGTCGATAAAAAAAGGAGCAATCACATGAATTTCGTTATCAATATGTTAGTCAGAATCGGAATTCTGAAGGACGATCTGGACTATCACTTAATCAGATCCTCGATGGTGATCATCTTCTTGTTTTTTGGATATCAGAAATGGTTCGCCTATGAAGCGCAGGCGTTGATTCCATACATTAGCCATGGTCCGCTGATCTTCTGGATGTACCCAGTGTTTGGTGTCCGAGGGGCCACTTATTTTCTGGGAGCTTCGGAATGGCTGTTTGGGGCGCTGTTGTTCGCTGGATTCTGGAACAAGAAATTAGGAATTCTCGGCGCGCTCGGTGCCTGCTTCAGCTTTATCGCCACAAGCACCATTATTCCATTCATGCCCGATGGTTGGGCGGCGTCGGCCGGAGGATTTCCGGCGATGACCGAGCACGTCGCTTTTCTGATGAAGGACCTGCTGTTTCTTACGGCATCGTTCTATCTGTTGAAGCAGGATGTAGCCAGAGCATGGCTTTCCCAACAGAGCGGCGACCATGAGGCGAATGTTGAAATGGCCAAAGCGGCATAGAGCGGCTGATCGAAAGTAGGATGGGATCACCACGCGGATCATGTGGGGCGCGAGCCGAGGCCGGCTCTCTCGCCGCGCCCCTCCATCAAAAACATGGCAAAGTCCGTCGAGAGCGGCTCCGCGGCAAGTTGCCGCATCATCAGCGCCACCTGACCCCTATGGTAAGTGGAGTGGTTCGCCAAATGTTGCATCAGGTGCGCCAGGCTGATCTGTGTGGTGCCCACAGTAAGCATCCTTTCCAAAGATTCGTTTGTTACGCGATTCACGAACTCGACTTGCTCTCCCTCGACTTCCGCCCACTTTCGCTGCACCGCCGCAAGGTCAGCAAACGCATTTGCATCAAAAAGAGTGTTGTGCCGCGCCCAAAAATTCATCACGAACCCGGAGCTGGGCGACGTTTCCTTCCAACACGTTAGCCAACCCAGCTCGCTGTGCACGATGTGCATCAGCGTGTCGCGCACCGAACGGAAGCTTCCGCCCAGATCTCGCGTGAACTCCTCAGAGTTGAGACTGGAGGCCGCTTGCAACACACTATTGTTCGCCCAGCGGTCGTATTCGTAGAGTAGCTGAATATCATCTTTAGTCATTGGGGAGTTCGGCCTCGGTTTGAGCAATCTCATCTTGCCACGGGAAGTCGCTAGGACCCTAGATGCGGCAGCTCCTGCCGCCTCGCCGTGCGAAGTTCCGGTAAGATCGCTGCCGCACGCAGGCGAAGCGTACCACCCGCGAGATATACGCCCGAATCCAAAATTCCAGTTACAATATTGGGGACAGGATCCAAGGCGGCGCACAGCATGAAAAATCGCGCATCGGTTTTTACCTTTCGCCCAGCCAGAGTCTTCGCACTCAGCGCGCTGGCGTTGTGCGCGGCGTTGCTTCCCGCCAACCTGCGTGCGCAAGCCAAGCCCGCGTCCGAAGCTGAAATAGTCGCGCGCGTGAACAACGACGTCATCACCCTCGCCGCTTATCAGAAAGCCGAACAAACGCTGCGCGATGAAGTGACCCGCGATTGTGAGGGCTGCCCGCCGGAAAAGATTGACGCCCAATTTAAAGACCAGCAGAAAGATTTGCTGCGCGGCATGATTGACGAGTCGCTGATCGTGCAGCGCGCCAAAGACATGAACGTCAATGTCGAATCCGACGTAAACAAGCGCCTCGACGAGGTCCGCCAGCAGAACGGCCTCGCCACCCTCGAAGATCTACAAAAAGGCGTCGAAGCTTCCGGCCTCAGTTGGGAGAATTACAAGACCACCATTCGCAACGGCCTGCTCCAGAAAGAAGTCGTGCGCCGCGAAGTCGGCTCGCACGTGGACATTACGCGCGAAGAAGTGAAGCAATATTACGATGCCCACCCGCAGGAATTCACCCTGCCCGAGCGCGTGGTGCTCTCTGAGATTTCACTCAGCACCGACGGAAAGAGTCCCGAAGAAATGGCTGCCGTGCGCAACAAAGTCGAAGGCCTGCGCACCAGCGTCCTCAACGGCGATGATTTCAACCAGGTCGCGCGCCTTTATTCCCAAGGCAGCACCGCGAAAGACGGCGGCTCGCTCGGCACTTTCAAAAAAGGAGAGCTCGCTCCGCAGCTGGAACAAACCGTCTTCCAAATGAGCAAAGGCCAGATCACCGACGTAATCCAGACCCGCACCGATTTCGAAATCTTGAAAGTTGATGATCACCTGCAGGCCGGCTTGCAACCGTTCGAAAAAGTGGAACCAGATATCCACGGCGTCATCCTCGCGCAAAAAATGCAGCCGCGCATCCGCGATTACCTCGCCGAACTCCGCGAACAAAGCAACATAGTCGTAAAGCCCGGCTACAACGACAGCGCCTTACTCTCTGGCGCCAACGTCCCGCAGCCGGACAACGCTCACCTCTGAAAATCGCGTTTGCCGATGCGCCGCGCAAACAACTACTCGTACCTTAATGCCACCATAGGATCCACGCGCGTCGCCCGCCGCGCCGGAATGTAACACGCGGCCAGCGCCACCAAAGCCAGCAGCACCGCCGCCGCGATCATCGTCACCGGATCGCTCGCGCGTACCTCGTACAGCATTGAAGCCAGATAACGCGTCACCCCCAGCGCCACGCCGATCCCCACGATCGCGCCCGCAACCGCCAGCGCAATTCCTTGCCGCAATACCAGCCGCAACACGCTTTCCGGCTGCGCGCCCAGAGCAATGCGAATCCCGATTTCCCGCGTGCGCCGCGACACTTCATACGAAAGCAATCCGTACAATCCGATGCAGGCCAGCACCAGCGCCAGAACGCCGAAAAATCCCGCCAGTCGCGCCACCAGCCGCTCCTGAAATAGCAGCCGGTCAATTTGCACCGATTGCGTGGTCACATTAAAGAGCGGCAGGTCCGCGTTCACTTGCCCCACCACCTCGCGAATCGCCGGCAGCAATGCCTGCGGGTCCGCCGCCGTGCGTATCTCGAACGTCGCTACGCCCACATGATGTGGCGCGTACATCATGGCTTGAATTTCCCGCCGCAGATCGTTGTATTTTGCGTCGCGAACCACGCCCACGATTTCATACCCCGGCGACGCTGTGCCAAACTGTCCCACGGGCTCCGAGCCATAGACCTTCCCAATCGGATTTTCTTTTCCCAAATATTTCTGCACGAACGCCTGATTCACAATCACCGGCGTCGGCGCCGCTGTCGGCTTGTCCCCGCCGTTGGCAGCAGCCAGCTCAAAATCGGAAGCACTGAATTCGCGCCCTGCCAGAAACGGTATGTGCAGCGTCTCGAAAAAGTTCGGCCCCACGTCTAGAGCATCCGACTCTGCGGTTTGATCCTCCGGCGTCCCAGGCCAGTGGAACACCGTAATCACCAGGCCATTGCTCAGCAGCGGAATCATCGAATAGCTCGCCGAACTCACGCCGGGAGTTTCCGCCAGCCGTCCCTGCAAATCGCGGTACAAGTTGTCCGCCTGCGCGTCTTTGTAACCGGCCAGCATCGGATCAATTTCGAATATCAAAATATTGTGCGCATCGAATCCCATGTCCACGCTGCGCAAATTCTGCAGCGTGCGCACCAGCAGCCCCGCGCCCACCAGCACCACGATCGCCAGCGCGACCTGCGTCACCACCAGCGCGTTGCCGATGCTGAACCATTTTCCGCCCGAATTTCCCGTTCCCGCCGAGCCGCCGTCGCCCTCCTTCAACGCCGGCGTCAAATTCACGCGCGCGCCGCGAAACGCCGGTGCCACGCCAAAAATTATTCCCGTGCACAGCGAAACTGCCACCGTGAACCCCAGCACTCGCAGGTCCACGCCTGTCGCGAATCCCAGTGGCCGCGTCTGATTGCTCGATACAAACGAAACAATCGCGTGCGCGCCCCAATACGCGAATAAAATCCCCAGCGCGCCGCCCGATACCGAGAGCATCACGCTCTCCGTCAGCAGTTGCCTCACGATGCGTGCGCGTCCCGCTCCCAGCGCCAGTCGCACCGCCATTTCTTTTTGTCGCGCCGCCGCCCGCGCCAGCATCAGCCCCGCCACATTCGCGCAAGCGATTAGCAAAATAATTCCTACCGCTAGCATCAATACGTATAAAGGATCCGTGTACCGCGTGCGCGTCCCCGACAGGCCGGTCTGCGCCGACACCAGCGTCACCTGCGGATCATCGTCTGCCGCCGAAAGTGTCTTTGGTGCACTCGGAGCTTGCGGTGCTTCAGTTCCAGCCGGATGCGCGCCGCCCGCCGCAGGCGCTGCTCCCCGCAGCGGCACATCCATCGTAAACTGCATCTTCCCCTTCGCCGCAGCCCGCGGCGGCGGCCCACCACCCGCTTCGCCGTGAAAGGGAATGGCCGCGTTTCCAGACCCACCTGGCATCGGCACCGGTGCAGGGATCGGCCCCGGCGCCGGTGCACTTGGCCCCATATTCGGCCCACCCGCCATCGGAATCGGCAGTGCTCCCATCTTTCCGCCAGCGAAAAGCTCCACGGCTCCATGCAGCACTTCGTTGCGGAACATCCCACTCACCACCGCTTGCGCATGTGCCACCGAAGTTCCCGGCTTCAGCCTGCCCACAATCGTCAACCACCAAAACCCCACATCCGTCCGGCGATCATTTCCGCCCAGCGGATCGATCATTCCTTGCAGTGGACTGATTTTTTTCTGATTCGAGAGCGGCACCCACACATCGTAATCGCTCCCCGGGGTAATTCCCGTAAAACGCTGCTCTGTCACGCCCACAATCGTGAATGGCACCGCATTCAACTCTATCGTGCGACCGATTACCTCGCGCGAACCGCCGAACGCGC
>Ga0210398_10001163_pt1 | contig 28192 bp, 23 predicted proteins | sample IncBWC4OmetaG_FD_161047 | JGI IMG/M metagenome (GOLD analysis project Ga0210398, IMG submission 161047) | Forest soil microbial communities from Barre Woods Harvard Forest LTER site, Petersham, Massachusetts, United States - Inc-BW-C-4-O | ecosystem: Environmental > Terrestrial > Soil >... | reverse complement strand
TAGCCCGCGCGTAGCTCGTTCTCCATCGTGGGGCTGAAGGTGTGAGTGAAAGACCCGTTGAAGATCTTGATATGCCGCGCATCGTTCTGCGGAAAGCCCGGAAGGGTGGCGCCGGTGAAGGGAATCGTCTCGTTATCAGGGTGCGACTCAAAGATTGAGGAACCCCAGATAGCGTCATTGGCTGTCGGATGCCAGTCGGCGCGGATGATGCCCTGATCGTCTCCGTTGGTAGTGGCCGCAAAGAATCTATAGTAGGGAGCGCCGCCAATTGTCGCATTGGACGCGGGCACGAACTGCTGAAGCATCTTGGCCGCAATGGGATTGTAGTTGGCGGGTGAGAACATGCCGCCGTTGGAGGCGAAGCAATTAGCCCAGGTTTCTCCTGCCGTGCAGGATCCGACGGCGAATGGCAGTGTCTTGCCGGAAACTACGCCGTTGGCGATGTCGTCGGAGAAATTGCCTGCCAACTGGTCCGCATCCGGCACCTTGGTGTTGTCAACGCTCGATACGGCATTCCTGTATCCCTGATAAGCAAGGAAGAAAAAGAGCTTATCCTTGAGGACCGGGCCGCCTAACGTGCCGCCATACAGGTTCTGGTGATAGGGTGGCCGCTTGCCTCCCGAGAAATAGTAGGGATTGTCGAGGAAAGTATCGCGGTAAAACCAAAAGCCGCTGCCGTGAAAGCGATTTGTGCCGGTCTTGAGTTCTTCGGAGACGATGGCTCCCGAGTTGCGGTTGTATTCGGGATTTAGCGTGCTGGTAATGATATTGAGCTCGCCAATAGCATCCGGATTGGGAGTGACGCCGGCCGTTTGAAGCGGGCCGTCATTGACGTCGACGCCATCCACCAGGAAGCCGTTCTGTGGAGTCTGGCTGCCATTCGTAGAAAAGGTGCCAAAGCGGTCGGAGGCTTCGACCACGCCCGGAGCGGTCTTTTGCAAGGCGACCGCATTGCGGGCCAATAATGGAAGCGAGACTATCTCGGATGAATTTATGTCTGTCTTCAGCTGTGTGTCAGAGGTCTCGACCTGCACGCTCGAAGCCTCTACCTGGATTGTCTGTGAGCCGGCGCCGACCGCGAGTTTCGCGCTGATTTCGCGGTTGTCATTCGAAGCCAGGCTGAGATCCGTCGTTTTGAATGTCTGAAATCCGGACTTTTCGATCGAGATCGTGTAGGGGCCGCCGGTCTGCAGCTGCGCAAACACGTAATAGCCCTTGGAATCGGTGACCGCCTGTGAAGTGATTCCGGTGCTGGTATTCAGCGCCGTAACCATCGCGCCGGGAACCAGCGCGCCAGATGCATCGGTAACTGTGCCGTGCACGGTCGCATAGACGTTCTGCCCGACTGCCACCTGCGGCCCGCACAGGAGCATCGGAATCAGCAGCAACGCAGGAAAGCTCAGCTTAAGCAGCTTCATAATCCCTCCACAGAAGATTGAAAGTAGCGCTCTGCCTATAAGGGTCGAGCGATTACTGTCCTGGAATCCAAAGCGACAGCCACATTTCGGTCCAGGAACGTGCGAAAGAAAACACAACCTGCCAAAAACGACTTCAAACGCTCGGTTCGGGTCTTCCCTTGCAGAAGCTGCTCGACGCTGCCGGGAAGAGATGGCGAAATTGTGATGAAACCTTGCAATCTTGTGACCAATGGGTTGATTACTGTGACGAACGGTACATTGTCGATGTCATCTTTCTGTCAAAGACAGCGACCACAATTGCCGGAAAACTCCGAAAAGACTGAATTATCGGGCTGACGGGCGGTGCGACTTCCAGGATCGCAAGCGCCTCCTGGGTCAGAAGGCTGCCGAAAACCCAGGCTCATGGCGTGGCTGGGAATTCCAACTCTACAATTTTTTGTAGGCGATTCGAACAAAACCTATGAAAAGCGGATTTCGAAGGTCTTCTTCGACCGTTTAGTCTGGCTGGGATGAAGCTCACTTTGGCCTCGATCGCCGGCCGGGCGCGCAGCGAGCACTTCGACGCGCTGGTTGCCGAGTATGTCAGTCGCACCTCTGCTTACACTCCGACTGAGACCGCAATCTTTCGGACAAGTCAGGCCTTCTTCGAATCACTGCAGAAACAGCGCTCGCGCACTGCCTCGGCTGTCGTCCTCCTCGACTCGCGCGGCAAAAAATTCTCATCCGAAGAACTGGCCAACTGGCTCGGCCGCCAACGCGACGAAGGCCGTCAGCGAATTGTCTTTGCGATCGGTCCCGCCGACGGCTGGTCGGACGAGGAGCGCGCGCAGGCGGCTCTTCTCCTATCCCTTGGGCCCATGACCCTTCCGCACGAACTGGCCCGGGTGGTCCTGAGCGAACAGATCTACCGGGCATTTACAATCCTTGCTGGGCACCCGTACCACACGGGGCACTGAGGACTGCCCGTCCAGAGAGGCAGATCCAGGAACAGCGGATCCAGGAACGGCAGATCCCAAACCCGCAGATTTAGAACCGGCGTAGACAGAAAAGGGAATTCTCGCCCAGCGCGGGATCGAGTATTAGCACAAAGAGCAGCACGGAAGGCAGGCATAACAGATGTCGTGGTTTCGGCGGGAAGACAATAAGATTGAGGACACCGGAGCAAAAACGGTGCGCACCGAAGGACTCTGGATCAAGTGTGATGCTTGCGAGGCGGTGATCTTCCGCGCCGACCTCGAAGCGAACCTCATGGTCTGTCCCAAATGCGGCCACCACTTTCGCATCGGCGCCCGCTCCCGCATCGATATGCTGCTTGAACCGGGCTACGAACTGGTCGACCTGAACCTGAAATCCACTGATCCGCTGGACTTTACCGATCTGAGACCTTATCGCAGCCGGCTCTCCAAAGCGCAGGCCGAGACAGGTCTGAACGACGCCATCATCAATGCGCTTGGCCTTCTTGGCACACGTCGCGTGGTGCTGAGCGTGATGGAGTACAGCTTCATCGGCGGCAGCATGGGCGCAGTTGTCGGCGAAACCATCGCCCGGGCGGTCGATCGCGCGCACGACACCCGGCAGCCGCTGATCATCGTGGCCGCCTCAGGCGGTGCGCGCATGATGGAAGGCATCGTGAGCCTGATGCAGCTGGCCAAAATTTCGGCTGCCTTGGCTCGCCTTGATGACGCCAGGGTGCCGTTCGTCTCCGTGCTCACCGATCCCACCACCGGTGGCGTGACCGCCAGCTTTGCCATGCTGGGCGACCTCAACATCGCCGAACCTGACGCGTTGATCGGTTTCGCCGGCCCCCGGGTGATCGAGCAGACCATCCGCCAGAAGCTGCCGGAAGGCTTCCAGCGGTCGGAGTTTCTCCTGCAGCACGGCTTCCTCGACGCGGTCGTAGATCGTAAGGATCTGAAAAGCCATCTGAGCCGCGCCCTCGACTTCATGCAGGTACAGTAGAAGCCTGAGCCGGCTCTCGCGCATCCGATTCATTGCGCCTCCTCTAAAATTGATCTATGTCCTACGCCTCAGCCATTGATGGCTTGTTTTTGCTCGCCGGTGAGCTGCATACAGCACCCGGGCTGCCGAGACGCAAGTTCGAGCTGAGCGAGATGCGGGTGCTGGCCGAAGCGTTGGGCAATCCGCAGCTCAAATTTCCTTCTGTGCTTGTGGCCGGCACAAATGGCAAGGGCTCGACCTCGGCCACTCTGGCATCGGTCCTCAACACCGCGGGCTACCGTACCGGGCTCTACACATCGCCGCACCTCTCGCGAGTAAATGAGCGGGTACGTATCGGAGGCGTAGAGATCTCCGACGATGATTTCGCGAGCTACTACTTCCGCGTCGACGATTGTGCGCGCCGTCTTGTAGGCACCGGAGCCCTGCGCTCGCACCCCAGCTTTTTTGAGACGATGACCGCCCTTGCCTTCCTGGCCTTTGCCGACCAGCAGGTGGAGATCGCCATCCTCGAGGTGGGCATGGGCGGCCGCCTGGATGCAACGAATATCGTCGAGCCGCTCATCTCCGTCATCACTGACATTTCGCTCGACCATACAGAGTGGTTAGGTACAACTATCTCCGCAATCGCCCGGGAAAAATCCGGGATTCTGCGCCGCGATGGCGTCCTGGTCACGCTGCCGCAGCATCCCGAAGCCAACCAGACAATCGGCGAAGTAGCGACAGGGCTGAACGCACGCGGCGTCAATGCAGCGGCATACGTTCCAACGCGTGATGAAGCAGAAAAGGGAAGTGGCTACTCGCTGGCCGTACTCGGCGAACAAATCGAAGTGAACTCGCCTCTGATAGGAGCGCATCAGCAAAGAAATATCGCTCTGGCGATTGCCGCCGCAGTTGAATTACGTAACAGTTACAGTTACAATATTTCTGCGCGCCAGATTGCCGAAGGAATTCGTCAGACGCGATGGCCGGGAAGGATGGAGCGGATCTCAGCGCCCGGCCGTGCCCCCAAGCGTGCGGATGTGCTGCTCGACGTGGCTCACAACCCCGCCGGCGCCTGGGCTCTCCGGTCCGCCTTGTCGCATCTGGACCCCGAACCGCGCGGCATCACGACCGTATTCGGCTGCCTGGCCGACAAGCCGATCGCTGAGATAGCGCAGATCCTGTTTCCGCTTTTCGAATCCGTGATTTTGATGGAAGTCGACTCTCCGCGCCGGGCAACGCTGGCGCAGATGACAGAGGCAGCAAAACCGACCGGGGTTACTGCCTGGACCGCCGAGAGCGTGCAGGACGCCCTCCAACAAGCCTGGTCCTCAACTCCGGCGGACGGCCTGGTCTTAGTCACTGGATCGGTCTACCTGGTAGGCGCGGCGCGGTCGCATCTGATGGAGGCGGCAGGGTGACGATTCGCACGCTGGGACCCCGCCCTGAACCTTTGCCTTGGACAGAAAGGCTGGTGAGCTTTTGTTTCCGCGCGCCGCTCTTCTTTCTCTGTACCGGACTGTTTGGCAGCCTGTCGTTGATCGCATCCTTGTGGGACAAGGACGGCAAGACCCAGCACGCCATTGCCCGGGCCTGGGGCCGGAACATAGCTCGCATCAGCGGTGCGCGCGTGACCCTGCTTGGTGGCGACAGGCTTGACGGTCGCGTCGCGGTATACGTAGCGAACCACCTTTCCTATATGGATACGCCCGTCATCTTTTCGGCGCTCAGTTTTCAATTCCGGATTGTGGCCCGCCACGACCTCTTCAAGCTCCCCTTCGTCGGCTGGCATCTCCAGCGATCAGGACAGGTGCCGGTTAACGTAACTAACCCGCGCGCCTCGGTCTCGAGCCTCGGAGGAGCCGTGAAAACGCTGCGGGCCGGTATGCCACTGTTCATCTTTCCGGAGGGCGGACGGTCCGCGACCGGTCACCTGGAAAACTTCATGAACGGGCCGGCCTTTATGGCCATCCGGGCAGGATTGCCGATCGTTCCTATGGCTCTCATCGGCACGTATGAGCTTCTGCCCATGCATTCCCTCGAGTTTCACCCGGTTCCGGTGACCCTTGCCGTCGGCGAGCCCATCGAGACCTCCGGATATGGAATGAAGCAGATCGGGGAACTGACGGCGCGGATAAGCGACGAAATTTGCCGACTGTATTACCGTCATTCTTATCTCCAGCAACCTGAGAAGCCCGAACTTGAAGCGATCACTGTGGCTGCTGCGAAGGAGGACCTCAAGTGAAGAGGCCACGGATCGCCATACCAGAGCCGACATCGAACGACCTTGAATACAACCAGCGTTCCTGGCCCCAATACGCCGAGGCTGTTGAGGCAGTCGGCGGCGAAGCCGTGAAGATTCCGGTCGCGGCTTCGCCCACCGAAGTTGCGAACCTGGCAAGCTCATGCGAGGGTGTGCTTCTCCCGGGCAGCGGCGCCGATGTAAACCCGGAGAAGTACGGCCACATTCGGGTACCGGAATGTGCTCCGGCGGATCCTGCGAGAGAAGCAGTGGACGAGCTCCTGATGCAAGATGCGGCTAATCTTCACAAACCGCTCCTGGGTATCTGCTACGGAACTCAATCCTGGAACGTCTGGCGCGGAGGCACCTTGATCCAGGATCTGAAGACTCCAGTGGATCACAAACCCGGACGCCAAGTCCGCGAGGCGCACCGAGTATCTGTCGCCCGCGGCTCGCGCGTTGCGAAGATCACCGGACAGACAGAACTGGCCGTCAACAGCAGCCATCATCAGGCGCTCGATCAGCCCGGTGACGGATTGTCCGTCGTTGCCCGGAGTGTCGAGGACGACGTGATCGAGGCAGTCGAGGGAACTGGCGACCAGTTCGTGGTCGGCGTGCAGTGGCACCCAGAGAGAACCTTCGACTCAAGCCCCGCTTCCCGGGCGCTTTTCACCGCATTTGTGGACGCTGCAGCCAAATGGCACCCTCGCGAGATCCGGGAATCGGTAGCCAAATAACTACCCGGGATATCGACTCGGCAATTACGGATGCCGGGCTGAGGGCCCTGTCCGCGGAAGCCAGCGAGCAGCTGCTCGCCTACCTTCATCTGCTCCTTCGCTGGAACTCCCGGCTCAACCTGACGGCTGTCAGGGAACCCTCGGGGATCATTCACCGGCATCTTGTTGAATGTATTCAGTGTGCGCAGTCGCTTCCCTCGGCAGCGACGGCGCTGGACTTCGGCTCCGGTGCAGGTCTGCCCGGAATACCCATCGCCATCGTGCGACCTGACATTCGCGTAACGTTGGGCGAATCTCAAGGAAAGAAAGCCGCCTTCCTCCGGGAAGCGGTCCGCGTATTGTCTTTGCCCTCGGAAGTCTATGACGGCCGGATAGAGAACATGCCGCCCAGTCGTGTTTTCGACGTAGTGACATTGCGCGCTGTAGACAAAATGGTCGAGGCCTGCCGGACCGCCATCCAGAGAGTGGCCCCGGGCGGCTGGTTCGTGGTGTTTGCGACATCGACGACAGAACCGATCTTTCAGCCACTGCCGAAAATCGCCTGGAGCCAGCGCCTGCCAATTTCCGGTCTCGTGAACGGCCTGCTGCTGTTCGGTCAAAAGCGGGACGTTTCACGTGGAACATCGGCGTAGTACTGGCCATAATTTGTTCCGCGCAAATCACGGCCTGTTCCACGTGGAACACTAAAGATTTCCACTCCAGCCTCAAAACCAGCAACATCTCTCGAACAATTCACGGATGCGCCTATCCCTATTTGATCCTTTGAGTTGCACCCGACTTCCGCGCGGTCGCACAAAAGTCTTCCACAGATACTGACTCGTTCTGCACAGTCGATCTCCGTTGCACCGGATGCCTACAGCCCGATAGTCTTTTTCTTCATGGGCAGGGTGTTAGCGGTAGTCAATCAGAAAGGCGGGGTCGGGAAATCGACCACTGCGATCAACCTGTCAGCAGCCCTGGCCCTTGAAGGCCTGAAGACCCTCCTCATCGACTGCGATCCCCAGGCAAATTCCACCGGCGGCTATGGGCTCTCCCGGGACGAGGACCGGAAATCGACCTATAACATCCTGATTGGCGAAAACACCCTCGCCGAGGCAATTCTGCCTACCGAAATCGACACACTCTCGATCGTCCCCTCGAGCAAAAACCTCATCGGAGCCAATGTCGAGCTCATCCAGCACGAGCGCCGCGCCTACAAGCTCCGCGAAGCTCTCGAGCCCGAGCGCGATAAGTACGACTACATCATCCTCGACTGCCCGCCCGCCCTCGATCTGCTGACCCTCAACGCTCTGGTCGCTGCCGACCGGCTCCTGGTCCCCATGCAGGCCGAATATTTCGCTCTCGAAGGCATCAGCGAGCTGATTCACACCCTCGAGAGGGTCCGCGGAGCCTTCAATCCCACGCTGGAGATCGAAGGCGTGCTTCTGACCATGTACGACGACCGCACCAATCTCGCCCAGCAGGTCCGCGAGAACCTGCGTGATTTCTTCAAAGAAAAGCTGCTCACCACAGTCATCCCCAGAAACGTGCGGCTGGCCGAAGCCCCCAGTTACGGCAAGCCGGTGCAGCTTTACGATCCCCGTTCGCGTGGTGCCGAGAGCTATCGCGACCTTGCAGCAGAATTATTAAGCCGGAACGAGATCGAAAGCCCGCGCGCCCGGGAGAGGAAAGCTGCTGCCGCCGTTCACAGCAAACCCACCGTGCGCTTCTGGCCGTACGCCTAACCGATCCGATTCCCCCAGGATTTAACACCCAAAGGATTCGAAAAATGAACACCGTAGAGCTTCCAAGAAGGAAAGCATTGGGCAAGGGACTCGAGTCTTTGCTGCCGAGCGTCAAGGCCAGCGTCGACACCGCCCCGCCCCGTCCCGCCGACGGAACGCCCCGCGAGATTCCCGTCTCCGAGATCGATCGCAACCCCTACCAGACACGTACGCGCTTCGACGAATCCCTCCTCTCCGAACTGGCGGCCTCAATCAGAGCCACGGGAGTGGTGCAGCCCGTCCTCGTCCGGCCGCTGCCGAACGGGCGCTTCCAGCTAATCGCTGGCGAACGCCGCTGGCTGGCTTCCCAGATGGCCAACAAGGAGACCATCCCCGCCATCCTTCGCCATGTCTCCGACGAGCAGGCGATGGAGATGACCATCGTCGAAAATCTCCAGCGCACAGACCTTAACCCTATGGAGCAGGCCCGCGCCTTTGACCGCCTGAGTCGGGAATTCAAGCTCACGCAGGAACAGATGGCCCAGCGCACGGGTAAAGACCGCGCTTCGGTAGCCAATTTTCTGCGCCTCCTCCGTCTCCCTGTTGAAGTACAGGGCAAGGTCGAGGCCGGAGAGCTGACCTTTGGTCACGCCCGCGCGCTCCTGGCTCTGGAAAACCCGGATACGATCCTCAAGGCCGCCCAGAAAGTCACCGCGCTCTCGATGTCTGTCCGGCAGACAGAGAGCTACGTCCAGGGCATTCTCCATCCGGAAAAGAATCATAGCGAAGAAAAGGTGAAAGAGCCTCTCGATCCCAATGTCCGCGAGGCCCGGGACCTCCTGCAGCGCGCTCTCGGTCTCAAAGTCACTATCGAGGACAAGAATGGACGTGGCCGCGTCATCATCGAGTACTCCAAGCTCGAAGACTTCGACGCCCTGATGGAGCGGCTGGGCGAATAACTGGGTTAGGTTTATCGCCTTGCGAATCCTCATGGACGATCTCTCCAGCCTTCCCACAGAAGCCCGCAACGCAGCCACCGAGAACCTCGACAGCCTTACGCCGCTCGAGTTTGCCCGGGCGATGCATCAGGCAGACGCCGAAGCCGTCGCTGCCGTCGACCACGAGTTGCCCCGGATCGCCCAGGCCATTGAAGCCATCGCCACACGACTCGAGCACGGCGGACGCCTCTTTTACCTGGGAGCAGGTACCTCTGGCCGCCTCGGCGTCCTCGACGCCTCCGAGTGCCCCCCCACCTACAGCACGCCGCCCGAGATGGTGCAGGGTCTGATTGCCGGCGGAGACATCGCTTTGCGCCGATCCGTCGAGCGTGCTGAGGACGACGAATCTCAGGGCCGCCGCGATCTCGAGCAGCGTTGCTTCTCCACCCAAGACGTTCTGGTGGGAATCGCCGCCAGCGGCCGCACACCCTACGTCCTCGGCGGCATCCGCTACGCACGGGAACTGGGCGCTCTCACCATCGGCCTCAGTTGCGTACCGGAATCCGCAGTAGCCCAGGCCGCCGAACTCGCTGTCACACCCGCCACGGGACCTGAAGTAGTCACCGGATCGACGCGCATGAAGGCCGGCACCGCGACCAAGCTCGTCCTCAACATGCTCTCGACGGGAGCGATGGTTCGCCTCGGCTATGTCTACGGAAACCTGATGGTAAACGTGCAGCCGACCAACGTAAAGCTGCGCGACCGCGCGGCGCGCATCATCGCCACCATCACCGGACTGAGCCATTCCGATGCCGTCGCCCTGCTCGAACGTGCCGGATCGGTGAAGACCGCGGTCGTCATGCACAAACTGAATCTCGGCAAAAATGAGGCAGAGCATCGGCTCGAGGCCGCGCGCGGACGCCTTCGCGCCGCCCTTGAGTCCCCGCCAGAACGCTGACACAAACCTGCTACACTTGCCGCAATTTACCCTTCCCCATTAGCTCGATTTACGACGATCCTGAACGAGGCCAACGATGCACGTCTCTCACCGTACTCTCATTACGTCACTATCACTGTTACTTATTGCCGTGCTCCCGGCTGCAGCGCAAAACGCCACGCCATCGCCAGCCCCATCCCGAATACTGATTCGCGCCGGACACATCGTCGATGTTCACACCGGCAACGAGCCGGCGAACCAGACCATCGTCGTCACCGGCGACCGCATCACCTCGATTGCGCCGACTTCGTCAACACCAAAGCAACCGGGAGACACCGAGATCGATCTGCGTTCTCTCACCGTCCTGCCCGGACTCATCGACGTGCACACCCACCTCACCGATGACAACAACTTCGATCCCTACCACGAGCTCTCGACCAGCGTCGCCATGAGCGCACTCATCGGAGCGCACAACGCGAAGGTCACTCTCGAAGCCGGCTTCACCACCGTCCGCAATGTCGGAGCCGTAGGCTACGCCGATGTCGATCTCCGCGACGCCATTAGCGCCGGGCTCGTCGAAGGTCCGCACATGCAGGTCAGCGGGCCGCCGCTCGGTATCACCGGCGGACACTGCGACGACAATCTGCTCCCGTTCTCTTACCACCAGACGGCCGAGGGAGTCGCCGACGGCGTCGAAGCCGTGCAGCACAGAGTCCGCGAGACCATCAAGTACGGCGCCGACCTCATCAAGATCTGCGCAACCGGCGGCGTGCTCTCACGGGGAGACGACCCCCAGGCAGCCCAATATACCCTCGAAGAGATGAAGGCCATTGTCGCCGACGCGCACCGCCTGGGCCGCAAGGTTGCCGCCCACGCCCACGGCTCGCAGGGAATCCTGTGGGCAACCGAAGCCGGCGTCGACTCCATCGAGCACGGCTCTTACATGAACGACGAGGACATCGCCGCCTTGAAACAGCACGGCACCTACTTCGTTCCCACCGCATACCTTGTCGACTGGATGCAGCAGAACGGTCACCTGCCCGCCTTCTACGCGCAGAAGATGAAGGATGTAAGCGTGGTCGAAAAGGCCAATGCCAAAAAGGCCATCGCCGCAGGCGTCAAGGTTGCGCTCGGCACCGACGCGGCCGTGTATCCGCACGGATTGAACGCCCATGAACTGGATGTCTACGTGAATCAGTTCGGCATGAGCCCCCTCGCCGCATTACAGACCGGAACACTCAACGCCGCCGATCTCATGGGCTGGACGGACAAGACGGGTTCGCTCGAAACCGGCAAGTGGGCCGACGTCATTGCCGTCTCCGGAGATCCCCTCAAAGACGTCCGCATACTTCAGCACGTAACCTTCGTCATGAAATCCGGCGTCGTCTACAAGAACGAGAGCATCCCGCAGTGAAGGCTACCCGCTTCGAGTTTCGCTATCGCCTGACCATCGGCTTCTTCATTTACCTGCTCGGTTTCTGGGCTCCCTGGATCCACTATAGCCCATTTGCCGGGCGCGCCACATCTACCTGGCTCGAGCTCTGCGGATTACTGGCGAGCACACATGTACTGTCGCTGCAATACGCAACCTTGATAGTTACATTACTGGCGATTCTCTTTGCCGCTGCAGGTGCAGCGTTTCGCGTATGGGGGACAGCCTATCTCGGCGCAGGAATCGTAACCTCCGGCGCCATGCACGCACAGAGTGTCGTCGCCGCCGGACCCTACCGGCATGTGAGGAACCCACTCTACTTCGGCAGCTTTGTCTTAGCTCTGGCGATATCGATTCTCATGCCGCCGTCAGGCGCCATCTTTTTCGTCGCCGCAATCTTCCTGCAGATGCTGCGTCTCATCCTTGGAGAAGAAGCCTACCTCGTTGCGCAGCAGGGAGAGCCTTATCTGGCTTACAAAGCACGTGTGCCGCGGCTCTTTCCCAGTCCTGTCCCTCGCGTCCCGGCATCCCCGGCGCAACCGCGATGGCTCGAGGCTATCCTTGCCGAGACCTACCCGGTAAGTATGACCCTCTGCTTCGTTGTGCTTGCCTGGCGCTACAACGCCCTGTTGCTCACCCAGGCTGTCGTCATCTGTTTCGGGCTCTCGCTCATCGTCCGCGCTCTCGCCGTCAAACGGCCCCAGACTACCTGACACCCGAGACTACCTGATCTCTGACGCAGCCCGAAGGACAACGCAACGAAAAAGGGGGAGACGAGCCTCAAGCCGTCTCCCTCTCCCTATTAGAGTTAGCCGCTGTTTTTATGTATGGCGGCGGCTGCCGAGAATCTGGTTTACTTCTTCGGCGGTGCGATCGAGTCCTTCGCGGCCTTGGCCACGCGGAACTTCACCACGGTCTTCGCCTTGATCTTGATCTGCTCGCCGGTCTGGGGATTGCGGCCCATCCGTGCCTTCCGCTCTGCCTTCACCAGGCGACCGAGGCCGGGAATGATGAATACGCCGTTCTTCTTGGTTTCCTTGACGGCGGTTTCTGCGAGCAGGTCCAGAAATGCCGCGGCCTGCTTGTTGGTCAACTCAAGCTTCTCGGCCATGAGCCGGACAAGAGCTGTCTTGGTGAGTGCTGTTGCCATGTGTATTCCTCCTGATTTCTGTTTCAGTCAACGAATGCGCCTGTCGCGCGCCTCCGGTTGTCTGCTGCCGGTTCTCCCGTCTACGTCACACGCTTTTCGACTACTGCTGAAAAGCCTGTATTCATGCGGGTCCGAGAGAACCCACCGCCGTTAACCTTGCGGCTTTTCGCAGCCTTTGTCAACTGCAAAAGCCGAGTTTCCACAGGTTTTTTACGGTTTTCTTAGGGTTTTTCCTGTTTTTAGTGGAATTCATGCGATTTCTGGAGTCCGCCAGTCTTTCGTTACTCAGAGAAACCCTTGTCCAGAGCGGTTGTTGCGCCATATCTGAAGAGAAGAGATATCGCCGACTATAGGCGCGCCTCTGCAGACTAGTAAAGACCAAACAGCGGCTTTTTCCGCTTTTCCATGCCCTTCAGCAGCGGTTCGTTGAGGAAATCCACCAGCGGCTGCGCCAGTCTGAAATATCCGCCAATCGTCTCCGCCAACCTGCGCTGTAGCCCCGGATCTGCTGGCAACGTCACCACCACACCCCATTGCCGCCCCTTGATCCACTCAATCCCCGGATGCTCGGCAGGAAATCCCTTGGGAGGCCGGCTAAGCGCTGCCGAATCGTGAAGCGTCATCTTTGCGCGCAGCTTCTTGGTCCCGATCAGCCGCTTGAATTCTTCATGATGCGCCAGCAGGTGCTGCCGTATGGCCATCAGCTGCTCCTTGGGCGGCATGAACACTCCCGCCGCAATCACCAGCTCCGTCGAGCTGACGTGAAAGTAGTACCCGCTGCCCGAGGTCTTTTCTGCTCCACTACGCGCCCACCATGCGGCGAGATGCGTTTTATACGGGGTCTTGTCCGCAGAAAAGCGCGTGTCGCGATAGATGCGCAGCATCGACTTCTGCGCCGGACGCACATGCGCCGGAGCATACTCCGCCATGCCCTCGGTAATCTTCTCGATCAGTGCCAGCATCGGAGCTTTTAATTCGCGTTCGTAGATCTCGCGCCGCGCTTCGAACCACTCACGCCGGTTGTTGCGCTTGAGCTGGCGCAGAAAATCGAGGGCATGCTTGCTGAAGTAGGGAACGGCTGGCTGAACTGATTTCGCAGGAGCGGACTTTTTCGCAGGAACCAATTTCTTCGCAGATCGCGTGCGCATGGTCCCATTCTAGAGGCGAGTCTTCTTGCCGTTCGCGTCTCTGCGGTGAATACAGCCCCTGAGCCCTGTGCCCTGTTACTGCTTGAACTCCACCACCGTCGCGCCTGCACCACCCTCGTTCTGCCCCGGCTCGGTCACTCCCGCTACCTGTGGATGCTTCCGCAGGTATTCGCGCAGCGTCCGCCGCAGCACGCCCATCCCTGTGCCGTGAATGATCCGCACCTGCGGCAGTCCGGCGAGAAATGCGCGATCGAGAAACTTCTCGACTTCACCCTGGGCCTCATCCGCCGTGCGTCCGATCACGTTGATCTCCCACCCGACGCCCTCGTCCGGCTCGGCCATCGAGACCGATACGCCGCGCCGGCTACGCGCTGCCTGCAGCGGAGTCTCTGCCGCCGCCGTCCGCACCACCTCGGCAATCTCATCGCGCGCCACGCGCATCTTCATCAGCCCGACCGCAACCTCGAACGTCTTTTCGTCGATCTGCCGCTCCACGCGTGCCGTCTTGCCCAGCGTCTTCAGCTTGACCATGTCTCCCATAGCGATATGGCGAACAACATGCGGCTGGGCGTGCGCATCTCCCTTGTCCGCGCCGGTATGATGCGCGACGACTGAGGCATTGAATCCTTCCGCAAACTCCCGCCGCAGCCGCGATATCCTGCGCTCGGCCTCTTTGGACAATTTCTGTTGCGCGGCTCTGTCGTCGATGGCGCGCACCGTCTCTCGCGCCTGGTATTCGAAATCCTTCAGCAGCGACTCGAGCTTCTGCTCCATCTCGCGAATCTTCGCCCGCTGTTCCTTCATGCCCTCCGCTTCCAACCGCGCACGCTCCCGGTTCACTTCGCTCTCCAGCTGCGCCAGACGCGTCCGCTCCGCCGTGGCCGCGCGAAGCTGCTCGTGCAGGCTATCGATAAAGCGCCCGATATCCTGCGTCTGCGTGCTCAACCGCGCGCGCGCCGCATCAATCATGCTGCGATCCAGACCCAGCCGCGCCGCGATGTTGATGCCCGCCGACGCACCCGGGACGCCCTGCCGCACCTCGTACGTCGGAGCCAGTGTCTGCTCGTCGAAGCCGACAGCCGCGTTGATCACTCCCGGCGTGTTCGCGGCGTACACCTTCAGCGAAGTATGGTGCGTCGAGATGATCGACCATGCCCGTGCCCGCAAAAAATGCCCGGCAATCGCCACCGCGAGCGCCGCGCCTTCTTCCGGATCGGTCGCCGACCCCAGTTCGTCGAGCAGGACCAGAGAGGACCCATCGGCGGCTGCCGCGATGCGATTCAGATTGACGATATGCGCCGAAAACGTCGACAGGTTCTGCTCGATCGACTGCGCATCGCCGATATCCGCCAGCATGGCGTCGAATACAGGCAGCACCGTCTCTTCTGCCGGAACTGGAACCCCACTCTGCGCCATGATCGCCAGCAATCCCGCCGTCTTCAGCGCCACTGTCTTGCCGCCGGTGTTCGGCCCGCTGATGATCAGCTGCCGTGCATCCGAACTCAACGACAGGCTCATCGGAACCGCACTGCCGCCCGTGCTTCGCAGCCGCTTCTCCAGCAACGGATGCCGCGCGTCCTTCAGTATCAGCTCGGGATTTTCGATCTCCGCAAATTGCGGCTCCACGCAATCGAACTCCAGCGCAAAGCGTGCCCGCGCCTGCAGCGTATCGACTTCGGCAAGCACCTCCGCACCCTTCAGAATCACCGGAGCATACTGCGCGATCTGCCGCGTCATGGCCGCAAGGATGCGATGAATCTCCGCCTGCTCGTCTTCGAGCAGCCGCACAAGATCATTGTTCAGCTCGATTGTCTCCAGCGGCTCCACGTACACCGTCTGCCCGCTCGAGCTCGCACCGTGCACCACGCCCTGCACCCTGCGCTTCCACTCCGCCTTCACCGGAATCACAAAGCGCTCGCCGCGAATCGTGATCAGGTCGTCCTGCGTGCTCCCGCCCTCGGAGAAGCGCCGCAGCGCCGACCGCAGGCTCTCCTCAATTGCTCTTTGCTGACGCTCCATTTCCCGCCGAATCCGCCGCAACTCCGGCGAAGCATCATCGGCCAACGACCCATCCGGAAGAATCCGCGAACGCAGCGACTCGATCAGCGGCTTCAGGGGCAGCGTGAGCAGCTCTCCGGAAAGCTCCCGCAACCGCGTCAATCCGTCTGCTAAATCACCCGGCGGCGCGGTCATCAGCCCCGACCAGGCAGAAATGTCCTCCCCCAGCGCCACCACCTTGCGGATCTCCTCCGCTTCGAGCGCCGCGCCCTCAATGCGCGACTTGGCCAGTGCCTCGGAAGGATCGAATAGCGACCCCAGCGACGGCCGTACTCCGGCGGCAAGCAGCTTGCGCATCTCTCCGGCCAACGCATGCTCGCGTCGAATCCAGTCCAGGTCCGTTGACGGCCCCAACCCCAGCAGCCACTGCTTTCCGGTCGCCGATTGCGCGTAGTCAACGAGCAGATCAAGAAAGCGGCGCCATTCGAGCGCGGAAGGGCTAAAATCGCTCACTTCACTGGGAATGGGCCGCACCAATGTCATAAGCTCATCCTAACGGGAGCAGGCCGACTCCCGGAACAAGTGCGGGCAGTGCTGCGTAACTTACTGCAGGTCTTTCGCAGCAAAGGAGGGACCAACAATGTTCTGTAGTGGATGTGGACAACCCGTCGATCCCAATCAGCAGTTCTGCCTCAAGTGCGGCAGAGCGGTTCCGCAAGTCGCTCCCGTAGTAGCGCCCACCCCCTGGTTCTATACCCGCGTTCACCGTCATATCCAGTCGCTGTCCATCCTCTGGATCGCCTATGGCGTCTGGACGATCCTGGGATGGCTGCTGGCCATGTCCTTCTTTGCCGGATGGTTCGGCGGCTACTTCGGACATATGCATCACGGCCCCTTCGGCGAATTCCCCTTCACCAGCCTCCCATGGTTCGCGCCGCTCATCACGGTCGTCGTCGTCGGGCGTGCGATTTTATGTTTCGCCACCGGCATAGCGCTCCAGCGCCGAACACCCTGGGCCCGCATTCTAGCCATCGTCGCGGGATTTCTCACCCTTATCAAGCCCATCACCGGAACCGCGCTCGCCATCTATACGCTGTGGGTGCTCCTGCCTTCGCCCTCCGCACAGGAGTACGACCAGATGGCCACACTTTGAGTAAGTAAAATAAACGCATGGAATACCCTATTACCCGGTTGCGGCGTCTCCGCCGCACCGAGTCCATGCGCAACCTGGTCCGCGAAACCCACCTCGAGCCTGGCGCGTTCATCTATCCGCTCTTCCTCTGCCCCGGCGAAGGCGTCCGCAAAGAGATCGGCTCTATGCCCGGCGTCTTCAATCTCTCCGTCGATGAGGCTGTGAAGGAAGCCGAAGCAGTCGCCTCGCTCGGCATCGGAGGCCTTTTGCTCTTCGGCCTTCCCGAATCAAAAGACGAGCAGGCCAACGGAGCGTGGGACGACGACGGCATCGTCCAGCGCGGCCTGCGCGCGCTCAAGCAGTCCTCCGCAGCGAAAAAGCTGGTCCTCATCGCCGATGTCTGCCTCTGCGAATACACCTCGCACGGCCATTGCGGAATCGTCAGAAAAGAGGAAGGCGTTTCTGGAACAGACTACGAGGTAGACAACGACTCCAGCCTAGGCCTGCTCTCGAAGACCGCCGTGTCTCTCGCCAGAGCGGGGGCTGATATCGTCGCTCCCAGCGACATGATGGACGGCCGCGTCGCCGCCATCCGCGACCACCTCGACGACGAGGGCTTCGACCAGACCCCCATCCTCTCCTACGCTTCGAAGTTCGCTTCGGCTTTCTACGGACCCTTCCGCGAAGCCGCCGACTCCGCACCGCAGTTCGGCGACCGCCGCAGCTACCAGATGGATGGAGCCAACCTGCGCGAGGCCATGCGCGAGATCGACCTCGACCTCGGCGAAGGCGCAGACATGATCCTCATGAAGCCGGCTATGCCCTACCTCGACGTCATCCGCGCGGCCCGCGAGCGCTTCGACGTGCCCATCGGCGCCTACCAGGTGTCAGGCGAATACTCCATGCTGCAGGCTGCCTTCGCCAATGGCTGGCTCGACCGCGAGCGCGCCATGATGGAGTCGCTGATCGCCATCCGCCGCGCCGGTGCTGGAATCATCGTGACGTACTTTGCAAAAGATGCGGCGAAAGTTTTGGGCTAGCCTCCATCCAGCCGCTCGAATCTTTCCCTCCCCCTCGCGCATCTCCCATACCGGAACCCTTGCGTACAATAGAGTGTTTGGGTCGAACCCGGATCGTCCGGGCCCGATCCCTCACGCCATCGCAAACCTGAACGGAGCTTTCCCTTGGCAGAAACCATCTACGACGTAGCTATCCTTGGCGGAGGACCCGCCGGATACACCGCAGCCATCCGTGCCGGCCAGTACGGCCTCAAGGTCGCCCTCATCGAAAAGGACAGCCGCCTCGGCGGCACCTGCCTGCTCGTCGGCTGCATCCCGACCAAGGCGCTGCTCTTCAACGCCGAGATCTACGACCACTTCAAGCACGCCAAGGAGTACGGCCTCGACGGCCTGGGCGAAGCCTCCCTTAACTGGAAGGCCATTCTCGACCGCAAGAACGGCATTGTCGCCAAGCACGTCAAGGGACTCGAGTTCCTGATGCGCAAGAACAAGGTGACGGTCGTCCCCGGCTTCGGCCGCCTCACCGGACCAGCGAAAGACGGCGTCCACTCCGTCGAAGTCACGCCGGACAAAGACAAGGGCAAGCCGAGCATCGTCAAGACGAAGAACATCATCCTCGCCACCGGCTCCAACGCGCGCCTGCTGCCCGGCGTCGAGGTCAGCGACCGCGTCCTCACTAACATCGAGATCCTCTCCCTCGACCGCATCCCCAAGTCGCTCCTCATCATCGGTGCCGGCGCCGTCGGCGTCGAGTTCGGCTCCATCTTCCGCAGCTTCGGCTCGGAAATCTCCATCCTCGAATACCTGCCGCGCCTCGTCCCCGTCGAAGACGAAGACATCAGCAAGGAGCTCGCCCGCTCCTTCCGCAAGCGCGGTATCGAAAGCGCGACCGGCGCCAAGGTCGAGAAGGTCGAGAACACCAAGGACGGCGTCAAGGTTACTTACACCGGCTCCGACGGCAAGCAGGTCTCGAAGGAAGCCGAGAAGGTCCTGGTAGCAGTCGGCCGCGGCCCGCGCACCGAAGGCATCGGCCTCGAAAAGACGAAGATCAAGCCCGACCGCGGCTTCATCAAGGTCAACGAATACATGCAGACCGACGAGCCCGGCGTCTACGCCATCGGAGACATCGTCGCCGGCATGCCGCAGCTCGCCCACTCCGGCTCGATGTCCGGACTGGTGGCCACCGCGAAAATCGCTGGCAAGTACGCCCGTCCCATCAAGCGCGAGCGCATCCCCGGTTGCACCTACACCGAGCCGCAGATCGGCAGTGTCGGCCTCACCGAAGCCAAAGCCAAGGAACTGGGACACACCGTCAAGGTTGGCAAGTTCCCCTTCGTCGGCAACTCCAAGGCCACCATCGTCGACTCGCACGACGGCTTCGTGAAAGTGGTCGCCGACGCCAAGTACGGAGAAATCCTCGGCGTCCACATCATCGGCCCGCAGGCGACGGAGCTCATCGCGGAAGCCGTTACCGCCATGGAGCTGGAAGGCACAGTCGAAGACCTGATGTGGACCATCCACGCCCACCCAACGCTGTCAGAAGCTATGCTCGACGGTTTCAGCAGCGTGGAAGGAATGGCGATTAACGTCTAGAGGCTGTTTGTAAAATAAGACGTAGTTCGACCCCGCCATGAGACGGATCGTGCTGCTGACAGTCCTGGTAGTGCTAATTGTGGTTGTTATTCGGCACGTATCGATAGAGCATGCGAAGAAGCAGCCGGAGGTTGGCTATCAATCCGTTCTTCGCCGGTACTCCGAAGCTCTTAAGCCAGGAGTGTCTCGCGACTATGTGGAGCACTATCTCCAGGCTAACGACGCGTCCTTTTATCGCATTTGCTGCGTCGAAGGGCCGGGCGCATATTCGGACATTACGAAGATCGGCACAGAGGATGCACCATGGTTTTGCAACGACTACAACATTACATCGCATTTCAATTCACAGCTCACGAGAAGGGATTTGGCCCCTCCGATTCGCCCTGGGATGTCCTGAAGAGAATCACGGTTTGGCCACATTTGGAGAACTGCCTCTAGCTCCTGCCGCAAGACTTCAACGGAGATGATCCTCAACCTCATCCATCTCGGCCGAGTCGACTACGCCACCGCACTCGACCTCCAGAAGCAGCTCGTCGAGGCGCGCCACGAGAACCGCATCGGCAACACCCTGGTTCTGCTTGAACACCCGCCTGTCCTCACCCTGGGACGCAACTCCAACCGCTCTAACATCCTCGCCAGCGATGAATTCCTCGCGTATCGGGGCGTCGAGATCCACGAGATCAATCGCGGCGGAGACGTCACCTACCACGGCCCCGGCCAGCTCGTCGGCTATCCCATCCTCGACTTGCGCAGCTTCACCCTGAACGACCGCCGCGTCGGCGCCGTCGACTACGTCCGCTTGCTCGAAGAATCGCTCATCCGCGCCATGGGAGACTTCGCCATCCGGGCCCAGCGCATCGCCGGACGCACGGGGGTCTGGACCATCTCCGGCGGGTCTGTCCCTGAAAAGAAGATCGCCGCCATCGGCGTGCACATCTCGCGCGGAATCACCTCGCACGGCTTCGCGCTTAACGTCACGACGGATCTCCGCGATTTCGACCTCATCGTGCCCTGCGGCATCTCCGACCGCGCCGTCACCAGCCTCGAACTCGAAGCAGCTGGCTCTACTCCACCAAGCATGGACAACGCCATCAACGCCGTCGCCCGTCACTTCGGACGCGTCTTCGAACATCAGGTCCTCTGGCTCGAGCCCGACCAGCTGCCGATAAATCTCCAAGTAGCGGCCAAATAAAGAGAACCTACTCCGTCCGCAGCGCCTGCATCGGCTCGGTCGAAGCCGCCCGTCTCGCCGGCCACCAGGCTGCAAACAGCCCCGTCAGCAGCAGCAGCCCGCACACCGCCGTGAGCGTCGCGGGAGCATCGGAGGTAATTCCCGGCAGCAAGTGTTGCAGCAGCCTTGCCGCCGCGACCGCGAGCGCAATCCCGGCAACCATGCCCACTCCTACCAACACGCCTGCCTCGCGCAGCACCATGCCCAGAATGTCTCCGCGTTGCGCCCCAATCGCCATGCGCACGCCGATCTCCTTCGTCCGTCCTGCAATCGTGTACGACATCACGCCATACAATCCCGTAGCACCCAGCACCAGCGAGATCAGCCCAAAACCCGACAGCAGAATCATCATGAAGCGTTGCTGCGCGATCGACGCGCTGATGACCACATCCAGCGGCTCCACGCTCAGCAGAGGAGTGTGCTCGCTATCCATGAAGATGCGCCGTGCCGGTGTCGCCACGTCAACGCCCGCCGACTTCGTGCTCACGATCCAGCTCGTCCCCAGCAGCCCATTGCCCATCTGCGTCAGCTTGTCGGGAATTTGTGACCATGGCAGATACATAATTCCCGGCACATTCATATTGAGCCCCGTCTGCTTTACGTCGCCCACCACACCCACAATCTCGCGCACCGGATCCTCAAAGCCCGGGCCCATCATCGCGCCGATGTGAACGTGCTGCCCGATGGGATTCTCACCCTTGAAGTACGTCCGCGCAAATTGCTGGTTCACGATCAGCACCGGCGCCGACCCATGCGCATCTGCTGCGGTGAACGCGCGACCCGCAACAACCGGAATTCTCAGCGCGCCGAAATAGCTCCCTGAAATCGGGATGTACTTCTCGTCGCCATTGACGTCCTTGCGATCTTTCGCGCGCCCTACAATGTCGAACGGAAAATCAGGTACCAGCTGCGTAGGCAGATTGACCGCCGCCCCCGCCGACTCTACCCCGGGCAATGCTTGCAGCTGCTCCGTAAGTTCGTTCACCCGTAATCCCAGCCCGGCACTCGTTGCCGCCTCTTCCGGCGAAAAGGCGTTTTTGAAGGTCATCACGTTCTTCGTCTCAAAGCCGGGAGACGAATGACCCAGCTTCCAGAAACCCGCCAGCAGCACTCCGGCAGCCGCAAGCAGCAGCAGCGAAACCGCAACCTCGCTCGCTACCAGCGCCTTCTGCACCAGGTGGCGTCCAGATGCGATCTGGGATGTATTCACGCGCAGCGATTCGTTGAGTTGCGTCCTCCGGCTCTCGAACGCCGGAACCACGCTGAAGATCAGCGCGCAGATCAGCGTGAGCGCGGCCGTAAACAGCAGAGCCGGGCCGCCAATCTCAAGCGAGCTGAAGTCCGGCAGTTCAATCGGGCTCAGGTGCATGAGTGCCGGAGCCGCAAACTTCGCCAGCGCCAGCCCCGCAAAACCTCCGGCAATGCACAGCACCGCATTCTCTGCCAGCAGTTGCCGCAGGATGCGCCACCCTGAAGCACCGAGCGCGGCGCGCATACTCATCTCCCGCCGACGCGCAACCGCGCGCGTCAGCAGCAGACTCAGGATGTTCGCTGAGACGATCAGCAGGAGAAGGCCAACCGCGCCCATCAGTATCTCCAGCGCCGGCCGCACGCTCCCGACTAGCGAGTCGTGAAAGTCGACCGCGCGGTCTGTCTCGTATGCATCCCAGATTGTCGGATAGCTGTTCTTGAACTCAAGCTGCACGCGCTTCAGGTCATCCTGCACCTGCACCGCAGTCACTCCCGGCTTCAACCGCGCCACCACGTTGTACATCTGGCCGCGATCGCTTGGAGACTCGGCAATCTGCAGCGGCGTCCACACATCCACCTTGGCGTCCAGCTTGAACTCCGGACGCGCCACGCCAATCACCGTGTAGGTCTGGTTGCCCAGAGTGATGTTGCGTCCCAGAACGCCCGGGTCAGCGCCGAAACGCTGCCGCCACAGCGCGTCGCTCAACACCGCCACTCCCGGAGCATTCGCCACTCCGTCCTGCGCGCTGAAGCCGCGGCCTATTTCCGGCTGCATCGCGAACACGTTGAAAAAATCGCTCGTAGCGCGCATCGCCTTTACCGGAACCGCGTCGCCGTTCTGCACCAGGTTCACGTTGCTGGGAATGTAGTCATACGCTGCCGAAGACTCCAGCGTACGGCTCGCTCGGCCGATAAACAGAGCCTTGGTGCCTGAGAAGGCAACGCCACTGGCGCCGTTCGGATAGGCGCGCTCCAGGCGCACCAGCCTCTGCGGCTGGGGAAACGGCAGGGGCTTCAGCAGCACGCCGTAGAGAATCAGAAACACAGTCAAATTGGCGCCGATACCCAGAGCCAGCGTTGTAATCACCGCCGCTGTAAATCCGCTGCTCTTCCGCAACTGCCTGATCGCGGGCCGCACATCCTGCGTTAGAAAGCTCATCTCAATCCCCCTCTATCTACTCCTCGCGCAAAGCCTCCATCGGCTCAATCGATGACGCACGTCGCGCCGGAAGCAGTGCCGCAATCAGCCCCGCGCCCACCAGTGCCGCGGTCAGCAGCAGAATCCGCCCGGCGTCTTTATCAAGGTCAAGCGTCACCACCGAACCGATATACTTCCGCGCCGCCGCCGTCAGCAGCAGGCCGATCACCACGCCGCCGCCCAGCATCCAGCCCACCCGTCGATAGATATCGCCAAGGATCCGCACTCGCGGCGCGCCCAGCGCCATGCGCACGCCAATCTCCCGCGTCGACAGCTCGACCTCGTGACTGATCAATCCGTACAGGCCCACAATCGCCAGCAGCACCGCCAGCGCCGCGAAGGTGCCGAAGAGCCAGTTCTCCAGCCGCTCGAAAATCAGCGTGTCAGCAATCACGGCGCGCATCGACTCCGGAGTCCGGAACGGCAGCGTGGGATCGACATCGTGGAAGGCGCGCCGCAGGCTGGGAATGATCTTCTTCGGGTCGCCGCTGGTGCGAATGACCATCTGCATGCTGCCCAGAAAATTCATGCTGTCGGCCAGCTTCACCTGCGACGCCGGATAGTCCATCTCCGCCAGCGGCGAGTCGTAAATGTTCTGCCGGATATTCTTCACCACTCCCACGATCGTCTCGTGATCATGCCCGTCCAGCTGCATCCCGATCGGATCGCGCCCGTCGGGAATAAATTTCTTCACGAAGGCTTCATTCACCACAATCACCGGATGCGACGTCGGCGTATCGAGGCTCGGATCGAGCAGCCGCCCACGTATCAGCTTGTCCTGAAATACCGGGTAATAGCCGGGCGAAATCATGCGAAATTCCGCCAGCTCCTCCACATTCGCCGGCGGCGTCGGCGTTCCCGTCACGTGAATATCCGAGTTCCATCCGTAGCTCTGTATCGGCAACAGTTGAATCATCCCTGCTGCCTGCACCCCGGGAATCGCCTGAATCTTCTCGATCAGCGGCTGGTAGAAATTCGCCACCACATCGCGCCCGTCATACCGCCCCGGAGATAAATCCACTTCCGCCGTGAGAATCCGGTCAGGCGAGAATCCCAGCTCTGTGTCGCGCAGCCCGGCCAGCATGTGCAGCAGCAGACCCGACACCACCAGCAGAGACAACGCCAGCGCCACCTGCGTTACGACAAACACCGCCCGCAGCCGGTGCTGTCCGCGCGTGGCACCCGTGCTCCCGCCCGAGCGCAGCGCCTTGTTAGGATCGGCTATCGACAGCCGCAGCGCCGGCGCCAGTGCAGCAAGAAGCGTCACCACTACAGTTACGAATAGCGCTGCCAGCAAAACGGGTGCGTTCAGTTCCACTTCTGCGCCTCGCGCCAGCGCCGAAATCAGCAGCAGCCGGATCACCCGCAGCAGCCCGAATGCCAGCACAACTCCAGCCACTGCCCCGAACGCCGCGTAGACCAGGCCCTCAGTCAGAATCTGCCGGATGATTCTCGATCGATTCGCGCCCACCGCCGCGCGCAGTGCCATCTCGCGCTCGCGCTTCACGCCGCGTGCCAGCAACAGCCCGGCCACGTTGACACAGCCGATCGCCAGCAGCGCCAGCACCGCGCCTAGCAGCAACCGCAGCGAACTGGTCGTCTTGCCCAGCACGTAGGTGCCGATGTCCACCAGCTGCATCGTCCGTCCCTGCGAAAATGTATACGTCCGGCCAAGGTCGCTGAGCACCTCGCTCATATCCGCCTGCGCCTGATTCACCGTTACACCCCGCTTCAGCTTTCCCACCGCTGGCAGCCAGTGATTGCCGCGCGTCTCCCGCAATGGTTTCGCGGCGTGCAACGGCCGGTAGACCGCATCCACCCGGCTGATGGGAAAGCGAAAGCCCGCGGGCATCACCCCGATAATCGTGTGCGGACGCCCCTCCAGCTTCACCTTCTCGCCGATCACATTCCGCCGCCCGCCAAAGTACTGCCGCCACACCTCGTAGCTCAGCACCAGGACGTCGTTCTTCCCTTCCTGATCCTCACCCGGGGCAAACGTCCGGCCAAGGATCGGTGCCACTCCGAATACATCGAAGAAGTTGTCCGTGCCCTCGGTCGCGTGCAGCGCAACCGGACCCTGCGGCCCTTCAAAGTTCACCGTGCTGAACGCGCTGTACCCAGCCAGCGCCGCCAGCGTGCCGTTCATCCGCCGCCAGTCCAGATATTCGGGATACGACGCGGGCTGCGAATACCCCTGCGGGGACCGCGGCTGAATGGCGACGATGCTGTCGGCGTCCCGGTACGGCAGTGGCCGGATCAGCATCGCGTAGAGCACGCTGAAAATCGCCGCCGTGATGCCGATGCTCAGCGCCAGCGTTGCGATCACCGTCCCGCCGAACCCCGGCGAATTGTGCAGTTGCCTTAGCGCGTAGCGAAGGTCCTGCAGGAAGGAATTCATGGGCGGACTCCTCCCGAAGCAGTCTGCAAGCGGCGTTCCAGCCTGTCTCGGTACGTAAATTACTTAGAATGTGCAGCTAATCAGGAAGTCGGAGGCTCGCGAGCATCGCGATTTGCCCGTTTCCAAATCCCACTGTCCATTTTCGAGCAGTGTGCTGTCTCTCGCCATGTCCACTTGGTAGGCGATCTGGTGCTTCTTCAATACCGGTACACCCGCGACTCCCACCCCTTCAGGTGCAGCGTCGACGTATTTGCTTCCGTACTCCCCAGGTTGGTCATCAGCAACTCCGTCGGCGTGAGGCCACCCGGAATCGCATACTCCATCGCCTTATCCGAAAAATTCAGCACCACCAGATACCGCTCCGCCCCCAGCGTCCGCGTCTAGGCAAAGATTGACGGATTCGCCGGGTCGAGATCCTCGTACGTCCCGTACACGAGCGCCGGCGTCTTGTGCCTCAGCGCAATCATCGCGCGCGTGTAGAGATAAACCGAGTGCGGATCCTGCACCTCTTCCGCCGCATTGATCTCCTTGTAGTTGGGATTCGCCGCCAGCCACGGCTTCCCTGTCGTGAACCCGCCATTCGCCGACGCATCCCACTGCATCGGTGTCCGTGAATTATCCCGGCTCATGTGCCGCAGGTTGGCCAGATAATCGGCCTCGCTCACCTTGCCCGTGACCACATCTGCCTGGTAGCCGTTCTTGGCCTCGATATCGTTGTAGTCCCCGATTCCCTTGAAGGGATAATTCGTCATCCCCAGCTCGTCGCCCTGGTAGATGAACGGCGTTCCCCGCAGCGTCAGCAGCATGGTCTCCAGCAGCTTCGCCGACGCCAGCCGATACTCAGGAGAATCGTTCCCGAATCTCGACACCAGCCGCGGATTGTCATGGTTCGACAAAAACACCGTGTCCCAGCTGTGCGCATCCAGCTCTGTCGCATGCTTCGCATAGATCCCCTTCAGTTGCGGAAGCGTCCAGCTCTTCCACAAACGGCCGTCGCGATTCACGCGCACCGCGTCGAAGTTGAAAATCATGTTCAGCTCGTGCCGGTCGTCGCCCACCATCAGAGGAGTCTCCTCCAGCGATATCCCCAGCGCCTCGCCCACGGTCATCACGTCATACTTCGACATGACATTCCGGTTCATCTCCTGCAGATACTCATGCATGTGTGGCCCGTTCGCATATGCCCGGCCCACATTCTTCAGCTGCTCCGGAGTCAGGTCCGGCAGCCCTGTCGGCTTCGAAATCAGCGGAATCACATCCATCCGGAACCCATCCACGCCCTTGTCCAGCCAGAACTTCATCAGGTCATAGACCTCGGCGCGGACCTTGGGATTGTCCCAGTTCAAATCCGGCTGCTTCACCGCGAAATAGTGGAGATAATACTGCTCCGTCACCGCGTCGTACTGCCACGCCGACCCCGAAAAGAACGAAGGATAATTATTCGGCGGCTCGCTCCCGCCCGATCCCTTGCCGTCGCGCCAGAAGTAGTAATCGCGATACGGATTGTCCTTTGACGTCTTCGACTCCACAAACCAGCGGTGCTCGTCCGACGTGTGATTTACCACCAGGTCGATGATCAGCCGCATGGGCCGCTGCTTGATCCCCGCCAGCAGCGCGTCGAAGTCGGCCATCGTGCCGAACTCTTTCATCACCTTGCGATAGTCGCGAATGTCATAACCGTTATCCGCATTCGGCGAGTCGTAGTGCGGACTCAGCCAGATCACGTTCACGCCCAGTTCCTTCAGATAATCCAGCTTCGACGTGATCCCGGGCAGGTCGCCGATCCCGTCTCCATTCGAATCCTTGAACGACCGCGGATACACCTGGTAGACCACTGCTTCCTTCCACCACATCGGCGTATAGCCGTTAATCGTCTTCGTCTCCGGCGTGGCTGTATCCTGCGCGCGCACCAATCCAGTAGAAGGCAGCGCAAGTACGGCGAGTATCAAGGCAAATCTGTTCAAGACAAACTCCCTGTTCTTCTGTCGAACAAGTCTATTCGTGAATGTCTGGAACGGGATAGCCCGTTGCAAAGGCGCAGGACGACCGATAGCATGACTTGACCGCACAAGTCCTGCAGGAGAGCAGCTCCCCCAAAATGACGACTCTAGCCGAGCCACGCTACGAAAAGCGCGACAGCTTCCTTATCGCAGGCTTCACCCAGCGTTTCACCCCCGACACCATGAGCAACATCGCCAACATCTGGCAGCGATTTGCGCCGCACATCGGAAAGGTCCCCGGACAGGCAGGCAAAGTGACCTGGGGAGTGATTTCCAACTTTACCAACGTCGAAGCCTTCGATTATATGGCGGCAGTCGAGATCTCGCCCTCCGCCGGCCTGCCGCCCAACCTCGACGTCCTCCATATTCCCGCCGTCACCTACGCCGTCTTTCCTCACACGGGCCACGTGTCCGGACTGAAAGAGACGATAGACGCCATCTGGCGTGATTGGCAGCCAAACTCCCCGCGCGCCATGAAATCGCATCGGCCCGGAATTCCCAGCCTCATTGAGCGCTATAACGAAAGCTTCAAGCACAAGACCGGCGAAGGAGAAGTGGAAGTCTGGGTGCCGGTCGCGTCCTGATCCCTACTCGTACCTCAAAGCCACCATCGGATCCACGCGCATCGCCCTGCGCGCCGGAAAATAGCACGCCGCCAGCATCACCAGCGTCAGCAGAGCCGCCACGCCGGCAAAGGTCACGGGATCGGTCGCGCTCACCCCAAAGAGC
>Ga0210398_10001160_pt1 | contig 28211 bp, 29 predicted proteins | sample IncBWC4OmetaG_FD_161047 | JGI IMG/M metagenome (GOLD analysis project Ga0210398, IMG submission 161047) | Forest soil microbial communities from Barre Woods Harvard Forest LTER site, Petersham, Massachusetts, United States - Inc-BW-C-4-O | ecosystem: Environmental > Terrestrial > Soil >... | reverse complement strand
CAGCGGCAAACCGCCCGAAAGCAGTGTCGAGAGCGTCCGCGAGAATAGCGCCACCTGATACTTCAGCCAGATCATCCCGAAAATCGGCAGCTTGATGCGGATGCCGTCAATTCTGTCCGCGCCCTTGTCCGTCTTGCTCCAGCGATAGATCAGGAACGCGATCAGCGCCAGCACCGGCAGCACATACAGCACATAATGCTGCGCCCCCTGCCCTAGCGCCAGCAGCGCCAGCGTCAGGCCGGGCAGCTTCGTCCCCAACTGGTCATAAAGGGTCGCAAAGCGCGGCACGACAAACGTGATGAGGAAAATGAACAGCCCGAACACCAGCGTAATCAGCAGCCCCGGATAGATCAGAGAAGCCTTCAGCTTCTTGGTAAAGGTCAGCGAAACCCGCTGGAAATCCAGAAACCGCTTCAGAACCTCCTCAAGGTTGCCGCTTCGCTCGCCGGCCAGCAGCGTCGTCGTGTAGATCACCGGAAAGCCGCCCTGCGCTTCAAACGCCGAGGAGATCGACTCGCCTGTCCTTACCCGTGCCGCCACATTCTGCAGTTGCGCCGCAAACGTCGGATTCTTCTGGCCTTTGGCCAGCATCTCCAGCGAGCCCAGAATCGGAAGCCCCGCCCGGATCAGCGTCAGGAACTGCTGGTTAAAGATGATGAATGTCTCGAGCTTGGCCTTCTTGCGGCTGCCCGTCAGCCCTCGCGGCTTGACCGAATAGACGTAATAGCCCGCCTGCGAGAAGCGCTGGCGCAGCTCCTCGGCGGTTGCAGCCGAATGCACCTGTTGCTGCACACGGCCGCGTTCGTCGGCCAGTTTGATAACAAATTCCGCCATCGGACGCTACTTGAGGGTACCAGTTTCCTGCAGCGGATAGACGCACCAGCCGGCCATACCGTTCATCCGCCGTCCCGATTCGAAACCGGCATTTTCAGGAAGACCCTCAAAGAGACCGGACCCGCTATTTCCTCGCCGGCAACACCCCCAGCTTCGCAATCCTTCCCTCCGGACCGACCACCCACGGCAGATTCAGCGCATTCCACTTCCCATCATCGAGCGGAAACCATGTCTTGCCATCGTCATAGCTTATGTCGGAGCCATTCGTCCCTACCGCAATCCACGCCTTCGCGTCCACGTCCCGCGCCACCGCCGAGCGATACCCATGCGGAGGCTTCGCCGCCGCCGTTGTTGCCCGGCGCGGTTCAAGCATCCACGGTATCGTCGCGGCCGCAGTTCCTGTGACCTCGTTCGGACGACCGTAATCGCCGCCAACGGCGACTAACTTTGTTACGTCTGAATCGACTGCCAGTGAAAAAATTCCGGCCGATGCAGAATCCCCTGCCATGGGCAGTCTTTCCCTTTCAAATCGCAGGGATCCATCAAAGCACGCCGCGGGGTTTTGCCGAACCGTGAGCGACGTGCAAACGCTGTCCGGCACATAGAGCCATGGACCACCAGGTCCACTGGTGCCGAACATCGGAAGGCCGGCGTACGTGAGAGTCATGGCTGAGTTGCTGGCCGCAAATGCACCAATCTTCGCATTTCCCATGTCCAGGTCTTTAGTGTTTACTCGGCCCCACGTTTTCCCGCGGTCCAGAGTGAAGAACAGGACAAACATGCCGTTCACAGGGTCTCCAAGAATAAATCCACGATTCCTATCAGTAAAACCTATCGCATCCCAAAACCCATCTCTATCCGGATTCGTATACAGCAGCGTCCAGTGCGAACACCCGTTCGTCGTCTTGTACAGCCGCGACTGATCCCCCGGTCCCGACGACATCACAATCGCCGTATCCATATCCCATGCCCAGATCCCCCGAAAATCCAGCTTCTCCGCCCCCGGAGGCATCGCGCAGCTCTGCCACATGTATCCGCTGTCCTCCGTCCGCAGAACCGTCCCGTTTGTCCCGCTCGCCCAGGCCACGCCGCCGCCGACAGCGTGAATCCCGCGCAGCCCGGCCTTCGTCCCGCTCGATTGCATCACCCACGGCCCCGACGTCACGTCCTGCGCACGAGCCCCGGCTATGAAAGAGAGATGTGCAAAAAGAAGTGCCAGGAGAAGGGAAGAGCGAAGCCTCGAACTCGCCATGCCGACATCATATCGGGCACTGAATGTCTTTATTTGTCTTGATGCGGTGCCGAAGGCGCGTTTGCCTGGACGGCCAGTCCTATACCGGCGGCAACCCCTCAACCACCTTCACGCCCGGCGGTGCCGCAAACACAAACTCAGCATCGGGAGCAGCCGCATCCGGCTTCTCATCCGCGAACACGAATGCATTCGTAATCCCGTCCGTCTCCTCCACCTTCATCGACCGAATCACGCCATCCGCCGTCGCCGTCACGCTGAAGGCCGCTACGCGCTTCTCCAACACCCGGGGAATCCCCGTCAGCACATAGGTCCCATCGGCCTGCGGAGCAATCGCCAGATTCGTTAATTCCTGTTCGAGCTTCGCGTGCCCTAGCAGCAGCCGCAGCGGAGAGCGCATATCGTCCAGCTTCTTCACCGGAACCCGCTGCACCTCGGTATCGCCCGGCGAATAGAAATACCCGTACTTGCCGTCTAAAACAAACAGCTTTCCCTGGGGCTGCGAATACTTCCAGCGCATCTTGCCCGGCTTCTTCAACAGCAGCACGCCCGCCTCCTTGCGGTTCATGCCCATGCCTTCATATTTCTGGGAAAATTGCACCTCGAGCGAGTGCAGAGAGTTGTAATGACGATCGATTCGCTGCGCAAGCTCAACCGCCGTCAGCGAAGAGGACTGCGCCGGCACCATGACCGGCGCCAACAGCGCCGCCAGAACAAAGGCCCGCAACGCAATGGCCTGTAGGCCCCGGGCCCGCAACCAGAACCTCACTGCAACGGCTGCGTGCAGTTCGTCCCGCCCGTGGGATCAGCCTTCACCTCGCCCTGCTGATCGATGCAGAAGCCGCGATGCCCTGTCTTGCCCACCGCCTGGGGAACCGCGGTCGCTTCATAGCCGGTGTACATGTCCTGATTGTTCACCGTCACCTTTGTGCAGTTCACGACGGTGAATGTGTATCCGCTCTTCTGTCCGCTCGCCAGGTCGCCCTGCAGCAGTTGCGCCGACTGTGGAGACGGCTGTCCCGACTTCGCGTCGCCCCCCAGCGTCGTTAGTCCGCACGCAAAGCCGTTGGCCGGATACGTCGTCTGATACTGAATCTGTGCCTGGTAAATGGCGCGCAGCGACTGGATCGCCGACGTCTCATTCGCCTGCATCTTCATGCCTGCGAAATTCGGAATCGCAATCAGCATGAGGATCAGCATGATCGAGATCACGATCAGCAGTTCCATCAAAGTGAATCCAGCCTCACGCCGCCTACGGGCAAGCCGTCTCCGAACCTGCCCTTCCAGAACCTGTCTTTGCACCATCGAAAGCTTCATAGCCTGACTTCCATCCTGCCCGCGGGCGCACACCCCCGCCAAACGCAATCCTAAAGGATGAAGACGCGAGATGTCAGCACAACGCTCGAAAAGGTAGGGCGTAGCAAGTAGGGTATAGGGTATAGCAAGGGACTTTACCCGCCGGCTAATCCCTAATGGCGAATGGCTGCATCTCAGCACACCAGCCGGTTCCGGGTCAGCTTCAGCCCGTCCAGCCTGCCCAGCAGAGTCACCGCCACCAGGTCCGGCTGGAAGAGCGACTTTGCCATATCCATCACCTGCTCGGCCGTCACCCCTTCCACCTTGTCCAGGATCTCCTGCTGGCCGAAGAAGTAATTGAAGTACATCTGCTGGCGCGCCAGGTTCGACATCCGCGACATCGAGCTCTCCAGCGACAACAGCAGGTTGCCCTTCAGCTGGTCCTTTGCCCGTCTAAGCTCATCGGTCGGCAGCGGTTCGGTCTTTAGCCGGCTGAACTCCGCCATCACCAGATCAATCACCTGCACCGCCCGGTCTGCCGACGTGCCCGCATACACACACAGCGACCCCGTATCACTATACGGATTCAGATCGCTGTAAATCGAGTACGCCAGCCCGCGCTCCTCGCGCACCGTCTGGAACAGCCGCGAGCTCATCCCGCCGCCGAGCAGCGTATTCAGTACCAGCGTGGTGTAGCGCGAATCGTGCGCCACCGGCGGAGCCGGCACACCCAGGCAAAGCTGCACCTGTTCTAGAGCCTTCTTATTCCGCAGGTTGATCCTCGCCGCCGTCTTCGGCTTACCCTCCGCCAGTGAACTCTGTCCCGCCGGCAGCGACTCGAACCGCCGCGATACCTGATCTACAAAGCTGTCGTGGTCGATATTTCCGGCTGCGGAAAAGATCATGTTCCCACCCAGGAACCGTCCGCCATAAAAGTCCATCAGCGTGTCGCGCTCAAAGCGCCGCACCGTTTCCTTCGTCCCCAGAATCGGCTTGCCCAGCGGATGATCCTTCCAGAAGTTCTGTGTGAAGATCTCATGCACCAGGTAATCGGGATTGTCCTCATCCATCTTGATCTCTTCCAGAATCACCCCGCGCTCGCGGTGAATGTCTTCGCTGGCAAACACCGGATTCAGCACCAGGTCCGACAGCACCTCAAGCGCCGTCGGCACATGCTCATCGAGCACCTTCATGTTGAAGCAGACAGTCTCCTTGCCGGTGAACGCGTCCAGATTCCCGCCGATCGCATCCACTTCCCGCGCAATAATCTGCGCCGACCGGCTCTTCGTCCCCTTGAAGACCATGTGCTCCACAAAGTGCGAGATCCCGTTCATCTCGGCCAACTCATGGCGCGACCCTGCTCTCACCCACACTCCCATCGCGACAGACCGGATGTGGTCCATCTTTTCAGTCAAAATTGTCAGTCCGTTAGGCAGGATAGTGCGGCGGATATTTCTCTCGTTGTCCATGAGTCGGAGCCCTTTCCAAATTGTCTGGGCCTGTTGCCAAGGCTTGTTGCTTGTTGACCTGCCGCGTCCATCACCATCGAGGGAGACGCGCCTGCGATCTGCGTTGCCGATGAGCTATTCTGTCTACAGAATCGATGCTGCAATGACGCCAGGCAGGGAAAATCTACTACCTATTTTAGACGCTCCCCGACACTCCGCGATTCGTCCTCTTTTTGGCCTTTGCCTTCAACAGCTTAAAGAAGTACTTCAACAGTTTGAAGCGCCCGCCTACCGCGCCCGCCAGCTTTCCCGGGCCCTCTACGCTAACTGGACAGACTCGCTCGACGCCATCTCTACTCTGCCCCGCGGCCTGTGCGATCAGCTGACCGCCGCCGGATATGACATCGGTCTGCCCTCTATCGTCGAGACCTACCAGTCCGTCGACGGTACCGAGCGCTACCTAATCGCCACCGGCGACGGCCAGACCGTCGAGACCGTCTGGATGCCCGAAGGCGACGACGGCGAGCGTGGAGACGGCTCAGAAACCGGCTACCACGATTCCACTATCTGTGTATCCAGCCAGATCGGCTGCGCTGTCAATTGCCAGTTCTGCCTAACCGCAAAGCTCGGCCTCATCCGGAACCTCACTGCTGGAGAAATCGCCGGACAGGTCGTCGCCGTCCTCAAGCGCCACAACGTCCAGATCGGGCGCGACCGCATCAACCTCGTCTTCATGGGCATGGGCGAGCCCTTCCTCAACTATGACGCCTTCATGGACGCCGTCCGCCTCCTCGTCCACGAAGTCGGAATCGCCGAATCGCGCATGACCGTCTCCACCTCCGGCATCATGCCCGGCATCCTGCGCTTCGCCCAGGAGGCCGTCCGCCCCAAATTGGCCATCTCCCTCAACGCATCCAACGACAAGGTGCGAGAGCAGATCATGCCGATCACCCGCAAATGGGACATCCAGCACCTCGTCAACGCCGTCCGCCAGGTCCCGCTCCGTCCCAAAGAGAAGCTCACCTTCGAATATGTCCTGCTCGGTGGCGTCAACGACCAGCCTGAACACGCCGATGAAGTCAGCCGCTTGCTGCGCCGCGTCGGCCGCACGCTCAAGGTCAACCTCATCGTCTGGAACCCCGGCCCACTCATGCAATACCAGATGCCCCAGCCCCACCACGTCGCCGAATTCCAGGCCCGCCTCAAATTCCACGGAATCCCCGCCTTCATCCGCCGTCCCCGCGGCCGCGACATCTACGCCGCCTGCGGCCAGCTCAAGCGCACCGGTCAGATCAGGAAGGATCTGCCGCAGATGTACATGTTCGAATAACGTTGGGTGTCCCATCCTTCGCGAAGCGAAGGATGGGAAGCATGATGCACCCGCTCAAGCCCCTGACCGATGTCATCCTGAGCGAAGCGACCAAAGGTCGCGTAGTCGAAAGACCTGCTTCTTACCGAATTACACACGAGAGAAGGTGTGATCTCCCCGCAACCGGACCGAAAGATGCGGTTCACCCTCTACTTCGCATCTCCCGCCGGCTGAGAAAGCGGCACTCCCGGCGTTCCCGCATAAAACACAATCAGCACCGTCGGCTGATCTCCTGACACGCCGCGATGAACAATATCCACCGTCTCCGGAATCACCTGTCCCGCGGTGAAGTGCTTCTTCGCCCCATCTTTTGACTCGACTGTTACTTCGCCCGACAGCACATATCCGGCGTTGGGCACCGCGTGCGTGTGCCATTTCATCGTCGTGTGCGGAGCGAGCGTCACCTTCACAACGCTGAGCTGCGGCTGGCCGGTGGGATAAGCCTTGTACGGAGTGCCATCCCATGAGCTGGTGCTCTGCATGAGCGGTTCAAACTGGACCGGCCCCGACGACTGCTGCGCCCGTAGCACCGAGAGCGAAGACCCGAGCAACACAACGACAAAAATCTTTCGCGACATCAATCTCTCCTTCGTGAACTCAGATCAAGCCTACAATCCTTCCATCAATCCGTCGTTCTGGGCGCATGTTCAGGTTCAAGCCACCCCGTGCGAACGGGCATGATGATGCCGCGCCAATTGCGGTTCTTCCTGCAGCGCGATGAGTTTCTTTCCATTCAATTCTTCGAAGACTTTCTGCACCTGTGCCGGAAAGCCATCGTCCTTCGCGCCGCTCTCGGAGACGTACCTCGCAATCTGAACGTTGCCCTTGAGTGCCGCCCGGATCGCCTCGATCTCGGTCTTCGCCTGATCGGGCGCGACATTCGCCATCCGGGCGCCAACCTGATCCTGCAAAGCCGTGAAAAACGCCTGCTGGTCGTCCAGTACTGTAATGGTGGACCGCGACCCATGACCGGTACAGACAATCTCTGCGCCAAGCTTTTTCGCTGCATCGAGCGTAGCGATCCACTTTCCCACGTCTCCATCGCCGACAAAGTTATATGGCCCGTTCACGCAGACGTCGCCAGTAAAGAGAATCTTCTCTTTCGGCAGCCACGCCACAGCATCGCCATGCGTATGAGCCACGCCCAGATGCATGAGCTCGACGCGATGCTTGCCGTCGTCGAAGTAAAGCTCCTTGGGGAAGAGAACCGACGGTGGCTTGAGGCTGCTGGCCTTTACATCCGGACGATTCTTCGCCTCCTCTTCCCATCTGCCCGGTTTGCTGTCGTAGTATCCGGTCTCATAGCGCCGCATCTCCTCGACAACTCCGGTGTACGCAACCGGGACTGCGCCATTCTCGACAAAAATCTGGTTCCCATAAGCGTGATCGCCATGGTGATGTGTATCGAAGGCAAAGCGAATTGGCTTGTCGGTCATGCTCCGGATCTTGCTGATCATCATCTTTGCCCCGGCGGGAAAGTTGGCATCGATCACCAGCACATAGTCCTCGAAGATAACCCAGCCGTTGTTGCAGACGGCCGGCGCATTCTCCGAAATCAGGTCGCCTTCATGGAAATAAATGTCCGCGGCAACCTTATCGACTTCCGCATCCCGCGCCGCAGCCGCTGGAACCGAACCGTGCAGAAGCTCAGCCTCTGCCGCGAGACTCAGGAACGCAGTGCCGGCTGCAAGAAAGTCACGCCGGTTGACTTTGCACATGCTGGGTCCTCCTCAATCGTTCTGGTCTGTGGGCTGGAAAGTGAACTTGAATCGTTTGGCGGGATTGTACGCCAATCAGGATCTGGACTCCCGGGCTCTCCCTCGATGACCGGGTATCTCCCACTGGCAGATTTGACAGTAGTTCAGCTGGCGATCCGGGCGTAATCTCGCAACCAAACGCACAATTGCCGCAGTGCGTCTGCAAGCTGAAGAGAGATCGGAAAGAAATTATGGCGAAAGGCAAAGAGAAGCAAAAAGACAAGTCAAAAGAGAAGCCAAAAGAGAAGAAGGACAAGAAGGCTAAAGCCGGTAAAAGCACCACCGCAGTGGCTGCACCCTCCGGGTCCGACACGGCAGGCTATGCCGACGGGACGCCACTCGATCGCGTGCAGTATCTCGAAGCCAAGCTCATCCTTAAGCCCGACAACTTTACGTCTGTGCAGGCCTTCCGCGACTTTGGCAAGCTCGTGCAACGCACGGCGAAGAAGGTGGGTGTTGGTTTCATAGAGGACGTCGAGGCTGGCCTGCGGCCGCAGATCCGGGAGATCATTTTTGGCGACACTCCCGACTTCCGCCTCTACAACAACGCATTCATTCTGCGCAGGCGCGTCTCCTACGTCGACGGCTTCCCCGTGGGCGATCCCGAGGTCGTCTTCAAGTTCCGTCACCCCGACGAGAAGCAAGCCACGGCCGTTGACGTGCGGCCAAAGAGCGCCGGCAAGTATCGCATCAAGTTCAAAGCCGAGGTCCTTCCTCTGAAAGATCAGGTCGGCGGGTATCGCATCCTCTACTCGCACAACTGCCAGTTCGGAGTGAGCCAGGTGCACGAAGCGAATCGATCGATGGCCACCCTGGTCAAAGTATTCCCGGCGCTCGCCGCCCTCAAAAAGTCTGATGAGGAACAGATCAGCCTGGTGAACGAAGGCATCGTGGAAGAGGTGCTGTTGCCGCTGGGTCAGCTCGACTTCGGTAAAGGACTTGTGGGCAAATGCGATATCGGCCTATGGCGCACCCGCGGCGAGCACAAGTCGCTGGTGGGAGAGTTCGCTTTTCAGGTCAAGTTCGATCGCAGAGAAGACGTAGCGGAAAAGCAGAAGAAGCTTGCCGCCCAGTTCTACGTCACGCTGCAGCGCGATGTAGAGAGTTGGCTCGCGCTCGGCGTAACCAAGACCGGCATGGTTTACCGCCTCAAGGGGAACGAGCCCCAGAGCCATGAGTGACGCGGCCCTCAATCCCTCTCTCGAATCCCTGCCTGCCGCTGCTCCGGTTGCCGCTCAAGCCTCGATCGCCCAGATATTCCTCGAATTCCTCATCATCGGAGCCACCAGCTTCGGCGGCGTGGTGCCTTACCTGCGCGGCAGCCTCGTTACCAAACGCGGATGGATCAATGACAAGGAATTTGTCGAGATGCTCTCCATAAGCCAGAGCCTTCCCGGGTTGAACGCCACCAACATGGCCATTCTTGTTGGGGAAAAACTCCACGGCGCGATGGGCTCACTCGCCGCGATCATCGGCATCTGCCTGCCGGGTGCTGTGCTCATGTATATCGTGGGCATCTTCTACCGCATCCACGGTGAGCACGTTTGGATCACGGCCGCGCTCAAAGGAGTGGCTGCCGCAGCAGTCGGCCTGATCCTGTCGACGGTTGTAAGCATGAGCAAGAAGTCGCTCTCCGGCAAATTTGACTTTGTTTTCATCGCACTGACCGTGATTGCCGTCAACCGCCTGCACCTGGGGGTTCCACGTACGCTCGTAGCCGTCGGCCTCATGGCAATCCTGTTCCATCGGCCACGTAAAGAGCAGAAAGAGAGTGGAGCTCAATGAATCAGATCCCGGCTCTCATTCGCGTTTTCGCGTATCTGTCGCTCCTCACCGTTGGCGGCGGCATGGCCGCATTTCCGGAGATGAAGATCCTGACCGTCGAGGTCCACAAGTGGCTCACCTTCCCGCAGTTGATCCACCTCTACAGCGTGGGACAGATGGCTCCCGGCCCGAACATGATGATGATCGTAGCCATCGGACAATGGGCGGGTGGATTTCTCGGCGCTCTCATCGTTTTGATTGCCTTTTTCGGGCCGACCGCGGTGCTCGCGTTCATTGTCGCCCGCGGGTGGAAGAAGCTGGAAAAATGGCCTTGGCGGACCTCAATTCAACAAGGACTTGCGCCAGTGTCGATCGGTCTCCTGCTGGCCGGCTGCTTCACCATGGCAAAGGGCGCTGTCACCGGCGTGGAAACCGCCGCGATCGCCGTCGGCGTCCTGCTCATCCTGCTGCAATACAAGATCAACCCGGCGCTATTGGTGCTTGGCGGGGCGGTAATTGGAGTGCTCTCCTTCATGCCGAAATAAGACAGGGTGAACTACACTCTGAGGTAATCGAGGAGTCCCGCCATGGCGGATCAAATCCTTGCAGTTCCGCGTCAGCGCCCGTTTAAAGAAAAGGCGTTCGATGAGTTCAAGCGCCTGCTTGCAATCTTCCTCTACCTTTGGGTCGTCTTCGGATTGCTTTCGATCCATTCAAGCATCGTCTTGTCGCAGCATCATTTGGATTACTCGGAGCACACGCTTGCCATAGTGAACGCCTTCGTCTTCGCCAAGGTCCTCCTCATTGGTGAGCATTTTCGGGTTGGAACGCGCTTCGACAACAAGCCGCTCATCTATCCCATCCTTCATAAATGTTTCGTCTTTACCGTGGTGTTCATTGGTTTCCACCTAATAGAGAGCGTGCTCATAGGTGTTTGGCACGGACACACCATCAGCGAGAGCCTCCCGCCGTTCTTTGGCTGGAATCCGAAAGGCCTCCTGTCGGTCGGCGTCATGTGTTTTGTCTTGTTGTTGCCGTTCTTCGGATTCCGGGAAATTGCCCGCGTGATCGGCCGCGACAAGTTGCGTGCGCTGCTCTTCGGGCACCGAGAGCACGACCCCAGTCTGATTTAACGGAAAGGCTTCTCCAGCTGCTTCGCTACTTGCTCGACGCATCGTCCCGCAGCAGCGCATCCGCCGACCACATCACTGGAGCCTGCCCGTGAAAATCTCCGGTCCGCCGCTTGCGCTGGTAGTAGTAGGCCAGATCATCCTTCTTTCCCGTTCCCTCGCACACCTGGGTTACGTCATTGTTCTGGTCAACGTATCCGACCACGGCAATCCACGCCTTGCGCGCCGCCGGCCCATAGGTCGCCGCATCCAGCCATCCATGCTTCACGCCGGTAATCATTACGAACGTAAACATCGCCGAGCTTGAGCTCTCCGGCCACGCGTCATCCCTGTCGATCAGTTGCCGCCACATCCCGTCTTTACCCTGATACTTCACGAGCGCGCTCATCATCAGCTTGTATCCCACCATGATTCGCGCCCTGTCCGGATGCGACTCCGGCAAATCCGTCAGCATCTCCGCCATCCCGGCAGCAACCCACCCATCGCCGCGACCCCAGAAATTCTTCACATCCGGAGCGTGATAGAAAAGACCACTCGGCTGCTGCAGCTTGTCGAGATAGGCCACCATCTCCTTCGCATCCCGATCCAGATACTTCTTGTCTCCCGTCGCGCGATACGCCTCAAGCTGCAGGATCGTCAGCATGTACATGTCGTCGATCCAGTACCGAGTCTCCGCCGACAGCCCATCCGGCAGAGGATTCTCCCACTGCCTGTCCGCCCACCACAGCCCTTCCTTTAGATAGGCCGGGTCCTTCGTCTGTCGCGCAATCTCCAGCGCAACTACGCCAAAGATGGAATCGTCCACATGCCGGCGCAGCGGTCTGCGATCCGCCTCCGCGCCGCCCGGCATCAGCGGTTCAAATCGTTTGATAAGCTTCTGGCGCAGCGCATCGTCGTGCGTCAGATTCGCGAATGTCAACGCTCCATACCAGGAGCACACCTCCGAGTAATGAATCGTCTTCGAATATTGGTGTGGGCTCGTCACAAAGTGCTCCGCCAGCGCTTTCCCCACCACCTCGGGAGCCACTCCCGGAGGCCAGTCGCCGAGGTAGTTCTCCTGCGCGCCAGCCACACTCCAGCCGCACACCAGCAAACAGACAGCCAACACTACCTTCCGACCCATTCCGCCTCCAGATTTCGCTTCGGAAGAATCCTCGCTCATCCCACTTTCAATGGGCTAGTACCAGTCCCGCTCTCCGGTACGAATCCCCATCGACAACGCATCCATCACCCGCTACCATCGGCTCACCATCCGCAAGGAGACTCCATGAAGCCCCTTCGGCTGCTCGCCTGCCTCCTCGTTGCGCTTGTTGTCGTTTCAGCCCACACTCAGACTCCCGCCGTCGCTCTCCGTGGCACCATCGTCACGCCCGATCAGATCATCGAGCGGGGAACTGTCCTCATCTCCGGAGGCAATATTCAGGCCGTCGGCGCTAACATCCCGATTCCCGAACACACCGTCGTCGTCGAAGGCGACAACGTCATCTATCCCGGCCTGATCGACCTGCACAACCACCTCACCTGGAACTTCCTGCCCCGATGGAATCCCGGCCGCCTCTTCAACACCCGCTACGAATGGCAGGCCATCCCCGAATACGGAATCACGCTCTCCACCCCGCACAGCAAAATCATGGATGAGGGCCTCGGTTGTCAGTCCGAACAGTACGCCGAAGTCAAAGCCATCGTCGGCGGAGCCACTTCCGTCGTTGGCGGTCTCAACAGCAAATGCTCCGACGGGCTCGCCCGCAACCTCGACTACTGCTCTGGCCTCTATCCACCCGGAACTCCCGAGAAACTCCGTTACGAAGTCTTTCCCCTTGAGCTTGATGAGCCCACAGTAGCCGCGATCACCGCGGCCCTTAATAACCAGTCCCTGACCGCCTTACTCATCCATCTCTCCGAAGGCCGCCCCGGAGACGCCAATGCCGAGCGCGAATTCCGCATGCTCACAGCCCGCGGATTCCTCCGTCCTGGCGTTTCCATCATCCACGGCGTGGGACTCACCCCCGCGGACTGGCAGGAAGCCGCCAAAAGTGGCGTCAGCCTCATTTGGTCACCGCGCAGCAACCTCGATCTCTACGGAGGCACCACCGATGTGGCCACCGCCAAACGCCTCGGCATCAAAATCGCTCTCGCACCCGACTGGAGCCCCAGCGGCAGCGATGGCATGCTGCAAGAGCTCAAGTACGCCTCTACCTGGAACGACGGCCGATATCCCAAAGTCTTTACCGACGCCGAGCTCGTCCAGATGGCGACCAGCATCCCCGCCCAACTCGCCGGCCTCTCCGACAAAATCGGCACCATCAAGCCCGGATACGCCGCCGACCTCCTCCTCGTCCGCCGCACCGAAAAAGACCCCTACCAGTCGCTGCTCAACGCCTCACCCGTCGACATCCGCCTGGTCCTCATCGGAGGCAGCCCTGTCTACGGCGACGACGACCTGATGCGTAAGCTCGCCCCCGCCGGCGACCTTGAAGCACTCACCGTCTGCAACACCGCCAAGGCCCTCGACCTCTCCAGTGAAACCGCTCTCGGCGAACACCCCACCACATGGAAGCAGACCACTGACCAGCTCGACCACGCCCTCAACGAATGGGGACTCACTCCCGTTCAGCTCACCCCTTGCCCGAACTAGTTCGGAGGCCGGACCCCGAGATGAGATTGCGTTGAGATGGCAAAAAGGTTGTGTGAAGCGGGCGCTGCTTTTGTCACGGTTAAACTGTGCATCCGTCTTTGCGAAATGGATCGTGGGAGAAGCGGCCGAAAAGAGAGCCCGGGCCCCGTTCACAGGCGGCAGAAAACGAGGCATTTTGTGGTACCTTGAAAAAGGTGAGAGCTCGTAGCTCAGTTGGTAGAGCATCGCCCTTTTAAGGCGTGGGTCCTGGGTTCGAGCCCCAGCGAGCTCACCATTCAATCAACAACTTACGGCGCTTTCATAGGGACGTGGGTCCAGTTCGGGTCTAATAGCGACGCCTGCATGGACCCGAGTTGTCTGGCGTCGAATTTGCGCGCCTCGACGAGACCAACTGCCATAAGCGTTGATTACGAACTCATTGGATCTCCAAAGAGTCTTCGAGGCAAAACATCACAGATTTTTCTCCTCCGCGCATCGCCTCAACGACGTGACTTCGAACGCGTGCTGAAAGCGGCGGTTCGAATGAGTCGAGGGCTGCCTCCAAGGTCTCATAGGATGCATGACTGGTATGAGTTCCCAAAGCAACAGTGATCTTATACCGGGTGAGCGCGCCTTCACTGATTGGTTCGATTGTGACCTCGTGATTGGGCATACCGCTCCTTTCAGGGCTGAGCGATGTCCTGCTGGCCGGGGTCTGCGTTCCGCGATTAGCGCCCAAGCGGCTCTTCGTCTGCAACGCGCCAGCACCGCTTCTCGAACGTCAGCGAGGATTTCGTCAGCCGCGTGCAGGTAACGTCGAGAATCATTGGTGTGAGGACCGTTGCGGATAGCTAAATACACAAGATTGGACAACACTTCAAGAGGCTCGGACAGGTCGTCGCAAAATTGTGTCAGCACATCTTGCGGAGATTCCATGGCTCCAATCCCTCTACTCATTCATTTGTGATGCCGCATCCTCACTGGAAGTGGTCGCACTTCTTCATCTCAGTCCTCGAATCGCACCGCGATCGAACGCTGGTCCATAAGAAACCTGGATACTGCCAATCGTCATCTACCTGCTAAATAGCAGGGGCTACCGGATTACGATGTCTCAGAAGCACTTGCAGGACCACATCGATCTCATCGCGAAGCACGAGCAGGACTTCCTGATTAGACGCACGCCAGCGGAACGCCTTGGTGACTCAATCGCGGGGTTCGCTGGTAGTCTATCCTTCGTTTGTATTCACTTGGTTATCATCGCCGGTTGGATCGCGGTGAACACCTTTTCCGTCGGTCATCTCCGACACTTCGATCCTGAGCCGTATTCCCTTTTGGGAACCGTGGTGGCGCTCGAAGCGATCTTGCTGGCAAGCATCATTCTCATGCGCCAATCTCGCATGAGCAGGCGGGCTGAGGAACGCGATCACCTCATGCTCCAAATCCTGATACTGACTGAGAAGGAGATCACAACGGTTTTAGGCATGGACCGTCAGATCGCAGAACAAGTGGGTCTCAAAAAGTTGGACAATGATCAAGAGATCGAGCAGTTGAGTCGGCATACCTCTATCGACGATGTAGCGCAGACCATCAAAGAAAGCCTGCCGTCCGAGTAGGTCACCTTCCCGGCATGCCAGGGGTATTACGGTGACGGGAGACGTGCAAAGGGTTTTCGCAAGCGTGTCGGGCCTCGTAGACCAACAGATCGGACTCGTCTTGCGACGTGGCGACGGTATGAAAACAGCGCAGGCAAATCGAATCTATCGTTCCGTTCAGATGGATACGACGCGCAAATTCCGCCGTGCCTGAAGGTGTGTTGTTGCGGGGCATGGCCGGTTTCTCTTCTTTATCTATAACGCCAAGCCAGTACGGGAGAAATCCACCGAAAGTGTAATTGCGATTGATACCTATTGTTGCGTGTCGCCCGAACTCCTGCACCCTCTAAGTCGAGCGCACACCTACGCGCCCAAAAGAAACCACCAGAGCCGTGATCAGGCCAAGGGGTCGGTGAACTGGGGTCAGGTTTTTGAATCCACGTCTCGTCAATCCTCAAGCACTCAAGCCCACGCGATGACCGAGGGGACTAAATGCTCACTCGGCTGTGAGGGCTAACCCAGCGATGCGGGCCAATATATGCAGGTCACGCCAGAGAGAAGTCAGGCTGCCCGACAGATACCCCAATCGTAAGTGTCAAGTAGGTCGCAGGACGTCACACTTTTCCCGGAATACGATTTCTCGCGAATAAGTCCTGGCTTAGTGCGGAGAAATTTGTGGGACATGGGGATGATATATAGATATCGGGCATAATATGGTAAATATCTCTCGATGTAACTCGTGAGTTATTTTCATCCGATATGGCTACTCCCCGCGTCGCCGTCGCAGGTCAAAAGATTTTGGTCGTTTCGAGAGACGCGAAGGAGTGTCGACTCTGGGCTCACCGTAACTCCTTTGAACGGGCTGGTTATCGACTATCGCAGGCTCGCAGCCTGGGTGACGCGGTGTGTGCGGCGGTGAACAGCCGCCCCAACCTCATTGTTCTGGAGCAGTCGTTTTCGGAGCGTGAACAGGCAGCCTTCGTCGACTGTCTGCATGAAAGCCATCCATGTATACATGTACTGTGCCTCGGGTCAGGAGATATCTCGACAGGAGATTTACTTTCAGAATGCAGGGCGATTCTGACGGGACAACCGGGCGGCGAAAAGGTTCACACCCTCAAGCCCGCTAAGGCGTAAGCTTCGACCGGACCTTACGAAGGTTATCTTCCCCATCCCGTCTGCGATGTAAGCATACTTACTTCGGAGATAGAATCCCTGGATCAAGTCGTTCCACAAGAGGCAGCCGCGATCCCACCATTGCGCTGCCGAGCGGGAAATTTGGCCAGGGAGATTCATTCCGCGGCGCGATTTGGCGCTACCGGACCCGACGCAGTATGGCGGAAAATATCGGCTCTCTCCCAGAAAGTTGGGACATCGTGACGTCGCCGCCCAGTGCCGAATTTTCAATCCGTCGAAACCCAGACGGCAGCCTCGACGCGATATGCCTCAAGTGCTTCTTAACCGCTGGAACCACTTTTCGCGAGCCCGAACTGCTGTCGATCGAAAAAGGTCACAGGTGCGATCCATCACTGTTGATTGACATGGATAACCACTGCTGGTCTTGCTGAGACTTATCCGTGTGGCGGCTGCCAGTCAGCCTGTCTTCTCGATCGCCGCTTGGCGCCGTTGCGCGTATTCCGCCCACGATCCGTCATACAGGCTGATGGACTTTGCTCCGGCGACTTCCAGGCCCAGGGCGATGACAGCCGCGGTAACACCGGAACCGCAGGTGGTGGTGATGGGCAGTTCCAGGTTCACGCCTTTGGCCGCGAAGTATTCGCGGAGCTTCCCGGCAGATTTAAGGCGACCGTTTTCTGCCAGTTCCGTGAACGGAGTGTTGATGGCGCCGGGCATGTGACCTGAGCTTAAGCCGGGGCGGGGCTCGGGTGCGGCACCGGTGAAGCGTCCTGAAGAGCGTGCATCGAGGATCTGGGCGGGAATCTGCGCGTGCTCGGCGATCATGCGCTGGATCTGAGCGAAGTCCTTCACGGCATCGGGATTGAACGTGGCACGGAACGTCGCTGATTCTCTGCTCACCGGGCCGGACTCGGTGGCAAGGCCGGTGGTGGTCCAGGCGTGCATTCCGCCATCAAGAATGTAGACATCTCGCGCCCCGAAGGTGCACAGCATCCACCAGGCACGGGGAGCAGAGAAGACGCCCTCCTGCTCGTAAACCACGATTGTCATTTGATCGCTGACGCCGAGAGAGGACATCGCCTGTGAAAAGGCCTCAGGCGAAGGCAACATGTGAGGCAGTGGGGTGGAGTGATCCGAAAGCGCATCGATGTCGAAGAAGACGGCGCCGGGGATGTGGCGCTCGAGGTAGGGGGCACTGGTGTCTACGGTCGGCGTAACCCCGACGGGCGGAAGTGTGGCGTCGAGGACGACGATGTTCGAGCCGCTGAGGCGCTCGGCGAGCCAGGCGGGAGTGACGAGAGGATTCATAGCAGTCTGTGTTCTAGCGCCGGGTAAAGTGGGTGGCGGGTAGCGAGCGCAGGCGCTCGGCGGCGGACTCGGCGGTGATGTCGCGCTGGGGCATGCCAAGCATTTCGAATCCAACCATGAATTTGCGGACGGTGGCGGAGCGCAGCAGCGGCGGGTAGAAGTGCGCGTGGAAGTGCCACTCCTTGTGCGCCTCGCCGTCGCACGGGGTCTGATGGAAACCCATGGTGTAGGGGAAGCTGGTCTCGAAGAGGTTGTCGTAGCGTGTGGTGGTCTGCTGGAGGATGTCGGCGAGCGAGTTCTTCTCGTGGTCGGTGAATTCGGGCATCGAGCCGATGTGGCGCTTTGACAGCACGAGAGTTTCAAAGGGCCAGACGGCCCACCATGGGACGACGACGAGGAAATCGTCGTTCTCGCAGACGACGCGGATCTTTTCCTTTGATTCGACCTTGAGGTAGTCACAGAGCAGGCAGGAGTTTTTCTGGGCGAGCCACGCCTTGAGCGACTCGGTCTCCTGGGCGGGCTCGTCGGGGATGTGCTCGGTGGCCCAGATCTGGCCGTGGGGATGGGGGTTGCTGGCGCCCATCATCGCGCCGCGGTTCTCGAAGATCTGCACATAGTTGAGTTCAGGCTCGCTGCAGAGCTCGGTGTATTGCTGGATCCAGGCATCGACGACGAGGCGGACGGCGGCGAGTTCCATGCGCGGGATGGTGAGGCTGTGGTCGGGATGGAAGCAGAGGACGCGGCACCGGCCTCGCTCCTGTTCCGCGTGGAGAAGAGGCGAGGAGTCGGCGGGCGGTGCGGGCGAGTCGGGCAGGAGGGCGGCGTAGTCGTTGTCGAAAATGAATACGCTTTCATAACGAGGCGTAAGATGCCCGCCGGCGCGCTTGTTTCCCGGGCAGAGATAGCATTCAGGGTCGTAGTGGACGCTCGAGAATCCCGAGGATGGATTGATTTCTCCCTGCCAGGGGCGCTGAGTGCGGTGGGGCGAGATGAGCACCCACTGCCGGCGCAGCGGGTTGTAGCGGCGGTGCGGAAATTGCGATGCGGCTTGCTGTTCAGATGAAGACACGTGTTTCCTTTCAGGCGGTGGGCTTCAGCGGCGGCGGCGCTATGGCGAGATATTGCTGAGCGAAGCGCCCGGCAAAATCTTCGAGGAGCAGGCGCACGCGCTCGGGCTCAGTAGAGCGGACGATGAGGCCGGCGTGGTGATGTTTCTTCATGCGGTAGACGATTTCGGGAGCGTCGAACATGGAGGTGTCGGGCTCGGTGGTTTTGGCCAGGCAGAGAACGCTGCCGGCGTGCTCCTCGCGCGTGGGCGGGACAGCGTAGGACATGCCGCGCATGGCGCCGATCTCGACGCGAGCCCATTCGGCCCAGAGATTGAGTCCGGTGGCGTGCTCGACCACATCGGCGATAAAGGCTCCGCCAACGCGGGCAGCGACCTCGAGGAAGTAGTAGCAGCCGTCAACAGAGCGGATGTATTCAGCGTGGGTGACGCCGCGCACCAGGCCCATGTCGGGGATGAGCTGCGCATTGATGGCGGTCAGCTCGCGGGCGTCAGTCGAAGCACGGTCGATGACGTGAGTGGTAAACACTCCACCCTCGTGCATGACCTGCATGGGCGGCTTGCCGTATTGGCAGACAGAGCTGAAGACGACCTGTCGGTCGGTCGTGATGGCGTCGACGTGGAAGATGTCGCCCGGGATGAATCGCTCGAGGAGGTAATAGCTTTGGCGGTCGCCGAGTTCGTCGAGAGAGCGCCATAGCTGCTCCGGGTCGTGGATCTTGCGAATGCCGATGGCAGAGGCCTCGGCGCGGGGCTTGAGCACCCACGGGGCAGGCACGCTGGCAATATAGGCATCGAGGTCGTCGTAGTTGAGGACCGGCGTGAAATCAGGGACAAGTGCGCCGGCGCGCTGCGCTTCGAAGCGCATGACCAGCTTGTCGCGGAAGTGGGAGGTGGTGGTCAGGCCCATCCCAGGGACGTGCATGTGCTCGCGGAGATGGGCGGCGGTCTCCATGTCGAACTCGTCGAGGGCGACAAGGCGTTCGAATTTGCGATTGCGGGCAAGGTATGTAACGGTGTTGGTTACCTGCTCGAGGTTCAAGCCTTCGGGCATGTAGACGATTTCGGCAAGGATGTCGTGAGGCCAGTCGGCGTGACGATGCTTTTCGAGTGTCAGCAGCAGGACCCGGCAGCCCATGGCGGCACACTGCCGCATGAAAGACTGTCCTTTTTCATAAGTCGTGAGGCATAGAATCCATTCACCGCGTTCTTCGCTCATGGCTATGATCCGAACGGGACGTCCTTAGAGGCCCGCTTCTTAGAGGCCGCCCGTTTCTTTGAGGTTAGTTCTACCATAAGCTTGAGCTGGGGCTCAGCAACAGGATGACCGATACCGCCCATTCGTCGCTTGCCGGCTTGCTCTTGGCCGATGCAGTCGTGGATATGCACGATCGCCTGACGGGGCTTTGGCACCAGCAGGAGATCAAACTGGATCCTCAGGAGGATTCGGAGGATGCAGTTATCGACTCCGTCTTCATGGATTCGGTCAGGGATCAGCATCTGGCGAATTTTGAGCTGTGGCATATCGAAGATCAGGCGCGGGCTCCCCAGGCTTCGGACCGGCAGATCGCTGACCTGAAGCGAGCGATCGATCGCACGAACCAGCGCCGGAATGACCTGATGGAGCGGTGCGACTCGGTGCTGCTCGCTGCGCTGGAAGGTGCCGGACTTCCCTCACCCGATGCGGAACTGCATTCGGAGTCTCCTGGGCTGATGCTGGACCGGCTGTCGATCCTGGCGCTGAAGATCTTCCATACGCGCCAGGAGATCCACCGGCCCAACGCACCGGATGGTCACGCGCAGCGCAACCGGGATCGCCTTGCGCTGCTGGAGATGCAACGGCAGGATCTGGCCGTCTGCCTGGACCGGCTGTGGCGGAAGGTGGTCAGTGGCGAGCGACGGTTCAAGGTCTTCCGGCAACTCAAGATGTACAACGATGCGTCACTCAATCCAGCGGTGTATTCCGATCGCGGCAAAAAGTAGCTCTTTCGGTGTCAATCCCCTTCAGTTCGGCACTCGCTCGGGAGGGGTTCGGTGCGGCGCGGTTGACGGCGAGCGGCGTAGTGCGTATAACTTCGTCGGTAAAAGGACTTCCAAACTAAAGACAAACGGAAGAACCCCAGATACGGGCCTTCTTTCGGGCCCTTGAGGAATCGCCTGAATGCCAGACGCACGCCACGAAAGCGCCAAGACGAAGCAGCCACGGCTCATTGCCGGTAAGACGCGGCCCGCTTCCAATCCAGCTCACCAACAGTCGCTCACGCAGTTCCAAAACGCCGTGCAGTTCATGCAGGAAGGCAAGTTCGACAAGGCGAGAGCGCTTTTCGAAAAGCTTAGTCATGACGGGGCACCTGAGGTGCTGGAGCGGGCGCGAGTATACCTCGCCGTGTGCAGCCGCCACGCTCAGAAAGCCGGCCTGGCGTTCGCAACTCCTGAGGAGCAGTACGACTACGCCATTTCGCTGCTGAACACCGGCAACTACGAGGACGCACGCGACCAGTTCGACGGACTGCTCGCGAAGAACCCCGAGGCAGATTACGCGCATTACGGACTGGCGGTGCTTAACAGCATCACCGGTCAGGCGGAAGAGTGCCTGGATCACCTGTCGCGAGCGATCAGCCTGAATCCGCAGAATCGCATCCAGGCGCGCAGCGACACGGATTTCGCAGATATGGCGGACGATCCGCGCTTTACGGAGCTGCTTTATCCAGAAACCTAGTCGCTCCGTAATCCTCCCTTCAGGCATTCACAGCCGCGGGCGCGGTACACTCTGGGGTGAGCCTGACTATGAATTCGGCTGCGGACGCGGCTGGCAATCTCACACCCGCGGGTACGTCTATACCCAATTTTCGCGTGGTGGCGATGGGCGGGGGCACCGGGCTCTCCACCCTGCTGCGGGGACTCAAGCGGTATGTTCCCTCGGTGACCGGCGCTAAGGCGGGCACCTGCGACGATGTTCCTTGCATCATCAGCCATCTGGCAGCGGTGGTTACGGTTACGGACGACGGCGGGTCGAGCGGGCGGCTGCGCAAGGACTTCAACATGCTGCCTCCGGGGGACCTGCGGAACTGCATGGTCGCCCTTTCGGAAGACGAGTATCTGATCGCCCAGCTTTTCCGGCACCGGTTCCGGACGGGCGGAGAGCTGGTCGGGCACAACTTCGGCAATCTCTTTGTGGCCGCGCTGGCAGAGATGACGGGCGACTTCGGGCACGCCATCAAGCTTGCAGCCGAGGTGCTGGCCACGCGGGGACACATTTATCCCGCGACCTTCTCCGACGTGACGCTGCTGGCGCGGATGACCGATGGCTCGGTGGTGCGGGGCGAGACGAACATCACGGCGAGCCGCGTGTCGATTGCGGAGCTGCGGCTCGATCCTCAGGTGGCGGAGCCTCTGCCGGAGACGCTGGAGGCGATTGCGCAGGCGGACCTGATTACGATCGGGCCGGGCTCGCTGTACACGAGCCTGATTACGAATCTCCTTGTCCAAGGCATTCCCGAGGCGCTGGCGGCGGCGAAGGGGACGCGGGTGTATATCGCCAACCTGATGACGCAGGCCAATGAGAGTCTGCACCTGACGGCTTCACAGCATATCGAACGAATCTATGAGCACGCGCGGCAGCCGATTTTCGACTACGCGTTAGTGAATACCGCTCCGGTGTCGGAGGCGCTGCGGGAGCGATACGCCGCCGAGGGCGCGGAGCTGATCGAAGCGGACGTGGAACGGATCGAGGCGATGGGCATCCGGTGCATTAAGGGTGATTTCGCTGCGGAGGGTGACGTGCTGCGGCACGCCTCAGACCGGGTGGCGACAACGCTGCTGGGTGTGGCGATGGAGAATGGACGGGTTAGGCCCCTCCCCTCTGCGCCTGCTTCTCTTCGGGCGTAAATCATTCATTCTGCTTGGTTTTCATAGCTATGTTCGCTGGAAATCATTGATCCCATGAGGCTTGCGGCCCGATATATCGCGATCGAAGATCGTGCTTTTTACGCCGACCTCCGGGCGAACAATGTCTGCTGCTGGTTTGCCCCGCAGGTCCTTCGAATGCGCACACACGCTCCGCTCAGGACGACATCGCATTTTGTGGGAAAGCGGGGTCCGGAACCCACGGGTTCGCGCAGGTCCCGGGTGCAGGATCGGGGCTAGTCCTGCCCTACAGCTTCAGAAGCGGCCTTGAGCTGCTGGTGGAGCTGGGAGAGGTGCTGCGTCTGGGCGAGGATCGAGTCCGCCAGCGCCTCGAAGAACATGCCTTCGGCGATGGTGGTCCAGCCGGGACGATGGATGACCTGGATGAGCTGGTTGTGGAAGTCGTCTCCAGGAAGGCTGGCGACCGCCTGCCTTACGGCGCGGAGCTTCTGGGTGAATCTGTCAACGTGATTGGCAGATACGGGCTTGGGCTTTGCAAGTGTTGCCATGCGATTTCTCTCCTTGGTGCAGTCGAGGGTCTGCACGCATGGCTATCTAGTGCGCGGGCGGGAGAGTTCGTATCAGCCGAGTGCCGGTGTTGAGGCAGAATTCTCTCTTTGAAGCGACAAATAGTCTGTTTTGCGGGGAGCGAAGAATGACAACGGCTGAAAACAAGGCGGTGATTCGCGCAGGTGTTGAAGGCCGACACCGGCGGGCTCATCAAGCTCGAGGAGAAAGACTGTAGCGGAGCTTTTCGGGGATTTCGGATGGGTAGAGGTCGGATTAGTAGCCGTCAGCCGCCGCCGGCCCGGTTGCCCAACAGCACAATTCTTTGCCTGGGGGTGATTTCCGTCACATCCATTCGTTCCGCTGCTGAGCGACGATATCCCAGAGATCGCGATGAAAACCCACCTATCGGCCGTTAACAGACGAGCGGTCGCCGCGATCGCGGTTGCGGGCGCCGTCCATACGGCGCTCGCAACCCTCACCTTGCCCCGCTAGTGCACTGGAACGTACGGCAGCAAAGATGAAGGTTCCGGCCTCGACCTCTTCATGCCGACTAAAAAGCATCGAACGCCGCTACTTCGGCTGCACAAGCGGGAACTGCGACGCCAGCTGTACATCGATCACCATCTGCGTTCTGCGCTCCACCTGCTCGTACAGCGCCGTCTTCCTCGCAGATAGCACCTTGCGAAAGTTCGGCCAGTACTTCTGCCTGAGCGCCGCCACATCCGCATCCATCTTCAGCATGCGCCCCGCCCAGTCGTCGGCCTGGGCGTCGGTCATCGTGTCGTAGCTCTCCGTGTACTCCTTAATCAGCGCATATTTGTCGTTGTTGATCTTCACCAGATCGGCCGTGTATTGGTCGTACACCGGCCAGAACCTCTGCGCTTCCGCGTCCGTCAGAGGCACCTTGGTCGCGATGATGTTCCGCTTCTGAAAACGAATATCCTTTCGCAGCAGCGCTATATCCTGGTTAGCGTCATCCTGCGACGCCGGGGAGCTTTGGCTTGCACCCGCCTGCGCACTCCCGTCCTGCGCAACCCCGTGCTGCCCAACCGCTGAGACGTGCCCAAACGCCACCGCTCCGCCCAATGCCAGCACTGCCACTAAGGATCTCTTCATCTCGCAGCTCCTTGCCTTCGCGGCCTCTCACTTGTTCCACGCGTGCAGCCGCGGAATCCACGCCCGCACATTCCTGCAGTACTCCTCATAGTCCGCGCCGAACTTCCCCCGCAGCGTCGGTTGCTCATACAGCAGCACAAACAGAGCTACGCCCGCCACCGCCGCGGAAGCCCACGCAATCGCCGTCCCACTCGCCCGCCCGAAAATCACCCACAGTCCCGCCCATCCCACAAAGAACCCCAGGTACATCGGGTTCCGCACATACCTGTACGGCCCCACCACCACCAGCCTCTGTGGAGGAGCCATCGGCGCCGGCGTCCCGCGCCCTGTCCGCCCAAAGTCCCAGATACATCTCAGCGCCACCGCAAATCCCAGCACCGAAGGCACCGCCGCCAGCCACCGCCATCGCGCCGCACCTGCTGTATCTACGTTGAAGCCAAGCCACGCCGGCAGCAGCCAGAACCACAACCCGAGAAACGCCGCGCCCACCAGCAGAGACGCAATCGTCGTCCCCCAATGCACGCCGCCATGGGGATCTCGCAGGACTCCAGCCTGTCCGCTCGTCATAAGCGCCTCCCCATACCAACATGGAAGTATGCGCCCCCGCTGGAAACAGGCGCAACGGAAAGGCCACTTCCGTTTCGGAGCCCTCGAACGGCCCGGCGCTCACTCGCCTGCTGCATATCCGGCCGGTGCAGCACGAGTCACTCGGACGCAGGATCGCCCTCGGCCTCTTCAGTCGCTTCGATTTCAGATCTTCCCTTACTGGGGGCTCACGATGAGGGGCTGACTCAATTTGAAGCTGAGTACGGTCTCGGCCGGCAGCTCGATCTGCTGATTGCCGGTAGCGGTCCCTGCGACGAAGCCGGCTCCCGCTCCCACGCCTGCCCCGATCGCGGCACCCTTGCCGCCGCCGGCAATTCCGCCGATGATCGCTCCGGCGGCAGCTCCCCCTCCGGTAGCCTTCGCCGTGCGCTTGCCCTTGCCTTTTATGGTTTGCTCGAGGGTGTTGGTCGCGATAGCGTATGACTTACCCTGGATCGATATTCCTGTCAGAGCCAGGTCGAGTTCGCCTTCCCCTTTCACTTTCCCCTTGGCCTTGGCACTCACCACCGTGCCCGAGGCCGGAGAAGACGCGGGAATGGCGACACTTCCACCAACGCTGACGGGATTGACCAGAGTTGCCGTGAAGCTCTGACCGGTCTGGCTGGTCTTCGAGCCCAGCGCCTGACCAGTCCGCACCGTGATGGTTGTGCCGGCTGGAACCACAATGGGCGGCGGTGGCGCCGGCGGAGGTGCCGCCGCTGCGCCCGGTTGCGCCGCCCCGCTGGCATCTGCTGCCGGAGCCCCCGAAGCAGAGGAAGGAGCAGATGAAGGAGCAGGCGCAGCAGCGTTCGGGCTGCTGCTTGAGGGCGCTCCTGCCGGCCCGGCAGGCTGTTGTGCGGTTTGCGAGTTTGGACTCGAAGAGCGGCAGCCCGACAAGCAAGCCAGGCTCAGTATTGCGATCAGTCCGAGAGCGCGGCGCATGGGAGCTCCTTTCACTCAACCGGAGTTCTAACAACTCTTGCAGATCAAGTCATCTGTTATTTCTGCCAGCCGGACCTCCCTGTCGAAAAACAGGGCTGCTCCGCTATCATCAACCGGTTGCCCATACCAGAAAGAAGGTAACGAAACTGTGGCCTCCGACCCTCATCAGCCCACCATCTCCGCCGACGAAGCCCTGCAACGCCTCACCGAGGGTAACAACAGATTTCTTGAGGGCAGCGCGCGTTTTCCCACCGTCTGCAAGGAGACGCTCGCCGACCTGGCGAGAGGGCAACAACCGTACGCGACCATTCTTGGCTGCAGCGATTCGCGCGTACCACCCGAATTGATTTTCGATGCCGACTTCGGCGAGCTGTTCATCATTCGAGTCGCCGGAAATGTGATTTCGCCTGAGGTCATGGGCAGCATGCAATATGCGGGCGCCCACCTGCACACGCCGCTTTTCGTGGTTCTGGGCCATGAGGGATGCGGTGCGGTGGAGGCGGCGGTGGAAAGCAAACTCAATGCCGTCGAGCACCAGTCACGCATTCAAATACTCGTGAACAATATTCTTCCCGGCCTGCCCGACTTCGATCCCCAGGCCGCGCCTCAGGATCGCCTTGCACAAGCCGTCGAAGCCAACGTGAGATGGTCGATGCACCAGTTGCTGGAAACACCCGAGGGAAAGCGAGCAGTCCAGGAAGAACGCGCGAAGCTGGCGGGTGCCGTTTATGAGATCGCCACCGGCCGCGTGAGATTCCTGGAATGAACTCTTAATCCGGGACGGTCGGATCTGACTCCGCTACGTCCGCTTCGACTTCACGTCAGCAGATGCGTGCTGAGATCCAGCGTGCAGCAATCCGTCAGTACCACCGAGCCCGGACCGACAGGATTGCCTGACTTGTCACACGGTGTCGTGTAGAACCTGCACACCAGCGTCGGATGCGTTGTGCTTGTACCGGGCGTCAGCGTTACCGTGAGAAACCCGTAAGGCTGATTCTCATCGTCCGTCCCATCGGCGTAGAACTCGATCGTCACCGTCGCGTTCTTCGGAGCCGACAATCCCTTCGGCGGCGTTCCCTGCTTGAACAGATCGAACGGCGCCTTGGGAAACTTCTTGCTCGTCCCGCCCGCGCACTTCGTCGCCATCAGCTCCAGCTGCGTGTGCCCGGCGCACCCCACGATAAAGCACGGCACCTGCTGAACCGTCTCATCCGAGCCGTCAGCGTACGCCACCGTGATCCGCTGATACAGGTGCGCGTGCGCCGAAAAGATGGCGTCCGGAATCTGCCCGGCCTGCGCGAATGCCTCCTGCAGAACCATCCCGATCGGCACCGCGTTGGGGTAGCTTTTGCCATCGCCATACGTAGGATTGCCGCGCTGTTTAAAATCATTGGTCCCGTTGTACGGCGGATAATGCAGCGCCAGCAGAATCGCCTTCGCCGCCCCGCCCGCATTCTGCGCTGTGCACCAGCTCAGCTGCTCCACCAACCACGCATACTGCGGCCCCTTCGTCGGATCGCTGTACACCGTCGGATCGTCCAACACTCCGCCATTTGACACATTCGCGTAGAGCCCAATGATCCACGCCAGCGGCGTATCCAGCCGCCAGTACGGATAGGGAAGTGTCGACTCCGTCCGCGCCGGGTCCGCCGTATTGTCCGGCGAAACCATGCCCGCCGTCCCGCACATGTTCTCGAGAAAATGCGCAATCTCCGTATCCGGAGCCGTCCCCGTATTCCCTTCATGGTTGCCGGCAATGGCAAAAACTGGCAGCGGCCCGTTGCAGTCCTTGTAGCCTGCGTACTGCGCGTAGAACTGCGTGTTCCACAGCGGCCCGGTCATCGCCGATCCGCTCTCCGTGTACGCAATATCTCCCAGGTGATACAGAAACGACGGAGCCACTGCCGGACTCGCCGGCCCACTGATCTGCGAAGCCATTCCGCCCGCTACCGCCAGCCCCGGCCCGGTCAGGTCCGGATCACCCGAACATCCCACCATGTGAAAGGTCATCGCGCCCGTGGTCGTCGGCGTAAAGACAAGATTGGTTGTCGCGGGAGCGGTAGTAGGAAGCGCAGTCCAGACACCCTTTTCAATGCATGCGTCCTTGGGATCGGACTTTTTCTTGTCTTGCGTCGCCATTCATCTTTCTCCTGGCCACGCGGAACTATATCACCTGCAAGCGGGAAATCGCTCTCTCCACGAATTGTCATCCCGAGCGGAGCGCAGCGAAGTCGAGGGACCGGCTTTTATTTAACGGCAAGCATTGACGCGTTCGCGAATCACTCCCCCGAAGCCTGCCGATCGCATCTTCCCAGGCGGTGCCACTGTCAAATCCAGAAATGACAGCCGTAGTAGGTTAAAGGCCATGAGCACACTACCACCCGCTCGCACACGATATTCTCGATACCTAATCTTGGGGTTCTCCCTAGGTCCCTGGGGTGCTCATTGGCCTTCACAACCACTAGAGGAGCCTCCTTATGACCTTGCCCTCAGAATCCGTATCCCATAAGTAGTTATAGTTCGTAGTCGTCGTGGCTGTGGGAAAGTTGGAAAGCGTCTTTTGCTTTCCTGCTTTTCCATAGCCTTCT